>ERZ1046367.11-NODE-11-length-158827-cov-23.828307_pt1 | contig 158827 bp, 138 predicted proteins | sample MGYA00383091_ERZ1046367 | MGnify/ENA primary metagenome ERZ1046367 (study PRJEB29581, sample SAMEA5548361) | metagenome | biome: marine; feature: coastal; material: water | depth 50 m | study: Short-term variability in the microbial, nano- and picoplankton... | reverse complement strand
ATGCTTACGGAATAAGGGTTTCAGGCAATATATAAACACCACCAAAAAGCGGTATTTGCAGGAATAAATAAGAGAAAATGGTGCCCGGAGACGGAATCGAACCGCCGACACGAGGATTTTCAATCCTCTGCTCTACCGACTGAGCTATCCGGGCACTATAAGTGCAACAACGATACTGGTTTACCGTGCACTTGTAGGGGGCTTTACGAAGGCCTTGGCCTGTGCTCGTAAAGAGGGGCGTATTAAACCCGTTTTCCTATTTCCTGTCAACAGTAAGTGGCTGAATTCGCTGTTTTATTTGGTGCTTTTTTTAGCTACTTGGTGGCACATAGCCTTCGGCTTGGTCGTAGTCCTCACCAGAGAGGAATTTTTCCATTTCGCCTTGCAGGTAGGTGCGGCTTTCTGGGTCCATCATGTTCAGGTGTTTCTCGTTAATGAGCATGGTTTGGTGGCTTAGCCATTCTGCCCATGCTTGCTTGGATACGTTGGCAAATAGCTCTTGGCCCTTGGCGCCGGGATAAGGGGGGCGGTCCATAGCAGGCAGGTCAGCTTGGAATTTACGGCAAAAAACGGTGTTGCTCATAATGTGTTCTCGTTTTAACTAGGTCCAGTATCGAAGTAGTATGCTTTTGATTGGGCTGGGTAGGCCTATTGTATCTATTTGTTTGGCGGCATACCACTTTGAATGGTCGGTTTCTTGAATGTGCTGATGGTTGTGTGGCAGTACTACTAAGTATGGGTGAATGGTCAGTTTGTAGTGACTAAAGGCGTGCTTTATTTGGGGTAGTGGTGTTGCAGTCTGGTTGATGCCTTGCAGGGCTAGGTGTTGTTGCAAGGCCTTATGATCGTTGAACTCTGGTAGGCTCCACAAGCCGCCCCAGATACCTTTGTGGGGACGTTGTTGCATCTGTATTTGTAGGTGCTGATTGGCAACTAATAAAGCCCAGGTTTGCTTTTCGGGAATAGATTTTTTTGGTTTGCGAGTGGGAAGATCAGCCACCTTGTTTTGCGCCAGTGCTTGGCATTGGGTTTGCATGGGGCAGGCGACGCACAAGGGGTTGCTGCGCCGACAAATGGTGGCACCTAAGTCCATAATAGCCTGACTGTAGTCGGCATTGCGTTGTTTTGGTGTGAGCGCCTCAGCCAGTTGCCAGAACTGGTTTTCGATGGCTTTCTGCCCCGGCCAGCCTTCTATGCCATACAATCGGGCTAGTACTCTCTTTACATTGCCGTCTAGTATTGCAGCGGGCAGATTATATGCCTGGCTAACAATGGCGGCGGCAGTTGAGCGCCCGATACCAGGAAGCAAAGCCAATAGCTCAGCGTCGTTGGGCAATACGCCCTGATGCTCCGCTGTGACAACTTGGGCGCACTTATGCAGGTTGCGGGCACGGGTGTAATAGCCTAGTCCGGCCCACAGTGCCAGCACGTCATCAACATGTGCAGCCGATAAGTCAGCTAAGGCGGGAAAGCGGGCGGTGAAACGTTCGAAGTAAGGGATCACCGTGGCTACTTGAGTTTGTTGTAGCATGATTTCAGAAAGCCAAACGCGGTAGGCGTTGCGGTCATTTTGCCAAGGCAAATTGTGGCGGCCGTGTTGGTCGAACCAGGCTAGCAACTGCGGGGCAAAAGAACTTTTTGTGTGTGACATAGGGCGGCTAGGGGTGTTCTGCAAATGGGTTATTATAGCGAAGTTGTTAGGGATGTTGGAGTGCGAATAAGCTTGGCATATATGGTGCGTTCTGTATGACTTTGCTAAGCCGGGGGCAGGAGGGGATTGGCCTCTACAGCGTGCGCTTATGGGCTTGCCACCTTGTATGGCTGTAAGGCTGAAATTCCCGTATAATCACGGGCTTATAGCTTACTAAACCCTGTGTAGGAGTAGCCCATGACGGCCCGTACCGCTACGGTGGAACGTAACACCCTAGAAACCCAAATTAAAGTCTCCGTTAATCTGGATGGCACTGGTGAATTCCAATGTGAAACCGGTGTACCATTTTTGGATCACATGCTAGAACAAGTAGCGCGTCATGGTTTGATAGATCTGGACATCAATGCCATTGGTGATTTGCATATCGATGCTCATCACACGGTCGAAGACTTGGGCATTACCTTGGGTATGGCCGTCGCGGAGGCTGCTGGTGATAAGAAGGGTATGACCCGCTATGGCCACGCTTACGTGCCATTAGATGAAGCTTTGTCGCGTGTTGTCTTGGACTTCTCTGGTCGCCCCGGTTTAAGTCATAACGTCCAGTACAGTCGAGCCCGAATTGGCAGCTTCGACGTGGATCTGTTTGATGAGTTTTTCCACGGCTTTGTAAACCATGCCAAGGTGACTTTGCATATTGATAACCTGCGTGGCAAAAACGCACACCATCAAGCCGAAACCGTGTTTAAGGCATTGGGTCGTGCTCTGCGTATGGCCCTCACCGCTGACCCACGTATGGCGGGTATGATGCCCTCCACTAAAGGTAGCCTGTAGCCAATATGAATACCATTGCTGTTATTGATTATGGTATGGGCAACTTGCACTCGGCCTCGAAGGCTTTGGAACACGTTGCTCCAGACGCCAAAGTAGTGGTCACTAATGATCCGCAAGTCATCGCTGATAGTGACCGTGTTGTGCTGCCAGGTGTAGGTGCTATTCGCGATTGCATTGGTGAGATGCAGAACTGTGGTGTAGACAAGATTGTTGCCGATACTCTGGGCACTAAACCGCTGCTTGGTATTTGCGTGGGAATGCAGGCCTTAATGCAGCGCTCTACGGAAAATGGCGGCGTTGATTGCCTTGGGCACTTGCCCGGTGAAGTGTCGTTTTTTGGTGACCAGCCTAGTATTAACGAGGCTCACTTGAAGGTGCCACATATGGGTTGGAACCAAGTGCGGCAAGTAAAACATCCACTGTGGTCGGGTATCGCCGATAACAGCCGCTTTTATTTTGTGCATAGCTATTATGTGCGTACCGAAAACCGTGACCTGGTGGCGGGTAGTTGCCATTATGGGGTGGATTTTGATGTTGCCTTGGCGCAGCCTAACTTATTTGCTGTGCAGTTCCATCCGGAAAAAAGCCACACAGCAGGTTTGCAGTTGCTGAAGAATTTTGTGCAGTGGGATGGAAGTCTGTAATGGGTTTGGCAAAACGAATTATTCCTTGTTTAGATGTGGAAAATGGGCGCGTGGTGAAAGGCGTGCAGTTTGTTGATATTCGTGATGCTGGCGACCCAGTAGAGGTTGCTCGGCGTTACGATGAGCAAGGTGCAGATGAAATTACTTTTCTGGATATTACAGCCAGCCATGAAGGCCGTGATACTACGGTACATACGGTTGAACGTATGGCGAGTGAAGTGTTTATACCCCTGACTGTGGGGGGAGGTATTCGTACCTGTGAAGATATTCGCCGCATGCTTAATGCCGGTGCTGATAAGGTGAGTATTAACTCTGCAGCGGTGTATAACCCAGAATTTGTGGCACAAGCGGCTTCGCGTTTTGGTTCCCAGTGCATTGTGGTGGCCATTGATGCCAAGTCAGTAAGCAAGCCTGGAGAAGAGCCTCGCTGGGAGATTTTTACTCACGGTGGGCGCAAGCCTACGGGGCTTGATGCTGTAGCTTGGGCGGTCAAAATGACAGAGCTAGGTGCGGGTGAAATTCTTTTGACTAGCATGGACCAAGATGGTGTCAAAAATGGGTATGACTTGGGCGTAACCCGTGCCATTAGCGATGCTGTAAAAGTGCCCGTGATAGCATCCGGTGGTGTTGGCAACCTAGATCATTTGGTTGATGGAGTGCTACAAGGTGGGGCCGATGCCGTATTAGCGGCGAGTATATTTCACTTTAACGAGTACTCTATACCCGAAGCCAAGCAGCACATGGCCGCCCGGGGCATCGAGATGCGTCTGTGACCTGACCGGCGGGAATGACTATTGCCGTTTCGATGCAATGCTTGTCTAACGCAATCAGTGTTTATGCGTGGCCAGTTGTTTGATGTGAATAGTTTTTTCTCCCTGTAAGTTGTATAACAGGGCTGACGCCGATACTAGGCGGATGCCCATTTCGTCCAGTTTGGGCAAATTCTCGCTCAAGAACTCAATGGAAGCCGGATAGGTGTGACCTATTAATATCACCGAGCCGTGACGCCTGGCTATTTTTAGTGCTTGGTTAAATTGCTTTTGTAACGCCTCCGGTGCCAGATCGTTATCCAAGAATACGTCCCGCGATTGGCTGGCAACCTGTTGTTGTTTTGCCAAGCTTAATGCTTGGCTATTGGCGCTGGTGCGGCTATCGATAAAAAACAGGCCTTGGTCCGCTACCACTTGCATGGTCCAAAGCATGGGCTGGGTCATTTCTGTCAGCGCGCTACCCATGTGGTTATTGATGCCTTGCACGTGGGGGATGCTAGCAATACCTAGTTGCAAAGTTTGCTTGAAGGTTGCTTCGTCCATGTCACTAGTAAGACCGCCCGGGCCTAGGCGCTTGCCTGCATGGTTTTCCATGGGGGCATGTAGCATAATTTCTTTGTTCAGTTGATGACCGGCACTGGCCAAACGTGGGCCAAATGGCGTGTGGGGCATGATGGCTAAGGTTACCGGCCCCGGCAAATGCACAGCGGCTAAACCTTTATTAAGGTTATCTCCTATATCATCAATGATGACCACCATGGCCGGTTGTGGCTCTTCTTCTGCGAAGCTGATGCTGGGCCAGCCACTTAAGGCAAGAGCACATAGGCTGGCTACACCAACGGTGACTAGTTTGAGGATAATTCGCATGGCCGTATTATAATCTTTTTTGCAGTAATTTAATGGCTTGTGACAATATTTCTTGGCTTTCTTGTGATGCATCATCGCCACTAAGCTCATAATCCGGTTTGATACCGTCGTTATTCAGATTGCGCCCATTGGGAGTGTAATAATAGGCCGTAGTCAATTTGATGCTGCGGTTGTCGTCTAGGCTTATCACCGATTGCACGGACCCTTTACCAAAGCTCATTTGCCCGGCTAATTGTGCGCGGCGATTTTCTTGCAAGGCGGCGGCGACTATTTCCGCGGCTGAAGCGCTACCGTGATTGATCAGTACGATGGTTGGCAAGTTATGGCTGGGGTCATTAGGATCGGCTTCATAGATCATATTGCCGCGCTCCAGGCGCCCCTGTGTTGTGACAATGGTGCCCTTGGTTAGGAACGCATCGGCCACAGCAACGCCGCTGTTAATGAGGCCGCCTGGGTTATTGCGCAGATCCAGCAACCAAGCTTTGGCCCCCTGTTGGTACAGTCGGTGCATATGTTCTAACAGGTCTGTGGCCGTTCGTTCTTGAAATTGACTGATGCGGATGTAACCGATATTTTGAGTCTTCAATTCGCTCCGCACACTGGCTATGTTGATATTATCGCGGAACATAGTGAAGGAGAGTTCTTTACCTTGGCGCAGTACATCCAAGGAGACTTTTGATCCTGCAGGGCCGGAGATTAAGGCGTTAATGGCCATCTGGTCCATGCCTTTGACATGCTTGTCATTGATGTGCGTGATCCAGTCACCGGCTTGAATGCCGGCGCGTTTCGCAGGGCTACCGTCTATGGGTGTAATGACCAGAATGTGGTGTCCTGACGGTTCTATTTCTACACCAATGCCCACATAGGAGCCCGTAGTGGACTCCTCGAGGGCCCGTGTAGCGTGCTCATCTAAAAAAGCAGAATAGGGGTCGAGCTTGAGCATTAAACCTTGTAACGCTAAGGTCAGCAGTTCTTCATCGGTATGCGGCGTTATGTGCTCCGTGCGTATGCGTTCATAGACGCTCACAAAGTCTTGCAGGGCTTGCATGGGTACGGCAGGTGGCGGTGTTGTATTGGCATTGACCAAGGACCCATACAGGCTTATTAAACCAAAGCTGCCGATAAGAATTAGGGGCTTGAGTAGTTGCCGCATGGTTATGCATCCTGCTGTCTGTATTAGGGCCGCAACCAGTGGCGAGGATTCTGGGGTTGGCCGTCCTTGCGAATTGAAAAATACAAGGCTTCAATTTGCTGACCACCGGTTTTACCACTATTGGCGATCAGCTCTCCAGCCACTACTTTATCACCAACTTCTTTATAAAGGGATTGGTTTTGGCCGTACAGGGTTAAATAACTGTCTCCGTGATCAATGATCATGAGTAAACCATAGCCTTTTAGCCAGTTGGCAAAAACCACTTGGCCATCATGCACGGATGCAACATTACTGCCCGCTTTGGCGCCAATGAGCCAACCATGTTGGCTGAGTGGGAATTGTGTTTGGTAGTGGCCAAAGCGGTTGACTACTTTGCCCTTGAGGGGCCAAGAGAGTTGGCCTTTTTGTTGCGCAAAAGGTTGGCCTTGGCTTTGTATTTGGGCTTTTTTCAATGCCGCTTCCAGCTGTTCAAGCAGCATCTGGATCTGTAACTTAGCGGCTTTGCTAGCGGCCAGTTTGCGAGTTTTAGACTGCTGCTGCTGTTGCAATTTCTGGTGAGCATTGTGTTGCTGTTGGCGGGCTTTTAGTAGTTTATTTTCTTGTTGCTTAAGCCGGTTTAGTGCTTGTTGCAAGTCGAGTTCGTTATCGGCTTGCTGTTGTTGTACCTGACTTAGGGTGTCCAGGCTATTGCGATAGGCAGCCAGTTGTTCGGCCTGAGCTTGGTGTAGGTAGCGAAAGTAGGCCATCATGCGGCTAGCATCCGAGGCATCGGTTAAAGAAAATAGCAGGCCACTTTGCTGGCGCTGTTGAATTTGGTACTGCTGGCGGATATGCGCCGCCAGGGCAGTCTCTTGCTCAAACAGGCTGTCTTGTAATTGGCTGGCTTGTTCCTGTAAGGCGTTACTTTTGCTACGCAAGTTGGTTAAAGATGTTTGGCGTTGGCGGATCTGCTTACTAAGTTGGTTAATTTCTCGCTCACTGGCAGCCAATTGTTGGTTGAGTTGTGAGGCCTTTTTCTGGGCCTTTTTTAGCCAAGACTGCAAACCCTTTATGTCATCCTGAAGGGTTTGCATGCGTTGCTGTAGCTGGGCCTGGTTATTGTCACTTTGTGTGGCCGCGTGGCTCAACGAAGTGACACCACCCAAGACTGCACTAAGTAGGCAGTAACCCACCAAACTAGCCAGCGAAAATTGGCGTAAATAGTGGGCTGCCAACACTAGCATCATGTATTAGATGTCGCTTAGTAGTGATTGGCCGGTCATTTCGGCCGGCTGCGCCAATCCCATCATGTCCAGCAGTGTGGGGGCGATATCGGCTAACACTCCTTGATGTAAGGGGCGTTTGTGGCCACGTCGACTGACGTGCACTAAAGGTACTGGCCAGGCCGTGTGTGCCGTGTGAGGCTGGCCTGTGGTGGGGTTTTGCATTAGTTCCACATTGCCGTGGTCTGCAGTAATTAGGGCTTCACCGTCAATCTCGTTCAAAGCGTCAATCACACGGCCAATGCAGCTATCAACCGCTTCTACAGCCGCTACGGCCGCCTCAAAATTTCCCGTATGACCCACCATGTCGGCATTGGCAAAGTTACAAACGATGAGGTCATAGGTGTCGGACTCAATGGCGGCAACAAGTTTGTCGGTGACCTCAGGTGCACTCATCTGTGGTTGTAGGTCGTAGGTGGCGACGTTTGGTGAAGCAATAAGCTCGCGAGTTTCACCTTTATAAAGGGCCTCTTGCCCACCGCTAAAAAAGAAGGTGACATGGGCGTACTTTTCAGTTTCGGCAATACGCAATTGCTGCATGCCTTGCTTGGCTACTATTTCACCAAGGTCGTTATTGATGATATTTGGTGGGAAGGCGCACGCACACTCTTGGCCTAGGTCGGCGCTGTACTCAGTCAGCATCACGTAGTCAGCCAATTGTAGGGATTTGCCCGTATCAAAACCCGCAAAGTCCGGTTCAACAAAGGCTCGTGTTAGCTGGCGAGAACGATCAGGGCGAAAATTCATGCAGATAACGGCATCACCATCTTTGATGGTGGTGCTGGTACCGTGGCTATTCGATATCACACTGGGTGTGACAAATTCGTCATTCTCATCACGCGCATAGGCGGCCGCCAATGCTTCTTGAGCATTGGCATAGGTGTATTGAGCTTGGCCGTGACGCATAGCGTCATAGGCTGACTTAACACGTTCCCAGCGTTGATCTCGGTCCATGGCGTAATAGCGTCCGCTGATGCTGCCAAAATGGCCTCCAACCTGCTCTAGAGCGGCTTCGATGTTGGCCAAAAAAGGTGCTGCCGAGCGTGGTGGTGTGTCGCGACCATCTAGCCATGCGTGCAAAATAATGTTGTTGGCCCCGCGTTGTTTTGCCATCTGGCAGGCGGCTACAATATGGTCTTGGTGGCTGTGCACGCCGCCATCGGATAATAGCCCGCAAATGTGTACGCTACCGTTACTGGCTATGGCTTGGTCTATGGCAGTGCAGAGGGAGTTATTGGTAAAAAAGTCACCGTCAGCGACGGCTTTGCTGATGCGCGTAAAGTTTTGGTACACGATGCGCCCAGCGCCAATATTCATATGGCCTACTTCTGAGTTGCCCATTTGACCTTCTGGCAAACCCACATCTGGCCCTGCCGTGCCAACTAGGGTGTGGGCATACTGGCAAAGCATCTTGTCCCATATGGGAGTGTTGGCAGTTTTAATGGCATTGGAGGCAGAAGTCTCGCTCTGGCCCCAGCCATCGAGAATAATGAGGGCTTTGGTTGCTTTTTTGATCATGGGTCTCTATTAGAGTAAGTCAGTGCTGTAATCAGCTTGGATTTAGGCTTGATATTTTATCATTGTGCCCCCAATTAAGCCATGTTGAGTGAGTTCTGTTCTGCCTTTTGGTTAAGGTGCTAAAGAGGAGAACTATGGCTTTCGTTTTATTGCAGTGGTCATTTTTGTTGTATAACTGATTTGCCGTCGTTTTATACGCTTTAGATTGTGTATAATGCGTGCTGGTTTTTATAGCGGGCTGCACTTGCAGCATGGCATGCAGGTAAGGTAATTATGGATCGTATAATCGAGTTTTCTATTAATCATTGGGATATGGTGTTGGCATTGTTGGCAACGCTTGCCATGTTGGTCTGGACTGAGCGCCGTAAGGCGGCGCCCTCAGTTACACCGCAACAAGCGACCGTAATGGGTAATAGTGATGATGCTTTAATGTTAGATATTCGCAGTGCTGCTGACTATAAGTCGGGCCGTGTACTGAACTCAACAAACATCCCATTTGCCGAGTTAAGTAAGCGTTTGGATGACCTGAAAAAGTATCGTGATAAGCCAGTGGTATTGATTTGCAAGACGGGTCAAACGGCTGGTAGTGCCGCCAATATGTTACGCAAAGATGGTTATTCCAAGGTTTATCGCATGACCGGTGGCATGGTGGAGTGGACCAATCAGGGTTTGCCTTTAGTCCGTAAGTAATATTAGCAATACTATTGCAGGAGGTAGCATGACTTCTCAAGTAACTATTTATAGTTCCAACTTATGTGGCTTTTGCTATCGTGCCAAGCGTTTACTGGACAGTAAGCAAGTGGCTTACCATGAGATTAACGTTGACGGTGATAGGGAAAGACGCCGGGAAATGATGAGTCTCACAGGCGGCCATACAGTGCCGCAGATTGTTATTAATGGGCAGCCCGTGGGTGGCTGCGATGAACTTTATGCCCTAGAACGGGGTAGTCAATTGGATGCCTTGTTGGCATAACAGGAGAAAGTATGAGCGAACAAGAAAATGGCGCAGCAGCTCAGGCGCCTGAGCAACCACAAATTTTGATTCAACGTGTGTACTTGAAGGATATGTCCTTTGAATCACCGAACTCACCACAGTCTTTTTCTGGTGACTGGAAGCCAGAAATTGGTGTAGAGCTGAATAGTAAAACACGCCAGATTGGTGATACGGCTTTTGAAGTGGTACTAAACTTGACTATTACTGCCAAGTCTGAAGAAAATGTTATGTATCTGGCTGAAGTGCAACAAGCGGGTTTATTCCATATTGCCAATGTGCCGGAGCAGGCAATGGGTCAGGTGTTGGGGGCTTTCTGTCCGAATATCCTATTCCCTTATGCGCGAGAGGCTGTAGACAGCCTTGTTGCCCGTGGCAGCTTCCCAACGCTCATGTTGGCTCCTGTCAACTTTGATGCCCTATATGCACAGAACTTGGCCCAGCAAGCGGCAGCGGCTGATGGTGCTGAAGCAGAGCAACAAGAAAGCGAAGAAGTTACGCACTAAGTAGCTTGGCTTTTGGGGTCTGATGCAGATCAGACCCTCTCATGTTTCTATTCGGCGCCCGCAAAACCTAACTGTCGCCATGCCTCGTACACCACAATGGCTGCACAATTGGATAGGTTTAAGCTGCGGCTGGTCGCCTTCATTGGTAAGCGCAGCCGCTCATCGCACTGCTGGCGAATAGCTTCTGGTAAACCTCGGCTTTCAGGGCCAAAAATCACGGCATCATCTGCTTCATACGTTAATTTACTATAACAATCACTACCCTTGGTGGTGAGTGCTAATAGCCGTTTCGGCTGGGCTCTAGTAATGAACTCGTCAAAATTCTCATGTACCTGCATATTTGCCCATTCATGATAGTCCAAGCCTGCCCGACGCATGGCTTTATCTTGCAAGTCAAAACCCAGTGGTTTAATGAGGTGTAACTGAAACCCCGTATTGGCACATAGGCGGATAATGTTGCCAGTGTTTGGGGGGATTTCTGGTTCAAATAGTGCGACGTGTAGCATGATTTGCTTATCTCTTTGGGGCGCTTAAAGCCATGGCACAGTGTCTGCGCACATGTTCCTGATGTTGGGGGTGGCTTCATTATAAGCGCTCAGACACCTTTTGGGCCAGACTCAGTAGTTTGCCACACGCGGCAAGAGCTACGTGTGGTCAGCCAGAGGTTCAGTTTGTGGCTGGTTGTTTGGTGAGAATGCCCTTTGAGCAGGGCACATTTGTTTGTGTCTGCAGTGTAATGCAAAAGCACTCACCAGTTTTGTTGCCTTCTTTAGGCGCCGCTTATGGCTCGCCGTTGGGGTTGTTATCTGTGATATCCAGCTCTTTAAGTTTGCGGGTCAAGGTATTGCGACCCCAGCCCAATAGGTCTGCGGCTTCACGTTTGCGGCCGCCTGTATGGGAGAGGGCCACGTTTATCATTGTGCGCTCAAATTCGGGCAGGGCCTCCTCTAATAGACCTTGGTTGCCAGCTTGTAACTGGGTGCGTGCCCACATGGAAAGCAGGTCTTGCCACTTTTGTGTCGCCGAGGTGTGCTCGGCAGATTGCAGCTCTGGCGGTAGGTCACTAACAAGAATTTTACTGCCAGCGCCCATGATGCTTAACCAGCGGCATAGGTTTTCTAGTTGGCGTACGTTGCCAGGCCAATCAAGTTGTTGGAGATACAAGGCCGTTTCTGGTGCCAGCAGTTTGGCTTCTACACCAAGCTCTTTGGCCGTTTTAGAAAGGAAGTGTTCCGCTAAAGACGGGATATCTTCGCTACGTTGTGCCAAGTTGGGTACCTGAATGCGGATAACATTAAGGCGGTGAAATAAGTCTTCACGAAATAGATTTTGCTCAACACGTTTATTGAGATCTTGATGGGTGGCGGCGATAATTCGCACGTCTACTTTTACTGGGATGTGCCCGCCCACGCGATAAAATTCTCCGTCGGCCAGTACCCGTAATAGGCGGGTTTGTGCTTCAGCTGGCATGTCGCCAATCTCATCAAGAAACAAAGTGCCACCATGGGCCTGCTCAAAATGTCCTTTGCGCTGACTGCTAGCGCCAGTAAATGCGCCTTTTTCATGGCCAAATAATTCAGACTCAATGAGATCTTTTTGAATGGCGGCCATATTGAGGGGGATGAAAGGGTGGGCTGAGCGTGGGCTGTGCTGGTGCACTGCTTGAGCGATTAGCTCTTTGCCTGTGCCAGAGGCGCCATTGATCATCACTGTCATGTTGGACTGCGAAAGGCGGCCTATTGCGCGGAACACTTCCTGCATGGCTGGCGCTTCGCCAATTAATTGACTAGGCTTGCTGTTGGGCTCACTGCCTGGTTTGGCGCTGGCTTCGGCCAGTTGTTCGGCGCTGAATTGCAGGCCTCGACGCACCAAGGATATGGCTTCGTCAATATCAAAGGGCTTGGGTAGGTAATCAAAGGCGCCGCCTTGGTAAGCAGTGACAGCGCTATCCAGGTCAGAGTGTGCGGTCATAATAATGATTGGTATGTGTGGTCGATTTGCTTGCAATTCCTGCAGCAACGAGAACCCATCCATTTCGGGCATACGAATATCGCTGATGATCAGCTGTGGCGTATGCTGTTGCAGTGCTTCTAGTAGCTGCCCCGCTTGTTCAAAGCTGCGGAAGGTTATGTTGGCTTGTTGCAAGGCTTTTTCTAAAACCCAGCGAATAGCGCTATCATCATCGACTAACCAGACTTGTTCACTCATGGCTACTGTACCTCGTTCATGGCTGTTGACTCTTACTCATGGTCGTTCCATGGGGATGTAAATGTTGAAACAGGTTTTTCCTGGTTTGCTGTCGCACTCGATTAACCCCTGGTGCTGGGCAACTAGGTTTTGAGCAATACTCAAGCCTAGCCCAGTGCCTTGAGCGCGGTGGGTCACCATAGGGAAAAAGATTTCGTCTTTTAACTCAGGGTTGATACCAGGCCCGTTATCGCAGATGCGGATGCGGCAAACTAAACGGTGATTATGATTACCGATAGTAAAGCGTCTGACGGCACGGGTTTGAAAGCGAATGCTTGGAGCTTGTATATTATTTTCCTGTACAGCTTGCAGGGCATTGCGACCAATGTTGAGAAATACCTGCATTAGCTGGTTCGCATCCAGCATTAGCTCTGGCAAACTGGGATCATAATCTTTGATTAAATCGACCTCTTCACCTGCTTCGGCGGCCAGCAGCTTGTAGGTTTTGTCCAGCACTTGGTGAATATTGGTATGTTGCTTGTGTGCTTGGCGCTGCGGGCCTAATAGTCGATCAACAAGGTCCCGTAGGCGGTTGGCCTCGGAGATGATGACGTGGGTATACTCCTGTAACTCCAGGCGGGCTTGAGTGTTGTCTATTTGGTTTTCTAGCTCACGTTCCAGTAGTTGCGCGGCGCCACGAATGCCCCCCAAAGGGTTTTTTATTTCGTGGGCTAGGTTGCGGACTAAGTTAGCCGAAGATTGTCGGCGACTATGCATACGCTCGCCTCGGCTAAGGCGAGAGAAGCGATCCAGCGGTTGTATTTCCAGTACTAGGCTTTGCTGGTCATCCAAGGGTGTGCCGGTAAGATCTATCACCATGGCAGGATGTCCTGCGAGTTTGATTTTCACCTCACGACTGGTGAATGATTGACCCTGGCGCAAACTGGCTTTGAACTGTCCAAGCAATTCAGCTTCTAGCTGCACGATCTGTTCCAGCGGTATGCCCCTGGCTTGTTGTGAACTCACCAGCAGAAGGTTTTGTGCCGCTTGGTTCAAGTTTTTAATGTGCAAGTCGGCATCTAGCAAAATAACTGACGTACTTAGCTGGTCCACCAGATTGGCAAGGTGCTGACGATGTGAGAGGCTAGATGACATAATTACCTATTTTTCACGCACCATAATGGTGCACTTGTTTTTGCGTAAATGCCTTGGCGATAAACAAAAAAGCCCTCTATGTGAGAGGGCTTTTTGTATGCTAACTCATGGCCTGATTAGCAAGAGTAGTACAAGTCAAATTCAACAGGGTGAGTCACGCTGTTGACGGCTTCTACTTCACCGCGTTTCAGATCCAAGTAGCCATCGATCATGGATTCGGTGAATACACCGCCGCGAGTCAAGAATTCGTGATCATTTTCTAGGGCGTCTAAGGCTTGTTCTAAGCTGCTTGCCACAGTTGGGATAGCCGCTGCTTCTTCAGCAGGCAGGTCGTACAAGTCCTTGTCAGCAGCATCACCAGGGTGGATCTTGTTTTGGATGCCGTCAAGGCCCGCCATCAATAAAGCAGAGAAGCACAAGTAAGGGTTAGCAGTGGGGTCAGGGAAGCGAACTTCTACACGACGGCCCTTAGGGTTATTCACGTATGGGATACGGATAGAGGCAGAGCGGTTACGGGCGGAGTAGGCCAGCATAACAGGTGCTTCAAAACCAGGAACCAGGCGCTTGTAGGCGTTGGTAGAGGCGTTAGTAAAGGCATTCAATGCGCGTGCGTGCTTGATAACACCACCGATGTAGTACAGAGCGTTCTCTGACAAACCGCCGTAGCCATCACCATTGAACAGGTTAACACCGTCTTTGGAAATAGACATATGAACGTGCATGCCTGAACCGTTGTCACCGACGATTGGCTTAGGCATAAAGGTTGCTGTCTTGCCGTAAGCATGGGCCACATTATGTACACAGTACTTCAGAATTTGAACTTCGTCAGCCTTGCGAACTAAGGTGCTGAACTTGGTGCCAATTTCGTTTTGGTTGGCGGTAGCTACTTCGTGGTGATGTACTTCAACTTCAACGCCCATAGCTTCCATCGCGTCACACATAGCGCCGCGCATGTCGTGGGAAGAATCAACTGGTGGTACTGGGAAATAACCGCCTTTTACGCGAGGGCGGTGACCAATGTTGCCACCTTCGATAGAGGCATTGGACTGCCATGCTGCTTCTTCGGAGTTGATCTCGTACATGGCGCCAGACATGTCGGCTTTCCACTTAACGTCGTCAAATACAAAGAACTCTGGTTCAGGGCCAAAGAATGCTGTATCACCAATCCCCGTAGACTTTAGGTATTCTTCTGCGCGATGGGCAACAGAGCGAGGATCGCGATCGTAGCCCTGCATTGTGCTTGGCTCGATAACGTCACAACGCAGGTTGACGGTAGCGTCTTCGGTAAATGGGTCGATGACCGCTGAACTGTCATCAGGCATGATGATCATGTCGGATTCGTTGATGCCTTTCCAGCCGGCAACAGAAGAACCATCAAACATCTGGCCTTCGCTGAAAAAATCCTCGTCTACAGACTTGGCAGGGATAGTGACGTGCTGTTCTTTACCTTTGGTGTCGGTGAAACGCAGGTCGACCCAACGAACGTCATTGTCCTGGATCATTTTCAAAGTGTTTGAAGACATGATGTCTCTCCATGTTGATCAGCTTTAGGCTGGATTGGTTTTCACGATAAAAGGGCGCAACAAGACAGTGGCTTGTTACTGTTACAGGGTCTAGACGACCTTCACCGTAGACTCTGCTTTAAATTTATAACTCTTCCTGATTAGCAACAGCCGTGCCAACTTGTCTAATAAAGCCTAAAAAAGCGAAATTGAACCTTATTGGTTGGTATCTATTGCTATTAAGTGGCTAAGCGGAGCTATTTTACTCTGATTTCTTGTAAAATTCACCTATAACTGCTCTAAGGTGGTGCAAAAAGAGGGTTTTATTTGTTCCAAAGTATAGACGAGTGACTCAAAATGGTGCGTTTAAGGCAATTGGCGCACTAATCTGGTGCGAATTGTGAAAAGTTGGCTGAATACCCTGTGTCTAGGACAAAAAGTGGAAGTTATGGCTTTCAATTATAACTTGGCAGCAAAATGGTGCTATAATGCGCGCGCGAATTTTTAGCCCCGCCAGTGCTACTGACGGGGCTTTTATTATCTCTCTCTATTTGAACGGAGAGGCTTGGAGTCAACAGATGATCGAAAATTTAAGAAACGTGGCTATTGTTGCCCACGTAGACCATGGTAAAACCACCCTGGTAGACAAATTGCTGGAACAGTCCGGCACACTGGACCGCCGTGATCAGGGCTCTGAGCGTATTATGGACTCTAATGATCAAGAGCGTGAGCGTGGGATTACCATCCTTGCCAAGAATACCGCCATCAACTGGAACGGTTACCGCATTAATATCGTGGATACACCGGGGCACGCTGACTTCGGTGGCGAAGTTGAGCGCGTTTTATCTATGGTGGACAGTGTGCTCTTGTTGGTGGATGCGGTAGATGGCCCTATGCCTCAAACACGCTTTGTGACGCAAAAGGCGTTCCAGCAAGGCCTTAGCCCCATTGTTGTTATCAATAAGGTTGACCGACCTGGCGCACGCCCTGATTGGGTTATGGACCAGGTATTCGACCTGTTTGACCAGTTAGGCGCTACTGACGAGCAGCTAGACTTCCAAGTTGTTTATGCTTCAGCTCTTAATGGTATTGCTGGTATAGATGTAGAGGAAATGGCTGACGATATGCAGCCGTTGTTTGAGTCGCTTGTGGAGCATGTAAAGGCGCCTGATGTTGATCCAGAGGGCGATTTGCAGATGCAGATTTCGGCCTTGGACTATTCCAGTTATGTGGGTGTAATCGGAATCGGTCGTGTAACCCGTGGCACCATTAAAGCGGGTCAGCAGGTGATGGTTGTTGATAGTGAAGGTAAGCCTCGTAAAGCTAAGCTGCAGCAAGTGATGGGGTATTTGGGTCTAGAGCGTGTCGATGCGCCCTCAGCAGAAGCCGGTGATATCGTTTGTGTAACGGGTATTGACGGTCTTAATATCTCGGATACTTTGTGTGCTTTGGAAAATGTTGAGCCTTTACCTCCTTTGAGCGTTGATGAGCCAACCGTTGCCATGACGTTCCAAGTCAATGACTCGCCATTTGCCGGTAAAGATGGCAAGTATGTAACCAGTCGTAATATCAAAGAGCGTTTAGAGCGCGAATTGATTCATAACGTTGCCTTGCGTGTCGAACAAGGTGCCACGCCTGATCAGTTTATCGTATCTGGTCGTGGTGAATTGCACTTGTCGGTACTGATCGAATCTATGCGCCGTGAGGGTTTTGAATTGGGTGTTTCTCGCCCTCAGGTTATTCAAAAAGAAGTTGACGGTGTGATGATGGAGCCTTACGAGGCGGTATTGATTGACTGTGTTGATGAGCACACGGGCTCTTTGATGGAAGAAATGGGTTACCGTAAAGCGGAAATGACTAACATGGAACCAGACGGCAAAGGTCGTACGCGTTTAGAGTTCATTATACCTTCGCGTGGCTTGATTGGTTTCCGTGGTCAGTTCCTGACACTGACCTCAGGCAGCGGCGTTATGACCTCTGTATTTGATCACTATGGTGAAGTGAAGCAAGGCCCAATGGCTGAGCGACAAAATGGCGTTTTGGTGTCGATGGTTAAAGGCAAGGTGTTGGCTTTTGCTTTGTTTAACTTGCAAGACCGTGGTCGCTTGATGATCGAGCCAAACATTGATGTTTACGAGGGTATGTTGATTGGTGTTCATAGTCGTAGCAATGATTTGACTGTTAATCCGACTAAGGGCAAGCAGTTGACCAACATCCGCGCAGCAGGTACTGATGAAAATATCCAGTTGACCCCGCCTATTCGTCATTCTTTGGAGCAGGCGCTGGAGTTTATTGAAGACGATGAGTTGGTAGAGGTAACGCCCAGTCATATTCGTTTGCGCAAGAAGCTGTTGTTAGAGCATGAGCGCAAGCGCGCTTCGCGTGGCGCCTAATCTGCGCAGTGTGTAATAAAGGCGGCCATTAGGTCGCCTTTTTTATTTCAACTTAACCGTCATTAACCGGCTATGTGGGCGGGGTTATGATAAAGTTGATGGCATGTGTATTTTTGTTTTATGGGCGCAAGCTTTTTTAGAATAGAGAGACTTTGCTCGTAAGCAATATAGGAATAATCATGATTAAGAAGGCATTTGTCGGCGGCTTGTGTAGTTTTTTGTTGGCCTGCGGAAGTGTGGATGTTGCTCAGCAGTCTGTTAGCGCTCCTATAGGTGGTTTTACTGGCTTGTACGAGTCGTTTAGCTGCGATCAGTTGTTCTCGGAGGCGCGCCGTGTAGCGGGGCAAATGGAGGTGCTGGTAGGGGACTATAGTGATGAGGTGACGCGCTCGCGTATGGAGTTTGTTGGTGGGGTAGTCTATTGGCCGGTTTTATTTTTTGTGGATGATAGTGCTGACCAGGGAGTTGTTGAGGAGTATGCGCAGCTTAAAGGTCGGCTGGATAAGCTGAACCACTGGCAGTTGCAAAAATCCTGCGCGGCTAGCTAAAAACAGGCGGGCAATAAAAAAGCAGCTCTTGGGAGCTGCTTTCTAAGGCTGTTTTTTATTTTTATTGACAAGCCTATAAGGGTGTCTGTTCTTCTTATAACGCTTGTTATTTTTATTTGCGCTGAGGGGATACTAGCAATATCTGAGACGAAGTCTAATAATATATGATTATATAGTTATTATATTTAGATATATAATAATTGAAAAATATCGAGTTTTTAGGCCTTAGATTAGTAATATATCTGTACTGTTTTGAAAATTAAAGAAAAATAATATTGAATTAATTAAAACAAGCGTTTAATCTGACGGTTTGTTTGTGGTAAAAATTAAGTGTAAATATATTTAGAGGATTTGTTGGAGCATGGCTACAGTTAGTGTTTGTTACCCCCATAAGCGTTCATTGGCGGAGGCGCGTAGCGCAGCCGACACCTTCGCAAGTAAGTTGCAGGCCAAATTAGGTGTGAATTGCGCTTGGCAAGGAGATACCATGACACTAGAGCGTCAAGGCGTGAATGGTGAATTGGTGCTCAATGATGGTGAGGTTAATGTCCAACTCAAGCTCGGTATGATGCTGAGTCCCATGAAGGGGCAAATTGAAAGCGAAATCCAGCGCCAACTGGACAAGTACTTGGGTTAGTGTCGCTATCTAGTGGGACAACCTTTTGGTCTGCCCCACTAGGAGCCTCAAGGATCTATAAAATATATTGGCTTAGATCCTGATCTTGCACCAAGTCCTGCAGATTTTGCTCAACATAAGCCTGGTTGACAACTACTTTGGCACCTTGGGCGTGATTGGCTTCATAGGATAGGTCTTCAAGTAACCTTTCCATCAGTGTGTGCAGTCGACGGGCGCCAATGTTTTCGGTGTTTTCATTGACCTCAAAGGCCAGTTCGGCCAACCGCGTGACGCCGTCCTCACTAAATTCCAGGTTAATACCTTCGACCCCTAATAGAGCCTGGTATTGTTCTGTCAGGGAGTAATTTGGCTCGGTAAGAATGCGCGCAAAATCAACAGGTTTAAGAGCACTTAGCTCGACACGGATAGGCAGGCGGCCCTGTAGTTCAGGTATTAGGTCTGAAGGCTTGGCCAGATGAAAAGCGCCAGACGTGATAAACAAGATATGGTCAGTTTTGACCATGCCGTATTTGGTGCTCACTGTACAGCCTTCAATAAGGGGGAGTAGGTCGCGTTGGACGCCTTCTCGGCTAACGTCACCACCAGTACCACCTTCTTGTTTTTTGGCAATTTTATCGATTTCATCAAGGAACACGATGCCATTTTGTTCCACTGCCTCTAAGGCTTGTTGTTTGATGTCATCTTCTTTGATCAGTTGTGATGCTTCTTCATCCTGCAACTGCTTGCGCGCATCTTTAATCTTTATCTTGCGAGTCTTTTTACGGTCCTGGCCCATGCTAGAGAACATATTTTGCAATTGGCTGGTCATTTCTTCCATGCCAGGAGGGGCCATAATTTCCACGCCAACAGGTGTGGCAGACATCTCGATATCAATTTCCTTATCATCTAGATCGCCCTCGCGCAGCTTTTTGCGGAATGTTTGACGGGTGCTTGAGTCTTGGGTGACCTCTTCGCCGCGGGCAGGTGGCAGTAAGGCATCCAGAATGCGATCCTCGGCCCTGTCGGCGGCATCATTGCCGACTCGTTCCATGGCTTGCTCACGTAGCATTTTAATGGCGGTTTCGACTAGGTCACGAATGATTGATTCGACATCGCGACCGACATAGCCTACCTCGGTAAACTTAGTGGCTTCGATCTTGATAAAAGGGGCGTTGGAAAGTTTTGCCAAACGGCGCGCGATTTCTGTTTTACCAACGCCCGTAGGGCCAATCATCATAATGTTCTTAGGGGCAATTTCGGCGCGCATCTCGGCAGCCAATTGCATGCGACGCCAGCGGTTGCGCAGAGCAATGGCTACGGCACGTTTGGCGGATGACTGGCCAATGATATGTTGGTCCAATTGGCTAACAATTTGTGCGGGAGTCAGGTTTGACATGATGGTTCCTAGATATCTAAAGACTCAATGGTGGTGTGGTGATTGGTGAATACGCAAATATCGGCGGCAATATCGAGGCTTTTTTCAACGATTTCTTGGGCGCTTAGTTCGGTATTTTTTAGTAGTGCAGTGGCCGCGGCTTGGGCATAGTTGCCGCCAGAGCCAATGGCTATCAGGCCTTCTTCCGGTTCTACTACATCACCGTTGCCAGTAATAATTAAGGAGGCTTCCTGGTTGGCGACCACCAACATGGCTTCAAGTTTGCGCAGGGCGCGATCACTGCGCCAATCCTTAGCCAGCTCAACAGCGGAGCGCACCAACTGACCGTGGTGTTTTTGCAGTTGCGCTTCAAAGCGCTCAAATAGGGTGAAGGCGTCGGCGGTACCGCCGGCAAAGCCTGCAATCACTTGATCTTGGTACAGGCGTCGAACTTTACGGGCGTTGCCCTTCATGACGGTATTGCCTAAGGATACTTGGCCATCACCACCAAGCACTACCTTATTACCCCGGCGTACGGAAACAATTGTTGTCACAGTATTTCTCCACAAATAGCTAATGTCCTATTAATGGAGTTAGACTGGATTATTTCAAGACCTTAGTTGTATTCCTGACGCTTGTTTACTTGCGATTGATGCGCAAAGGGGCAATGTTGTTTTGTGTCAGCGTGTCCTCGGCCTTATTGAGCATCGAGCGGTTAGCAAATGGCCCGACGCGCACTCGGTACCAAATAGTGCCGCTGCTGGCGGTGGTTTTTTCGGTAACCACATTTGGTAAGTTCAGCAATATGAGTTTGGCGCGCATGCGCTCGGCATCTTTTAGGTGGCGAAAAGAACCTGCTTGTAATAGTGTCTTGGTCTTTTTGTTTGGGTCTTTAGGGGTGGACTTATAAGCTTCTACAGCTTGTGGTTTCACCTGACTTTCCGGTAGCAAACTGTAGAAGTCAAAATTGTTTTTATCGTCTGCTTGCTTGTCAGCAACAGGTGCCGGTTCGATCACTTGGGCCTTGCTGGTGCTGATTGTTTGTTTGGGTGTGGGAGCGGCTTGATCTGCAGGTTGTTGGGCTAGGAACCAAAGGCCGCCAACAAAGGCCACAGCAATAATTGTGGTGAGTAAAGTCCGCACGGAAGAAGCCGTGTTTTTGGTTTTTTTATTGGGTTTCTTGCCCCGAGCGTAGTCGCGCGCCATATTACATGAGTTCCGGTGCATCGACGCCAAGCAATTGCAAACCGTTAGCTAGCACCTGACGCGTACAGGCGCTTAAAGTTAGGCGTGCGTTGCGCAGGTTGGCATCGTCAATTTTCATACGATGGGCATTGTAATAGGTGTGGAAGTTGCCTGCTAGGTCGCGTAAGTAATGGGCGACTTGATGCGGTTCGTGGGCGACGGCTGCATGGGAAATAATTTCTGGGTACAGTTCCAGTTGTTGCATCAGAGCAATTTCAGCTGGCTGCTCCAATAACGCAAGGTTGGCCAGTCCCAAGTCTTGGTCCCAGACCATGCCTTCGGATTCTAGTTTAGTGATCATAGAGCAGATGCGCGCGTGGGCGTACTGGATGTAATAAACAGGGTTGTCCTTGCTTTCTGACTTCGCTAGCTCTAGATCAAAGTCCATGTGTTGCTCGGCCTTACGGGTGACATAAAAGAAGCGCGAAGCGTCTTTGCCTACCTCGTCTCTCAGTTCACGCAGAGTCACAAAAGAACCGCTGCGGGTCGACATTTGTACGCGCTCACTACCTCGGTACAAGATGGCAAACTGCACCAGCTTGATGACTAGGCGTTCGGCATCCAGACCCATGGCCGTTAGGGCCGCTTTTACACGTGTGATATAGCCGTGATGGTCAGCCCCCCAGATGTTGATGACGGTATCAAAGCCGCGTTCAAACTTATTCAAGTGGTAGGCAATATCCGACGCAAAATAGGTGGTTTGGCCATTGTCGCGTTTTACCACACGATCTTTATCATCACCAAACGCGGTCGAGCGGAACCACAGGGCGCCGGCTTGTTCATAAATATGGTCATTGTCTTGCAGCTTTTTGATGGCGCGTTCGATCTGTTCATTCTGGCTCAGGCCGCGTTCAGAAAACCATTCGTCAAAGTGGACGCCAAATTCTTCCAAGTCATCCTTGATATCGTCGCGAATCGAATTTAAGCCGACGGCAAACAGAAGTTCGTAATTATCGGTGCCCAGCAGCGCGCGTGCGCGTTCGATGATAGCGTCAATATGGGCTTCTTTGTCACCTTCAGGGCCATCGGTTGGTAAGTCTTGGGTGATCGCGCTAGCACTGTGTTGAAGGCTGGGGCCGACATTATTTTGCAGCTCAGCAGCAATGTCTTTGACATAATCACCTTGATAGCCGTTACTCGGGAAAGGTACCTCAATACCCGCTAAGGCAAGGTAGCGTAGCCACACACTGGCAGCAAGAATATTCATTTGGCGGCCAGCATCATTGACGTAGTATTCGCGTTGAACCTTAAAGCCAGCGGCGTTTAATAGGTTGGCCAAGCTCGCGCCGTAAGCGGCGCCACGGCCATGACCAACGTGCAGTGGTCCCGTAGGGTTGGCGGAGACGAATTCAATTTGTACGGACTGGTTATTGCCTACCTGGCAGTGGCCGTAACTATCGCCCTGTTCCATAATCTTATTGATAACAGCGGCGGTTGCATCTTGGCTAATAAAAAAGTTGATAAAACCTGGGCCGGCAATTTCTGTACTCTTGACCTCGCCAGCGGCGGGTAAGTTGTCACAGATTAACTGAGCTATGTCGCGAGGATTGCGTCGTGCCGCTTTGGCCAAGGTCAGGGCAACGTTACTGGCGAGGTCGCCGTGCTGCTTGTCTCGGGTATTGTCCACCTGAATGTTGGCTTGCAAGTCGGCGTCAAGGGTGCCGGATTGTTTCAGGTTGTCGATGGCTTGCGCGATTAAAGAGGCGACTAACTGCTTCATGAATAGCTCGAATAATTGGTTATTGAGGTGATGGTGATTGAAGTTGTATTACAAGGCTCCAGTCAAGCCGCGTATTATCCCTTGAATTGCGCAATAAAGCCAATTGTTTGGACTTAAATTAGAGGCCCGGTTTTGGTGTGGATTTAAGCCATTTCCTGAGGGTCGATATCCAGACTCCAGCGCAGCTTTTTACCATCTGGATGCTGTTCTAGTAGCAAGCATAGATGACGACAAAGGTTTTGCAAGTGAGCGCGAGAAGGGTGTTGTAACTGTAGCTGTACACGGAACTTGTTAGCGCGCTTGGCCATGGCGGCTGGCATGGGGCCAAAGTGCAATAGGTCTTGGCTCATGGCACCCAAGTCTGGGCTGCTTAGTTGGTGCTGCAACCAAGATAATAGGCTGTAGGCCGCCTGCTCATGTCTGGCTTGTACCAAAAACAGGGCCATATGCCCAAAAGGGGGTAATAACCCTAATTGTCGTTGTTGCAGTGCTTGCTCAGCAAAGGCGTTATAGCCAGATTGGGTGAGCGTGGTGATAACAGGGTGCTCAGCCTGATAGGTTTGGATATAGGCAGTTCCGGGCAGGTTGGCGCGACCCGCTCGGCCAGCTGTTTGGATGATCAACTGGGCAAGGCGCTCAGGGCCACGAAAATCATTACAAAATAGGCTGCTATCGGCATCAACAATAACCGCGGCGGTAACATGGGGGAAGTGATGTCCCTTGGCCAGCATTTGGGTGCCAAGCAAAATGCAAGCCTGGCCCGTATGTACCTGCTCTATCATCGCTGCCAAGGAGCCTTTTTTGCGGGTTGTATCGCGGTCGATGCGGTGTATGGAAAAGTCTTTGAATAGGCTTTTTAAGTGTTCTTCAATGCGTTCTGTACCACTGCCTAAGGGGCGCAGCTGTTGGGCCTGGCAGCTGGGGCATTGCAGGGGAATGGTCTGACGGTTGTCACAGTGATGGCAGTGCAGGCGTGGGGGGTGCTTGTGCAGGGTCATGCTGGCATCACAAGCCGGACAGGCCGCAGTTTGGCCACAATTTTGGCATTGTAGGCTTGGTGCAAAGCCGCGGCGGTTGAGCATTAATAGCACCTGATGACCGGCGTGCAGTTCGCGCTGCATGATCTCCCGTAAACGCTCGGAAATGCCAGCCTGCACCGGGTGTAAGCGGAGGTCGATAACCTCATAGTCTTGTGTGCTGGCATTGCCCGCTCTCTGTTTGAGGGTGTGCAATTGATAGCGGCCTCTTTTTGCATTAGTAAGACTTTCAAGGCTTGGTGTTGCTGAGCCTAAAAGGATTGGAATGTTGGCGTCGTGGGCGCGTTTTATCGCTACATCGCGACCGTGGTAACGGAATCCTTCTTGCTGTTTAAAGGCTTGGTCGTGTTCCTCGTCGACGATGATGAGACCTAAATCAGGTATAGGCGTAAACACGGCTGAGCGGGTGCCTAGGATGATATCGCCTTGGCCTAGCCAGCTTTGTTGCCAGGCATCTAAGCGCTGTTGGTCGGTTAGGCCAGAATGGAGTGCAAGTAAGTGGTTACTAAAGCGATTCTGCAGACGTTCGAGCAATTGGTGGGTGAGGCCAATTTCAGGCACTAGTATGAGCACTCTCTGAGCGTTAGCTAGGCACTGCTCAATGAGTTGCAGATAAACCTCAGTTTTGCCACTCCCAGTGATGCCTTGTAACAAGTGGCAAGCGAACGTATTAAACTGTCTGCCGATGCTGTTGTAGGCCTTGGATTGCTCTTGGTTAAGGGTTAGGGGCGGGTTTTGCAGACAAGGGGCAACGGGTTGAGGTTGGGGCTGAGTTAATGTTACTAGCTGTTTGTCCTGCAGCGGTTTAATGTGTTTGCTGGCTAGGCCTATGGTGGTTAGTTGGTGCTCACTAAAGAGTTGAGGCAACTGCAATAACTGTTGCCAAACAAGTGCTTGTTTCGGGGCGCGCGTTAAGTCTGGAGCGTTGTTTGAACGTTGCCAAAAGCGACTGATTAGTTGGTTGTTGTGCCCTTGGCGCAAGCGCACAGGCAGTAAGTGCATAAGGGCATCGCCACTAGGGTATTGGTAGTAGTGGCTAGCCCAATTGCCAAGTTGCCATAGGGGCTTTGGTAATAATGGCTGGGAATCCAAAGCCTCTAGCACAGGTTTGAGCTTTTCTTGTGCGATATCGCTGTCATCACTATGCCCCACTACTAGTCCTACACGTTGGCTGCGACCAAAGGGCACTAAAACCCGACAACCGATGGTTGGCGTTGGTGTGGCCTGTGTGCCGGTTAGGGCGGGTGGCAGATAGGTAAATATCTGGCGGAGGCCGCTGGCGATGACAATATGCAGATACTTGGACAAAGGATTGGCGATTGCTTGCTAGAATGTGATTCCAGCATGCTACACCATTGCATAGACACTCGCTATGGAAAGACCGTAAAATATACTATGAAATAACCTTCGCCTGTTGAAAGTGCTTGACCTTGAGCCAAGGTCTGCTAAAATTCCGCCTCTTGTTTTTGGAGGTTCGACTGGCGAGCGTCCTAATTGGGTACGGTGCTTGACGTTGATCAGGTGGCGGTGCCATAACCTAAGGGGTTAAATCCATGCAATCTGATATTCATCCAAAGTATGAAGCTATCAAGGCAACTTGTTCTTGTGGCAACGTTGTAGAAACTCGTTCTACGCTATGTAAAGACATCCATATTGACGTATGTTCTGCTTGTCACCCATTCTACACGGGTAAGCAGAAGGTACTGGACACAGGCGGTCGTATCGATCGTTTCAACCGTCGTTTCGGTTCGCGCAGCAGCAAGTAATTACTGCGCCATTCAGTCAAAAAAACCAGATGCGAATACATCTGGTTTTTTTGTGCCTAAAATTTGCCCTCTGAAGCCGCATTGTTGGTAGTCGATACTCTAAGTTATCTAATACGAAGGCAGTCAGTCATAATGAAGATTAGGCGATTAGGTATGTTGATGTTGGCGCGGCGGTGCAGCAGTGCGTTGGCGGTAATGCCCTGTACGAATCCAATTTACCAATCTAAGCAGCAACCTTTGACTAATGGGTCTGTGCTGACGGCGATACCATTACTATGGGTAACGCAAAACGTCTACGACTGGCGCAGATTAATACGCCTGAGTTAGGTCGAAATGATCGGCCTGAACAGCCCATGGCGGTGGCGGCCAAACAATCTGTGCAGGCCTTTTTGGCGGTAGTAGAAGGAAGAGTGGCCAAGGTCTCTACTACAAAACGCAATTGGCTGCATCGATGCGTGGTTGGTTGGTTTGGCGGCGTTTAAAACCAACGCAACGCCAGCGAGGCTTTAAATCTCGGTTGTTGAGTCTTGTGCATCCTTATAGGTTGACTAGGCAGCCCTAAAATACTTGCTCTGGAGTCACTTCTAGGGAGTCGCCCGTGTTTTGGTCTGAGGTTTGGGGGGATTGTGCGGTGGGGGCATATTCTTCGCGAAATATCTCAAACATGCTGTTGCTGTCATTTTGTCGAGCTAGCAGACCGGTTTCTTTATTGATGCGAACTTCGATCATCTGATTGGGCAGAGTGCGCGATGATTCTGGCACATCTTTTAGAGCTTCTGCCATAAAGTCGATCCAGATCGGTAGTGCTGCGGTGCTCCCGAACTCGTTACGTCCAAGCGGTTTAGGTTGATCAAAACCGACCCAAGCGGTGGCGACTAGCTGGTTATTGTACCCCGAGAACCAGGCATCTTTTTGGTCGTTGGTGGTGCCAGTTTTGCCCGCTAGATCTTGACGTTCCAGCTTCAAGGCGCGGCGCCCCGTGCCTTGCGTGATAACGTCTTGTAGTATGGTATGTAGTATGTAATTTACGCGTTCGTCCATGATGCGCTCGGCAATGGGCAAGTGCGTAATGCGGGGGCCCTCAAGAAGGCTTTGTTCTTCTTCATCGAGGGCCATGATGGCGCTGTCGGCAATATTAATCGTGGTGTCTGTCGGGTTGAGGCTTATCAACTCCGCCTTAGGCAAGTATTCGCAGTTTTCACATACCGTGATGGGTTCGGCCTGATAGAGGACCTTGCCGGCGCTATCTTCAATGCGCTCGATGAAATAAGGTTTTATGGCATAACCGGTATTGGCAATGGCGGCATAACCTGTGGCTACATCAATGGGCGGTACCGAAGCACTGCCCAAGGCCAGGGATAGGTTGCGTGGCAAGTGCTCTGGTTTAAAGCCAAATGGTACCGCATAATTGATGGCCTTACGGGTACCTATTTCACGCAATAGGCGAATCGAAACCAGGTTTCTGGATTTATACAAAGCTTGGCGTAGGCGAGTGGGACCAAAAAACTTGCCGCTGTAGTTTTCGGGCCGCCAAGAGTTCTCGAGGCTAGCGTCATTAAATACCACCGGCGCATCGTTGATGAGGGTGGATGCGGTAAATCCTTGCTCCATGGCCGCTGAATAGATAAACGGCTTAAAGTTGGAGCCGGGTTGGCGCAGGGCTTGAGTGGCACGATTGAATTTGCTGTGCAGGTATTCGAAACCCCCTACCAGAGCAATGATGGCACCATCTTGCGGGTCAAGAGCAACAATCGAGCCTTGGGCATCAGGAACTTGGGATAAAAACCACAAACTGGATTCACCGTAAGCTTTGCGAATACGTATCTGGTCTCCCACTTTTAGTATATCGGTGATCAAAGCGGGTTTGGCCCCGAGGTGGTCAATACTGATGCGAGGTCTGACCCATTCCATGTCCTCATAACGTATTTCGGCAGTTTTTTTATAACGCAACAACAGTTGTGCGGTTTGTTTTTCCTGGTCAATACTGCGCACGATGGCAGGTTGTAGTGGCCCTAATACGGGTGTTCGATTGAGGATGCGCTCGGCTTCTTGGTCGCTAAGTTGATCGCCGTGGTTAGTCTGTACGCCTCTGAAGCCGTGGCGCCGGTCGTATGCCAATAGGCCTTTTTGTACGGCGTATTGGGCGGCGTCCTGTAGTTTACTGTCAATGGTGGTATATACCCGATAACCCCCGGTGTAGACATCCTTAATGGGAAAGGTGTCTAGTAATTCTTGACGCACCATTTCTGCCACATAGGATGCTTGGGTTTCTGGTGTAAGACTATGGAAGCGGGCGGTAATGGGGGCGGATAGGGCATCGGCATGTTGCAGTTCATTGATATAATTGAGCTCAAGCATGCGGCCCAGAATCCAGTCGCGGCGTATCTTTGCGCGCTGTGGGTTGGATATGGGATTGTAGCGTGAGGGAGCCTTGTAAAGGCCTGCCATCATTGCTTGCTCGGCAAGTGTTAGGTCCCACATGTGGCGCCCATAGTAAACTTGGGCAGCGGCTTCAATGCCGTAGGCACGGTGACCCATAAACATTTTGTTGAAATACATTTCTAGAATTTGATCTTTGTCGAGTTCCTGCTCGATCTGCAAGGAAAGCAGGATCTCATTGAATTTGCGACTAAAGGTTTGGTCAAGAGTGAGCAAATAGTTGCGAGCCACCTGCATGGTCAGTGTGCTGCCGCCGCCTTGTATGCGGCCGCCAGCTTGCACCATGCGCACGGCAGCTCGAAGCAGTGCTTTGGGGTCTACGCCATAGTGGTGATAAAAATTTTCATCTTCGGCAGAAATGAGGGCGTTGATGTAGTTTTGCGGCACCTGATCTATGCGCAGCGGCACCCGGCGTTTTTCGCCAAATTCTGAAATAAGCTTACTGTCCTTGGAATAGACGCGCAAAGGTGTTTGTAAATGAAAATCGCGCAGGCTTGCCACGTCGGGAAGGCGAGGGACAAGGTAGAACCAAGTAAAAGCAGCAAACACAATACTTGCTGCTATTCCAAGGCCGGTACTCCAAAAAATAAGCCGCTTGAAGCGGCGACGAAAAGCCATGCTATGCTTAGAGAGTCATTCTGCTATATGGTTGAGTGTCAGTGGTGAAGTATATATAAGAATTATTCGGTTTAGCCAGTACTGGGGGAAAAATACCCGAAATGCTTGTCTTAAGCCAAGCTAGTGAAAGATACAAGGAGGTATCGTCACCATGCTTAGTTCCTTTTTCACACGTTGGTCACTAGGCCTCTACTTAGGAAATGACGTTCTACAGGCGGTACTGCTGCAATGGTCCGTGGGGCGCATGCTATTGCGTGGTAGTTGGGCACAAGAGCGGCTTTCGTCAGACTCATTAGAGGGCGCCTTAGAAGCACTGTTAGTCATTGTTATTGATGACCTGCACGCGCTCAAACCCCTGCCTCAACTGGTCATCAATTTGGGTTTGCCTCAACAGTGCTGTGCCTGGCAGCCTGTGCTCGACGAGGATCCGGTAATGTGGCAACGTCAAGCCGCCATGCAGTGGCAAGTGGACCCATCGCAAGTCTACCTGGATGTGTTACCTATAGCGCCAAAGATGGGGCTCTTGGTGAGTACGCCTTGTCAGCCTTTGGAAACTGTATTTGTTCATTTACAGGCTTTGCAGGTGCTAACTCATCAGCCTCTGGAAATTTGTCTGGAAACCGATGTCAGTAGCTTATTTAAGCTCTGGCCTTGGCGTATGCGTCAGCAACTGATACTAGCCCCGTGGGTAGCTGAGCAAAGGGGCCTGTTTGTGGATGCTGCCGGCCTACATAGCTGCAGTTATAACGACCTGGCTTTACGCGAAGGGTGTCATATTTGGTGTGCACAGGATGCAGCAGAGGTGCCAAAAAATGTGTACCGATGGCATTGGCAGGTGACAGGCTTGTCAGCAGTAATGCTGCATGCGTGGCATTTGGCCTACCTGCCTACTTGTGTTTGGCATGGTGCTTGGCCTTGGGTTGCTTGGCGTTGTGTGACCCCCCTTAGTGGTCATCAGTACTATAGTTTGGTTACCGGTTGGCCTGTTCCTAATTGGATTAACAAGCGCTTAACATTGGCCTAAGGGGTGAGTATGGGTGACCCAGTGTGGACTCAAGACTCGGGGCAATGGTCTATATGGATGCCTCGCCTATATCAGCAACATAATATGTTGCCTTGGCGGCCTGCCTGGGTGTGTAGGCGTGGAAGCTTGCTGTCCCGTTGGGGTAGCCTGCTTATATTTGTGATTTTGTTAATTGCTGTCAGCGCTTATCTGTTGCACGGGCAGCGACAACAGCAACTGGTTAGCTTGCAGCAAACCTTGCAAGCGCACATTCAGCTTAGTCAGCAACGGCTGCTGCCCCAGCGACAAGTGCATAAACTGTGGTTGAGAAAACAGGCGGCGACTGCGGATTGGCTCTATTGGCAGCAGCAAAGCCAGCATGCCATGCAGGCGCTCTTGTTACTGCAAAATATGCTGCGTGATACACAGGGCCACTTTAAGTCCGTGCAAATTCAGACGACCGGATTGAATGTGCATTTGGTCACTCAACTATCTTGGTCGCGTTTGGCTTCAGGCTGGTGGTTGCCTCCAGCAGCGACCTTGCTGAAGGTGGAAAAAGCCCAGCCGCAAGCGCCAGCCAACGCGACCCAAGTAGAGTGGCATCTTCAAGTCGAGATTGCCCCGTGAATATATCTGGGCTGCCTTGGTGGCTGCGCCATTATGGCAGCCTATTGGGCTTGGGGATTAATGGGGCGCTAATCATAACATTACTGGCATGGCGACATGTGCCTTGGTATGGATTAGACGTTACACAACTCATTATGCCCTCGGATTTATTATCTACAGAGTTTGATGTTGTGCCGGTGCCTCAGTTGCCGATCATGAGCAAGGTGTTGGTGACCCAGTTGCATGGGCAATTATTACAGCACTTTGCCGGCCATAGTGCTGACCTTAATAGTGATTTTGGTGAAGATTGGTTGGTTTTTAGTTTCTCTTTGGCGCCACAGCAGTTGTCACTTTTGGGTTTAATGCCCGCCTGGCCTGGTTGGCAATTACAGTATTTATCCTTGCAGCCTAAGGCTGGGCGCTGGTCTCTAAAGGGTCGCTGGCAGCCAGTGGGAACAATGCGGTTAGCCAAGCCTAAATGGCAATACCTTGGGGCGGCTCAAGCTTTTGATGTAGGCTTTTGGCAGCTCACGCCAGTGACATCTTTGGTCACAGGTATGACTAGGCAAACATTGGTAGAGCATGCTTCTGAGCAGTATGAAAAACAGACAAAAACGATTTGGCGTTATGTGGGTTATGTTCAAAGTGGGCCATCGCTAGACGTTGGAGCTTGGCTGCGTGTTTTTGATAACACGGGTTCAGCGGTATTTTGCTTCGTTCACGAAGGAGATGTTTGTCAGGGATGGGTGGCTGAGAAAATCAGTAAAACCGATTTGTTTTTAAATCGAGATGGTCAGCGGCAACAACTTCACTATAGCCAGTCAGGGAGTAACAGTGATGGGACGTTATGGTAAAAATAGCGGGCTCAAGAAGTGTTTTACTGGGAGCTATATGAGGACATTTTGGTTGGCTCTGTGGGTGCTGCCTTGGAGTCTGCTAGGCAGTATTCAAATAGGGGCTAGCCAGATTGTTGTCGAGGCCATGCACATTCCTTTGCAGCAAGTATTTATTCGTTTGGCGGCGGCGGCCGATGTGGATTTGGTCATGCAAGGGCACCTTCAGGATCCAGTGCATGTGCGTTGGCAGGGCCTGCCCGCACGTCAGGCTCTGCGCATGTTATGTCAAACGATAGAGGTGCATTGCTATTGGTGGCAAGGGGGTGATTTGCAGCCAGACCCAGATGTTAGTCAAGCTCAAGCTAGCCCAAAGGCCAGTGGTTTGCTAGTTACTGATCAAGTCGTGGAGAGGGTAGTTGATGATTGGCAATTACTTACTGTAGTTTTACAGTATGCTCAAGTTGCACAGGTGGCCGGACAATTGCGTCAGCATGAAGCCTTGTTGGCAGGTGGTCAGATGTTGGTAGACGAACGTCGTCATAGTTTGTCTTTGCGCGTGCCGGCAGCGCAGATAGAACCCCTGCGGGCACTGGTAAAGAGTCTGGACCAGCCCTTGCAGCAACTGCACATTGCCGCCCGAGTGGTGATTGCTAATAGTGATGTTGGCGCGAGCTTACGACAGGGTTTAGAGACTCAGTTAAGTAATCAAAGCGCAACTCAAACGCATGTTAAGCAGCTATCGCTTAACTCCGAAAACGGATTGGGCAGCTTACAAATGGGTTTGGTGGCCCGCCATATATTGTTAAATTTAGAATTAGCGGCCATGGAGGCCAGTGGTCAGGTTTTGACTTTGGCACAGCCACAAATTGTCGTGCAAGAAGGACACCAGGGGGTAATCGAAACAGGTCAGGAGGTGCCCTATCTTTTAGAGCAAGATGGCTATCAAAGTCGGCAATGGAAGCAAGCTGTATTGGGCTTGAATGTGACGCCGCGAGTATTGCCAAATAATAAGGTAGAGCTAGATTTGTCGGTGGTGCAGGACTCCGTAGGCGACCTATTAGCAAATGGGGAGCTGGCTCTCAATACCCATCGTTTGCGTACTCGTGTTAATCTGGGTTTAGGGCAAACGTTAGTTCTCGGTGGTGCTCTTTATGAGCAACAATTAACTCGCTTGTTAAGTAATCCAGCATGGTTATCTTTGCCATTTATTGGGCATTGGATGCAAGACAGCCGGCAACAGCTTCAACGTTTTGAATTATTGGTATTGGTGACGCCCACACTAGTGAATCCTTGATGGTGTGTAAATATCCTTGAAATAAGTCGATTTTCTCTCACATGACTATCGCCTTAGTGCTTGAATTTGCTATCCTTAATCCTCATATTAGGAATTACTTTTAATGTCTTTGTTTTAGGCATTTCTAGATTACTCTTTTTGCGCTGCAAATGCGGCCTGCTAATAGTCATGAAAGTACACTCGTGTACCCCTCCCATGTCTGTCGTCAAACCGGTATTCCAGAAGGGGGCGGGGGAGGCATGTGATGAGGTAATGCAATCAACCTTGAGGTTTATTGTATTAACGATGTTGATTTTCAAATAGTGGATTTTAACTGTGAATATATTCTTAGTTGGCCCAATGGGGGCAGGTAAAAGTACAATAGGTCGCCAATTGGCGCGTGAATTAAAGTTGAAGTTTCTCGACACGGATCGTGAAATGGAAGAGCGCTCTGGCGCGGATATCCCTTGGATTTTTGATGTGGAAGGTGAAGTGGGATTCCGTAAACGAGAAGCCAATATCATTGCCGAGTTAACGCAGCAGCGTGACGTAGTTATGGCCACTGGTGGTGGTGCCATTGAAACGGCAGATAATCGCCAACATCTGTCAGCACGAGGCACAGTCGTGTACTTGTATGCCACAGTTGACCAACAGGTAGAGCGTACGGCAAAGGATAAGAACCGTCCGTTATTACAAAATGAAGATCCACGTCAGGTGTTGGAGAACTTGTTCGATCAACGTCATCCTTTATACGAAGAAGTGGCGGATATCATTGTTGCTACTGGTGCACAAAATCCACGCACATTAGCCGCCGATATTATTAAACAGATAGAAGCAATACGCTCTTTATAAGTGCCTTTAGGGGGCCAGAATTCACATGACTGCTGTAACCAACACTCTGCACGTTGACCTTGGGGAACGCAGCTATCCCATTTATATCGGGGCAGACTTGTTGTTGCAGGATGACCTGTTACGTCAGCATATCAAAGGGCAGCAAGTTTTGGTGGTGACCAATGCCACCGTTGCCCCTCTCTATCTGCAGCAGGTCATGGATTCGTTGCAAGGTTTGCAGGTGCAAAGTTTGATTTTGCCCGATGGCGAGTCTTATAAAACACTTGATACGGTAAATTTAATTTTTGATCGCTTATTAGAGTTGCGTCATAACCGTACCACTACATTAATAGCTTTGGGTGGTGGTGTAATCGGTGACATGACTGGCTTTGCCGCGGCATCTTACCAGCGCGGTGTTGATTTTATTCAAATCCCAACGACGCTGTTATCGCAAGTAGATTCCTCTGTAGGCGGTAAAACTGGTGTCAATCATGCCCGTGGTAAAAATATGATTGGCGCTTTTTATCAGCCACAGTGTGTGTTGATAGATACTCAAACTCTGACAACGTTGCCGCCACGAGAATTGAGTGCTGGTGTGGCCGAAGTGATTAAGTACGGTTTACTGGGTGATGCGGACTTTTTTGCTTGGCAGGAGCAAAATATGGGCCAGCTGATGTCTTTGCATCAGCAATCGGTTGTCTATGCTATTCACCGTTCCTGTGAAATGAAAGCCCATATAGTTGCCAGTGACGAACGGGAGAAAGGCTGTCGCGCCTTGTTAAATCTCGGACATACGTTCGGGCATGCCATTGAAACAGAACAAGGTTATGGTTGTTGGTTGCATGGTGAAGCGGTGGCGGCGGGTATGGCCATGGCGGCTGACTTGTCCCAGCGTTTGCAGTGGTTGTGTAGTGCGGATATCGAGCGTATTCAAAGCCTTTTGAAGCGCGCACAATTGCCTCTTTGGGGGCCATCGGGTATGACGGCTGAATCATATATGTCACACATGGCCGTTGATAAAAAAGTGACCGATGGGCAGTTGCGTTTAGTGCTGATGCAATCCTTGGGTGATGCCGTTGTCAGTAGTGACTTTGATCCACAACTCTTGCAGCAAACGCTGCAGGTTAGTATGGTGGATTAAGCAGTGGTAACCGCCCAGCAAAAAAAAGTAAATCTGGCTGGGGCCTATGCCGCTTTTCAGCGTCAGCAACAAAAGGCGGGTACGTTATTACCTAAAACCATTGAGTATCAAGCCCCTGGGCGTTTGCGGCAGCTAGACACGTTATTGCATCTTAGTCATTTTTCTGATTATTTAGTGTTGGTGACGGCGCCTTTAGGTGGTGGCAAAACACAATTTGCTGACCAGTTTCTGCGGGTGCAACCAACGGATACTTGTGTGGTGCATCTAAGGCCCGAAGAGGCGTTGAGTGGTCCGCGGCTAGTGCGCGAAATGGTGTCTCAGTTGCCCGTAGATGTGCCTAAGCATGCCTCCCTTGAACAATCTATTATTGCTTTACAAGATTTGTGTGTGGCCTTGGCGGAAAGCGATCAAGTGCTCTTACTGGTGCTTGATGACGCCCAACTGCTAGAAGATGACGCCTTAGAGCTGTTGGCCAATGTCATTCCCCATAGTTCCCCCGCTGATGCGCGCTTGCATGTAGTGCTATTGGCCGAACCCCAATTAATGGCGCGCTTTGATGCGCCACAATTTAAAGAGTTGCGTCAAGAGCGCTATTACCAATTAAACTTGGCGCCTTTTAGTCAGGCTGACAGTCGTGCATTTTTGCGTCAGTTGGTGGCTAGTGTCGGGCTGCCAGGCGATGCTGATATACATGAAAATCAGCTCGATCAAGTGCATGAAATGGCCGCAGGAATGCCGGGCTATTTGGATATGCTAATGCGTCAGGCCTTGCGTCAGGGAGGTTTGCGAAAAACCAGTAATGGCTTGCCAGTGTGGCATTTGGTGGCTATTGCTTTGGGGTTAATGGCCTTGCTCGGCCTTTGGTTGAACAATCGAGAAATCCAAGAATCAGAGTTTCAGGTGGCCGAGGGTATGGTGACTGACATGATAGAAAGCACTGTGCCTGGCCAAGCATTAGACCAAGCGTCGATTGTAGAAAACACTCTTGAACCGACACCTGTGTCACAACCCTCTTTGCAGCCACTGCCGCCTTTGCAGCCGGTTACCTTGTCGCCTGATCCAGAATACAAACCTTTGCCGTCCATTGCGGCAGAGCTTGCTGCTGAGCCAATGGATATACCCACTGCGGAGGGGCTAGTGGATGCTGAGCAAAGGCGACAGACCGATCAGTTGCTAGAGCGAAGTGAGGCCTTGCAACAGAAGCTGCAAGCGGCCGTTACGGATATGAAACAACCTAGCAAAGTGTCGACACCGGCCGCGCCTGAAGTGCCGCAAACGCGTGAGGATGATGCTAAGACAGTTAAGGCTGCCTTGAGTAGTGTTGAACAGCAGTTTATGAAGCTGTCGCCAGAGCATTATTCTTTGCAGGTGCTCGGGGCTCGCTATGAAGCGACAACGCGACAGTTTGTGCGACGCCTTTCGGGACTGCCGTTACCTCTTTATGTGTTGCAACTGCAACGCGGGGGTGAGCCTTGGTATGTGGTTTTGGTGGGTGATTTTGCTAACCGAGGAGAGGCCCGTGAGGCCATGTCTTCTTTGCCGGTAGCGGTGAAAAATCTACAACCTTGGGTAAGGCAGGTGACTCGGCTACAGCAACAGCTTGCAAATAAAATCAACGCAAGTGATGAATAACTTTGACAAATGTTGTTATCTTCGCCTAAATAGCGCAAATTTGTTGGCGAATTGATGCATATTATGCCTGTTTTCTTGAACGGGAGAGGCTCTTCATATACCATGGCTGTCCATTTGCCTGATTAAAATATTTTATAAGCTCTGATTCAGAGCTTTGATTGCGGCAAGTGTCTGAATCAGGAACTTGTTGTGGTCCTCTTGGTAGAGATATTCACATAATTAAACCTGCTACTCTCTAGATTCAGACGCTTGTTTCCTAGCCGCTGGTGGTAAGCGTAGAGCTTGCCATGGCCTCAGTTAGAAAGAGAGATACTCATGAGCGTCGGTTTGTTTGACCCCCAAGAATTTAAGGACAACTGCGGATTTGGCTTGATCGCCCATATGCATGGTGAGCCCAGTCACGACCTGTTACAAAAAGCAGTAGAATCATTGACCTGTATGACCCATCGTGGCGGTATTGCTGCTGATGGTAAGACCGGTGATGGTTGTGGTTTGCTGTTGCAAATGCCTGACAATTTTATGCGCCAAACAGCCTATGACCTGTTTAGCGAAGAAATGACTGAGTTCTTTGGCGTTGGCATGGTGTTTTTGTCAAAGGATGAAGATAAGGCTTCCCAGTCACGCAGTGTTTTGAATCGTGCGTTGGAAGACAATGGCCTAGAAGTGGTTGGTTGGCGCGAAGTGCCGGTCGATGAGTCTTGTTTGGGCCCAATTGCTCAACAAGCACTGCCTAAAATCGAACAGGTATTTGTTAACAGCCCTGGCCTGCGTGGCGAAGTGTTAGAGGCACGTCTGCTAGTGGCTCGCAAGACGACTATGTATGCCTTGCAAGCTGACAATGATTTTTATATTTGTAGTCTTTCCCATCGCGTGTTGTCATACAAGGGTTTGATGATGCCCGTTGACTTGCCGGTGTTCTACCAAGACTTGGGTGACACTAATTTACAAACGGCTATCTGTACTTTTCATCAGCGTTTCTCAACCAATACCTTGCCGCGCTGGCAACTGGCCCAACCTTTTCGCTTTTTGGCGCACAATGGTGAAATTAATACCATTGATGGTAACCGCAACTGGGCTCGCGCACGACAAAATGTCTTATCGAGCATGCTCATCCCTGAATTACAGGAATTAGAAGGTGTGGTGAACACCACAGGTTCTGATTCATCAAGTATGGACAACATGATTGAGTTGCTGGTGCTCGGTGGTATGGATGTATTCCGTGCGGTGCGTCTTATTATGCCGCCAGCCTGGCAGAATGACGAATTGATGGATCCAGATCTGCGCGCTTTCTATGAATACAACTCCATGCATATGGAACCTTGGGATGGCCCGGCGGGTATGGTAATGAATACCGGACGTTATGCCGTGTGTATGCTGGATCGCAATGGCTTGCGTCCGTCTCGCTGGGTGATGACCAAGGATAACTACCTCGTTACAGCCTCAGAAATTGGCACCTTTGATTATGCACCCGAAGATGTGGTGGCCAAAGGTCGTGTGGGGCCAGGCCAGATTTTGGCGGTTGATACCCATACGGGTGAAGTCATGCATACGGCGGATATTGATGCGCGCTTAAAGGCGGCGCAACCTTACAAAAAGTGGTTGCGCAAGTCAGCAATTCGTCTCGAAGGTACGCTGAATGAAGAGCAAGCTTTTGATGATTTCAGTGAGTCTGAACTGAAACAACATATGAAGATGTATCAGGTCACTTTTGAAGAGCGTGATCAGGTATTACGCCCCCTAGCCGAGTCAGGTCAAGAGGCTGTAGGCTCCATGGGTGACGATACGCCAATGGCCGTATTGTCCAGTCGGGTGCGTTCTGTTTATGACTATTTTCGTCAGCAATTTGCCCAGGTAACCAACCCGCCCATTGACCCTTTGCGTGAAGCCGTGGTCATGTCTTTGGAAACCTGTTTAGGGCGTGAGCGCAACGTTTTCCAAGAAGGCCCCGAATTAGCCAAGCGCATAGTTTTGGGCTCGCCAGTGCTTTCAGCTAGCAAATTCAGTGATTTGCTGCACATGAATATCCCTGGTCTGCGTCTTTATAGCATCAATATCAACTATGATCCTGCGGTTGGTTTAGAGCAGGCGATTAAGGATGTTTGTTCAGAAGCCGAGCATGCGGTGCGCAAACGCAATACGATCATTGTCCTTTCTGATCGAAATATTGCGCAAGGCAAGCTGCCAATTCCGGCCGCCATGGCCACCGGCGCTGTGCATCATCATCTTACCAATGAGGGTCTGCGCTGTGATGCTAACATTGTGGTTGACACCGGCAGTGCCCGGGACTCCCATCAGTTTGCCGTATTGATTGGTTTTGGTGCTACGGCAGTGTACCCATATCTAAGTTACCGTGTTATTAATGACATGGTGGCCAGTGGAGAAATAGTCGGGAATCCCATCGATTGCCATAAGGCTTATCGCAAAGGCATCAACAAAGGCCTGTTGAAGATCCTGTCCAAAATGGGTATTTCTACCATAGCCTCTTATCGTGGCGCACAGTTATTTGAAGCTATTGGTGTGAGTAGCTCGGTCGTGGCCACTTGTTTCAAGGGTGTGGCAAGCCGTATTGAAGGTGCTCGCTTTGAAGACTTCCAGGGTGAACAGGAAGCCTTGGCAGCAGAAGCTTGGATGGATCGCAAACCTATCCAACAAGGCGGTATATTAAAATATGTGCACGGGGGTGAGTATCACGCTTACAACCCTGATGTTGTGCGCACTGTGCAAGCGGCTGTGCAGACTGGCGACTATGAAGCCTATAAAGACTACGCCAAGCTGGTTAATGAGCGCGGTGTGGCCACTTTACGTGATTTGTTTAAGCTTAAGCCGGTTACCCCGGTTGCCCTTGATGAAGTCGAACCATTAACGGCAATTTTCAAGCGCTTTGATAGTGCGGCTATGTCTTTGGGTGCCTTGTCGCCAGAAGCTCACGAGGCGTTAGCGGTGGCTATGAATGAACTGGGTGGTCGCTCCAACTCCGGTGAGGGTGGTGAAGACCCTGCCCGCCATGGCAGCATAAAACGTTCCAAGATAAAGCAGATAGCCTCCGGTCGCTTTGGGGTAACCCCAGAGTACTTGGCTAATGCCGAAGTGCTACAGATAAAAGTTGCGCAGGGTGCTAAGCCGGGTGAGGGTGGTCAGTTACCTGGAGGGAAGGTTAACAATCTTATTGCCACTCTGCGCTATTCAGTGCCAGGTGTGACCTTGATTTCACCCCCACCACACCATGATATTTATTCCATCGAAGATTTGGCGCAGCTAATTTTTGATCTCAAACAAGTGAACCCAGAAGCTCTGGTATCGGTGAAGCTGGTATCGCGTCCAGGTGTGGGTACTATCGCCGCTGGCGTTGCTAAAGCCTACGCTGACTTGATTACCATTTCTGGCTATGATGGTGGTACAGCGGCTAGCCCGCTCACTTCCATTCGTTATGCCGGCTCGCCTTGGGAGCTGGGCCTGGCGGATGCTCATCAAGCGTTGCGTGGTAATGGCTTGCGCGGCAAAGTGAAAGTGCAAACAGACGGTGGTTTGAAGACCGGGCTGGATGTGATTAAGGCGACCATTTTGGGGGCTGAAAGCTTTGGCTTTGGTACTTTGCCTATGGTGGCTTTGGGTTGTAAGTATTTGCGTATTTGTCATTTGAATAACTGCGCTACAGGTGTGGCGACGCAAAACCAGCAGCTACGTGATGAACATTTCCGTGGCACAGTGGAAATGGTGAAGCATCTATTTACTTTTATCGCCCAAGAAACGCGTGAGTTGATGGCACAACTAGGTGTGCGTAGCTTAGAAGAGCTGGTAGGTCGCACTGAGTTGCTGGAAATAAGTGAGGGTTTGACTGCCAAGCAGAAAAATTTAGACCTGTCACCACTTCTGAGTACGGCGGGTATTGATCCCAGCGAGCCACAAACTTGTCAGCAGGCGAGCAATACACCTTATGATGTGGCGGCCATGAATCAGCGAATGATTGAAGACATGGAAGAAGCCATCATCAGCGCCAAAGGTGGTGAGTTTTCCTACGATATCACTAATTGTGATCGTTCCGTGGGTGCTCGTGTCTCAGGCGCCATTGCTAAGCATCACGGCAACAAAGGATTGGTAGAGCATCCTTTGATGGTCAATCTAAAGGGTGTGGCCGGTTTGAGTTGGGGTGTATGGAACGCGGCTGGCCTACACATGCGTCTGGAAGGTGATGCCAACGATTATGTTGGTAAAGGCATGGCTGGCGGTAAGCTGGTGGTATTCCCACCCAAAGCTTCGCGTTTTCGTTCCAATGAAACCTCCATTGTCGGCAATACCTGTTTGTATGGTGCCACGGGCGGTAGCTTGTTAGCTGCTGGCCGTGCGGGCGAGCGTTTTGCCGTGCGCAATTCCGGTGCCCATGCCGTGATTGAGGGTGCCGGTGATCACTGTTGTGAATACATGACCGGTGGTGTCGTTACCGTATTGGGTGCCACGGGCTACAACTTTGGTGCGGGTATGACCGGTGGCTTTGCCTATGTGCTGGATATGGATCGCACCTTTGTTGATAAATTCAACAGCGAGTTGGTGGAAATTCGCCGCATTCGTGGTGAGCAAATGGAAGAGTACCGCAGTTACTTGCGAGGCATTCTGGCCAATTTTGCTGAAGAAACCGGCAGTGAGTGGGGTCGAGAATTGAGCTACCACTTTGAAGATTATATAAGTAAATTCTGGTTGGTGAAGCCAAAGGCCGCCAATTTGCAGCAATTGTTAGCTAGTACTCGGTCAACCACTGAGTAAGCTGATCTGCTTTAAGTCCCTGTTAAGCAGGACCATGAATTTTACCAACCAATACCGGCAGCAAGTATGCCGGTACAGAATTGAAAGATGAGGCGGTTATGGCTCAACAACGATTACAAAATGACTTCCAGTTTTTGGAAGTGGACCGTCAAGATCCAGCTAAAGTGCCTGCAGTCCAGCGTAAGCAGGAATTTGCAGAAATATACAAGGCCTTCACACCAGTGGACGTTCAGCCTCAGGCGCATCGTTGCCTAGCTTGTGGTAACCCCTATTGTGAATGGAAGTGTCCGGTACACAACTATATTCCAGATTGGTTAAAGCTAGTTGCCGAAGGTAATATCATTGAAGCGGCCGAATTAAGTCATCAAACCAACTCTCTGCCAGAAGTATGTGGCCGCGTATGCCCACAGGATCGTTTGTGTGAGGGTGCTTGCACTTTAAACGAGGGTTTTGGTGCGGTAACTATCGGCGCCGTAGAAAAGTACATCACTGATACTGCCTTAAGCATGGGCTGGCGGCCTGACATGAGCAAGGTTGTTGCCACGGATAAGAAGGTGGCCATTATTGGTGCCGGTCCTGCTGGTTTGGCCTGTGCCGATGTCTTGGTGCGTAATGGGGTGCAGCCTATCGTGTTTGACCGTCATCCTGAAATTGGTGGTCTGCTAACTTTTGGTATTCCAGAGTTTAAGCTGGAAAAACCCGTAGTAACCCGTCGTCGAGAAGTGCTGGAAGGTATGGGTGTACAGTTCCGTTTGAATACGGAAGTCGGTAAGGATATCAGCCTAGATGACTTGTTAGCCCAATACGATGCTGTGTTTATGGGTATGGGTACCTATAAATACATGCGTGGTGGCTTCCCAGGCGAAGATTTCGATGGTGTTTATGAGGCCTTGCCCTATTTGATTTCTAACATCAATCGGCGTTTAGGTTATACGCAAGATGCGGCTGGCTTTGTTGATATGGCGGGTAAGCGAGTTGTGGTATTAGGCGGTGGTGATACGGCTATGGATTGCAATCGTACAGCCATTCGTCAAGCCGCTACCAGTGTGCAGTGTGCCTATCGTCGAGATGAGGCTAATATGCCAGGCTCCGTTAAAGAGGTTGCTAACTCCAAGGAAGAAGGCGTGGAGTTCTTGTTTAACCGGTCGCCGGTAGAGGTGGTTGGTGAAAATGGCAAGGTTACTGGTATTAAACTGGTAACGACACAACTTGGTGAAGCCGATGAAAATGGTCGCCGACGCCCTGTAGTGGTTGAAGGTAGTGAAGAAATTGTGCCTGCCGACGCTGTTATTGTGGCCTTTGGTTTTAGTCCTAGTCCGCAGCCTTGGATGGCTGATGCTGGCATTGAACTAGATCAATGGGATCGTGTAAAAGTGACTCAAGCGACTGATTTGGTAAACAAAGCCTACGCTTTTCAGACCACTAACGACAAGATATTTGCTGGTGGTGATATGGTGCGAGGCTCAGATCTGGTTGTTACCGCCATCGCTGAAGGCCGTCAGGCGGCAGAAGGCATTCTGGATTACTTGCAGGTTTGATCTTTGGGTCTAGCTGCATGTTAAGGCACGTTTAGACGTGCCTTTATTGTTTGCAGGCGGCTAGCTGCTTCTAAGAGTAGTAGTTTGCTGGATTTGCCCTGTTGTTTGCCATGGGATGGGGCTTTACTGTCATCGCGATCTGGTCTGCCCCTATTGGGGCCACGGGCGAAAGAGCGGCAAACTATTGATCCGAGTCTTTGTGTTTTAGTGTCCAGAGCTATATGATAGCCTCCTGAAATAACCTCTCAACATAGCCATTAATTGGATCAAATTCCTAGCTTATTATGACTACACTCAAAAATGATCGTTTCCTGCGCGCTTTGATGCGTGAGCCTGTTGATGTAACCCCAGTCTGGATGATGCGCCAAGCTGGCCGCTATTTGCCAGAGTATCGCGCTACCCGTGCTGATGCTGGAGATTTCTTAAGCCTCTGCAAAAATGCTGATTTTGCCTGTGAAGTTACTTTGCAGCCTTTGCGTCGGTATGAACTTGATGCGGCAATATTATTCTCTGACATATTGACCGTGCCCGATGCCATGGGTTTGGGTCTGTATTTTGAAACTGGTGAAGGTCCTAAATTCGAACGCCCTGTGCGCACGGAATCTGATGTGGCTGAACTGCGTGTACCAGACATGAATGATGATCTGGGTTACGTGATGAATGCCGTGAGTACTATTCGCAATGCGCTCAATGGTGATGTGCCCTTGATTGGTTTTTCTGGCAGCCCTTGGACATTGGCCACCTACATGATTGAAGGGGGTTCCTCTAAGGACTTCCGCCATATTAAAGCGATGATGTACAAGACCCCTGAGTTATTGCATCAGGTGTTGTCGGTGCTGGCTGACTCGGTGACCCAGTATCTAAATGCTCAGATCGCCGCAGGTGCTCAAGCTGTACAAATTTTTGATACTTGGGGTGGCGCATTAAGCGGCCCTTGTTATGATGCTTTCTCTTTACAATACATGCAGCGTATTGTGCAGGGTTTGACCAAAGAAGCTGAAGGTCGCCGTGTGCCGGCCATTATGTTTACCAAGAATGGTGGTCAGTGGCTGGAACGCATGGCGGCGACGGGTGCTGATGCCCTGGGCTTGGATTGGACCACTGAAATTGGTCATGCTCGGGCCCGTGTTGGTGATAAGGTAGCTCTGCAGGGTAACATGGACCCCAGTGTTTTATATGCTGATGCGTCACAAATTGAAGCTGAAGTTGGTCGAATTTTGGCCGATTTTGGTGCTAATGATGGCCATGTATTCAACTTGGGTCATGGTATTCATCAATTTGTTGATCCAGAAAGTGCCAAGATATTTGTTGATGCTGTGCATGAACAAAGTGCTCAGTACCACGCTCACCGCTAAGTCAACATGGCGCTGTCGCGCTACAACACGGTTTTGCGTTGCGTACAGTTTACGCCAAAGTGCTCAACGCCATTTTTTGGTGGTTTATAAGCTTGCCCAGTAGCCGCCAAAGCTGCATTGTGGACGGGGTTGCAGGCTTTGGCTCAGGGCTTGGTAATTGCGACTTATGCAGTGGTTTGCCAAGGCTAGTCGGTAGTTTTGTACATCAAATCCCATACGCCGTGGCCTTTGCCCTCTCCACGTTTTTGGAACTTGGTGATGGGGCGAAAATCAGGTTGTGGTGAATATTGCCCGGCTCCGGCCAGATTGACATAACCTGTTGCGGCTTCCATGACTTCCATCATGTGTTCAGCGTAAGGTTGCCAGTCCGTGGCCATGTGGAAGACACCACCAGAGCCTAGCTTTTGGCGTATATCTTGAGCAAATTTGGCTTGCACAATACGGCGTTTGTTATGTTTCTTTTTGTGCCAAGGATCTGGGAAAAATAGCTGGACCCCCCCCAGACTGTGGTCAGGAATACATTGCGCCATCACTTCAATAGCGTCATCACAGAATACCCGCAGGTTGGTTAAGCCTTCGGCTTGGGCATTGCTGAGTAAGCGCCCGACACCAGGTTTGTGGACTTCAATGCCTAGGTAGTTGTTCTGCGGCATGGTTTTGGCCATGGTGATAAGGGAATCGCCCATGCCAAAGCCTATTTCCATGATGACTGGGTTATTATTGCCAAATAATTGCTGCAAGTTGAGCAATCCGACACTAAGATCCAGGCCATAAATAGGCCACTGTTGTTCAAGGGCATTCTGCTGGCCTGGGGTCATGCGACCAGAGCGCTGGACAAAACTGCGAATGCGGCGGGGATGTTGGATATGATCTTGATTATCGTGCATGTTTGTTAGTGCTTACTCATTGTGTAAAAGGCGAAAGTCAGGCATATCCACGCAGACAGCATACAAATGCCACCCAGTGGCGTGATCATGCCAAATTGGTTAATGCCGCTTAAGCTCATGATATAGAGACTGCCGCTAAATAACAAAATACCGGCCGTAAAAAGTTTCATGGCACGCATAAACCAATCGTTGTTTGGGTAATAATGGCCTATCCAGGCGGTGGCGAGTAAAGCCAAGGAGTGGGTCATTTGATACTCGCTACCCGTGGCAAAAGCCGCGAGCATGCGGGGTGTTAAAACGGGCCTTAGGGTGTGGGCACCAAAAGCCCCTAGGGCAACGGATAGGCCCGCCAAGATAGTGGCGCACAGCAGATAGCGTTGGTAGGTTTTTGACATAGTTGCGAACATGGGTAGGTGTATCCTTTTGTGATGCTATTTTACCTTACATTCAGATCAATAAAATAGTCGTAAACAGGCGCCATTGCATAATGAATTTGTTAAACTTGCCGCAGTTTGATGTATTAATGGATTAGAATTTTTATGACGACCTTGCGTATCGCGACTCGCGAAAGTCAACTGGCCCTATGGCAGGCCGAGTTTATTAAAGCTGAATTACAAAAATATCATCCGGATTTGCAAGTGGAGCTGCTTGGCATGAAGACCAAGGGTGACATTATTTTGGATGTTCCTTTGGCCAAAGTGGGCGGTAAAGGGCTGTTCGTTAAAGAGTTGGAGCAAGCCATGTTGGATGATCGGGCCGATATTGCCGTGCATTCTATGAAAGATGTACCCATGGAGTTCCCCGATGGCTTGGGTTTGGCCATTATTTGTGAGCGCGAAGATCCAACCGATGCTTTTGTATCCAATCGCTATGCTAATTTGGAAGAGCTACCAGAGGGTGCCCGAGTAGGGACGTCGAGTTTGCGTCGGCAGTTGCAGATTCGTGCTGCCCGCCCAGATCTGACGATTATGGACTTGCGTGGCAATGTCAATACGCGCCTTGCTAAGCTAGATGCTGGTGAGTACGACGCCATTATCTTAGCCAGTGCCGGTTTGATGCGCTTGAAGTTTGAAGATCGAATTCGTAGTCGTTTGTCTGTTGAGCAGAGCTTGCCCGCCGGTGGCCAAGGCGCTGTTGGCGTCGAGTGTCGCAACAATGACGCCCGTACAAGAGCCTTGTTGGCGCCCTTGCACCATGCAGACACGGCTGATCGCGTTATCGCAGAACGGGCTTTAAATCGTCGTTTGGAGGGCGGTTGTCAGGTGCCCATTGCCTGCTTTGCCGAATTACAAGGTGAAAACTTGTACTTACGTGGTTTGGTGGGTGATTTAACGGGTAAAACTGTTTTGCGAGCCGAAATTACAGGGCCACGCCAACAAGCGGAGCAGTTAGGTATTAAGGTGGCAGAAATGCTGCTTGATCAAGGTGCCGGCGCTATCTTGACCGAAGTTTACGCGACCACCAAGTAGGACCACTTAAAGTATGAGTCTGCGGGTATTGGTAACGAGGCCTCAAGCCCAAGCATCCACCACGGTAGCTGCCCTTGAAAATATGGGGCACAAGGTTTTGTGCCTGCCCTGTTTGGAAATCGTTGCCGTTAGCCCTGACTCCAAGCAGGCCGTGCACAGCAAGTACCTAGCCATGGATTTAGATGCTTATGCTCACGTGATTGTGGTAAGCACTAATGCCGCGGCGGGGTTTTTACCCCTGGCCGAAGATTATTGGCCACAATGGCCAGCGGCACAGACTTGGTGGGGTATGGGAGTAACCACTCAGGCCGCACTGATAGCCGCGCAATTGCCACAGGTAATGCGCCCCTCAGGGGGTGATACCAGTGAAGCCTTATTAGAAAATCTGTTGCCAGTGTTGAATGCGGGCGATAAAGTGTTGATAGTGCGTGGTGTGGGTGGGCGCGAAATTTTGGCAAACGCCCTGCGTGAGCGTGGAGCAAAGGTGGATTATGCTGAATGTTACCTACGTCAGTTGCCGACTATCAGCAGCCAAAATAGACAGCAATTACAGCAGTTTTCACCACAGGTAGTGGTGACACAAAGTGGTGATACACTGCGCAATTTCGACCTTGCTTACGGTGATTGTGTGCCGCATTGGTCGGCTGATTGGCAATTGTTATTACCGAGTGAAAGGGTGCTGACTATGGCCCAGCAAATGGGTTATCAACAGTGTTTGTTAAGTGCAGGTGCTAGTGATCAAGCAATATGCCATACTCTAAGCCGGTATGAGGCCCGCTTGGCCAAACAATAGGATAGGTTATGACAGATAAACAGGACGCCAAAAACACGCCAGCTAAGCCGCCGCAGATGAGCGCCGAGAGGACGGCTAAGGGCACAGCCAAGCGCAAGCCCAAGCCAGAAAAAACAACCGCCCAGTCAGCCAGTTCGACCACTAATCCCATACCTAATACCACGACTAGCATAAAAAAAGGTGGCGGTCTCGCCAGCTTGTTAGCGGTTGCGGCCTTGGCTATAGCCGCGTTTGTGGCTTATCAAAGCTGGCTACTTGGTCAGCAGTTACAATCCTCAGCGCAGGGCTTTGATGATCAGTTGGCAGCGCAACAAGTGCAGCAGCAGCAAGTGACGCAGGTGAGCGCTGCCGTCACAGCTGTGCAGGCTAATGTGGAGCAACAAAAGCAGACCTTTGGTGCGCAACAGCAACGTATGGACGAGGCCTTGCAGCAAGCACTGCAACAAATGGCGAGTGAGCTGAATCAGCAGCAAGTGCAATTGCCAAAATGGGAGTTAGCTGAAGCTGAGTACCTACTACGTTTGGCCAACCAACGCTTGGCTATGGAGCAAAATCCGGCATCGGCCCTCACGCTTTTGCAAGCGGCCGACGAAATAATGCATGCTAGCGAGCAACTAGGCAGCTATGGTGTCCGTCAGGCCATTGCGAAAGATATGGCAGCGCTAACGGCGGTGCCTGTAGTGGATCAGGAAGGTATTTATGCTCGTTTGGCGGCCTTGATGCAGCAATCGACTGTTTTGACTTATTTGGCACCCGCCATGCCGGCTAAGGCTGAGGTAGCGCTAAAAGAAAATAGCGAAATACAAACCAATACGGCTGCGGACAATGTTGATTCTATGCCTTTGACTTGGGGGCAGCAGGCTTGGCAGCTGAGTCAGCAAGTTTTTTATGCGACCTGGCAAGAGCTTAGCGATCTGGTGCGAGTGCAAGAGCGTGTCAATGCTGATCAGTTGTTGCTTACCCCAGAAGTAGAAGGCCTGCTGCGTATGCGTATGCAGTTAGCCTTGAGTCAGGCGCAGATAGCCTTGTTGCGTGGTCAGCAAGGCCTGTATCAAGCGTCATTGGCGCAAGTATCAGGATTGCTAAGTGATTATTACCGCAGTAGTGACCCTGTCGCCCAAGCGATGTACAGCCAAGTGAAATCTTTGGAACAGGTGCAGGTCATGGCGCAAATGCCTGATATCAGTGGCTCCCTGTATGCATTGCAAGACTTGCAAGAGGCTATTTTTGCCCAGCAAGGAGCCGATTAATATGCGTATACGCTCTTGGATTCTTCTGTTTTTAGTGGTTGCCATTGCCGGTGCGTGGCTAGGGGCGATGATGCATATGGACCCTGGTTATGTCCTACTAGCCTGGCGTCAAACTACCGTAGAGATGAGCTTGTGGGTTGGGTTGGTCTTGTTACTAGTGGTATATGTCGGCCTGTATTTTGGTTTGCGTTTATTGCTGTCATTGAATATGCCGTGGCAATTGGTGGCACGCTGGTCTGCTGATGGGAAGCTGCGGCGCATGCAGCTACAGACACGCCAAGGGTTGTTGGCCTTGGCCAATGGGCAGTACAGTCGAGCCGTGGATAAGTTATCCACACAGGCTGATAATGCCAGTCAGCCCTTGGTGGTAATTCCAGCTTTGGCTGAGGCTGAGGCACGTTTGGGGCGGTTTGATAAGGCACAAAAGCGGTTGCAGGCGTTGTTGCAAGCCATGCCTGAAGCCGGTGCATTGGTTGGTTTGGCCCAGGCTCGCATTGCTGTGCAGCAAGGTGATGCCGAGGCTGCCTTATTACCTTTGCAGCAGATTGTGGCTAAGGACAAGCAGCATAGCCAAGCTAATGAGCTCCTGTTGGAGTTGTTGCAAGGCTTGCGCCGCTGGTCGGATGTAATTGATTTATTGCAAGTGATAGCTGCGGCAAAACAAATGCCCGCGCAGACTATGGCTGAGCAACAGCAAAAAGCCTACAAGCAGGTTTTTTCTCAGGTGGCCGATTCTGGGCAAGGTTTGGAGCAGCTGCTGCAATTATGGCGCAAGGCCCCTGATAGTGTGCAACGCTCCAGTGAGTGTCGTTTAGCACTGGTGCAAGTCATGCATCAGGTCGAAGGTGACCCAGCCAAGCGCACCGCTGAATTTATTGAAAATAGTCTAAAGCAGCAGTGGCATGACGGGCTAGTGCTAGAATATGCCCATTTGCCGATGGCCGATGTTGAAAAAGCACTGCATAAAGCCGAAGCGTGGCAATCTCAGGCTAAGGACAGTGCCGCTTTGCAGTTAACCTTGGGGCGCTTATGCCGCCGTCTAGAACTATGGGGCAAGGCCAAAGATTATTTGCAAGCCAGCCTTCGCATACAGGCTAATAAGGAAGCCCATGCTGAGCTGGCACGTTTGGAACAACAGCTGGGTAAACTGGATGAGGCCTTAGAGCACTATCGTGCGGCTAGTGTTTTCTAGCTAGGTAAGAAAAAGCCGACTTTAGTCACAGATATGGCTAAAAAGTGGTAGTACAAGCCTCTCAGACGTTGACAACGTCAATCGAATCCGACAAACTGCTGTGACAGGTGTGAGAAACATCCGTTACCCCTTATGGCATCCGCCATCGCACGATCTTATTTATACAAGACTACTTAAATTTTAACTTCCGCTATATCTATGCCTGTCTGGCGCACAAATTATTATGAATCTTACCGAACTGAAAAAGAAGACCATGCCCGAATTGCTAGATATAGCAAAAGAAATGGGCCTTGATAACCTCGCACGTTCCCGTAAACAGGATGTTATCTTTAGCATTCTCAAGCGCCACGCCAAAAGTGGTGAAGATATTTATGGCCAGGGAGTTTTGGAAATTCTGCAAGATGGCTTTGGCTTTCTACGTTCGGCAGATTCCTCTTACTTGGCGGGACCGGATGACATTTACGTGTCCCCGTCGCAGATCCGACGCTTTAATTTGCGCACTGGTGACAGCATCGACGGCAAGATTCGCCCTCCCAAGGATGGCGAGCGCTATTTTGCTTTGCTTAAGGTGGCCAACATTAACTACGGCCCACCAGAGCAAGCTAAAAACAAGATTCTATTCGAGAACCTGACACCGTTGTTTGCTCAAGAGCGCTTACATATGCAGTTGGGTAACGGTTCTAGTGAAGATCTGACCGCCAGAGTGATCGACTTGACCTCGCCTATGGGCAAAGGCCAGCGCGCGTTGTTGGTATCGCCTCCTAAGGCGGGCAAAACCTTGATGCTGCAAAATATTGCACACTCCATTATCCGTAATAATCCTGAATGCTATCTGATTGTATTACTGATTGACGAACGTCCTGAAGAGGTGACTGATATGAGTCGCTCGGTGCGTGGTGAAGTGGTAGCTAGTACGTTTGATGAGCCACCCTCTCGCCATGTGCAGGTGGCCGAAATGGTAGTAGAAAAAGCTAAGCGTTTGGTAGAGCACAAGAAAGATGTGGTGATTTTGTTGGATTCCATTACCCGCCTGGCTCGTGCTTACAATACGGTTGTACCTTCTTCTGGTAAGGTACTTACTGGTGGTGTTGATGCCCATGCACTGGAACGTCCCAAGCGTTTCTTTGGTGCTGCGCGCAATATTGAAGAAGGTGGCAGCCTCACAATTATTGCCACGGCGTTGACAGAAACTGGTTCCAAAATGGACGAGGTAATTTTCGAAGAATTCAAAGGCACTGGTAACTCAGAAGTGCACTTGGATCGTCGTATAGCCGAAAGACGCGTATTCCCTGCTATCAATATTCGCAAATCTTCTACTCGCCGTGAGGAATTACTGACTCGTGAAGATGAGCTACAACGCATGTGGATTTTGCGTAAGTTGTTAGATCCAATGGAAGATGTTGCCGCCACTGAGTTCTTGGTTGATAAGTTGAAAGACTTTAAGACCAATGACGAGTTCTTTATGTCCATGAAGCGTAAATAACGCGGCTTTAATAATTATTCGGCCATGACGTTAAAGTACAAGGATCTGCGCGATTTTATTGCCACCCTCGAGCAACAGGGTGAGTTGAAGCGCATTCAAACCCCAGTTGATCCTTATCTGGAAATGACCGAAATCTGTGATCGCACCTTGCGGGCCGAAGGGCCCGCATTGTTGTTCGAAAACCCTAAAGGTCATAATGTTCCTGTGCTCGCTAACCTGTTTGGCACACCTAGGCGTGTCGCCTTGGGTATGGGTGCCGATGATGTTGGCAGTCTGCGAGATATAGGTGTTTTGCTCGCCACCCTCAAAGAGCCAGAGCCCCCTAAAGGCTTTAAAGACGCCCTAGACAAATTACCGCTTTATAAGCAGGTCCTGAATATGGGGCCTAAAATGGTGTCTCGTCCAGCTTGTCAGCAGGTGGTGCTGGAAGGTGATGAGGTTGATTTAAGCAAGTTACCTATTCAGACTTGCTGGCCAGGTGATGCTGGTCCTCTAGTAACTTGGCCGTTGGTCATTACGCGGGGCCCCAATAAGCAGCGACAAAACTTAGGTATTTACCGTCAGCAGGTGATTGGCAAAAATCGATTGATTATGCGCTGGCTATCCCATCGTGGTGGTGCTTTGGATTTTCGTGATTGGCAGTTGCAGCACCCAGGAGAAAACTTTCCTGTGGCGGTGGCCTTAGGTGCAGACCCGGCAACCATACTTGGTGCTGTTACCCCAGTGCCTGATACCCTGAGTGAATATGCGTTTGCTGGTTTGTTGCGCGGGGGTAAAACCGAGGTGGCCAGTTGCCTTACTTGTGATTTGCAAGTGCCTGCCAGTGCCGAATATATTCTCGAGGGGCATATATCCCCTGATGATATGGCCGACGAAGGGCCATTTGGTGATCATACCGGCTACTATAATGAAGTGGATCGCTTTCCGGTATTCACGGTGACTCGGATTACTCACCGTCAGGATCCTATTTATCACAGTACTTATACAGGGCGCCCGCCCGATGAGCCGGCGGTACTGGGTGTGGCTTTGAATGAAGTGTTTGTACCCATTCTCCAAAAACAATTTCCAGAAATTGTAGATTTCTATTTGCCTCCTGAGGGCTGTTCTTACCGCATGGCGGTAGTAACCATAAAGAAACAATATCCGGGTCATGCCAAGCGTGTGATGATGGGGGTTTGGTCTTTCTTGCGCCAGTTTATGTACACCAAGTTTGTTATTGTTACTGACGATGATGTAAATGCGCGCGACTGGAATGATGTGATCTGGGCGATGACTACGCGCATGGATCCTGCCCGTGATACGACTCTGATTAGCAACACGCCCATTGATTATCTAGACTTTGCCTCTCCAGTTTCGGGTTTGGGCTCCAAGATGGGAATGGATGCGACTAACAAATGGCCGGGTGAGACTGATCGTGAATGGGGGGAGCCTATTGCTATGGACCCTAGCGTCAAGCAGCGAGTGGATGCATTGTGGCATGAGTTAGGCATTGATTAGGCTCTGCCGAATTAATGAAAAATGGGCTGTTACTTAAGTGTAACAGCCCATTTTTATATGTGTAGGATGTGTCGTCGGTGTGCTGGCTTAGTTAGTAACCGCTTCGCGTTGTGTCACTGTAACCTTAATTTCCGTGCCACTAACTCGGCGCTTGTTGATTTGTACAGTGGCTACACGGTTGGCCTTTTCAAATGTCAAAATGGATACTTCAGACTGTACCGATGTAATGCTAATCCAGCCATAGGTTGACATATTTTGGTGGAAGTATGTAAACACATCAGAAGTGCTCAGTTTGGAGCGAAACACAGCGCGCCCTGTCCATTGTTCGCCGGTATTCAAAAGCAAGGACTCATTCACTACTAGAACATCATCCAGTGGGATAGGGATGTCAGCGTATGAGTTGGTGACTTGTGGATCGTCAGCATTGAGTGTTTGACCATCAGAGCCCCCAGGGATTTGGGTGATTGGTGCAGCACAGGCGGCCAGTAAACCTAAGGCCAAGACAGCGATAATGACTTTTAAATACTGGTTCATGATGGGCATCCCACAACTTTACTAATAGGCTTGATTATAACCAACGCGGGAATGAAATGCAGGTGTTTAGCAAAATTAAACTGTGCATATATAGCCTTGATTCCTAGTTAGCTGCTTCAGCGTGTATTTGTTGCATCAATTCCATGGCTGGTGCGTAATCAGGTTTTTGCTGGAGGGCCAATGTCAAACGGTCTAAGGCAATATCTTTGTAGCCCTGCTGCCAGTAATGGTGAGCTAGTTGTGTATAAATGTTTGCCGCCATGTCTGTCTGTGGTGTCGGCCTCAGTGGCATATTGCAGGCTGATAACATCCAGGTGTTTAGGCAAACGGTTATCAACAAGGTGTAGAAATTCCTTTTCATGGCCTATAGTTTAGCCGATTTTTGGCATTTTGCTTTGACTAGTGGGCTATGAGGCTTGCTAGTTCATAAACCACATCAAAATGATTGCGGCCGGGTATTTGTAGGCATTCGCAAGGAATATCGTCAGCTAAGAGAAGGTTGCCATAGTGCTGGCTTTGCCGTTTAAATTCGGATGTTTCGTGATCACCCCAAACTAGTTTACATGGTGGGAAGTGGTGGCTTGATTTGAGCCCGGGGCTAAACGTTTCTGCTTGGGTGGTATCCAACTTTAGGGGTGCGTTGACATAAGTATTGATCAAGGGTCGCAGGTCATAAATACCACTAAACAAAATAGCTTGGTTAAAGGTATCTCTGGTCAAGCCGTGCTGCTCTCTCGCCGCCGCGCCTAGTACACAAGCCGCCAAGTGAGCGCCCGCCGAGCTGCCGCTGAGGATGATTTGCTTGGCGTCTAAGGGCCACTTTTGTTGCTTGATCCAAGTAATGGCCTGACAACATTGTTTGATCATGGTGTGGATGCTGGCCTGTGGAGCTAAGGTATAGTCAATCACCACCAGATGGTAGCCCTTAGCGTTTAGTGATGGCGCCATAAAGCAGGATTCGTCTTTGCTCAGCTCTTGCCAATAACCACCGTGAATGTATATCACCAGTGGCATGTTGGGTAGCCCAGGAAAATAGTCTAATCCTTGGCAACGTTTGTCGCCAAAGTCTAAATTGGCGTGGTGTTGAAGATGCTCTTTGGCGGCCTTGGAATCATCAATGTATTGTTGGATATAAATCATGATGTCGTCTACGCAGGTGCTAGGCGAGTATTCTTGTTCCAGCTTGGCATGGCTAAAGTGTTTCCACGGCATGGGAAAGTGCCGTTTTGCAGGTTTAGTTAGCGGCATAGGCGACCTTATGGTGGGTGTTAGTATTTGGCGTAATAGTTGTTTTATCGGGCGGTGACAGTGACCACATTGGGCGGCAATATTAAGCTCGCGGCGTAAGCTACGAAAATCGTTATGGCCGGCCTTGATGGCATTGCTAGCCTGTTGCCTAGTGATATTTTCACAGGTGCATATGATTGGGTTGTCACTCATTATTTGATTGTAACGAACATTGCAATGCTGTGCGATGCCTAGGTTAACCAAATCTGGACTATTTGCTATTGCAATTGGTGGTTATGCCACGGTGATAGAGCTATTGGCGGGGTGCATTAATAATGCCGCCATGGGGGCAAAGCTAGGTGTCTTTGGACATGAGGGTTACAGCTCCTTATAGTCACAAACTGATACTGTAGTTGAGTTTTGATATAGGGCGAATTGGGAGTGTTTATTTTGCTAAATAGCTAATAGCATCACTTAGGCCTGCTACTGTCAGGGGGTACATTTTATGTCCAATTAACTGTTGGGTGAGGCCAATGGTATGGGTGTAGTCCCAGTGGTTCTGTTGCACTGGATTCAGCCAAGCCACCTTGTCAAAGTGTTGTGTTAAACGTTGCATCCAAACAGCACCAGATTCTTTGTTCATGTGCTCTACGCTGCCGTATGGTGAACTGATCTCATAGGGGGCCATTGAGGCATCACCAACAAAGATCACTTTATAGTCCTTTCCATAAGTATGTAAAATGTCATACAGGGAGGTGCGCTGTTGTTGGCGGCGCAGGTTGTCCGTCCATAAACTTTCATAAACAAAGTTGTGAAAATAGAAGTGTTTTAGATGTTTAAACTCGGAGCGGCAGGCGGCAAATAATTCTTCACACACCTGTACATAGGGGTCCATGGAGCCGCCCACATCCAGCAGTAGTAATACCTTTACAGCATTGTGCCGTTCTGGCACCAGCTTTAGATCCAGCATGCCGGCATTTTTGGCTGTGGCGCTTATGGTGTTATCCAGATCCAGTTCTTCGGCTGCGCCAGTGCGAGCAAACTGACGCAGCTTACGCAACGCCACTTTCAAATTGCGAGTGCCTAACTCAACACTGTCATCAAGATTGCGAAATTGTCGTTTTTCCCAGACTTTGGCCGCACTTTTATTGCGACTTTCACCACCCACGCGGATGCCTTCTGGATGATAGCCGCTGTGGCCAAATGGTGAGGTGCCACCGGTGCCGACCCATTTGCTACCCCCAGCATGGCGCTTTTCTTGTTCGGCCAGGCGCTTTTTGAAGGTGTCTAAAAGTTCTTCTAGGCCACCTAAAGACTTTATTTTGGCTTTCTCTTCCTCACTCAGGTGCTTCATAAATTCAGCCCTTAACCAGTCTTCCGGAATGAGGGTTTCTAGTAAACCTTGCAAGTCTTCCAGATCTTTGAAGTAGGCGCCAAAAACACGATCAAATTTGTCAAAATACACTTCATCTTTTACAAGGCAGGTGCGCGCCAAATAATAGAACTCATCCATGTCGGCAAAGGCAAGGTGCTTTTGTAAGGCCTCTAAAAGGACTAGGTACTCTTTTACCGATACTGGAATTTGGGCTTTCTTAAGGGTATAGAAGAAGTCGATTAACATGATGGAGTTAGTGCTAACTAGTGGCCTTGCCGGCGGGACATAAAGGCAAGCCGCTCAAGTAATTGCACATCTTGCTCATTTTTTATCAGGGCCCCATAGAGTGGTGGTATGGCTTTTGTTTGGTCACGATTAGCAAGAATATCGGTGGGTATATCATCCGCCATGAGCAGCTTTAGCCAGTCGATAAGTTCTGAGGTGGACGGTTTTTTCTTAAGTCCCGGGATGTCACGCAGATCAAAGAAAATCTCCATAGCTTCCGCTACCAGTTTGTTGTTCAGTTGTGGGTAATGGACATCCACAATAGCGCGCATGGTGGCCTTATCTGGGAAGTTAATATAATGGAAGAAGCAGCGGCGCAAGAAAGCATCGGGTAGCTCTTTCTCGTTATTGCTAGTGATGATAACGATAGGGCGCTGTTTCGCTACTACGCGCTCTCCTGTTTCATAAACGTAGAACTCCATTTTGTCTAGTTCGACTAGCAGATCATTGGGAAACTCAATGTCAGCCTTATCGACCTCGTCAATCAATAGCACTAGGCGTTGATCGGCACCAAAAGCTTGCCACAGTTTGCCCTGTCTGATGTAGTTGTTAACGTCGTGTACCTTGTCATTACCCAACTGGGAATCTCGTAGGCGTGAAACAGCATCGTATTCATAGAGGCCTTGTTGTGCTTTGGTAGTAGATTTAATATGCCATTGCAGCAATTCCATACCTAAAGCCTGGGCTACCTGTTCGGCTAATAAGGTTTTGCCTGTGCCGGGTTCCCCTTTAATGAGCAATGGGCGTTCTAGGACTACGGCGGCGTTGACGGCCATTTGTAGGTCTTTAGTGGCGACGTAGGATTCGGTACCGGTAAATTTCATGTTTCAGCCCGTAGTGCTTTTCTTTGACAAAGACAACATTGTGCCTGAACTATTGCTCGTGTCTAGCCTGACCTTGGGGTCAAGGCTATTCAATAGCTATGATTAGGTAGTATGGAACCTCCGATGACGTATTCCGATCATTTTCACAAAGCAATCATGATAGAATGGCGGCGATTGACACATTCGGCTTATTTTTAATCTGCAGGCGCATTGCTATGTCCGATATGAAACCAGAACAAATTGCCGGCGATATGCTACCTACTTCTACGGCCTCAACACCCGTTGTTGACAAGGTTAATGGTGAGTTACGCAACTTTGTATTTTTATTGTTGGAAAACTTTTCCATGGTGGCGCTGACTTCCGCCATTGATGTTCTGCGTACGGCCAATTTGCTTGGTGAATCCGAGCTATTCAGTTATCAGCTTGTATCTGTCGCAGGTGCCCCAGTATGCGGCGACTTGGGCTTCTCGGCACTAGTGGATGCGTCCCTGACGGACCTAGATTTGTCTAAGGTGGACGCTTTGGTAGTCTGCGGTGGTTTGCGTGTGGATCTTCAAGCCAATCCGACATTAACGCGATTTTTACATCGCTCACAGGTAAAAGGCTTGGCCTTGGGCTCCTTATGGAACGGTGTCTTCGCGTTAGCTCATGCCGGTCTATTAGATGGGGTGCCCTGTGCTGTGCATCGAGAAAATAGGGCCAGCTTTCGGGAGTTGTTTGCTAAGGTTGAGCTCAAAGACCGTGCTTATGTGATCCACGAAAACCTGTTTACCAGTGCTGGAGGCAATAGTGCTTTGGACATGATGTTAGAGCTGATTGTTGCTAGTCAGGGCAAACAGTTTGTGCGTGGCATTTGCGATATTCTCACTTGCGATCGTATCAATGACGCTGGGGAACCGGCCTTTTTGAATGACCAGGCAGAGGTGTCGTTGCCGCAAAACCTGAAGGATGTTATGGCCCTGATGGAAAATAACATGGAAGAAATGCTGACTCCAGAAGAAATCGCCACTTTAGTGGGCATTACTCGGCGCCAAGTAGAGCGCCTGTTTCAGCGCTATTTGGGTAGCACGCCAACGCGCTATTATCTAGAGCTCCGTCTTAAACGGTCGCATCAATTGTTGACTCAAACCCAGTTATCCATGAGTGATATCTCTTTGGCTTGTGGGTTTGTTTCCTACCCTCACTTTTCCAAGTGTTATCGCCAGTTCTTTAACAAGACACCCTCCCATAGTCGCAAGCAGTTGTAATTTCATTTGCTGTTAAGGATGGAGACGACACTATGATTCCTGCCAAGGTACAAGCTTGTTTAGATGAGCACCAATTGTCAGTATTGCAGTTTGAACCAGGCAGTACGCCGACTTCTGAGCTGGCAGCTAGTAAAATCGGTGTGGCGGTTGGGCAAATAGCCAAGTCAATGCTGTTTAAGGCTAAAGATGGCCGCTTTCATCTGGTAGTGTGCGCGGGCGATAGGCGAGTATGTAATAAGCGTATGCGGCGTTATTTGGGCGTAAAAGCTCGTATGGCTACCGTAGAAGAAACATTGGCCATTACTGGGTTCGAGCCGGGTGGGGTGTGTCCCTTTGGTGTAACCCAAGCCCACATCCACATTGATGTCAGCCTTGCTGTTTATCAGCAGGTGTATCCGGCCGCCGGCACGGACTCAACCGGGGTGCCTACCAATTACCCGCAGCTGTTACTCATTACGGCTGGCGAAACTTGTGATGTCATGCAGGAAGCCTAATTAGGCAGATCAATATCATGCAGACTACTAACCTGCCAGTCAGTGAATTCGGGCCACATAAATTGGCTGCTGGTATCTAGATGAATGGTGGCTACCCCTGCGGCTTTGCCAGCTTGTAAATCATATAAATAATCTCCTACCATGACAGTGTCATGTTGCGTGGCCTGCCACTGTTGCATGAGTTGTTGCAGGCCTGCTGGTGAGGGTTTGGGTGGGCAACTGTCACGATCTAGGATGTAGTGGTTAGGAAAGTAATCGACCAGTTGGCAAGTCGTTAAAGTCTGTTGTGCTACAGAGTGCCAGTTACGGGTAATAATGCCCAGCTTTACGCCACGTTGATGCAGCTTGTCTAACAGTTCCAAGGCGCCTGGCATGGGCTTGGCAAGACTAGCAAAGTGGAATTCTAACTCATTTAATCGCTGCCAAAGCGGCCCAGCTTGGGGTGCTGGCAGGTTGCTTAATGTTTCTAAAATAGGTGCGTTTTTGGCCAGACCCAGTTCGGCACGTATAAGTGCAAAGTCGTGCACGCCTACGGTGAGTGTGCCGTCCATATCGAAGATCCAATGTTGGCGCTTGGCGATGTTTAGCATGATCATTCCTGTTGCTGGAAAATGGGTTTCTGAATGTCTCTACTAGTGACTTAGGCTATGATAAAATACTTGTCACCCATTTTGTGAATTTATTCGCCCATTATGCATTGCAGGAGTCTCGCCAGTGAGTGCCAAAGTTGCCGTTATTATGGGGTCAAAAAGTGATTGGCCAACCATGCAAGAAGCCACCGGTATTATGGACCGGTTAGGTGTGGAATACGAAGTAGAAGTAGTTTCTGCCCATCGTACACCCGATAAACTAATGTCTTTTTCTGCCGCCGCCGCTGAGCGTGGCATTGAGGTTATTATTGCCGGTGCCGGCGGCGCCGCTCACCTCCCCGGCATGGTGGCTTCAAAAACTCGCCTGCCCGTGTTGGGTGTACCGGTACAAAGCAAGGCTCTAAGCGGTGTTGATAGCTTGTATAGCATTGTGCAAATGCCCCGTGGTGTCGCTGTAGGCAGTATGGCCATTGGCGGAGCTGGTGCTTTTAATGCGGGTTTGCTGGCCTGTCAGATACTAGCTAATCAGAATGCCGAGCTGGCGCAACGTATTGAAGATTTCCGTACGCAGCAAACCCAGACTATTTTAGATAACCCAGACCCGAGGCAAGGTTAATGAGTCGATTATGGGTATTGGGTGCTGGGCAGCTTGGTGCCATGCTAAAGCATGCTGCACAGCCATTGGGTGTTGAACTGATTGCCGTTGACATTGAAAACGACAGCAACTTGGATCTGGCAGCCGATGATGTGATTACGGCTGAGCGTGAACAATGGCCACCTACTCAAGCCACAGACCAATTGGCCGCACACCCTAATTTTGTTAATCAGGATGTATTTGGCTTGGTTGCCGATCGTGTGACACAAAAGCAGCTATTGGATCGATTGCAGTTGCCTACGGCACCATGGCAGTTGGTAGAAACAGCGCAAACAGCAGCGGCTTTGCATGCCTCCTATGGCCAACGAGTATTGCTTAAACAGCGCAGCGGTGGTTTTGATGGTCGTGGACAGCTGTGGCTGAAAGAGGATGACCAAACCCCCATACCCGAAGGATGGCACAATAAGGTCATTGCTGAGCAGGCTATTGGCTTTGATGAAGAAGTGTCCTTGGTGGGGGTGCGTAATCGGGCCGGCGAATGCCATTTTTATCCTTTGGCTTTAAATCTACATCAAGACGGTATTTTAGCTATTACCTTGGCGCCCTTGGCCCGCTTGTTGCCTTTGCAGAATCAGGCTGAAGCCATGTTGGCGAAGATCATGGATGAGCTGGAATACGTCGGTGTTATGGCAATGGAATGTTTCCGAGTGGGTGACGATTTACTAATTAATGAGCTGGCCCCGCGGGTACATAATAGCGGTCATTGGACACAGGCCGGCGCTAGTATTAGTCAATTTGAGTACCATGTTCGGGCCATTGCCGATTTGCCCCTTGGGCCACCTGTTATTAAGCATGAAAGTGTCATGGTAAACCTGATTGGCATTGATTATAACCATGAGTGGTTAGCCATTCCTGGTGCCGAAGTGTTTTGGTATGGCAAGCAAGTACGTCCGGCACGAAAGGTTGGGCATATTAACTTTGCCATGGCTGATAGGGCGCAGTTGTTGGCTTCATTGCAATGCCTAAAACCCATGATGGGTAATTGGTATGCACCCGCCTTGGACTGGGCTTTGCAGGAATTGAGTCAATAGCGTGACGGCCGACATATAATCTAATTACCACAACTTGCTTTGGCATCAGCACCAGAGAAAACAGGTTTAGCAATTTTACAGCAGTCGTTACTGGGTCTGATGGATTTTGTTATATGGGATGTGGTGGCATTGTTGGCGTTTGCTTATTTGTGTTTACATGGATGCAAAAAATGGCAGAACGATTTAGCAATGATGAGGTCTTGGCGGGTGTTGTAAATGCGGCCTGCATGACTTACTAAGGAGTTGTTATGCAAATTGTTGATGCTAAACGTACCGAGCAGTTGTTACCCTATGATGCCCTAGTGGCGGCTTTAACCGAAGCCTTTGCTCAGCCTGCTGATGAGGTGACGGCGCCACCACGCTTGCACTATGGTGTCGATGATCCAGATGGCAGTCAACGTACCTTGTTGATTATGCCAGCTTGGGCTGATGATGCTGGTGTGGTGGTGAAATTGGTGAATGTTGTGCCCAATAATGGTGTGCGTAGCCTGCCCGCTATTCAGGCTCAGGTGTTGGTGGCAGACCCCGTAACAGGTGCATGGTCAGCCATGATTGACGGCGCCACCCTGACGGCACGCCGCACGGCAGCGGCTTCTGCAGTAGCCGCGCAGTTTTTGGCGCCGGCAACAGCTGATACCTTGCTGGTGGTGGGCACGGGACGTTTGTCCATGGAGATGATTGCGGCCCATCGCCAAGTAAGGCCGAGTATTAAGCGCGTACTAGTGTGGGGGCGAGATTCTCAAAAAGCCGCGCTGATTGCGCAGCAGGTAGAGGGCGGTGAAGTGGCGAGTGATTTGCCAGCGGCCTGTGCCCAGGCGCAAGTGATCAGTTGTTGTACCTTATCAGCCCAGCCCTTAATACAAGGTGCCTGGCTACAGCCGGGCACTCATATTGATTTGGTCGGTGCCTATAGAGCGGATCTGCGCGAAAGTGATGGCAATCTAGTGGCGCGTTCGCGGGTATTTGTGGATACCTATGCGGGGGCTCATGGTGAAGCCGGCGATTTACTGCAGGCGCAAACGGAAGGCCTGTTTGACCTACAAGATATTGAGGCCGATTTGCATGAGCTTGTCCAATCCCCAATGGACCGTGCCGTTGATGATATTACCCTGTTCAAGTCTGTTGGGGCATCTTTGGAAGATTTTGCGGCAGCACGTTTGGTGGCGTCGCAGCTCACTGAATAAAGTTGAATGTTCCAGAGAAACGCTATGAAACATCATGTTTACGAAGTGGGTAAATACGGTCTGTGCACACACTGAGCTAGGGCCTTTTCCTTATTGAGTGTGGTTTTTTTATACCGCGATCGCTGTTTCGGCACACAATGTTCAACTAGAGAAAAGGTGCACAAAATGCTGGCGTAGTTTGATTAGGCGCAGTAGCATGGCTACGGCCCAATTGACAACCCAGCCAATCAAGGGCCAGGTTCTTAAGTTGATTACTAGTCACCCATCAGGCAGGTGGGTGTTAAAGCCAAGAAGGAGTGGGGGCATGTTACTAGGTAGACAGTGGCAAACTATCCACGCGGCCTATTCAAGAGAACATCATCTAGTAGGAGTCGGCCATGATTAACTCGCCGCTTCCCGCCAGTTTGCCCCATATGCGTGACAACAGTGTTATGCAAATGGGTATGCAGGTAGTATCCGATAGCCAGTGGCTACAACCCTGTATTGACCTAGAACCCTATTACCAACATAAACAACAAATTCATCAGGCTTATGGCCAACAGGTATTTGATGGCTTGCCAGAGTCGCAAGCGGCGCAACGAGAACTGGTCGATTTGTTAAAGCAACATTTGTTGCAAGACCATGGGCAGGTTTATGCCCAGATGGGAGACCAACTGACCCATTTACCCAGTGGTATCTTACTGGATATACCGGCTGCTGGAGGGAACCACAGTTTGTGGCCAGCGTCCCTCTGGGTGGCCGATGACCTGTTGTTAATGCAAGCCCGGCATGGGCAATATTGCTTAACGGCAGCCAGTCTATGCAGCCCTAGTAGTTGGCGCTTGCAAGATAAACTGGGCAAACCCATGGCTCGTATCCATGACCCCGTGCCTGGTATACATCAACAGCTAACGCCAAAAATTGATCAGTTTCTGAGTAATATGGCGGATGGGCAGGTGGTGCAACGCTACAACTGGTCTTTACAGGAGGCTCAGCAGTTAGCCCAGTTCCCCCATTCCATTAGCGCACCTCTAGCCGCCGAAACTCCCTTGTTCTATCGCATGGAACGACAAAGCTTGCGCCGCCTACCCGGTACGCAAGCCATTGTCTTTGGCATACGTGTGTATCTGTTTGATATGACTAGTTTGGCACAAATACACGGTGCGCTGCCGTCCCTGCAGGCCGCTATTGATGGTTTGCCGCCAGCCTTGAGGGGGTACAAGAACATCGATTATTACCAGCCGGCCTTGGACAAATATTGGTCATCAAGTTGATGCGTCAGTAGCGCTCTATGTCACACAAAAGAGCCGTTTTTTAGTTTCTCATTGGTGCACTGGCAACGGTTACTTTCAAGTTCTTTGGTGTGCAATTAAGTATCAATGAAAATCTCGTGAGCTAATGCTGAGCTGCGCCATTAAATGGCTACAATCAATCAAGCGTCCGGCAATAACATGAATGACATTGCTATCGGGGTCTTTCTCCAAGATGCCTTTCACCTTGAGAATGCGAGCTTGTAAGTAAGCTTGGCGCTGGGCTCTGGCTGTGCCTTGCCAGACTACCAGATTGGTATTACCGGTTTCGTCTTCTAGAGTAATAAAGGTGACACCCGAGGCGGTGCCTGGGCGTTGGCGGCCCGTCACTAGGCCGGCAATGGTGACGGGGCTTTGGTGTTTCAGGGTTTCTAAGTCGTGGGCTGTGCGTGTGCCGCGCAGATAGCCGGCTTGGCGCAGCAAGGCAATGGGGTGCTGGGTCAGACTTAGGCGTAGGCTGGCATAGTCCTCTGTTAATTCGGCCAAGGCATCGGGAGCGGTAAGGCAAATGTCGTTGGCATCGTCCAGCCGAGCAAATAATGGTGTAGTCTGGTCTTGATCTAATAGTTGCCAGCGCGCCTGATAGCGGTTTCCACTAATGGTTTGTAATGCATTGGCGCTGGCCAAGGCTTGCAGTTGTTTGCCCGGTAATTGGTTGCTGCGTAATTGTTTTATATGTGTAAAGCCTTGTTGTGGGCGAGTGGTCAGCAGGGCTTGTATAGTTTGTGCTTGCAGGCCCCTTATTTGCCGTAACCCTAAACGCAGCGCCAGGCCCGTATTATTGGGTAGATCTTCCATGGTGTGTTGCCACTGACTGGCATTAATGCAGGCGGGTAATACTTTTACCCCATGGCGGCGGGCATCCTGCACTAACTGGGAGGAACTGTAGAAGCCCATGGGTTGGCTGTTGAGTAGGGCGCAATAAAAGGCGGCCGGATAGTGGTACTTGAGCCACGCAGAAACATAAGCCAGTACGGCAAAACTGGCGGCATGGGATTCGGGAAAACCATACTCACCAAAACCCAGAATTTGTTGGTACAGCTGTTCGGCAAACGTGACCTGATAGCCGCGGCTGACCATGCCGTCAACCAGCTTTTTTTGAAACTTGTTGAGCTGCCCGTGACGTTTCCAGCTAGCCATGGCGCGCCTGAGCTGATCGGCTTCACCGCCGCTGAAGCCAGCTGCCACCATGGCCAGTTTAATGACTTGCTCTTGAAAAATAGGCACACCCAGGGTGCGTTTTAATACCTCTTTTACGGCCTCAGATGGGTAGCTTACCGGTTCTTTCCCTGCCCGGCGTTTGAGATAGGGGTGAACCATATCACCCTGAATAGGACCGGGCCGCACAATGGCAATTTGCACTACCAAATCATAAAAGCAAGCCGGGCGCAGGCGTGGCAGCATGTTCATTTGTGCGCGTGACTCCACTTGAAACACACCTAGGCTATCGCCGGCTTGTAACATGTTGTAAACCTTGCTGTCATCTTCCATGCGGGTAATATCCGCTAGCTGCAAATCCCGATTGTGGTGTTGTTTGATGAGTTGTAGGGCGTGGCGAATTGCACTGAGCATGCCTAAGGCCAGCACGTCTACCTTGAGCAGCGCCAAGCTTTCCAAGTCATCTTTGTCCCATTGAATAACAGTGCGTTCGGCCATGGCGGCATTTTCCGTGGGCACCATTTCAGCCAAGGGACCGGCACTGATAATAAAACCACCCACATGTTGGGACAGGTGCCGAGGAAAGCCGATGATCTCATCAATGAGTTGCAAGAATCGTTGTCCCAAATGGCTGTGATGATCCAATCCCAACTGTTTTAGTTGTTGGGCCCAACTTTGTTGGCGATCACGGCGGTCGACATTTTTTATAAACAACTCAAGTTGCGGCAAAGGCAAACCTAAGGCTTTGCCGACATCACGCACGGCGCTTTTAAAACGATAGGTGATCACCGTGGCGGCAAGGGCCGCCCGTTGGCGGCCATACTTTTGGTAAATGTATTGGATCACTTCTTCGCGGCGTTGGTGTTCAAAGTCAACATCAATATCCGGTGGTTCTGCCCGCTCTTTGGAGATAAAGCGCTCAAATAAAACATTGATCTGGCGTGGGTCGACGGCAGTGATTTCTAAGCAATAACAAACAATGGAGTTGGCGGCGGAGCCCCGACCCTGATAAAGGATATGTTGGCGTTTGGCAAATTGAACCAGATCATAAATAGTGAGAAAAAAGTGGGCATAACCTTGCTCGTGGATGAGTTTTAGCTCTTTTTCTATGGTCTGGTTGATGCTTGTTGGGACACCACCGGGAAAACGCAGACGTTTGCCTTTATTGACCAGATCGTGCAGATAGCTTGCCGCGGTGAAACCTTGGGGCACCAACTCGGCTGGGTATTCATAACTGAGTTCGATAAGGCTGAACTGGCAACGTTGGCTGATCTCTTCCGTGGCTTGTAACCATGCTTTAGGGTATAGCTTGCCGATCTTGCCTAGTGGGCGCAAGCTATGTTCACGGTTACTCTGCAAGGTGTAACCGCAAGCTTGCACAGGTTTGCCCTGAGCAATAGCCGTGAGCGTATCGTGTAACATCTGGCGCTTAGGGTGGTGCATATAAACCTGACCAACGGCACAAATTGGCAGGTCATATGCATGGGCTAGCTGTTGGCAGTAGCTTTGCTTTTGTTGGTCTAGGGTGCTTAGGCGGCGATGGCAACCCAGCCATAGGCGGGTTTGATGGTGCAGTAAGGTTTTGGCTAACAGAGGGCTAGGATTGGTTGGGTGCGGTAGCCAAATAAATAGGCATTGATCGAGGTGGATAAAATCCTCTAACTCAACCTGATATTGCCCTTTGGGTGCACGGCGCCGGGTTGTGGTGATAAGCTGACACAGTTGCGCGTAAGCTGTCCGTGTTGGCGCAATAACCACCAGCTCTTGTTGTTGTAAGCGAAACTCACTGCCGATGATGAGTTTTAGTGGCAATTGTTCTTGGCGTATTGCCTGGTAGGCGCGCACCACGCCAGCCACGGAACATTCATCGGTTATGGCCAGAGCTTCATAACCTAGCTGTGAAGCCCTGCGTACCAGTTCTTCTGGGTGAGAGGCGGCGCGTAAAAAGCTGAAATTGCTTAGGCAGTAGAGTTCGCTGTATGGCATGCTGTTTTCCGATGGACCTACTTAAGCAAAGTAGCCGTGTATAAACCACTCTTCTTGGTGGTTGCGAAATAACCAACATAACTGTCCCTGGGGGTTGCGCATAATGAAGTAATCTCGGCATATGGCTTGGTTATCCCACCAACCGCTTTGAATGCGCTCTGGGCCTTGTAGTTGCTGCCAGCCATAACGTGGTTTGCCCGCTAACATGCGTGGCAAGGGTAAGAGAATGCTGGGTCGTAAAGCACTAGTAGGGTGCTTTTGAGTTTGTTGCCTATTATCAAGGTGCTGCCATTGTTGGTTGTAGGTACTGTGTTCTGGACGGTAATCGTCGCACAGGCCTAGATGTTGAATGCAGTGATTGCCGAGCTTGTTTTGTAAGCGGCCAAGTAGTTGCCCAGGGTTGAGTTGACTCGTTGGCGTAGTATCAAATAAGGACTGATTAACGACTTCTCGGGAGCCTTGCTGGTGGCCTTTCAAATGCAAGCCAATGACCGGCGCATTGAGTTCTAATTGCTCTAGGCGCAACATAATTAAGTCCAGCCATAGCTTGGCTTGGTATTCGCCGGCAGCGCTTCCTATCTGCAACCAAGTGGCGTCTTGCTCTCGGTATATGAGCCCCAGCTTGACCCTTGCTACCTGTAACTGTCGGCTGTGCAAAAAGGCTTCCATGGCTTGTAGTAGGCGGGATAAGGGAAAGCGCAGCCCAGGGCTATGTTCCACCTCATAAAGTAGTGGCAGCTGTTGGGAAAAATATTCTTGAGGGCGATAGGCAGGTAGCGCGACTGGCTGCTCGTGGTACAAATGCTGTAAGTGTTGTACGAGTTCGATACCTAGTTTTTTACCCAACTTGGGTCGCGATAAGGCTTGCACCTGGCCTAATAAGCGCAAACCCAAACGCTGCAGCTGTTCATTCAAGACGGGGCTAAAACCAGCCTCATCAATGGGCAGTTGGTCCAACAAACGGGTCGCCTCCTGTGCACTTTGGCAGAGCTGGTTTTTGTGGGCTAAGGCCAGTATTTGTGCTGCTAATGGGGTATGGGCAGCGGCATAGAAGTAGCTCAGATGGCGCCTTTGTAGAGGTTGCTGGAGGCTGTGCCAATAATGGGCCATATCGCGATATAAGCGGCGCATGTCCTGAGTTTTGAATAACAATCCCTGGGGTGGATAGAGATAGAGTGTGGCACTTAGCTGATAAAGTTCGTGGGCCAGTTGCTTGAGTAGTTGTTGCTCTTGACGCAGTTGATAATTAGCAATGGTAAGGTCATGGCATAACAAGGCGGCTTGAGCCAAGCCTGTGCCGATAGCAATGCCATTTTCACGGGCGGCTTGGTTATTTTGTACTACCCGGCCTTGGCGGATCAGCACACAAGGCCCCTGTGCATCACGTGGCTGGAGACTGCTGTCTAGTTGCAGGCAGGGGAAGTGGATATAAAGCCAGTGCATAGGCTACCTCAGGGATACCACATTGTTGTTTACGGGCGGCTTTTGGCTGTGGAGTTCAGGCCAGTGGCTGGCAAGGCAGATAGTACGCTCTGTAGGTGGCCACTGGCCCTGCAGCTTGGTGACTGTTATCTGTAGGCCTTGTGGGCAAGGGGTGAGTTGTAGGCGGGCACTAATTGGCAAGGCGCTGGGTTGGGTATTGTCCTCACGCAGCCAAAATAACAAAGCTTGGTTGTTTTTTGCCGCCCACTGTAAACGTTTGGCGGCGCTGGTGTGCATATGCCGGTGCCACAATAAAACATATTCACAGCAACCACTTAGTAGGCTCTGTTCAGCGGCCCATAAAGCCTCTTGTGGGTTAGCGCATTGCACAATGACTAGCCGTTGTAAGTTAATGCCTGCTTGGGCCAGGGCCTGGGCATGGAGACCCGCAGGGGGATTTATCCACACTTGCAATGGGGCGTTATTGTCTTGTTGCTGTTGTTGTAATAAAGGCCACAGCAAACGCAGCTCGCCAATGCCGGATTGCTGAAAGTTGAGTTCTATCAGGCCAGCACATGGCCAACCCCCATAAAGCAGCTGGTCAAGTTCTTCATGGCCGCTGGTTTGTCGTTGCTGTTGCTGTGTGGTCAGTCCTATTTGTACATGTGGTGAAATAGCCGATATGTTCATAATCATTCCAATAATACTGTATATATATACAGTAGTTTGACACGTTTTTTCCACAGGTCAAGTCGTGTTTTGACGTTGTGATGGTATGGTTTGGCGAAAATAATCAATAATTATTCGCATAATGTGCATTTTTTTGCTGATGAGAGTGGCATTATGCGGACTTAGGTCTTCTCTCCAGAAGTGCCACCACCAACACCAACAATGGGAGCCGTGCTATGCCTTTGCAGCCAAGCCAACATGTTTTTATCACCTGTGCCGTCACTGGGTCAGGGGGCAGCCAGGATCGTTCACCTCATGTGCCTCGTAGTCCCGAGCAAATAGCCAACAGTGCTATTAATGCTGCCAAAGCCGGTGCTGCCGTGGTTCATTGCCACGTGCGTGATCCTGAAACAGGCACACCGACTCGCCGTATTGATCTATATAAAGAGGTGACCGAGCGTATTCGTGCGGCTGATGTGGATGTGGTGCTGAACCTCACGGCTGGCATGGGTGGCGATGTTGTTTATGGTGGCCCCGAAAGTCCATTGCCTTACAACGCAGAGGCTACCGACATGGTTGGCGCCTCTGAACGTGTTGAGCATGTGCGCATATGCCGTCCAGAAATATGCACTCTAGATTGTGGCACCATGAATTTTGCCGAAGCCGATTATGTTATGACGAATACGCCGGGCATGTTGCGCGCCATGGCAACGATGATGACGGATATGGGGGCTCGCATTGAAATTGAAGCCTTTGACACGGGACACTTGTGGTTGGCCAAGCAACTGGTTGCCGAAGGATTGATTGACGATCCTGTCATGATCCAGCTGTGTATGGGTATCCCCTGGGGTGCGCCAGATGATTTGAATACGTTTATGGCCATGGTCAATAACGTACCTGAAAGTTGGATCAAATCGGCTTTCTCCATTGGCCGTAACCAGATGAACTATGTGGCTGCCAGTGTGTTGGCAGGGGCGAATATTCGTGTTGGCTTGGAAGACAATCTGTGGTTGGAAAAAGGCGTCTTGGCTACCAATGCCCAATTGGTTGAAAGGGCTGCCACTATCGCAACCAATATGGGTTCCAGCCTCATGACGGCGGCCGAAGTTCGCGAACTTATCCAAGTGCAAAAGCGTGCGCCCTTGCAATCATAACAACCGGTAGGCAACAACATGAGTAAAAGTAAAGTAGCCGCCATAGTTGGTGGTGGTGTTATTGGTGGTGGTTGGGTCGCCCGTTTTTTATTACATGGCTGGGACGTGAATGTCTTTGACCCAGCACCCGATGCACAGCGCAAGATAGGCGAGGTGCTGGATAATGCTCGTGCGGCTCTGCCAGCGTTGAGTGATGTACCCATGCCGGCAGAAGGCCGCCTGAAGTTCTGTGACAGTTTGGCTGATACCGTTACCAACGCACAATGGATTCAGGAAAGTGTGCCAGAGCGTCTGGATATCAAGCTCAAGGTGATGGCGGAAATACAGGCTGCCTGCCCAAGCAGTGCCGTTTTAGCATCGTCAACCTCAGGTTTCAAACCATCTGAATTGCAGCAGGGAGCGGCTCGCCCCGAGCAGATTATGGTAGCGCATCCTTTTAATCCTGTGTACTTGCTGCCCTTGGTAGAGGTAGTGCCGAGCGTTGTTAGCGATGTTGCGCTGGTGGCAGGGGCCAAGGATATTCTTACCAGCATTGGTATGAAGCCTTTGCATGTACGTAAGGAAATAGATGCCCATATTGCGGACCGTTTACTGGAGGCTGTGTGGCGAGAGGGTCTTTGGTTGATTAATGATGGCATTGCCACTACGCAAGAAATTGATGATGCAATTCGATTTGGATTTGGTCTGCGTTGGGCACAAATGGGACTGTTTGAAACCTACCGAGTGGCTGGTGGCGAAGCAGGTATGGCGCACTTTATTGCCCAATTTGGTCCATGTTTAACCTGGCCTTGGACCAAACTCATGGATGTACCAGAACTCACCGACGAATTGGTGCAAACTATAGCTGATCAATCAGATGCCCAGTCTGGAATGCATACTATTCGCGAGCTAGAGCGTATTCGTGACACTAACTTGATTGGAATCATGCGGGCGCAAAAGCAAACTAATTGGGGGGTTGGCGAGTTGCTTAATGAGCATGATTTGCGTTTGCAGCAGCTAGGGTAGGGCTTGGCGGTTGCTGATTGTTGATGTTAGGTTGTGGTTTGACACGAAAGTATTAGGTGCGCTGCGAGCAAAAATTGATTTGGATCAAGAGATGTTGTAGTGTCACTTGTTAGCATACAAATGTTTCAAAAATTGCGCTCGCTCAAGGTAGAGTAGCGTTGTGATAAATTTTCACGCAGTACGCAGGTAGGCCCTTATGAACTCACCCATCCGTATCCAGTCATGTAGTAATTGTGGTTTGCATGATATGTGTTTGCCTTTGGCACTCACTCAACTAGAAATGCAACAACTTGACGGTATCATCAAAAAAAGTACCCCTTATCGCCGTAACGAAGCCATCTTTCGCCAAGGAGACGCTTTTCATTCTATTTTTGCGGTACGTGCCGGCATGGTAAAAACCACCGTAGTAAATGCGCGCGGTGAAGAACAGATTACTGGTTTTTACTTTCCTGGAGAGTTATTGGGTCTAAACGGTCTGCATGAGAATATTTATACTGGCACCGCCACAGCTTTAGAAACGGTTAGCCTGTGTGAAATTCCTTATCCCAAATTGGATGAGCTGTCAGCGTTGTTACCCGAGCTGCGTCGTCAGATGATGCGCCATATGAGCCAAGAAATTGCCGATGAGCAGGATATGATGCTGGTTTTGGCTAAGACTTCTGCCGAAGAGCGTTTGGGTAACTTTTTGTTACGCTTGTCTCAGCGTTTTAAGCGTTTGGGTTTTTCCTCTACACAGTTCCGTTTAACCATGTCCCGTGTTGATATGGGTAATTACCTTGGTCTGGCGGTGGAAACTGTTAGCCGTACTTTGACCAAACTGCAACAACGCGGTGTCATTAAAGTAGAAGGCAAAGAAGTGACCATATTGGACTTTGGGGGTCTGACGTGCCTGAATGGCGATTGCAGTACCGAAGCTGAATCCCTTAGCCTAGGCTAACAGTTCTTGTCATTTCGAACCTTTTCTAAGGTTCGAAATGTTTGCCTAAGTTGACACCAAGAGCGCGACCTAGGTGGTAATATACCCTAGAATAACATCATGAGTTTAGCTTAAGAGTGACCTATGTCTGTTATTTTTATCACGGTGACCTCCGTTTTGCTGGTCATTGTTGCTGGCTATTTATTGTCCCGTTTTTTACTTACAGAGCAGGCCTTTTGGCAGGGCGTGTCGCGCCTTTGTTATTGGGTCCTGTTTCCCGCTATGTTGGTAAAAATATTAGCGGCTGCTGATTTTAGTGGCAGCTGGTTATTTAGCCTAATAGGTGTATTGTTAGGTGCCTTGCTGTTAATGCTGGCCTATAGTTTGCTCAGCGGCCATTTGTTGCGTCTGCCTAACGCTTCTATTTCTTCAATGTTGCAAGGCAATATGCGCCACAATACCTTTATTGGTATTGCTGTTATGGGCGATATCATGGGTCTCAGGGGTATTGAATTGGCGGCGTTGGCAACCGCTATTTTAGTGCCTGCGGTGAATGTGATCTGTGTGATCATCATGCTACGTCTCAATGGTGGTGAACACACGGTCAAGCGGATGATGGTAAAAGAGCTGGTGCGCAACCCCTTGATTTTGGCGGTGACTATGGGTTTGGTGATCAATATTTCAGGCTGGCAATTGCCCGCTTTGGCTGTGCAAACCATGGACTTATTGAGTCGGGCTGCTTTGCCCATGTTGTTACTGGCAGTGGGTGCCGGTATGAAATTGCGAGCCATTAGCAACAACTGGCCCGCATTGGTGAGCGTGCTATTAGGCAAAGGCCTATTGATGCCGGCATTTACTTTGGTTGCTGCCATGGCCCTGGGCCTGCCCAGTGAGGTGGTGATGGTGGCGGTGGTATTTACCACCTTGCCAACGGCGGCTTCGGCCTATGCTTTGGCACAACAGTTAAAGGGTGATACCTCGTTGATGGCCGATATCATCAGTGTACAAACACTATTTAGCTTAGTGACCCTAACGGTATGGTTGTTAGTGGTGGTGCATTTAACAAGCCTGTCTCTGGGCAGCGTTTAATGGAGAATGAATGTGCAATTGGCTGACATACTCGACCTGCAAGCACATCCAATTGGTGACCTAGGGTATCAGGCGCGGTGTCGTGCTAACTTGTGTCGTGATGGTGCCTTGATCATGTCGGGTTTGCTTCGTCCCAAGGCCCTTGCTGCCATTCGTAATGAAGGTTTGCAGCATCAGCACCTCGCTTATTACACCCAAGATCAGCACAATGTGTATTTGCAGCAGCAAGATGCCAGTTTGCCGGCTAATCATCCCCGCAATCGTTTGGTTGATTCCTCCAAGGGCTGCATTACCGATGACCAGATTCCATTGAGTTCGCCATTACGTGTGATTTATAACAGCCAAGATTTTAAGGATTTTTTGGCGGCCGTTTTAGAAGAGCCGGTGCTGTATCCTTATGCGGACCCCCTGTCATCAATTAACACTCACTACGCCAGTGCTGGGCAAGAATTGGGGTGGCACTTTGATAATTCTTCGTTTGCCATCACCTTGTTGATTGAAAAGCCTCAGGCTGGCGGTGAGTTTGAATATATTCGTGACTTGCGTGATGCTGACGCTGGGGAAATGAATTATGCTGCTGTGGGAGAACTGCTGGATGGCAAACGCTCGGTTGATGTCTTGCCCACGCTAGCGGGAGACTTGGCTTTTTTTCGTGGTCGCAATGCCATTCACAGGGTAACCCCTACGCAAGGCGATATTACTCGTATGCTAGTGGTCCTAGCTTACAATACTGAGCCAGATGTCAGCCTTTCTGAATCGGCGCGCATGACCTTTTATGGCCGCCTAGGGTAAGCCTATAGCAGCCAAGTATTACCGCAGTTGTTTTAGGCAGGCCTGCATTGCCAGATAAGTGCTGTCTTGCAAGTGATGCTGACCTTGGTTGATGACGTGATTACCGGCCACATAGACATCACGCACCGGGTTGTGATTGCTGCCAAAGCACCATAGGTCCAGCCACTTTTCTGGTGCGGCGCAGGCAAGGGTGGGGTAGCTAATATCAAGACTAATAAAATCGGCCCGGTTGCCTTCTGCAAGCCCTGCTGAAAGCCCACAAGCAGCAGCGCCATCGGCCACACATTTTTGATACATGTAGTTGCCGACACTGGCATGATTTTCATCATACAAGCGGTTGCGCTGCTGCTGTTGCAGGCGTTGGCTGTATTCCAGCAGGCGTATTTCTTCGGCAGGTGATAGGCATACGTGACTATCGGAGCCAATGCCAAAGCGGCCACCACCTTGAGCCAAGGCTGCGGCAGGAAATATGCCATCCCCAAGGTTGGCTTCTGTGCTTGGGCAGATGCCAACTACGGCTTGGCTCTGGATAATCTGTTGTAGCTCCCTGTCATCAATATGGGTGGCGTGCACAAGGCACCAGCGATCATTCAAACCAATTTCATTGGCTAGCCAGGCCACTGGCCGTTGGCCACTCCAACTGATGCAGTTGTTCACCTCTTTTTGTTGTTCGGCAATATGTATGTGAATAGGCCAGTTAGCGTTGGACGCAGCTAGAGTGTGCTGAATTTGTGCTTTGGTGACAGCTCGTAAGGAGTGAAAGCACAAGCCCTGATTGATGCGTGATGAGGTATTACTGTCATGCAGTTGTTGTTGCAGTTGCAGGTAGCTGTCTACGTCATGCAAAAAGCGTTTTTGCCCGTCATTGGCTGGTTGACCACCAAAATCGCTATGGCTATAAAGTACGGGTAACAAGGTTTGGCCAATACCTGTATCCAATGCAGCATCACGCACTGCCAGAGCCATGGTGGCAGGGTTATCATAGGCTTGGCCATTGCTTTGATGGTGCAGGTAGTGGAATTCGGCCACCTGAGTATAACCGGCCTTGAGCATGTCAATGTACAAAAAGCTGGCAATGGTCTGCACCTGTTCAGGGGTCAACTTGTTCACTAAACCATACATCAGGTCACGCCAGCTCCAAAAACTATCTGCCGGGTTGAGACTGACTTCGGCTAGGCCGGCCATGGCACGCTGAAAAGCATGGGAGTGGAGGTTGACCATGCCTGGCAATATTGGGCCAGACAAGTGGATATCTTGAACCTGTGCTTTGCTATTGGCTTGTATATTGGCAAATTGGCCATTAATAACCTGAAAGCGCACCTGTGGGCACCAGCCTGTAGACAGTAGAGCGTAGTCGGCATAATAACTTTTCATTGAATTATCTACTCGTATATAGCTTGTATAGACAAGATGTTACTACCTTTTTGTTCCTCAACGCCATATAATTACGACATAATTTGGATAACCAAGCGTCATTATGAACGATAACACTCTTGTAGATAGCCTTTTGGCCGCTATGGAAGACTCTCCGGCGCCGATTTATCAGCGGGTGAAGGGCGCCATCATTAACAAGGTGACTAATCAGGAATGGCTGCCTAATCAGCGGGTGCCCTCAGAAGCTGAATTGGTCAATGCGCTTGGTGTGAGCCGTATGACTATTAATCGCGCTCTGCGTGAATTGACGGCAGAAGGTTTTTTAAAACGCCAACAGGGCGTGGGCACTTTTGTGGCGCCACAGCGGGTGCACTCGGCTTTATTTGAGGTGCATAATATTGCTGATGACATTGCCACCCGCGGTAATAAACATCATGCTCAGGTATTACGTTTAGATTCAGGTCAGGCTACCACGGATGAAGCCATGCAACTAGGTGTGCGAACTGGCCATAATGTGTTCCGCTCTTTGTTAGTGCATTTTGAAAATGACAAGCCGGTACAAATGGAAGAGCGCGTGGTCAATGCCGACATAGCACCAGCCTATGGCGAGCAGGATTTTACCACCATTACCCCCTATACCTATCTCAACCAAACGGCCCCCATTAGTGAAGGTGAGCATTTGGTCGAAGCCGTATTACCCAGTCGGTGGGAGGCTCAAGCATTGGCTTTGCCAGACACGGCCGCCTGCTTACAAATTCGTCGTCGCACCTGGAGCAACAAACATATTGTGACTAGTGCTCGTTTGCTATCACCCGGCGATGTGTTGCAATTGTTTGGTCATTTCCAGCGCTAACGCTCTTTGTTAGCGCCTATTTCGTTCTGATTTATCTTGCTGTTGTACTAGTACTAGTGTGTAAATTTAACTTGTATATACATGTATAGTTATTATAGAATGCCGATCATACATGAATGAGGTACGTGATATGAATAGTGCGACACAGCAAGACCGTTTTCGGGCCGGTGAGGTGAAAGCGAAGACCGGTAATGAACTAGAAGCTAAAAGTTGGTTGACCGAAGCGCCTTTGCGCATGCTGATGAATAATTTGGACCCAGAGGTCGCAGAAAACCCACAGGCCTTGGTGGTATATGGCGGTATTGGTAGAGCCGCTCGCAATTGGCAAGCCTATGATCGCATGGTAGAAGCACTAAAACAGCTAGAGGATGATGAGACCTTGTTGGTTCAGTCGGGTAAACCAGTAGGGGTATTTCGAACACATAAAAATGCGCCACGGGTGCTGCTTGCCAACTCCAACTTAGTCCCTCACTGGTCGAACTGGCAGCATTTTAATGAACTCGATGCTAAAGGGTTGGCCATGTATGGCCAGATGACAGCAGGCTCTTGGATTTACATTGGTAGCCAGGGAATCGTACAAGGCACCTATGAAACCTTTATTGAGGCAGGTCGTCAGCACTATCAAGGTGATTGGTCAGGCCGCTGGATACTCACCGCCGGCCTTGGCGGTATGGGAGGTGCGCAGCCACTAGCTGCAAGTTTAGCGGGGGCTTGTTCTTTGAATATTGAATGCCAACAAAGCCGTATAGATTTTCGTTTGGCCAATCGTTATCTAGATGAACAGGCCACAGACTTAGATGACGCCTTAGCGCGGATTGCAAAATATACTGCAAGCGGTGAAGCCCGTTCAGTTGGCTTGCTTGGCAATGCCGCCGATATCTTGCCGGAGTTGGTTAAACGTGGTTTGAAACCGGATTTGGTGACCGACCAAACTTCTGCTCATGATCCACTCAATGGCTATTTGCCACAAGGCATGGATTGGGCTGAGTATCAGCGCCAAGGCGCATTGCAAGCGGATGTCATTGTCGCCAAAGCCAAGCGTTCTATGGCTGTGCATGTGCAAGCTATGTTGGATTTTCACGCTATGGGTATTCCAACAGTCGATTATGGTAACAACATTCGCCAAATGGCCTTGGAAGAAGGCGTTAGTAATGCGTTTGACTTCCCGGGTTTTGTGCCCGCATATATCCGCCCTCTGTTTTGTCGCGGCGTAGGGCCTTTCCGCTGGGTAGCACTATCGGGTGATCCGCAAGATATCTACAAAACCGACGCTAAGGTAAAGCAACTGATTGATGATAAACACCTGCATAATTGGTTGGACATGGCCCGTGAGCGCATCCAATTCCAAGGTCTGCCAGCACGTATTTGTTGGGTCGGTTTGGGAGAGCGAGAAAAACTCGGTTTGGCGTTCAATGAAATGGTACGTAGTGGCGAGCTAAAAGCCCCTGTGGTGATTGGCCGAGATCACCTAGATTCGGGCTCCGTAGCCAGCCCCAACAGAGAAACTGAAGCCATGGCAGACGGTTCTGATGCTGTTTCTGATTGGCCATTGCTCAATGCCTTATTGAATACGGCATCGGGCGCTACCTGGGTGTCCCTGCATCATGGTGGTGGTGTAGGTATGGGTTTTTCACAACATTCTGGTATGGTGATTGTGTGCGATGGAACGGATGAAGCGGCCGAACGTATAGGGCGTGTATTGCATAATGACCCAGCCACAGGGGTCATGCGGCATGCGGATGCAGGTTATCCAGCGGCCATAGAGTGTGCGCAACAAGCTGGTTTAAATTTGCCTAGCCTTAATTAGGGTCTAGCCTAGGACTAAGAGAAAAATATATGTATCAATTGGCAATTAATCCGGGGCAAGTGACGCTTGCTCAGTTACGTCGTGCAAGCCGTGAAACCGTGAAAGTGAGCTTGTCAGAGGGAGCCTTGGAAGGCATTCATGCAAGTACTGCGTTGGTGCAGGCGATGGTTGATGAAGGCCGCACTGTTTATGGTATTAATACGGGTTTTGGGCTGTTAGCCAATACCCGTATTGACGCTAAAGATTTGCAAGAACTGCAGCGCTCTATTGTGTTATCCCATGCCGCCGGTATTGGTGAATTGATGGGTGATGCAACTGTACGTTTGGTCATGATACTAAAAATCAACAGCTTGGCACGAGGGTACTCTGGCATTCGTTGGCAGGTCATTGAGGCTTTGATGATTTTGCTCAACCATGAAATTTATCCCTGTATTCCACAAAAAGGTTCCGTGGGCGCATCGGGTGATCTGGCACCGCTGGCCCATATGAGTGCCGTATTGTTAGGCGAAGGCCAAGCTCGTTATCAAGGCGAAATCATTTCTGGTCAAGCTGCCTTGGCCATCGCTGGTTTGGCGCCAGTGGTGTTAGCACCTAAAGAAGGCCTAGCATTGCTTAATGGTACTCAGGCCTCGACGGCGTTTGCTTTACAAGGTTTGTTTGCTGCCGAGGATTTGTGGGCTTCGGCAGTGGTCTGTGGTGCCTTGTCAGTGGAGGCAGCGCTTGGCAGTCGTCGGCCTTTTGATGAGCGCATTCATCAGGTACGGGGTCACCAAGGTCAGATTGATGCTGCAGCGGCATATCGACACCTGCTGCAAGCCAGTAGCGAGGTGGGTGATTCCCATGAAGATTGTGATAAGGTGCAAGACCCCTATTCTTTGCGTTGTCAGCCTCAAGTGATGGGAGCTTGTCTGGATCAAATACGTCATGCCGCTAGGGTCTTACAGATTGAGGCCAATGCCGTATCAGACAATCCTTTGGTGTTTGCTGAGCAAGAGGACATCATTTCTGGGGGCAATTTTCATGCTGAGCCAGTGGCAATTGTGGCCGACGGGTTGGCCATTGCCATTGCCGAAATTGGTAGCTTGTCTGAGCGGCGAATGGCCTTGTTGATTGATTCAGGACTGAGCAAGTTGCCACCATTTCTGGTTGATAATGGCGGTGTTAACTCAGGCTTTATGATTGCTCAGGTTACCTCGGCCGCTTTGGCAAGTGAAAATAAAACCTGGGCACATCCTGCTAGTGTTGATAGTTTGCCAACCTCCGCTAATCAAGAGGATCATGTATCAATGGCCACTTTTGCGGCGCGCCGTTTGTATGACATGGCGGGTAATACACGTGGTATTTTAGCGGTAGAACTACTCGCGGCTGTTCAGGGTCTGGATTTTAGGGCGCCCTTGCACACTACGCCGACTCTGGAGAAGGCGCGCTCTGGTTTACGCGCCAAGGTGGCGTTTTATGATAAGGACCGTTATTTTGCTACGGATATTGAGGCGGCTAATACGTTGCTGTCCCAGGCTTGCCATAATGGTTTAATGCCAGAGCAAATATTACCCAGCTTGGGTTGAGGGCATTAGTCTTGTACAGTGGTCACGATAGGGGGCAGTAACAATATGGCAACCACCTTATGGTCAGGCTTTGATATGGCGACGATGGCAGGTGGCCAGTATGGCCTTCTTGCTGATGCCGCTATGCTGACTGAAGTGGGTAAAATCACTTGGTTAGGCCGTGCCGATCAAGCACCGCCGGCGCCACATCATCATGATTTGGGTGGTGGCCTTGTCACACCGGGTCTGATTGATTGCCATAGCCATATTGTTTTTGCTGGTAATCGCAGTGACGAATTTGAGATGCGTATGCAGGGTGCCGATTATGGAGCGATTGCCAAGGCCGGTGGTGGCATTGTGTCAACTGTGCAGGCCACAAGGGAGGCGTCTGAAGAGAAGTTGTTTACTTTGTCTAGTCAGCGTCTCAAGCACCTCATGGCCGATGGTGTTACGAGCATTGAAATCAAATCCGGTTATGGTTTGGATGCGGCAACGGAGCTAAAAATGTTGCGTGTGGCGCGGCGCTTGGGGCGGGAGTTCGCGGTTAATGTGCGTACTAGCTGTTTAGCGGCTCATGCTGTGCCAATAGAATATGCCGGACAAGCAGATCAGTATATTGATCTGGTTTGTGAGCAGATTCTGCCAGCCGTTGCTGCCGAGGGCTTAGCCGATGCGGTCGATGGATTTTGTGAAAACATCGCTTTTTCTCCAGCGCAAATTGAGCGGGTATTTAATACATCTAAGCAATTGGGTTTGCCCCTAAAATTGCATGCTGAACAACTATCGGATCTGGGTGGTGCCGCCTTGGCAGCTCGGTTTGGTGCCTTGTCTGTGGATCATCTGGAATATTTAAATTCGCAAGACATTGAAGTTATTAAGCAGGCCGGCAGTGTGGCGGTGATTTTGCCAGGCGCTTTTTACAGTTTGCGTGAAACACAACTGCCGCCCATTCAGGCTTTGCGAGATCAGCAGGTGCCAATGGCTATTGCCAGTGATGCCAACCCCGGCTCGGCACCGGTTTTGTCATTGCGTCTGATGATGAATATGGCCTGTGTGTTATTTGGTATGACACCAGAGGAAGCGCTAGCTGGTGTTACCTGCCATGGGGCGCGGGCTTTAGGTATGCAAGATAGCCATGGCCAGTTGCAGGTTGGTATGGCGGCTGACTTTGTATGTTGGGATGTTACTGGCCCCGCCGATTTAAGCTATTGGCAAGGCGGCCAGTTGCTTAAGCAACGCATTGTGGCGGGTGAACTGACATGAATGATTGGCACGCTGTCACAGTGCAACAGGGGCACAGCCCAGTAATAGTGAGCATGCCCCATAGTGGCACAGGCTTAACTCCGGAGGTTGCTCAAGGTCTGACTGCAGCGGCGGCGCAGTTGCCAGATACGGACTGGCACATTCCGGCTCTCTATCAGATGGCACAAACTTTGGGCGTAACTAGCGTGTGTGCTAACTACTCGCGTTATGTTATCGATCTTAATCGTCCTCTTGACGATGCCCCTCTGTATACCAGCCCCACGACGGGGTTGTTCCCCCATATCCTATTTTCGGAAGAGCCGCTATTTGGGCCCAATTTGGCGCCCTCCCAGGCCCATCGGGAGGCTTGCAAAACCCATATTTGGCAGGCTTATCACAGTGCTTTAGTTGCTCAGTTGCAGCGCATCAAACAACAATATGGCTATGCTATATTATTCGATGCCCATTCCATCGCTAGTCAGGTGCCGATGTTATTTTCTGGTCAGCTGCCCGATTTTAATTGGGGGACTCATGGTGGTAAAAGCTGCCCCGATAGCCTCTTACAGTTAGCTCGCATTTGTGTTGACCAGTCGCGTTTTAGTCAGGTGAGTAATGGCCGCTTCAAGGGAGGGTATATTACGCGTCATTATGGTCAGCCCGAGCAGGCAATCTATGCCATTCAGCTAGAGCTAGGGCAGGATACCTATCTGCAGGATCAGGGGTATGAATTAAGTGCAGACAAGCTGCCCCATGTGCAGGCGGTTATTAGGGACTTGTTACAGGGCTTAATAGCTTGGCGGCCCCTATAGGTTTAACTTCATTTCCAACAAGCAGGGTTGGAAGCCTAGCTTGTTATAGGCTTTAACGGCAGACAAGTTGTCATGATAAACATCCAGATAAAAGTTGCTGACTCCTTGCTCTTTGCTCCATGCCACCAGTTGTTCAATAAGCTGGCTAATGCGTCCTTCACCACGATGCTTTGGCGCGACATACATGGCGCCCATATAACCGTATCGGTGATGTTGATGGGCGGGCTTGGATACGCGTAATTGCACATACCCCATGCCCACCACATTATTATCCACTTCCATGACCAAAACTTGTGCCTGATCATCTTGTAATAGCTGATCAAAGTCATAGTAGTGGCATTTCTCAGCTTTGATATCGGCATCGTAAGCGCGTTCGGCATTCATCAGCTTTTGTTCCATCTGCAATAATAACGGCAGATCATTGATTTGTGCTTGACGAAATAGCATAGGAATTCCTGTTATGGGATAGAAGATTGCTGATCCTAGCAGGGATAACTTAGACAGGCCAAATTTTCTGATAGGCGTGTCGCAAAGACGACAAAGTAGAATTTTTCTGCTACAAAAAATGTATTTAAATTTCTATTTTTGTATCATATAATTCTATTTCTTTGATGTTGATCAATTTTGGGAAGTGAAATGAAGGTTTCAAGTTATGTAGCGGGGCACTGGCACCAAGCCAGCGATGATGGTGTACAGGTGTTCAATGCGATCAATGGAGACCTAGTCGGCTGTGTCAGTACCACAGGTATTGATTTTCAAGCAGTACTGAATCATGGCCGCCTTGTTGGTGGTCCGGTGCTGCGTAAAATGACGTTCCACGAGCGCGGTAACATGCTCAAAAATTTAGCCAAGTACCTGTTAGAGCGTAAAGCGGAATTTTATCGGGTTTCGGCTTTTACCGGCGCCACCAAGCTGGATAGCTGGATTGATATTGAAGGCGGAGTGCAAACCCTATTTACTTATTCGGGTTTGGTGCGTCGAGAATTTGCTAATGAAACGTTCGCCCTTGAAGGCAAGTCAGAACCACTTTCTAAAAATGGTGGTTTTGTGGGGCGCCACTTATTGGTGCCCAAAGAAGGCGTTGCCGTACATATTAATGCGTTTAATTTCCCATGTTGGGGTATGTTAGAAAAGATCGCACCTAGTTTGGCAGCGGGCATGCCTGTAGTGGTGAAACCGGCAACGGCCTCGGGTTATCTTACTGAGGTGATGGTGAAAACCATGATTGAGTCGGGGTTGCTGCCTGAAGGGGCTCTTCAGTTGATTAGTGGAAGTGTTGGCAACTTACTCGATTTGTTGGATGAGCAGGATGTGGTGACCTTTACCGGTTCGGCATCCACGGGTCAGCATTTACGTTCCCACCCAAATATTATTGCCAAGAGCATCCCTTTTACCATGGAAGCTGATTCTTTGAATTACAGTATCCTGGGTGAAGCAGCGGTGCCAGGCACGGCTGAATTTGACTTGTTTATCAAGGGTGTCGTGACCGAAATGACGGTCAAAGCAGGGCAGAAATGTACAGCTATTCGTCGTGCTCTGGTGCCAGCGTCACAGATGGATGTGGTCGGCGATGCTTTAACCGCACGCTTGGCTAAAATCACCTTGGGCGATCCAGCACTGGATGGTGTGCGCATGGGGCCTTTAGTAGGCCGTGACCAGTTAGCAGATGTTTGGTCTCAAGTGCATACGTTAATGCAGTCTGCTGGCGTGGTCTGTGGTGGTAGGGAAGATTTTGCCTTACACAGCGGTGATAGGGATAAAGGCGCCTTTTTCCCGGCTACTGTGTTACGTTGTGATGAACCGTTTAAAACGGACTTGCCCCATCAGGTTGAAGCCTTTGGCCCCGTGACCACAATGATGCCCTATGCGGATCTAGATGAAGCCATAGCGTTGGCCAAGTTAGGGGGGGGTAGTTTGGTGGGGTCTATCGTTACAGCGGACTCTCAAGAAGCTACCAAGATGGTGCTGGGTACGGCTTGTTGGCATGGGCGTTTGTTGGTATTAAATGACGAATGTGCGCAAGAGTCCACTGGCCATGGTTCACCCTTGCCGACATTGGTGCACGGCGGACCTGGGCGTGCTGGTGGTGGTGAAGAGTTGGGAGGCATTCGGGCAGTGAAACACTATATGCAGCGCACAGCAGTGCAAGGTAGCCCTACCATGTTGACCGACATCACCAAGGAATTTCACCCCGGTGCTAAGCAGGTCAAGACCGATGTGCACCCATTTCGCAAGTACTTTGAAGACCTGCAAATTGGTGAGACACTGATCACCCACCGTCGCACCGTTACCGAGGCCGATATTGTTAATTTTGGTTGCCTGTCGGGTGACCATTTCTATGCGCACTTTGATGAGCAGGCCGCCAAAGACTCTTTGTTTGGTAAGCGTGTTGCCCATGGTTATTTTGTTATTTCTGCTGCTGCGGGCATGTTTGTTGAGCCATCACCGGGCCCAGTTTTAGCCAACTATGGTTTGGAAAATCTGCGCTTTATTGAACCCGTAGGCATTGGTGATACTATTCAGGTGCGTTTGACTTGTAAGCAAAAAATCTACAAAGACAAGCGCCCTGATGACTTTGCACCAACCGGCGTTGTTGAGTGGGATGTGGAGGTTTACAATCAGCACAACGAGACGGTTGCCCTATATAGTATTATGACTTTGGTAGAGCGTCGCCAAGACTAAACTTGGGCAGCCTAAGACAAGTTAGTCAAATGACTTGCGCAGCCTAAGTAACTATAATGGGCGCTTAATCGCCTTGTTTATTTATGCTTGATAGTAATGCCTTATGCCCGCCCCTGTGCCTTTGTCTACCGTTCCTGACCTGCCTGCGTGCACCGATTTGATGTCAGTTGTTTATGCTGATGAAGATGTGGTATTGGTCAACAAACCCAGTGGTTTGTTGTCAGTGCCAGGTCGCGATGCGCGTTACTATGATAGTGCCTATAGTCGTCTCTTAGCGCGTTATGGTGAGATTCATGTAGTACACCGCTTGGATATGGACACTTCGGGTATTATGGTTTTAGCGCGCCACAAAGCCGCTTTGCGAAATCTAAGTCGTCAATTCCAAGAGCGCCTTACGGCAAAACATTACGTGGCTTGGGTGGACGGTAAAATGGCACAAGCGCAAGGCGAAATTGATTTTCCCTTACGTTGTGACTGGCCTAACCGGCCTTTGCAAATGATCGACATGTTATTCGGCAAGGCCAGCCTGACACGCTATCGGGTGCTGGCTTTTGATGCTTGCAAACAGGCAAGTTTGGTGCAGTTATACCCTGTCACGGGGCGCTCTCATCAACTACGTGTGCATATGGCGGCTTTGGGTAATCCCATATTGGGTTGTCGCTTTTATGCCCATGAGCAGGCCGTTAGTAAGGCCTCACGACTGCAGTTGCATGCACAGTATTTGCGATTTTTGCACCCGGCGACCAACCTGCCTATGAGTCAGACAGTGTTGGCACCGTTTGTCACGTCGAGCTTGTAGCCCGCCTGTTCTATACCTCTACTGGTGAGGCTTGAGCCAGTGCTTGAGCTTGTTGCCAAACCTTATGCTCGAGCTCCACCACAGCTTGTTGTGCTTTGTTGGCACCAGGCAAGCGGGCGCCAGGTTGTACATTAATTACTTCTTGGATGGCTTGCATGCGCTGCCAAAAACCTTGGCCTGCGACATTGGTTGGGTCGATAATAATGTAGGTTTGCCCCAGGTTGTGAGGTGCGCCAGCAGGCTTTTTCAGTGGCTCTAGTTGGGTGCTGGTCGTACCATCAGTAAAGGCGGCGGCGAGAATTTCCACCATTAGGCCAAAACCGTAGCCCTTATAACCACCAGCAGATACCAAAGAACCACCTTTAATAACCGCGTTGGGATCCGTGGTGGGTTGGCCTTGGGCATCTACTCCCCAGCCTAGTGGAATGCTTTGTCCAGCGGCGGCCGCCATGGTGATTTTACCCAAGGCAATAGCGCTGGTGGACTGGTCAAAATGCATGGCAATGCCGCCATCTTCAGCTGGCACTGACATGGAAAATGGATTGGTGCCTAGCACCGCTTGGGTACCGCCTGGTGGGGATACGCAAGCCGACGCATTGGTGACACCAATGGCGATGTAACCAGCACGTGAAATTTGTTCTGTGAAGTAACCTAAAGAGGTGCATGTGTGAGCGTGGCAAATAGCCAGGCTAGCAATACCGTTAGTGTCGGCTGCAGCCAAAGCTAAAGGTAAGCCTCGGCTAAACGCCGGTTGCGCAAAACCGCGTTTGGCATCGACCTTGACACTACCTGGTTTGGGTTGGCTAACCGCCGGTTCGACATTGCCAAGTACGCGCCCTGTCTGCAATTGTGCACAGTAGCTTTCTAGGTAATACAGGCCGCAGATACGGTTTCCATAACCTTCTGCTACACGCACGGCATGGGCGACACTGTCGGCAATCCATGGTGCAGCACCATGTGCTTGAAGAGCTTGGCTGGTGGTGGATTCTATCGTATCTAGGTCGACATTGATGGTGCTCATAATGGTATCCGAGTTGTTATATAGCAAGGGCGATTGTAGGTGAAGCAGGCGGTAGAGGCAAAGCTAAATTTAGGCTTTTGCTAATGCTTGCTAGCAATAGGGTGAAAAAGACTTGGCAAAAGCTATACTTTGGCTATATATTCCGCTTAATAGATCACCACCAATTTAGTAATTTGAAGTTAGCCTTTTTTAACCAGAGTAGAGTATATGTCACGTCGACCTCATCTACCGACCCTGAACTGGTTACGCACCTTTGAGTCGGCTGCACGGCACATGAGTTTTACCACGGCGGCGGCGGAATTAAATCTGACGCAAGCGGCGGTAAGTCAGCAGATTAAACTGCTGGAACACTACCTATGCCAACCCCTCTTTCAGCGCATGCCCCGAGGTTTGCAATTAACGGCATCTGGTATGGCGTATCTGCCTAAGGTCAAAGATGCTTTAGATCGTTTAGGAATGGCAACCCAAGAAGTGTTTGGCCAAGTCAAAGAGCAGCGAATACGGGTGCGGGTAAGTGGCGCTTTTGGCTGGTGGTTAATGCCCCGTTTAACCCGCTTCCAACAACGGTATCCGCATATTGAATTGCGCTTGTCCAGAGTGCAATGGGTGCCTGAAGTACGGGTTGAGGATTATGACTTGGAAATTCGCTGGGGACCAGGCGTGTGGGCTGAACCTGAGGTGGTGCAGTTGACTTATGGGCAGTTGCAGCCCACCTGTGCACCAGCACTATTGCAGGGTGAGTACCCTTTAGATTGTATGGAGAATCTGCAGCACCACCGTCTTATACACCTAACAGGTACCCTGTCGGGTTGGAGCGACTGGTTTCGTATGGCAGGCTTGCCATCAGAACAACTGGGTTCTGGGGATCAGATGGACTCCACAGATTTTTGTCAAATGGCGGCGATGGGGGGTATGGGAGTCATGCTGGGATTGGACTTTTTAACCAAGGATGAGCTGGCCAAAGGTAGCCTGGTTAAGCTCTTTGATTTGTCTATTGCCAGTGCTGAAAACTTCTACTTGATCAAACCCCAGAGTGGGCCACTAAGTCCGGCCGCGCAGCAGTTTTCTGATTGGTTGCAAGAGAGCTTGATTGAATAACAATCAAACCCTCTTGCTCTGTGGCCGCTACTATGAGCGTGGCTTAGGGCCGCCAGAAGGTTTGTTGCGAGAGTGGCGACGGCGACTGTCACCATTATCACTACGACTGCGCTGATGCTTGCTTGGGCCACCGCGGCTAGGGCGACGTGGCTTCGGAGCGCCGGGTACAAAGTCGTCTGCAGGGCCTTCTAATTCCAGTTGCAGGGGATGGTTACGCACACGCACACCTTTAAGCAGGTTTTGAACTTCTTTTGGCATGCCTGCAGGTAGGTCAACAGTACTGTACTCGTCATGCAATTTAATGCGCCCGATGTAAGCACTGGACAGGTCAGCTTCGTTGGCGATGGCGCCGACGATGTCACCGGGTTTGACTTGGTGATCGTGACCTACGGCAATACGGAAACGCTCCATAGCGATGGCTTCGCCATCAAAGTCTGGGCGCGGGTGGCGCTCCTTCTTTTCGCGCGGAGGGCGGTCTTCAAATCCGATGCTTTCGTCGCGACGAGGACGCTCTGATTTGCCACCTTCGGGTAATATCAGAGGCTTGTCTTGTTGAATCAAATACAACAGTGCTGCGGCAATCTGTTCGGCATCGGCGTCACGCTCTTGAGAGAACTGACTTACAATGCCATTAAATTGTGCCAGATCAGCGCTTAGTGCCTTGTCCAATTCATCTTTGAACTGGTCAATGCGTCGTTCTTGCACTTGCTCGCGGCTAGGCAATTCCATGGGGGTGATGACCTGCCTGGTAGCCTGCTCAATGGCGCGTAGCATGCGGCGCTCACGAGGGGCAACGAAAAGGATCGCATTGCCATCACGACCGGCACGACCAGTGCGGCCGATACGGTGTACGTAAGCTTCTGTATCATAAGGTATATCATAGTTAATGACATGGCTGACACGCGACACATCGATGCCTCGGGCTGCCACATCGGTGGCCACCAGAATGTCGATTTTACCTTTTTTCAGCTGCTCGATAGTGCGTTCACGCAACTGCTGAGACAAATCACCATTGATGGCGGCAGCACTGTGGCCGCGTGCTTCAAGCTTGTCTGAGAGTTCTACGGTAAGGGTTTTGGTGCGTACAAATATGATAACGCCATCAAAATTTTCGACTTCCAGAATGCGTGTTAGAGCATCCAGTTTAGGGGTGCCCACGGCCTTCCAATAACGCTGGCTAATGCGCTCAACGGTCGCTGTCTCGGCTTCGATCTTGACCACTTGGGGGTCTTTTAAGTAGGTGGACGCGATCTTACGAATGGGCCCAGGCATAGTGGCTGAGAATAAAGCGACCTGACATGTTTCCGGCTTGTGTTCCAAGATCCAGTTAATATCGTCAATAAAGCCCATACGCAGCATTTCATCGGCTTCATCCAATACTACGGTTTGCAGATTGTCTAGTTTTAATGTGCCACGACGCATGTGGTCCATGACGCGGCCAGGGGTGCCCACGATGACTTGTACACCACGTTTTAGCATACGCAGTTGGTTTTGCATGCTGCTACCACCGTAGATGGGTAGTACATGGAAGCCTTTGAGGTCGCTGGCGTAGTTTTGGAAAGCTTCAGCAACCTGAATAGCTAGTTCACGGGTTGGTGCTAGCACCAGTACCTGAGGATTGGTATTCTTCAGGTTAATGCGGGACAAGGTTGGTAGCGCAAAAGCCGCGGTTTTACCCGTGCCAGTTTGCGCCGTGCCAAGAATGTCTTTGCCTGCCAAAATATGCGGGATACTGGCGGCTTGAATAGGGGAGGGTTGCTCGTAGCCAATACGAGACAATGCTTTCTGTACAGCAGCAGAAAGGCCCAAATCGGCGAAGCCGGAGGCTGTGGTCATGGGTAATCCTGGGTAGAGAGGGGTCAGCAATGGCTGACAGACTTGATTCGGGCCGTATTATACGCGATTTTTGTTATTAAAGATATGCAAGCAAGGCGTTGAGGGTGTTTGTATAGCGGTTATCTGCTGCTGTGAACAGATAACCGCTGGGTTGGCATGGTATTATGCACTTAAATAGTGATGTTTAGGGTAGCAAAGGCGAGCCTAACCACACTTGCTATCACCACAATTGAGGCAGGTATCACAGCCATCGAGTGTTACTTTGGCCTTGTTGTGGCAAAGATTACACCAGTTGGCGGAGTCAGGAAATCCTTCGCTTAGGTTTACGCCTTGCTCAGCCAAAGAGGCTTTTTTGTCGGCGATTAATGCCGCCTTTTCGGCACTGAGCTGGGGCGCTTTTAGCAGGCCAATTTGTTGCATGTGTGACTCAATAGCATAGCCAATTTCGGCCACCAGAGACGGCATGAACCCCCCTTTTATAAAATAGCCACCTTTGGGGTCAAACACGGCCTTTAGCTCTTCTACCAGAAAGGTGACATCGCCACCCTTGCGAAATACTGCTGAGATGACACGAGTTAAGGCCACTACCCATTGGAAGTGGTCCATGTTTTTGGAGTTGATAAACACTTCGTATGGATAGCGTTGCTCGTGCTCTGTATTTTGGTTGAGCACGACATCGTTGATGGTAATGTACAGTGCGTGCTCAGCTATAGGTGGCTTGATCTTGTAGGTGGCCCCCTGCAGGAACTCAGGCCTAGCCAGATTTTCATGCACTGCTTCTAAAATAGGTTGGTCTTCAGTTTGGGGCGCATTGGCAGCCGTCTTAACCAGTTCAAATGCCACAATGGGCTGATCAATATTTGTTGTCATGATAATAATCCTAGTGTTTACCGTAGTAGCCTTCTTTTAACGCTTCATACAGGTTGGCTGCGAGGTGCTCCTCACCGTCGTAGAGCACGGTTTCGTCACCGGCTAATTCAATCTGGCTTTGGTCAGCCAAGGTGAATCGGTAACGTGTGTTGGCTTGTTCTTGTGGGTTAACCAATACACCTTGAAAGGCTTCTGGATTGTAGCGGAAGGTGGTGCAGCCTTTTAGACCCTGATTGGCCGCTTGCAGATAGATGTCTTTAAAATTATTAAAATTAATGTCGGACGCAACATTAATGGTTTTTGAAATGGACGAGTCTATCCATGTTTGGGCGGCTGCTTGGATGGCGATATGAGCGCTAGGCGATATTTGTTCAGCATTAACAAAATAATCCGGGGTTAACTTGTCGTTAGTTTGCGGCTCAACATGGGCCTGGTAGTGCAGTAATTCATATGACAGTACGTCTACGGCTAGTTTGGTCTTTTTACCCGGTACAATGATGTTACGTCGGTATTGGTGAGCAAAACTGGGTTCAATACCGTTGCTGGCATTGTTTGCCATAGATAGGGCAATAGTGCCTGTGGGTGCAATGGAGCTATGGTGGGTAAAACGACACCCATGCTCTTGTAATTGTTCAATGAGTGTTGGGTCTTGCTCAGCTATGCGTTGCATGTAACGGCTATACTTGGCCCACAAGATTTTAGCCGAAATCTGATCGCCTTCTACAAAACCATCCTGTGCCATCTCAGGGCGCTGGCGTAACATGCCGGACGTGACCGTATAGGTTGTGTCAAAAATAGGAGCAGGGCCTTTTTCTTGTGCTAATTCTAGACCCGTACGGTAGCCCTGCATGGCCATTTCTTTGGCTACCTGCTCGGTGAATGCTACTGAGTCTTGGTCGCCATAGGTCATGGTGAGCATAGTCAGAGCTGATCCCAAACCAAGAAAGCCCATACCATGTCGGCGCTTGTGCTCAATTTCGTGGCGTTGCTCGGCGAGGGGTAAGCCATTTATTTCAACAACGTTGTCGAGCATACGCGTGAATACGGCAACTACCTGTCGGAAACCTTGCCAATCAAAATAGGCTTCTTGACTATAAGCCTGATGAACAAAGCGGGTTAGGTTGATGGAACCTAGCAAACAGCTACCATTAGGTGGTAAGGGCTGCTCACCGCAAGGGTTGGTTGCACGTATGGTTTCGCAGAACCAGTTATTATTGAGGTCATTGACCTGATCAATGAGAATAAATCCGGGTTCGGCAAAGTCGTAATTGCTGCTCATGATGAGATTCCACAACTTTTTCGCCTTTACCTGTTTGTAGACGCGGCAGGCTACCAGGTTTTCTGCGTTAAGGTGATAGCCCTCTGTGATAGGCCAGGTGCGCCATATAACCTGTTGTGGGTCGGTAAAATCCAGGTCCTCAGTGGTTTCTTTTTGGCTGATAGGAAAGGCCAGTGACCAGATGTCATCATCATTGACGGCTTGTAAAAATGCATCGCTAATGAGTAGCGACAAGTTGAAGTGCCGCAGGCGCCCATCTTCTCGTTTGGCTCGAATAAACGCTTCAACATCAGGGTGGCCTATATCAAAGGTGGCCATTTGGGCGCCGCGCCGGCCGCCAGCTGACGACACGGTGGCACACATTTTGTCGAACACATCCATAAATGATAAGGGCCCAGATGTGGTGGCGCCTGCACCGGCTACAAAGGCCCCACTGGGTCGTAGAGTGGAAAATTCGTAACCAATACCGCAACCGGCTTTCAGTGTTAGGCCAGCCTGACAGTTGCTAGTGAGAATGCCCTCCATGGAATCGTCAATGGTGGCGGAAACGGTGCAGTTAATGGTGGAGGTGGCCGGTTTGTAGAGGTTAGCGCCAGCGTTCGACATGATACGTCCCGCTGGCAGGGCGCCGTGTCTTAGGGCCCACAAGAACCAAGTGTACCAGTATTGCTGCAGTTCTGGGCCTTGTTCCACTTGTGCGAGACAACGAGCCACGCGCTCATAGCTGTGATCAAGGTGTTCATCAACGGGGCTGCCATCGTGATTGACTAAGCGGTATTTCTGTTGCCATATATCTTGTGAAGCGGCTTGTAAGGGCAGTATATCGGGTAAAGTAGGTGGTTGGATTTGTTGGGCTGTCATGAAGTTTGCTCTATTGATGAGTGATAAGTAAGCACAACATATGGTATTGATGAATTAGTAATAGCACAACATATAGTGTTTGACTTTGATCAATGAAATCCCCGTTAGGGATTTTATGGGCGCTTTCAAACAGCCTCTAAAAACGATTGTCCCCAATGCCTAACAGTGGTCCACTCATTAAGCCAGCCTTCGGCTAAGCATAATGAGTGGTTGGGGGTGCACATTAATTAGCTGGGCTTTGTTGGAGGGTCGTTAGCACTGTTTCTGCTGAACTAACACCATAAGGGTCAGCACCATGGTTGTCTTCGCGACCGGGTTCTTCCAGCCAGTGCTCAATGACACCATTGTTCACAACCATGGCATAACGCCAGGAGCGTGAGCCAAACCCCACATTGTCCTTAGCTACTAGCATGCCTAACTGACGAGTAAATTCGCCGTTACCGTCGGGGATGAATTTGATTTTTTTTACTTGCTGGTCAAGCATCCATTTACGCATGACGAAGGTATCATTTACGGATAGCACATAAACTTCATCAATGCCCTGCGCCAGTATTTTTTCATATGCGGCTTCAAAACCAGGCACTTGATAAGTGCTGCAGGTAGGTGTGAATGCACCTGGCAAAGAAAACACGACAACGCGTTTACCAGAAAATATGTCAGCGCTAGATACGTCCTGCCAGCGAAAAGGGTTGTCGCCACCGATGCTGTCGTCGCGCACACGGTAATGGAAAATTGTATGGGGAATGTTGACGCCTTGTTGCATGTTTATCTCCTTATTCAAGTAAACATTGGTTTGATAAGTGGAGGTTTATTGTGTCAGTCGAGGCGTTATCTGTATAATCGTTTAAATTGTGATTTATAATAGGTTTTATCAATAATGCTTAGTCTTAAACAATTGCATTACCTAGTGGTGTTAGCACAGACACAGCACTTTGGTCGGGCTGCCGAGTTATGTTATGTCAGCCAACCTACCCTTAGTGGACAAATAAAAAAACTGGAACAACAGCTAGGTGCGCGTTTGCTTGAGTCGAGCAAGCCTAAGCTGTTGCTTACTCCCTTAGGCCATCAGGTAGTCCAGCGGGCGCAGGCGTTGATAACGCAAGTGCGTGATATTGAATTATTGGCAGGCCAAAGTATTGATCCGTTGCAAGGCAAGTTGCGCTTGGCCATTATTCCGTCCTTGGCGGCTTATATCCTGCCGGTAATTAGCCAGGTTGTAGTCCAGCAACTACCGGCATTGCAGGTAGAACTGGTTGAGTTACAGACCCATCAGTTGATTGCACAGCTACAAACGGGTTTGATTGACGGGGGTTTATTAGCATTACCCAAGGACACGCCTGGGTTGCGCAGTGTGGAGTTATGGGTAGAACACTTTGTATTGGCCGTACCAGCAACTCATGAATGGGCCCAGCGTACCCGCATTGCCAGCCAAGACATTCATGACCAAAATCTGTTATTACTGGAAGACGGGCATTGCTTAGCGGAGCAGTCTCGGCGGCTGTGCGGATTGTCTGATACCTATAATGCATTTAAAGGTACTAGTTTAGAAACCTTGCGCCATATGGTGCGCATGGGTTATGGAGTGACGTTGGTGCCGCAATTAACGCAACAGCTATGGCAGCAGCAAGGCGAGCAAGGTATCAAATTCTTATCTATTACAGACCCTACACCGGGTCGGCAGTTGGGTTTTTTGGGCCGTCAAGGCAGCGCCATCTGGCCATTGATAAAACGGCTTAATGATATTGCCCAGTCAGTATTGCCATACCAACAACAAGGCGCCAATGTCATTGCTTTTGATTAAAGCATGGCGCGTAACAGAAATTTTTGTACTTTGCCCATGACATTACGAGGCAGGTCATCCACAAAGATGACCTCTTGGGGGTGTTTAAAACGTGCTAGGCGACCATGAAAGTAAGTCAAAATGTCCTCGGCAGCTAAGTCGCTATCAGAATGTTTTACCACAATCGCCACAGGGGTTTCTCCCCACTTGTCATGGTGGCGGCCGACTACCGCGGCGTCGCGTACACCCGGTATGGTGTACAATAATTTTTCTAACTCGGCGGGATACACATTTTCACCGCCAGAGATAATCATATCTTTGGCGCGGTCAGTTACCACCAGATGACCATCAGTGTCTAGGTAGCCCAAGTCTCCTGTATCAAACCAGCCGTTGTGCAAGGCTTGTGCCGTGGCTTGGGGGTTGCCCCAGTATTCAAACATCACATTGGGTCCCTTGATGCGAATCTGGCCAATTTCTCCTTGGGCCACGCTTAGCCCGTGCTTATCAACTAGTTGCATATCACAATGCAGCGCCGCAAGCCCGGTGCTGCTTTCTTTTTCAAGCGCCTGGGCTGCACTTTGATAGACTGCGATAGGCGCTGTTTCTGTGAGGCCATAGACCTGTTGTACTGGTAGCCTTAAGGCACGGAAAGGTTCAAGTAGCGCGTCTGGCACCACCGATGACCCGGTCGTAATGCTACGTAGGCTAGAAAGATGATGTTGCCATTGTGGTTGGTCCATGATGGCCTGGATGGTAGCGGGTACCAATACGATGAGGCTCGGTTGGTCATGTTGTATTGCTTGTAGAGTGCGTTGAGGGTCAAATCGGTCGTGTAATATAACCGTGGCACCACAGTATAAAGCGGGTAGAGTTTGAATATTTAAGCCACCTACATGGAACATGGGTAGTACAGTCAATATGCAATCCTGACTATGCATATCATGCATATGGATACTGTTTAAGGCATTGTAAAAGAGTGAGTTCTGAGTAAGTACAGCACCCTTAGGTTGCCCCGTAGTGCCGGATGTGTAGACAATCAACAAAGGGCTATCTAGATTAACATGGGGGTTTTCGTCGACCCGCTGATCCTCAGTGGCCTGTGCTGCCATACGTGGTAAATTTAGCCAGCCTGGGGTAGTGAAGTCCTGAGCCACAAAATGGCAATCTGGATGCTTGTTACATAATGGCTGTAGTTGTGGTTGGAAAACCTGACTGCAGACCACCACAGAAGGGCTAGCGTCTTCTAGTATATGATCAAATTCGGGCGTAGTCAGGCGCCAATTCATGGGAATGAAAAGCGCACCTAGACGTGCACAAGCAAAGACCAGACAGAGAAATTCGCCGCTATTGAAACCTAGATAGGCGACCCGATCACCCCGGCCAATGCGTAGCTGGTGCTTTAATAGTCGTGCTGTTTGGCTAATGCGTTGTTCCAGCTGCCCGTAGGTGTAGCTTTGTTGTTTTTCTATTATGGCGACCTTATCAGGGGTAAAAGCCGCGTGGGTTTGAATCCACTGAGAAATATTGTGCATATGCTAGGCCCTAAGTATCAGATTCGCCGCTTTCATAAAGGCAACCCTTGCCTAACATATCTTGGCATAATTCGGAGGTCCAAGGCAGCATCAAAGAACCACAACGTGAGTCCCGGTACATACGCTCTAAGGGGAAGGTCTTTAACATGGACTGGCCACCACAGGTGCGAATGGCCAACTGGGCAATTTCGTTGGCATTCTCCATGGTGGTGTATTGTGCGGCCCAGGCTCGCAAGATTTGGTCTTTGCTCGGGTTAGGGCAGGCTTCACTCATGGCTTGAAACCAAGTGGACTTAGTCTGTTCAAGCATAATGCGCATCTGTGCCACCGCCATTTGTTTGGTCGCGAACTGGCGCCGTTTAGTGGGGCCAGTGCCTTCGATTTCACCACGCAGGTATTTGACGGTAAAGTCATAGGCCGCTTGTGCTAACCCCATGTAGGTGGGGGTGAGAGTCATAAACATATGAGGCCAGCGTTTGGCTGCTTGGAAGTACACTCCCGGCGGCATTAAGGGTGCGTTTTCATCAACAAATACATCATTGAATATGAGGGTGCGGGACACGGTGCCTCGCATGCCTACAGGGTCCCAGGGTCCCTCCACGCTGACCCCTTTGGCGGTAGCTGGGATGGCCAGGTACATGGTGTTGGCACGGCTTGGAGTTTGTCCCTTTGTGGCTATTTCAGTGCACAGGGCGCCATAGTAATCAGCATAGCCAGCTAGGGAGGCAAAAATCTTTTTGCCATTAACGATCCAGCCACCCTCTACCTTTTTAGCGATGGTCTCAAAAGCTTGACTACCCGCAGCGGCCGCCCCACCTTCAGAAAAAGGTTGCGCGTAAATGGCGCCGGTTTCAAGAATACGCTGATAGTGCAAACTGCGGCGCTGATCATGTAGTTGGCGTGTATCATGGTCCATATCAAGATCATCCGCCAGTGGTCCACTCCACAGGCAGGAGCTCACATGCATGTTAAAGGTTAAGGCAGTGGCACCACAGTAGCGGCCGATTTCAGCGGAGGTCAAGGCATAGGTTAAGAGATCGGCACCTTTGCCACCATGCTGTTTGGGAATACAAATACCCATGAGCCCAGCCGCGTACATGTCTTTGTAATTGGCGGTGGGAAAGCTGGCTTCCTGGTCCCATTGGTACGCACGATCGGCAAATTTATCTTGGCCAAGCTGCCGTGCAAGGGCGGTAAGTTCAGCTTGCTGTGTCGTTAATTTCCATGCTTTGGGTGCAAACATGGGTTGGTCAGGCGTATTCATGAGCTTGTCCTTGTGGGGGCATTGGCGGAAGATTGGCCAAGTGTTGTTCTATTATTTGGTTAAAAGTATGGGGCTGTTCTAGGTTGGCGAAATGACCACATTGGGGTATGCAAACAAACTGGGCGTTAGGCATTTTTTTAGCCATTTTGGCCATCATTTTGGCAGGTGCATTAGGGTCATTTTGGCCAGCAATAACGGTAGTAGGGACTTGTATATTGCTCAAATTTGGGCGTTGATCAAACTGGGTAAGACAGGCAAGTGCTTGGGCGTAAGTTTGAGGGAGTACCTGTGCCATCATAGTGACCAATTCAGCACGCAAGCTTGATGGCGCATCATATAACAGACTAGGCACCACCTTGTTGGCAATGTCACCCATGCTGGCGCCTCGTTCCAGTGGCTTCAAACGGGCATGCAAAAATTGGCTTTGAAAACTCCCCTCTTGATTGCCAAATGCGGGGCTGGTGGCATACAAAATTAAGCTTTGTGTGCGCGCTGGGTGGCGCTGAGCAAATTCCAGTGCCAGCATGCCACCTAAGGAGTGACCTAAAAGGTTAATTTGAGCAATGTGATGTTGGTCCAGCAGTGTCACGATAGCGTCACATAAGTTGGCCCAAGTCATAGCGATGTTGCTGATAGACTGGCCATAGCCTGGCATATCCCATGCTAGGCAATGGGCGCTGCGGCCTAGACAATCTAGCTGTGGGGCAAAGGCTTGATGATTGCCACCTATGCCATGGAGCATAAGTAAAGGAGGTTGGTTTACTGAGCCGGATTGTTGAACAAATAACATCAGGCTAATTCACCTTGCAACTGCCCTTGTTTGATGATGAGCAAATCGTCTAACCAGATGTCGCAATGGCATACAGGAAGGTCAAAATGGCCTTCGGTATAACGATCAGCAAATTCGTTAGCGCCGGTGGAAAACAGGAAATTGCCAGCAAAAGCCCGCAATTCTGTGCCATTAGTGTCGCGTTGGTCATACATGGTTAGTGCCTCATAGCGGGCCTTGGGATTCATGCCAAAGCCAACATGGGATACAGCGTACGCTTCTTGATCACCCCATGCGGCCCAATAACGGCGCATTAGTTCGGCGTCAGTACCACGACCTTCTATACGAGTCACATAATCATTTTCAATGGTGAGGGTAACGGCATCCTGAAGATAACGTTTAAAGGTGAGGTTAATGTCACCTGGTGCCAATACTAAGGTGCCATTGGTGGAACCTTGTTTGGGAAAACTAACCACGACGCCAGCCGGCCAATGGGCCAAGGTGCCAGGACGCTCTGTATAGCCCCAAACTCCAGCCGTAGGGGCGTCACTCATGTCGACTGTTAGGTTGGTCCCTGCCGTTGAGGTGACCCGCATTTGGCTAGCTTGCTTACATAACTTTGCAGCGGCCTTAACTTTTGGGGTTAGCTGGACATCGGGCTGCAGGCGGGCCAAGGTCTCGGGGTGCTCGTTACTGACCATTAGAATACGCGTCCCTGCTGCTAATAACGTAGGTAGCTCTGGCGCGTGTAATAGGCCTTCTACCGTGCAGTCGATCACCATGGTAGTGTGGCCTAAGGCGTCAATAACCGGTTGCAGACCGGTAAGTACTTTGGAGGCGCCGGTTGAGCGTACTGGCACGGGAGCGGTTCCGGCTGGCGTAGGAATGCGCACATGGAATGGTTTCGTGCCCAGGTTCAGCAAGGCTAGTTCTGCCAGTTGCAGATTGATTTCTCGAGACTGGCTTTCCGATAAAATCGCAACACTGTCACCGGGCTGCAAACCACACAGGCTGAAGGTGTTTTGAAAGGCATCAAGCCAAGGTTTCTCAATGCGATCATTGAGCATGGGTGACTCCTGCAGGTAGTTATATTATTATATTATATGAAATGGAATATATATTTATGTGGCCCTGGATGTCAAATGAACAACCAGCCCGCTAACGACTGACTCTTTCTCTCGCCAATGCCCATGAATGCAAACAAACCTTTTGTTGATGACTACTTAGCCTACTTGTTGGCCCGCTCTAGCAAGCTGGTTAGTGAACAATTTCACGCTAAGGTGAAGGCGGCAGGAGTGAGTGTGAACTATTGGCGTATTCTTGCTAGCTTATCAGATGCGGACGGTTTGACTTTGAAACAGCTCAATCAGAGAGTGTTGTTTAATCAGCCAACCTTATCCAAATTAATTACTCGCATGGTGGCCGAGGGTCTGTTGGAGCGGCACCAAGACAAACAGGATAAAAGGGCCATCCTAATTTTTATATCGGCTTTGGGCCGTGATTTGGTTAATGACCTTTTGCGTGAGGCCAAATGGCATGAAAGCGAAGTGCTGGCCGATTACAGTAGCGAACAACAAGCGTTGATGAAAGACATGTTACGCCAACTGATTAATACGCTTGAGTCTTAGTACTTGGCAAGCCAATCGATGTTAAACTCGCCATTAGCAACATAGCCGTCGACAAGTACAGGCAGGCTACTAAGCCGCCTTGCAAAAATACCCAACCCGACAGCAGCGTGCCCAATAAGCGACCGGCCGCATTGGCCATGTAATAAAATCCCACGTCCAAAGAAGTGCCATCTGTGGCGGCATAGCTGACAATCAGGTAGCTATGGATCGATGAATTGATGGCAAACACTAAGCCAAAAATACCTAAGCCGAGCAATAGGCCTGGTAGAGGGTGGTTTGCCTCGTTCATAGTGAATGCCATCAGAGCAGGTATGGCGGTTAAGACACTTACCCAAAGGAGCGCGTCTTTGCCTTGTGGGTGACGGCCGTGACGGCGGGCTGTTAACCAAGGAGTCAATGATTGCATCAAGCCATAACCAATAACCCATATGGCCAAGATGCCCCCTATTTGTTGGTGATCCCATTGTGCTTGCTGGCTTAAATATACGGGTAGGGCAATAACAAACCAAATATCACGGGCTCCAAATAACATCATGCGTGCTGCACTGAGCTGATTGATGGCGCGACTTTTTGATAACAGTTGTTTAAATTTGGGCCGGCTTTTGCTTCTGCCAAGATCCTTTTTTAAACGCCATAAACTCAATAGCCATACTACTACCAAGGCCCCTAGCATGATGGCAATAGCACCTTGGAAACCGACAGCCATTAAAAGGCTACCGCCTAAGAAGAAGCCAATACCTTTAAGGGTGTTTTTGGAGCCAGTCAATAGTGCCACCCAACGGAAAAGTGTTGTTTGAGCCTCGCTAGGTAATAACGATTTGATGGCACTTTTGGCGCTCATCTTATTCAGGTCTTTAGCTATACCGGAAAGAGCTTGGGCACACATAACCCATGTCATTGTGAGTGTGGCTTCGGGCACTAGTAACATGGATAAGGCTAGAATCTGCAAAAATAGGCCCAAGTTCATGGTGCGATTAAGCCCTAAAAGAGCCCCTAGGTAGCCGCCTAGTAGGTTGGTGATGACGCCAAACAACTCATACAGTATAAACAACAAGGCTATTTGTAGCGCATCGTAGCCCAACTGGTGGAAGTATAAAACCACCAACATTCTCAGTGCCCCGTCCGTGAGGGTAAACACCCAATAATTGCCTGTTACCAGAAGATACTGGCGTACCTGGACAGACAGTTGGCTAAACATGGTTTAGTGATCACCAGCCATCATATGCCGAGCTAGTTCAGCTGTGCGATTGACGTATCCCCATTCATTGTCGTACCACAAATACAGCTTCACTTGGGTGCCATTAATAACCATGGTCGAGAGTGCATCTACAATTGAAGAGCGCGGGTCCGTGCGATAATCGTTGGATACCAATGGGCGTTCTTCGTAACCCAAAATACCAGATAATTCTGTCTCGGCGGCCAGTGCCAAGAGTTGATTAACTTCGTCGACACTAGTGGCATGTTGCATTTCAAAGACACAGTCAGTTAAGGAAGCGTTGGCTATGGGCACGCGCACGGCATGGCCATTTAACTTGCCTTCTAGCTCTGGGAATATATGTGTGATGGCTGTGGCCGAACCTGTGGTTGTGGGGATCAAGTTTTGCCCGCAAGAACGGGCGCGGCGCAAATCCTTATGATGGGCGTCGAGAATCGTCTGGGTATTGGTGATATCGTGAATGGTGGTCATGGAGCCATGTTTGATACCTAGTTTTTCGTGTAGGACTTTGACCACGGGGGCAAGGCAGTTGGTGGTGCAGGATGCGGCAGTGACCAAGCGATGAGTGTCAGCATTGTAGAGATGGTGATTTACTCCCATCACTAAATCTAATACGCCCTCTTGTTTTACCGGGGCAGTAACTAGCACACGTTTCACACCTTGCTGTAAGTATTGGTTTAGCTGTTGTTTGTTTTTGAACTTGCCAGACGCTTCGATAACCAGATCACACTGCGACCAGTCAGTTGCTTCAATGCTCGTGTTTTCACTGTAGGCTAGGGGCTTGCCATCAATAATAACCTGATTGTCTGTGGCGCTAGTGCTGGGCCCCCAGGTGCCATGTATAGAATCGAACTTTAATAGATGAGCACTAGCGGTAGCGTCACCGGCGGGATCATTTAATTGAATAAATTCAAATTCAGGCCAATCCCAGGCGGCGCGTAAAACCAACCGGCCCATGCGCCCCATGCCGTTGATGCCTACTTTAACTGTCATAACAAATGGCTTGTATTAATGATTAGGGCGATTATTGTACCGCTAATTCGATAACATTTTAATGGTCAGTTTTTGCGGCAATGGCATTAGCAGGTATTGTGCCTATGGTTCTTCTTTCATGGCTAAGCGTTTAGCCTGAAGGCAAGGGCCGGACAGGAGGCATCCGGCCCATAGGGGTTAGTGTGCTAACACCCTTGCAACTGTATTGCCCATTTGCGATGGATTGGGTGCAACAGTGACGCCGGCTTGACGCAAAATTTCCACCTTTTCAGCGGCCGACTCACCAAAAGCAGACACGATGGCGCCGGCATGACCCATGCGGCGACCTTTAGGAGCAGATAAGCCAGCAATATAGGCGATTACAGGTTTGGTCATGTGATCACGAATGTACTGTGCCGCTTCTGCTTCTTGGGGGCCCCCGATCTCGCCAATCAATACGACGGCATCGGTATTCTCATCGGCTTGGAAGTGCATAAGCACATCCTTGAATGAGCTGCCATTAATAGGATCCCCACCAATACCAACGCTGGTGGAAACACCAATACCCAAATCCATCATTTGGGCTGCAGCCTCATAACCTAGAGTCCCAGAGCGCCCCACAATGCCAACTCGCCCCGGCATATATATATGGCCCGGCATAATGCCCATCATGGCCTGCCCCGGTGTAATCGTGCCCGCACAATTTGGGCCGGTAAGTATCATGCGCTGATCGCGTGGATAACGCCGCATATAACGTTTTACCTTGATCATGTCTTGAGTTGGAATACCATCAGTAATACTTACACAGTATTGAATGCCCGCATCAGCCGCTTCCATAATAGCATCGGCACAATAAGGTGGTGGTACAAATACGGCGCAGGCCGTTGCGCCTGTTGCTGCAATAGCTTGTTTGATGGTATTGAATACGGGCAACCCTAGGTGCTCTGTACCCCCTTTGCCCGGTGTCACACCACCCACTACATTGGTACCATAATCGAGCATTTCTTGGGCATGAAAAGTACCAATGCGCCCGGTAAATCCAGCCACAATAACCTTGGTTTCTTTTGTTAATAGTATTGCCATGTTACACCGCCTGTTGTTGTGAGTTCTGAGATTGAGCTCGCTGCCAAGCCGTGACGACCAAATTAGCTGCCTGTTCCAGGGTGTCGGCGGTGGTGATTTGTAAGCCACTATCTATCAATATTTGCCTTCCCTCTTGTACATTCGTACCCGCTAGGCGAACGACTAGTGGCACCTGAATATCCAAATTTCTCACGGCTTGCACGACGCCTTCTGCTACCCAGTCGCAACGGTTAATGCCAGCAAAAATATTAACCAAAATAGCCTCTACGCCATCATCGCTGAGTACTGACCGGAATGCTTTGGTTACCCGCTCCGGGGAGGCCCCACCGCCAATATCCAAGAAATTAGCCGGTTCTCCGCCAACGTGCTGAATCATATCCATGGTAGCCATAGCCAAACCGGCACCGTTGATAATGCAACCGATTTGTCCATCCAAACCGACATAACTGAGGCCGCGGTCAGTCGCATAAGCTTCTCGGGGGTCTTCTTGAGATTTATCCCGCAATTCAGCGATATTAGACCGACGATAGAGGGCATTCTCATCAAAACTCATCTTGGCATCTAGGGCTAGCAGGCTGCCATTGTCCGTAATCACCAGAGGGTTGATTTCTACCATGTTGGCATCCAATTCTGTAAAAGCTCGATAACAGCCTTTTAAAATGCGCACGCAATCGGCAATTTGAGCAGCTGCCAAGCCTAATGCAAAGGCTATTTCACGTGCTTGGAAGTCCTGCAGTCCTACGGCCGGTTCGATGATGGCTCGCACTATGCTGTCCGGGCTGGATTCTGATATTTCTTCAATCTCCATACCCCCAGAAGCTGAAGCTACCACCATAATGCGCTCGCTTTTACGGTCCTGAACTAGCCCCAGATAAATTTCTTTGTGGATGTGGGTAGCTTCTTCCACATACAGCCGATAGACCCCTTTTCCTCGCGGCCCCGTTTGGTGGGTAACCAGCTTTTTTCCTAATAATTGGTCAGCGGCATCCCACACCTCGTTCTCATTTTGACAAAAGACAATGCCGCCCGCCTTGCCTCGAGCGCCGGAATGGACTTGGGCTTTGACTACCCAGCGTTCACCACCTAGCTCCGTAGCTCGGTAGGTGGCTTGTTCTGGGCTATAGGCCAAGCCCCCTTTGGGTATAGGTACCCCAAACCCCTGCAATAACTCTTTTGCTTGATACTCATGGATATCCATCGTATTTCCTCTCCCATAAAGCGGGTAATTACTATTTTGAAAACGTGCAAGTGCTCCTGCACGTTTGGAATTTTTTCAACAATATTGTCATCTGGGCTCAACAAGTGAGCCGTATACTGTCACCCAATAATAGGCATTGTAATCATGACCAGTGGCGCTGATTAAGCCTTAGTTATTCGCGATAATATTGGCGATGTTAACCACGTTTTCTGCCATGCGTGCTGACGCGGCATCAATCATCCTGCCGTCTAGTTGGGCCGCCCCCTTACCTTGTGCGGCGGCCTCCTCTAAGGCCAAAAGAATGCCCTTGGCACGTTGCAATTCTGCCTCGGGGGGTGAGAAAACATCATTGGCTAAATCGATTTGCGACGGGTGAATTGCCCACTTACCTTCCAATCCCAAGGCGGCAGCACGTTTGGCAGCGGCAACATAGGAGTCGGGGTCATTAAAGTCGCCAAAAGGCCCATCGATTGCGCGCAAACCATAGGCGCGGCAAGCCACCACCATATTGGATAACGCGGCATGCCACTGGTCACCGGGGTAATCAGGATTAAGGCCACCAATTACTACTGTGCGAGCACGGCAACTGGCAGCATAATCGGCCACACCAAAGTGCATGGCTTCTAAGCGAGGGCTGGCTTGGGCAATGGCTCTTACATTGGCCATGCCTAAGGCTGTTTCGATCAGGGCTTCCAAGCCAATTTTGTGACTAAAACCCTTGGCTTGTTCGATTTGATTGCACATGGCTTCTACCATGTATAAATCAGCAGGTACGCCTACCTTGGGCACCAGAATGGTGTCCAAGTGCTGCCCTGCCTGCTCCACAATCTCTACGACATCTCGATACATATAGTGGGTATCAAGACCGTTAATTCTTATGGATATGGTCTTGCCTTTGGCATGCCAATCAATGTCATTGAGGGCGGCAATAATGTTGCTGCGTGCTTGAATTTTGTCAGCTGGTGCGACCGCATCTTCTAAATCCAAGAATATATAATCTGCGGTGCTGTCGGCGGCTTTTTCAATCATGGACGGGTTAGAACCCGGCACTGCCAGTTCGCTACGTTGTAAACGTGTTTTAACAGGTTGGTAAATGGTATGACTCATGTGAGGCCTCTATAATCGAATTTTTATAGGCAGTCGTGACTGCAAGAATAATATAACTGATTACCACTATATCGAAATAAGAAAAACAATTGCAAGGCCTTAAAAATGGGGCTTTATTGCCATTTTTACATTAATATTTCCTATGTCGTGGAAAATTGAAAATATATTACAATATTAATCAAATAAAAACATATAGTTATGTGTTTCTTATAGATAGTATGTTGTGTGTTTGACCTTCACTACAAAAGAGTCTTGATGGGAGAGTGGATGTCATTTTGGTAATAGGTAGTCGCTTTTGGAATTGTTTCCATTTTTTCCTATAAATCAAGTTTCCTTCCGTTAGGAAACTTTTGCCTGCGGAATAGTTATTTCCCTGTACTAGGAAACAAGATTGGTATTGGTTATGGCATTAATTGCTGGAGCACTACATGGTTTAAGACCAATTTTTATGTCACTTTATTGGCATTGCTGGGGGCAACATAAGCTTGGCATGGGGGGCAAAATACTGACATAGCCTCCCAATGAGTTGCTGAGACGAGGTGGATGTATTTAAGCAAGAAATGACCGATAATGGGTTTTAGGATTAGGTGGATCTGGCTTGTTTAATACTTGGTGATAGGGGGTGGGATGACTAACCGCATAGGGTTTATCGGGTCTGGGCATTTAGCTAGTTACACGATAGCTGGGCTGCGACGAGCGGGCGATGAACGTGGAATCGTACTGTCACCTCGCAATGCGGAAAAAGCCGCTCAGTTGGTTATCGACTATAACTGCCAGGTAGCCTCGTCCAATCAGGCCCTAGTCGATGTCTGCGACATTGTCATTTTGGCGGTGCGCCCACCCGATGCTATGGCTGTTTTGTCAGAACTACGCTTTCGCCCGCAACAGACGTTGGTCTCTGTGGTGGCCGGCATTGAAGTGTCGCAATTACGTGATACAATTTCGGCTGATGTAAGTATTTGCCGCAGCTTGATTGTCTCCAGTGCTGCCTATAACCAAGGCGCAATCTCCCTTTATCCTAATCATCACCAAGTAGCTGATTTACTGGCACCCTTGGGTGAGGTAGTGATACTGGATACGGAAAAAGAGTTTGATTTGTCCTTGGCTGTCATGTGCGCTAATGGTTGGATGTACACGCTGGTAGCAGCTTTAGAACAACCCATGATAGCTGCCGGTATGCCTGCCGAGCCGGCCCGTCGGCTGCTGGTGCAATCGATTATCGGTACTATGGCACACATCAGTGAAGAATCGAATATGGATTTGGCTCAGGTGACTCAGGGCATTGCTACCACCGGCACGTTTACCAAACTGGGGTTGGATATATTGCAGCAGCAAGGCGCTTTTGGGCCTTGGCAGGAGGCTGTACAAACTTTATTAATGGCACAAAATAATGACTGATGTGACAATTAAACCGGGTATATACCGACATTTCAAAGGCAATGAGTATCAGGTTTTGGATGTAGTAAAACACTCAGAAACAGAAGAGTCGCTAGTGCTTTACCGCGCTCTTTATGGCGATAGAGGGCTGTGGGTTAGACCGCTGGCGTTATTTGCTGGTACAAAGGAACTTGACGGCATTCAAACCCTGCGCTTTACTTACCTTAGGCCCATAACTGACAATAATTAGACTGGAGGCGCAGAGGTTACGTGAACAACATTAATACAAATCGACGTCAACACTACCGCATTACCGACCTTGTAAAGGTTGGCTTGCAAGTAATAGCCAAAGAATCTGAGCAGGAAGTCATTGAAGATATCACGCAAGGGTTGACTCATTCTTCTTTGGCAAGAATTAATAGTGAAGTGGAGATTGCTATTGACAGTGTGTCGACTCAGCACAAAGACGTTCAAGCTGCATTACAGGCTTTGAATCGGAAACTGGATTTAGTCGTTGGTGCTATAAACTTACATCCTTCTCACACCTTGCGTGAACAGACTATTAGTTTGGGATTTGGTGGCTGTCGTTTGCTAACAGATGTAGAGTTAGGTAAAGATCAAGCGGTCGATCTGACTATTGTCCTGGCCGACAGTCAGCGTTTGCGGCTGTTTGCTCGAGTAGTGGATGTCAAAGCACAGGCAGAGCAAGATAGTGGCGGTTATGAAGTCGCTTTGCAGTTTCAAGCCATGAATAAAGTCACGGCCGCTACCCTAGAAAAGCATATTATGCTGTTCCTGAGCCAGTAATTATATACTTGGCTAGAATGCTAGCTAGGTTTCCATAAGTGTTCAATTGAAAAGAGGGTGGCCTTGGTAAATTAATTGACTGAGCTACCAAGGAATGCGGCTACCGTCATAATTAAAAAACTGCCCAGTTTGCTTCATACTAATACGGTCAATGACGTGGCTTAGGCCACTGACACTTTCTTGCACATCAATGAGTCCATTGGGTCCACCCATATCCGTGCGCACCCAGCCTGGATGCAAAGCCACCACGGGGATCTTGTAGGGAGCCAGGTCGATAGACAAGCTTTTAACCACTTGGTTGACCGCTGTTTTGGAGGAGCGATACATATAACCCGCTCCGCCCGAGTTGTCGTCAATGCTTCCCACCTTCGAACTGATGATAGCCAAAGTGCCTTTGTTTTGCGCTAAGTTGTCAGCTAGTGCTTGAGCTAACATGAGTGGTGAAATAGTGTTAATTTCTAATACTTGGCGCCAAGTTTCGCGATCGATAGTACCCAATTCCTGATTGCGTGGCCCAAATACTCCTGCATTGTTAATAATTAAATCTAGACCCCTCCCATGCAAGAATTGAGCAAGGTTGTTAAGGTCTTGGTCATTGCCGACATCGGCTTGAATAAGGGCTAGTTGAGGGCACTGTAGGTCTTCAAGTTGTTTACAGTCATGGGCATTACGATAGGTGGCAATAACCTGGCAGCCAGCTTGTAAGTAATGTTTGGTGAGTTGTAGACCTATGCCACGATTGGCACCGGTGATAAGGATGTGTTGCATGGTATGGTCCTACCCTTCTTTTGTTGGCCATTGGGTATGGTGTTGATCAATGACAAAGGTGTGCTTATGACGCAGTGGTTTATGTTGATGGTGGTGATCATGGTCGATATTACTATGAGGAGCGTGGCCATGGCCAGAATCATGTTGGTGCTCATGGTGTTGATCATGGATATGCGGATGGACATGGGTCATGGACTCATGCGTATGCCAAAGCTCAACTGGATCTCGTTGAGGGAATTGGAACCAGGCCACCAGCAGTGCCATCCAGGCTACAGCGGCCAGTGTGCCAAAGGTGAAAGTTAGGCCGAAGTGGCTAGCTAAGTGGCCAGCCAATATGTAGCCTATGAACCAGCCACTATGGGATAAAGAGAAATTGGCGGCAAAAAAAGCGGCACTATCACTGGGTCGGCAGGAACGCCAGATTAAGTTGCCTGCCGGAGTTTGAATAAGTGAATTACCGAATCCTAGCATAAACCAGAGTATGCTAAGACCAATCAAGTTAGGCATTTGTGTGCCCAAGCTGAGGGTTATTGCAAGCAGGCAAGCGCCAGTTAACATGATACTTCGATCGGCAAATTGTTGGCGTAGGTGGGGCACCGTCAAGGCCGCAGTCATGGAGCCGGCGCCGCTGGCCATAAAGACCATAGCCATGATTTGTGCATCCATTTGCAAATAACCTTGTACATATACCACCGTATTGACAATCATCATGCCACCACTGGCAGCTACCGCGAAGTACAAGACCCAAAGGGCTCTTAAACGAGGTGTAGTTAGGTAGGCACGAATACCAAACTGTATATTTTTCCAGATTGGCTTCGGGCGATCACTAAGTGCGGTTTTAGGTATGATGGTGAGTGCAATCAAACTGGCAGAGATGATAAAGGTTAAGCTGTCCAGATAGAACAATTCATGGAAACTCAATACTGCCAAGAGCAGGGCCGCCAAGGTTGGGCTGAGTATATTCTCTAAATCGTATGCTAAACGCGCATAACTTAGGGCTTTGGTATAAATTTTTTCTTCCTGCAGTAGGTCGGGAATAGTGGCTTGAAATAATGGTGTAAAACCTGCTGCACAGGTGTTGATAGCAAAAATTAATGCATAGATATGCCAAATTTCACTAACCCAAGGCAAGCAAGCTATGAGTGCGGCGCGGATAATATCCAGACCAATGAGTACCGTCTTGCGCGGCAATCTATGAGCCAAGCCGCCAATAATGGGCGATATAAATACGTAAGCCACCATTTTTAGGGCAAGGGCTGTACCTAACACGACGCCAGCCTGATCACCCGCTAAATCCCAAGCGAGCAAAGCAAGAGCTACGCTGGCAATGCCAGTTCCCAGTAACGACGTGATTTGGGCCAGATAAAGATGGCGAAAGGCGCTAATGGATAGTGGGTTAGTCGATTTCATGCTGACAATGTAGGTTACTCGTTCTAAATGAGCAAGGGTCTATGTGCAATAGTTTGGCATAAGTACTCAAAGTAATAGTACGGAGGCTGGCTTTGATGTTGACCTTTGTGTAACACTTAGGTTTTACAATAGGGTTATTGTGTTATGGAGAAGTTGCTATGACCATGACAGTGAGTCATCTTGCCAAAGCGTCGGCCGTGACGGCAGAAACAGTGCGTTATTACACCCGCCTTGGTCTATTGGTGCCCAGTCGTGACCCTCATAATGGTTATCAGTTGTTTGATGCTAAACAGTTAAAACGCTTGCGCTTTATCAATCAGTCACGTTCTTTGGGCTTCAGTTTGAAAGAAATTGCCGCTATTTTAGAACATGAGGCCGTGGGAGACTCGCCCTGCCCAATGGTGCGAGATATGTTACAACAGCGGGTGCCTGCCGTAGAGGCGAAAATTGCTGACCTTCAGCAGCAACTGGAACGCATGCAAAGTGCCTTGGCGCAATGGCAAAAAATGCCGGACGGTGCCCCTGATGGTCATCGCATCTGTCACCTGATCGAAGCTTGGGAGCAACATTGATATGTCAGCTAAAGAGGGACTATACAAGGTCGAAATTTATGCTCCAGGGATCAAGTGTGGTGGTTGCTTGAAGGGTGCTACGGCCTTATTGCAGGAGCAAGATGCCGACATTCAACTTGAGGCAGACTTAAAGAATAAACGCTTTGTTGTAAGCAGCGGCTTAGGTCAAGAGGCGGTGTTGCATGCTTTAGCCAAATATCAGCCACAGTTATGGCAAGGGCAAGTCTTCGTTGAGCCTAAAGCTACCTCATCAACATCACTGTCCGGCACTGTGGTAGAGCCGCAGCATAACAAACCGGACCTGCAAATGACGTTACAGGGCATGACTTGCGCAGCCTGTGTGAGTGCCGTGGATAAAGCACTGCAAAAAGTGCCGGGAGTTAAGGCTGTGGAGGTTAATTTTGCGAGCCGCCAGGCTGATATATATGGCCAAGTCTCAGGGCAAGATTTGACCCACGCTTTGCGACAGGCTGGATACGACGGCCAGGTCATTGAAGATCCTGAACTTGCTCAACATCAACAAAAAGCGGAGTTATTGGCGGACTACCGCCAAAAACGTTGGTATGCAGGCCTTGGTTTGCTATGCGGCCTAGGCATGATGTTGTTCGCTATGGATATACAGGATGCCTTTTGGCAGCGTCTTATGGGTTGGGGCACTTTGGCCTTGATGCTGGCAACGGGTAGGCATTTCTACACAAGTGGTATCAAGGCCCTGCGAACGGGTCGTGCCAACATGGACACTCTGGTGGCCTTGGGTACCGGTAGTGCATGGTTATATTCCATTGCTGTGGCCTATGTTCCAGGGTGGTTTCCACAGGCGTCTCAGGTCGTTTATTTTGAAGCGGCGGTGATGATTATTGCCCTAGTTAACCTAGGGCAGGCATTGGAAATGCGGGCGCGCCGGAACACTCAGGCCAGCCTGAATAGGCTATTGGACTTGCGTGTCAGCCTTGCGCGCGTATTGCGCGCAGGTGTTGAGGTGGATATGGCGGTTGCCAATGTACTTGTCGGCGATATATTGCGTCTGCGCCCTGGCGATAGGGTGGCTGTGGATGGTGAGGTCAGTGAAGGCCAAACGAATGTTGATGAAGCCATGCTCACTGGTGAGCCAATGCCCGTATATAAACAGGTAGGTGATCAGCTATCGGCAGGCACCATTAATATGCAAGGGAGTGTTTTATATCGCGCTACCCGCATTGGCCAGCAGACGGCCTTAGCTCGCATCATTGAATTGGTGCGCCAGGCACAAAACAGCAAGCCAGCAATCAGTCGCTTAGCGGACCAGGTGGCTGCTGTATTTGTGCCAGCGGTGATGCTGGTGGCAATAATGACAGCCATCGTATGGTTATATTGGGGTCCTGAACCGGCGATGACTAACGCTATGGTGAGTGCCGTTGCCGTACTTATCATTGCCTGTCCTTGTGCGCTGGGGTTAGCGACGCCAATTTCGGTGATGCTAGGTGTGGGTAAGGCCGCAGAAATGGGTATATTAGTGCGCAATGCGGATGCTTTGCAGGTGGCCAGTAAGGTGGATTGGATATTAGTGGACAAGACCGGTACTTTAACCCAAGGCAAACCCAAGGTGGTCGATTTTAGTTGTTTTAATGATGCCCAAGACATATCCGTGAAAGCGCAAGCTAAAGCCATGGAGCAGGCCTCGGGGCACCCTTTGGCCGCGGCTATATTGGATTTTTGCCAAGATACCGAAGCCGCATTGATAGGTGACTTTAAAGTTGAACAAGGTAAAGGCCTGACAGCTGATAATTGGTGTTTGGGTAACGTTCGGATGATGCTTGAACATGGGGTGGATCTTAGTCATGCCCAGGCTTGGTTAGGGCACCAGACAGACCGAACAATTGTGCTATTGGCTGAGGGGCAGCAGTTGCAGGCAGCATTTGCTGTGACTGACCCAGAGCGGCTGGATAGCCAGGCAGCTATAGCCCGTTTGCATGATACGGGAAGCAAGGTGATGATGTTAACTGGTGACAATGTGCAAACAGCCACAGCGGTGGCCACACGATTGCAGATTGATCAGTTTCAGGCAGGCTTATTGCCAGAGGACAAACTGCGCATATTGCAAGAGTTGCAAGGCCAAGGGAATAAAGTGGCTATGGTGGGTGACGGTATCAATGATGCACCAGCTCTAACTCAGGCCGATGTGGGTTTTGCTATTGGAAGTGGTACAGATGTGGCACTGGAAAGCGCCGACGTGTGCTTGCTGGGTGACTCGTTGCATGGTGTGGCTGATGCGATTGAATTAAGCCATGCGACGTTGCGCAATATCCGTCAAAACTTGTGGGGTGCTTTCGCTTACAATTTGTTAGGTATTCCTGTAGCCGCAGGGTTGTTGTACCCGTTTACGGGCATGTTGTTGAGCCCTATGTTGGCCGCCATGGCCATGTCGTTATCATCGGTGACGGTCGTGACTAACGCTAATCGCTTGCGTTTGTTTAAACCAAGTCAACGGGCTTGATAGGCCGTATTTTTGGCTGGGCCATGGCCAATCCATTACCTCAGAAGCCGACGAAAAGAAGTAAAAAATGTTTGTATTTTCAATACTGATCGAGATACAGTGGCGGCTAAATATAGGGCCAACCAAGAGGCGGCTAGTCAATACCCAAGGGTATGAATACTGAGGAAAGATCTATTGGAAATGCACAGAAAAACCGTCGATGGTCTAGCCATCGGTTTGCTGTTGGCTTTATGCACTATCTGGGCTTTACAGCAGGTATTGGTAAAGGCGGTGGCCGGAGACATGGCACCAGTAATGCAGTTAGCCATTCGCTCTGGCTTTTCTGCTTTTATTATTGCTTTGGTATTGCTGTTCCAGGGTAAGGCCCTGTTTACCGCGTCTACTTGGAAACCGGGTTTGTTGGCTGGTCTACTATTTGGTTTGGAATTTTTCTTTATTGCAGAAGGTCTGCGCTTTACCACGGCCTCCCATATGGTAGTATTTTTGTATACCACACCCATATTCACAGCCCTATTTTTATCCTGGATGTTGCCTAATGAGCGCCTATCTATATTGCAGTGGCTAGGAGTAACATTGGCTTTTTTTGGTTTGGTCATCGCATTTATGTTTGGTGATGATGCGGCTGACAATGCGCCAGACATATTGTGGGGGGACTTTTTGGGTATTCTGGCGGCCTTGTCGTGGGCCCTTACTACGGTCGTTATTAGGGTGAGCCGCTTGTCGCAGGCGCCGAGTCAGCAAATTCTCTTTTATCAAGTATTTGTTGGCTTTGTGCTATTAGCTGCCATGACCTTGGTCGCGGATCAAACTCAAGTACAATGGACGACACCGTTACTACTTAATCTGGTATTTCAGATTGTGGTAGTGGGCTTAATTAGTTTTTCTACTTGGTTGTGGTTATTAAGGCGTTACGTCGCTTCTCAACTGAGTGTATTTACCTTTTTGACACCAGTTTTAGGCGTATTTCTAGGCGCTTTACTATTGGATGAACCCATGCAAAGTAGTTTCATTGTGGGTGCTGTATTGGTAGTGTTTGGTATGTTGCTGGTGCATGGCCATCAGGCACTTCAGTCACGCCTTTGGCGCAGCAAAGGATAAGTTAATGATGAAGATATATGGGAAAAATACGGGTTAAGGAACCGGTCATTTTGCAGAGCTGTCTAAACAACCGTATTTAGCTTAAGTAAGCATTCAGTGAACAATTCTAGAATTGTCCAATGGGCCCTACGGAGACAGTATGCAAACCATGAAACAAACGCTCAGTCAGGGCATGACTGGTAAAGTGATCATTATTGGCATATTAGGTATTTTACTATTACTGCCAACCTCAATGACCGAGTCATTGCTCTTGGAAAGGCAGGAACGTCAGCAACAGTTACGCACCGAAGTGAGCCAGCAATGGGGTGAATAACTGCTTCTCAAGGCGGCTTACCTGCGTATCCCCTACCTTATTCACAATACGGATAGCGATGGCATACGCCGTCACGATAGCCAGCAGCGCTTTTTGTATGTTTTGCCTGAGTATCTTGAGATAGACGGGCATTTAGCGTCGGAGGTTCGCCATAAAAGTTTATATACGGTTCCTTTGTACCAAGCTCGGCTCAGTGTTAAAGGCCACTTTCAACGTCCTGATATGGCCACTTTCGGATTGGCTAAAGCCGAGGTCCAATGGCATCGTGCAAGCTTTGGTATCGGTCTTAGTCAGCTTAAAGGTCTGCAAGCAGTAGAACCCTTAATACTGGGTGGCAAAACCTACTCCCTTGCCGCAGGTCTGCCGTCACTGAAGATGGCCAGTCAGGGTGTAAGTGCCCCCGTGAAATTGTCAGCACAGTGGCAAGAATTGCCATTTGCCACAGCCCTTACAATCAATGCTACAGAGCGTATTGAATTTGTGCCCATGGCACAAAATACCAAGCTGAGTTTGGCTGCTGACTGGCCTGACTCTGGATTTACCGGCGCTTTTCTGCCACAACAACACATTACTGAGGAAGGTTTTTCGGCTAGCTGGCAGGTGCTTGGCGTTAACCGAAATATCCCCCAAGTGCTGACCCGCAACGATACCTTTATCCACGATGATAGCCACTTTGGGGTGAGTTTGATCATCATGGCTGATGTCTATCAACAGGTTGATCGCCTGATTAAATACATGGCCTTGTTTATCGTCTTTACCTTTGCCGCATTGTTTTGCTCGGAAGTGCTTAGTGGCACAGTTATTCACCCCGTACAATACTTGTTAGTAGGTTTAGCCATCGTATTGTTTTATGTCTTGCTATTATCTTTAGCCGAGCATTTAGGCTTTTTCATGGCCTATGTGCTAGCGGCGACGGTGGTGACTGTGCAAATTAGTCTATATGCCAGAAGTCTATGCCAATACCGATCATTGAGCTATTGGGTGGCAGGGCTACTGGTACTGTTATACAGTTATTTCTACCTATTGTTGCAAATGCAGGGTTACGCCCTATTAGCCGGAGCAGCCGGTTTGTTGCTGTTGTTGGTGGCGGTGATGTATGTTACTCGCCATGTTGATTGGTATAACACTAGTGCTGGGTCTTTTATGCCATCAATGTAATAGCATAATGTGATGCTGGGCTAGGGGTGTGGGGTGGAAGCAACCTACAAATCAGTAGTGCCGTCAGGATTGGCAAGATAGGTAGCAATAGCTTCTATGTCAGTGGCGCTTAGCAGAGAAGTATTGTCGACCACGGCGGCCATGCTACCACCAAAAAAATCCCCTTCTGGTGTCATGCCGATTTGCAAGGCAAAGATGATATCGTCCATGAGCCAGGCATCACCACGCAGAGCCATATTAATGCTGGGCACGTTTTCACCTTCAGGGCCATTGGGGTTACCTTGGAGATGATGATCGGCATCCATGGCAAGGGTGATAGTGCGTGGGGTGTGGCACTCACCGCAATGACCTGGTCCAGTGACGATGTAAGCGCCACGATTCCACACGGCAGTTTGTTTATTCTCCTCAATAAAAGGCTCTGGGGCAAAGTTAAACCACTGCCAAAGGTACAGGCCCAAACGTATGTTAAAGGGGAATTTCAGGTCATGTTTTGGTGCGCTGTGTGCGACCGGAGGTAGACTCTCGAGATAGACTTTGAGATCGGCCAGGTCGGCATCGGTCATGCGTGTATAAGACGTGTATGGGAAGGAAGGGTAGTAAGGCTCTCCGTCAGGGTTTAGGCCGTGGCGCATGGCGGTATTAAACTGGTGTTGATTCCAGTTACCAATACCATGCTCGGGGTCAGGGGTTATATTAGGTGGGTAAAATGTGCCAAATTCAGTCGCTAAGACTACACCGCCTGCCATTTTGGGCATGCCCTGCTCTGAATGGCAGGAGTGGCAGCCACCTAGATTAGCTAGATACTCACCCCGCTGTATTGCCGTGTTAGCCCATACAGCAAGGCTGGCAATGGTTAGGTAGCTACCCAATGCGACCACTAATAAGTGTCTCATAGGTAACCTAGGTTAATCACGTTTTATACGGTATTGACGATGGCAACTGGAACAACTTTTGCCGACCTTGCCAAAGGCCTTTTTGATGGTTGTTTCATCACCCTCATCGGCGGCGTCAGCAAGGTTATCGGTGGCCTCTACAGCAGCTTGGTATTTAGCAACAAAGTCTTCCCAGTTGTCCCATATTTTTGCCTTGGCGGCAGAATCACCACCATGGGACCCAGCAGGAAATAAATCTAGCATGCCCTCCATCGCATCACTCATATTCCAAGCACCAGAAACGAACTGGTCAGCATCAAAATCACTACGGCCCTTGACCATCGAGGCCATGGTTTTTACCTCCTTGCCTAAGGTCTTCATGCGTTGCTCACGTTCATCTAAGACATCATTGGCAATGGCAGGTTGTATCATTAATACCGAGGTAATCAAGCCAGTGGTGAGTAATTTTATGGACATGACAGAACTCCTTAATAGTAGTTGGCATTGCATATAAGAGCGCCAATATACCGTACCTCAGTGCTAAATAAGAATCTAGGCCAAGGTGGTAAAATTTGTGCAATATTGGCTGGGAGCCTATACCACCTTGATAATTAGCACTAAACCTGAGCCTAGCAATAGACAACGGCAAAAAAACAAGAACTGTGTTTGGCTAATATGCCCTTGGATTTGTTTGCCAGCCCAAGTGCCAAACCAGGCAATGGGGAATAGCATGATCGAATAATACAAGGTAGTTAGCTGCCAATCACCACTGGCGACATAAGGAATGACCTTGGTGAGGTTGATGAACCCCATAAGTATTCCTGTGGTAGCTAACCAGGCCAGCTTAGGCAAGTTGATGGCAATCATGTAAATATTTAGTGGTGGCCCACCGGCATGGATGACGGTGGAGGTGAAGCCGGCTAGGCTGCCCCATAAATAACTGCCGCCTGGGATGTTACCCAGCACGGGGGCTAAATTGTGCCATAAAGCAAATACCACACACAATATTCCCAGAAGTAAGCGTAATACTTCGTCATTGAGTTGGTTAAGTAAAACGCCACCAGCGGCAATGCCCACTATGGCCGCCGGCAAGAGTTTTTTTAGTACCGACCATTGTACATGAGAGTGATAGTACTGAATGGTTTTGATGTCCATCATTAATAATATCGGCAACATGAGAAATATCGATTGAGAAACCGGCATCCACAGAGCCAATATAGGCACCGCTAAAACGCCACCACCAGCGGCGAACCCAGACTTAGATATGCCAGTTAGAGAAATACCGATAAAGGCACTGAGCCAGAACAGGGGGTTGCTAAGGTCGAGGGACATGAATGTGACATTGTTTCTAAAAGAGACATTATGCCACAGAAATGTGGCACAGAGCCCATAGCATAAAACCTATTTTAGCTAGAGAGTGGTGGGTAATATTTGCTTTGTCAGTATGACTGGAATACGGTAATTGACCGCGTACTTTGATAGTGCTGTAATGCGCTCACGACGTGTCATTTGAATGGTTTGAAATAGGAATAGTGAAATGAAAATGGAAGAGTGCGTTTCTTTTATCGTGCTTGGAAATGGTGGTTTTTTATTAGAAAAGCGTCATGTCCATAAAGATTCTGATGCCGGCAAGTTAGCGATTCCAGGTGGGCGCATGGAACAAGGTGAAAGCCAAATGGATACGCTGTATAGGGAAATGCAGGAAGAGTTGAATTTAACACCGGACACAAATTGGCACCTTTGTAGCTTGCAGCATTTTAGTGAGCGCCATTTCTTGATTCATTATTATGTGGTGCCAACGTGGCGCGGTGAGTTATTGATATCAGAAGCCGAAAGTGTGCATTGGGCCCCGCTTGAAGAGCACACGGATACGTTATTGCATATGCCTTCTGAGCAGCATCCAGTATTAAAACCTGAACTGGATGCTGATAAGGTGGCCATCATGGAGTATCAGCGCATCAAACACTGGGCTCGCTAAAATCACGATTGTTTATCAAGTTGATAACCCGCTTCCCAATCGGGTTCGAACCCAAGAATGACATTGGGTTGCGGTTGTTTGTGGTTGAAGTGAAAATTATGCAATGTGGTGAATTCGGCGCGGGCATCATCACTGGCTAATACCTTGGTGGTTGCTGGCAGCACATACCCATCGCTGTTACCTCGAAATACCATACGACAGTTTCCGGAGCTCAACAGTTTTTCAACAAAAGGTGCGTCAGCTGGGCACAGGGCGGTTAATGTTGACTGGAAGCTTTTGGGTTTTTGGTAATACTCAGCTGAAGTTTGTTTAACTACCCACTCTAAGCGCTCGATCGGATCAGCTGTTTTTTTTGCGTTGTGTCGATATTGGGCAATAAGGTTGCTTAAGTCATACTTTAAAATGAGCACGGATAACTCAATGCCCGTGTCACCGTCGCTGCCGTAGCATATTAGTGGAGTTGCCGCTTCCACAGGAAAGCCGGCAGCCTGTCGCGCTGCATAGAGTCGATTGAGACATTGCCAGTGCATAAATTTTGCTTGCAGATCGGAAATTGGTTGTGAACTCATAAATAAGCCTTTGTCATAGTTGAGATCATGGCGCACAGCGCTCAATGAGGGTCCACCTGAGACTTGCTAAGGCGAACAGACACCATGGCTTTGGGTATGGAGTTCCAACTGCTTAATGGCGCCTCATTAGGCTTTGAATCTAGCCCCTTTGACAGGCAAAGTAAAGAGCTGATTGCGGCCTATTGTTGGTACATTTTTTGATTTTGTGTAAACACGATAGTGACTTCTTTATGATGCCAGTTTGATCGCTATCAAAATCTGGATTTTAGTTCTCCCGGCCTTTGGCAGGCACGGTAAATGTGGGCCAGAAAGTAGAAGGGGGAAGCACGCTAGTAGGGTCAAAATTGGTGACATTACTCACTGTCACCAGTTTGATAGAGGGGCCAATATGCTGGTAGATGACCGACTTTTCTAACACTCTTACAGCCTGTTCAATGGCGAGGCTACCCTGTAGTACGGGCGCATCATTGGGGGCCGCAAGGATGTGCCCTCGTTGGATGCCGCGCAACACGTTTTGTGTCATATAAGTAGAAATAATGTCAATTTCCCCGCGTAACCCTTTGTTTAGTAACTCGCCAACAGCTGCATCGGCGGTCAATGCTGTGCCGACGATGTAATCTAAGTAGTTAGTTTCTTGCAGAGTTTCCTGCAATAGATTGCGTTGAATTTCTTTGCCGGTATCACCCCATTTGATGCTTACAATATTGGCACTGCTGTTGCTTAGGGCGGTACGAAATCCGGACTCAATAAATTTCACCCATCCCGCGCCCTTGGGGCCGGGGAACCAGGCAATATTAATCTCAGGGCTACCCTTTGGGTGGAGTCTGGCTAGATAGTCACCTACTTCAAAGCCCATCGAGTGCCAGGAGACACCGACCTTGGCGGATACACCAGGATTAGACATGTCGTTTACCGCTGCAATAACTGGTGTCGACTTGGCTACTTCCTGAATAGTGCTTTCCAAAGCTTGGTATGTTACTGCACTGACAACAATCGCATCTGCATTGAGATCTAGGCATTGTTGAATTTGTTGCAATTGGTTTTCTACTTGCGGATAGCCACCGGCTTCAAGCACGGTCAGTTTGATACCGAGACGCTTCGATTCTCTCACCATGCCGTAGTTAACACCTAACCAATAGGGGTCTTTTAAATGAGGGTAAAGAGCGCACAGATGCCAATCTTGTTGGCTGTCTGCTAGGGGGTGGTATTCGATATTAACGGTGGAGCTCGCGTAATCAAGGGGATCAGACCAGGTGTTTAGCATCAATCCGGCATCGGCTTGAACTCGGCTAGTCATGCACAGCAGGATACAAAACCACAGCCAATGTTTAGTGCTTAATTTTTGGCGGGTAAGCGGCTTTTGGTTGGGTGAATCTATTCGTTCTAAAGTCATATTATGGTACTGTTGATTGGTAATTTAACAGAAAGATCGATCATGTTATGGCAGTAAAATTGGGCGTTGGTGGAAAACTACTATTAATAATGACATCGACCATCAGCCTGATATTGGTTGTTGCCGTCACGGGCATCTTTAGTTTTGAACAAGTTGCTAATAAACAAAACTCCGTTATTGACGATACGATTCCTGCTATCGTTACTTCACACAGTCTCTCTCTGGCTAATAGTAGTCTGGTCAACATGGTGCCGTCAATTTCAAAGGTCACCACCCTAGAGGAAGTGGCGGCCCTATCAGAAACGATTGATCACCAACTGCAGGTGTTTTTGAAGGTGGCAGACAGTTTGGGTCAGGCGCACTATCTAGCCGATGAGCACGTTGATCTGTCGCCTATAGTGAAGCAAATTGATGCTAATTTGCGTGGCCAACTGAGGTCAATGAAAACTAAGCTTGAGGCCGATGAAGCATATTTTCTTTATGCGGCTAATGCGGCTAAGGCAATTTCTCAAATCGAGTCAATCAGTACATCTCTAGTGGCCAACGCCAATACCACGACAGCGGCTGTAACATCAGGGCTTTATGATCTGGTAGATGCCGATCAAGAGGTATTGTACGAAGCCTTTGACAGGTTGATCGATATAGACCTTGATCATATGGAGCGCATGTATGAGTTGCGTAAAAGGGCCACCGCGCTGAATTCTATGCTGTCGCGGTTGTCGCGCAGTTCTTCGGCTCAGGAAGTTGAGCAGTTGGAAATGGTGGCGTCTAACAATCTGAGTATTTTACGGCGGCGTATCGGTGAAATTAATGATCCAGGGCGCCGTGAGCAGGCTATTTATCACTTGCAGCAATTTGAACTGAACCTGCAAGGCGATAGCAATCACAATTACAATCTATTTAATATTCGTCGTCAAGCGATACAAAGTAGTGGTAATCAACAGGCTTTGGCAAGTGGTGTTAAGGGCCAAATCGATCAGTTTAACAAACAGGTCATTCAGGTTAGTCGGTTGGCCGGAGAGGGCTTGCGCAATACCACCACGGAGGCTCGTATGGCAGTGTCCTTAGGCCGGGATCTGGTGCTCTACGTCTCAGTAGCAATTGTGGTGATTGGTATTTTGTTTTTATGGTTGTATTTGCGTCGCAGTTTGTTGGCGCCACTGGATCGCGTCAATGATGCACTATTGTCTGTGGCCAAAGGAGACTTATCTGTGCAGGTAAGTTATTTTAGGGAAGATGAGATAGGGCGCTTGTCTAGAACCGTGCAAGTGTTCAAAGACAACGCCAGTGTCAGGCAGGAACTAGAACAACAACAGGAGATTGTAGAGCGTCGCCTGCGAAATTATCAAAATGAACTGGAGCAGCAAATCCAACAACGAACCCTGCAACTTCAGTCTGTTAATGAGCGCTTGGAAAGCAGCGTTGAAAACCATCAATTAGCGCGTCTCGAGGCAGAACAAGCTAGCCAAGCTAAAACGGCATTTTTAGCTACCATGAGCCATGAAATTAGAACGCCATTAAGTGGCATTTTGGGCACCCTAAGGCTACTCGAAAAGTCAAAAGTAAATGATCAGCAGCAAAAATATGTTGGACATAGTTTGGATGCAGCCAATGCGCTCTTGTCTATTCTTAACGGTATATTGGACTATGCCAAGGTAGAAACGGATCAAATTGAGTTAGCTTTGGCCCCCTGCCATTTGGTACAGATTACCAGTACTTTATGGGCCCTCATGCAACCCGTTGCTGAGGATAAGGGCATTGAATTATCACTGACAATAGAGCCAGGTATGGAGGATAGGCACTTTATGCTTGATAAGGGCAAAGTGCATCAGGTGTTATTCAATTTGGTTAGTAATGCCATCAAATTCACAGCATCAGGGTCTGTAAAATTGTCCATCATGTTACTTGCCGAGTCGCCAAAAACGCGTCTCCGCTTTGAATTAGAGGATACAGGCCTTGGTATTCCTCCAGACAGAAGGGAACAGCTTTTTCAGCCGTTTACCCAATACGATGCTTCTACTTCAAGACGCTATGGCGGCACTGGCCTGGGCTTGTCCATTTGTCGCAAACTGGTGGAAGCTATGGGTGGAGGAATTGGTATCCAAAGCCGCGAAGCGGATGATTATTCTAAGGGTAGTTGTTGTTGGTTTGAGTTGCCATGTGAAATGATAGAGTTGGATGCCTCTCAGGCTAGCAAGCAGCCTAGAACGCACCTCGAAGTTGAGCACAAAAAACACATCTTATTGGTAGAGGATAATGAAATAGGTCGCATTGTGGCTGAGGGCTACTTGTTGCAGATGGGGCACTCTGTAGAGTGTGCAGTAGATGGCTATCATGCCTTGGAGTATGCTGAACAGGAGTTTGACGTAATCTTAATGGATATCAGTATGCCAGGTATGGATGGTGTTGAGACCGCAACAAAATTACGAAGTTTGCACCAACAAAGTGGTCGCTATATTCCTATAATCGCCATGTCAGCACATATATTTCCCCAGGAAATCGAGGAGTTTCTACGTGCCGGGCTAGATGGATTTATTGGGAAACCGATTGATTTTCAGCGTTTCATGTTGTTATTGCAAGATGTCAAAAAAGCGTCCAATAAGCTGATTTCACTGCCCGATGAGCACCAGGCTGAAATACTAAATGAACACCTTCTTATTGAAGACATGCAGGCTTTGGGGAAAGATAAGATGGCAGAAATGATTAGTCTCTATGAACACTATAGTGAGCAAATAGTGGCGAGTATTAAGATTAATTATAATGAAAGAAAATGGCTCCAGTTAGCCGATGCCGCTCACAGCCTAAAAAATGCAGCGGGTAGCCTTGGGTTGGAAGCCTTGCATGGTTTGGCCAATCAGTTGGAATCAAAAGCCAAGCACAAGCAGGTGGAGAGTGTGGGTTTGATAATGGATGATTTATCTGCATTGGTTAATAAGTCGAAAGTAAAACTGCAGGCCTGGCAGCGAGTCAATCTATAGATTGAGACCAGTAAATGCATAGCCCTCGCCATGCACTGTGGTTAGCAGCAGCGGTTCTTTATAGTCACGCTCGATTTTTTTGCGCAGACGCATCACCAGCACGTCGATAGTACGATCACTAGGATCCCAGCTACGATGGGTAACCTTGTTCATGAGCCGGTCACGGTTGAGCACCTGGTCAGGATGTTCTATGAAGACGATCAGTAATTCAAACTCGGCCCTAGTAAGTTTGATTGAATTTTGGTTCCTATCTAGAACCAGGCGCTTTTGTACATCAAATGTGATGCCATCAAATTTGTAAGAGGCCATGCGACTATCCGTTCTACCAACAGCGGCGTTGACTCGTGATAGTATATTCCTTACCCGAGCCAGTAGTTCTCGTGGATTGAAGGGTTTAGTAACATAATCGTCCGCACCTAATTCTAAACCAACAATTTTATCGACATCGTCGGTTTTCCCGGTCACCAGTATGATGCCTATGGGGCTGCGGCTGCGCAATTCTCGGGTTATAACAAGCCCATTGCTATCGGGTAAATGGATGTCCAGGAGTAACAGATGAACATCCTGTTGCTCCAACACCGTGTCCATTTCACGGGCACTGCCGACAGCCGTTACCTCATAACCTTCGGCTTGAAAGTAGCCTTGTAGTTTAGCTCGTGTAACCGGCTCATCTTCAACAATGAGTATGTGTTGAATGGGCATGTTTACCTCATGTCTATCATTCTATGCCTAGGGTTTGTTTGCGCTTCTTGGCCCAAGTATTGATTATATGATCAACTGCCAAGCCAATAAAGGCAACACATAGTCCCAGCATTAGTCCATTTCCTATGCCCTGTTTATCAGAAAGTGCTTTTAATATAAATTGGCCCAAGTCATCAGTACCAATCATGGCCCCGATAATGACCATGAATAAAGCGAAAATAACAGTTTGATTGATGCCTAGCATGATATGTGGGAAAGCCAGGGGAAACTCGATATTGATTAGCCGTTGTATACGATTAGCGCCAGACATCAAACCCGCTTCAATCAATGATGGTGGAATATTGCGCAACCCTTCAACCGTATAACGTGTGGCTGGAATGGTGGCGTAGATGATAACGGCGATCAACACCGATGTGTCAGTTATGCCAAACAACATAATTACCGGAATGAGGTAAATGAATGAGGGGAATGTTTGGAAAGTATCACAAACTAGTAGTATGAAATTGGTGGCGGCCTTGTTTTGGACGCAGATGGTACCTACCAAGGTGCCGATGATAACAGACACAATGACACCAAATGTAACCATATACATGGTGATTAAAGCCCGGTCCCACCACTGTGTTAACGCAATAAACAGTAAAAAGGCGCCGACAATTATCGCCGAGCGAGCACCGCCGACAATGTAGCCAACTCCCATGAACAGGGTGAAGGTGGCGATTACCGGCATGCTCAGATAGGCCGTTTTCATTGGAATAAGTATATTAATGATTAATACTTCGTTAAAAGATTTAAGGCTGTAGAACCAGCTATCAATGATCCAATCTACACCAGCTTGCCAAAAGGGTTCTGTGGTCATGCCTTTGTTGTGAGGGATCAAGTAAAAATAATTGATACCATCTTGAAACAAGAAACTGCCAATGTAAGCCAGCAATGAGCCTAATAGCAGCACCGCGGCAAACAAGATGCTGTACCTGTAACGTTCGTAGAAGTTCAAGTTGGAGAAGTAGTCCATTTGCCGGTCAGCCCATGCTAAAGACAGCTTGTCCAATACCACAGCAATTAGAACAATACACACACCAAGCTCCAGTGCCTGCCCTATCCGCAGTTGGTTTAAGGCTAGTAGCAGATTAAACCCCAATCCTTTGGCGCCAATGTATGAAGCAATGACCGACATGGCCAAGCACTGCATAATCACCTGATTAACACCTAATAGCATGTCCCGCCGTGCCGTGGGAACAAGGACTTTAAATAGTAATTGACGGCTGTTACAGCCATTCATCATACCGGCTTCTATGACCTCAGGAGATACCTTTTTTAGACCAAGTAGTGTTAAGCGAATCATAGGCGGGGTTGCAAAAATGACGGTGGCGATAGCGCCAGCGTGATCACCAATGCCAAAGAATACAACTACGGGTACTAAATAAGAGAAGTGCGGCATGGTTTGGGCTATGTTAAGCAGTGGCATCAGCGTTTTTTCGATTTTAGTGCTTTTGAATGCCAGCACCCCCCATAACATGCCTAATATGACCGAAACGGGGGCGGCTATGAGGACCAATGATAGGGTTTCCATGGCAGGTTCCCATTGACCAAATGCGGCTATATATATGGTCGTCAGACCCGCAAATAAGGATAACCCCAGGCCTTTTAGTTTATAACCCAATAGGAAGGTGCCACTAGCAACCACGGTCCAGGGCAGTGCTGGCCAGTAGGCCCATTTGTTTTCTTCTAGCCAATCCCAACTGGTGAATGCGACAATGGTTTTTACGCCACCGACCAGTATTTCTCGTACCAGTTCAATGAGAAAAAGTAAGGAGCGGGAGAAGGACCGGGTAAGTTCTTTAATGAGAGCGGAGTCTTCATAGTCTTCGATTTCCGGGTCATAAATTTCAACAGGAAACCAGTTGTACATCAAATTTTCGGCCAGCTCATTGATAAGCCGAGGAATTTCCCAAAAGGTCGTCATTGTGGCAGCGCCAAATAGCCAATTAAACAAGGTGGGCATGATCAACAAGCCGGTTAGCAAAGCCGTTAATGAATTGGTAAACAAATGACGGTATTGCTTACTAACCCAGCTCCCTTTGCTGATGGATGTTTGATGACTGTAATAGCTCATGCCAGCAAATACAGCCAGCACTATCAGTAAGGATGTACTGGACAAGCTGGCTGACAGATTGTAAAAGGATAATTCCGGTATTCTGATTAGTTGCGGAGGCAGTTGGCCGCTGGCAAGCATGCCTAATGCTTCTGTAAATCCTACGCTAGCTTCGATTTCTCCGCTAGCGACGGCTTTAGCAAAACTATCTCGCTCAACGATAAGACTGTGATAATCACCAGTCATTTGCATCAATAAAAAGAAAACAATGAGCAGCGCAACAAACTGTAAAAGTTTGGGTCGTTGCTTTAGGGAATCAATATAGTTCATTGTTGTTTTCTCAGGCGTTTACAACTTGGTTTTCACCAAATAGCATATGGATAACAGTATGGCAGTTTAATACGCCAACGATGTTGTTTTGCTGGTCGACAACAGCCACCGGTTTGCTTTCACTGAGTACCTTTTCAGCGACGGTTTCGATTATGGCATCACAGGGTACTTGGAAATCACTCAAATCGGCCTCGGTTAAGTTGCCTATTTCTTCCATGACGGACTCAATCTTCAGCACCTTCTCTCTTGGAACATCAGCGGTAAATTTGCGCACATATTCAGTAGCAGGGTTTAACACAATATTAGCAGGGGTGTCGATTTGCTCAATGACACCGTCTTTCATGATAGCAATGCGGTCTGCGAGTCGCAGGGCTTCATCAAAATCGTGGGTAACAAACAGGATGGTCTTGTGCAACGCTGCCTGTAAGCGCAGAAACTCATCTTGCATCTCTTTGCGAATTAGAGGGTCTAATGCTGAAAAGGGTTCGTCTAGGAACCAGATGTCAGGCTCTACAGCTAATGACCGAGCAATGCCAACACGTTGTTGCTGGCCGCCTGAAAGTTGTCTGGGGTAGTAGTTTTCACGGCCCGTCAAATCGACAAGCTTAATCATGTCCATGGCCCGCTGCATGGCATCTTTGGTGCTGTGGCCTTTGATTTGCAGCGGAAAGGAAATATTTTCTAACACTGTTTTGTGAGGCAGTAGAGCAAAACTCTGGAATACCATGCCCATTTTATTACGGCGTAATTCGATCAGTTCTTTGGCGCTCATTTCGAGTATGTTGTCACCATTAATGAAAATCTCACCTGCTGTGGTGTCAGTGAGTCGTGATATGCAACGTAATAAGGTTGATTTTCCCGAACCGGACAAGCCCATTACAACAAGCATTTCGCCTTCGTAGACTTCGAAGGAGGCGTCGTTTACGCCGACCACGCATCCCGCTTCTCGCAGCTCAGTCACATCAATTTTGCCATCATTTTTTTGTATGACTTGTTGCGTATTATCACCAAAAATCTTATACAAAGACGAACACTTGATGACGGGCTGTTGGGTGGTAGACATAACTGATCCTTGGTAAATTGGTAACCAAAATTCTTTGGCTATTAAAACGCGCGCTTATCGACGGTGCCACGATGGCGTTGGTTTAGCCGCCTAATGGGGTGGTAGTCCTGAGCTGGATAGGCCCAGAACTACCACCGGCGTTAAGGTATAATTCCTTACTTAGTGAATGGCATCCAAACGCTTTCGTTGTCTGCTAACCATTTCTTCGCCGCGTCTTCATGACTCATCTTGTCAACGTCAACCAAGGCCGCCATTTGACCAATGTTTCTGGTCGAGAATGACAGTTTGCTATACGCTGTGTAAGCCGCTGGGTGAGTCTTAGGGAACTTGTAGCTAGCGGCTTTCTTCAGCCAGCCTTTAGGCGATCCACAAGCACCATCTCCGCCATCTACTATACGGCAACCATCATAATATGGAGGAAACTCAATAAATGCAAAACCGTCGGCATCGGTAAAGTTCGGCGTCCAGTTAAAGGTGATTACACCACGCCCCTCTTTCTTAGCGGCAGCTAGGTCTGCCCAAATAGCATCAGCACCGCCAGCAAACTTAACAACATATTGGTCGTCGATGCCTAGTGCTTTGATGCGGTCCGGCATCAGGTTGCCGTGCCAGCTTTGAGGACCTTCTAACCAACGGCCTTTGCCGCCAGAATCAGCCGTGGCAAACACGTCAGAACAGTTTTTAAGCGCTTCCCAGTTGGGTAGGCCTGGGCATAGGTTTTGGTCGATTACCCATTGTGGTACTCCCATCTCTTCTAACGTGGCAGCTTCATGGGTGCCGGCGTCAATCACGCCGCCTTTTGCCATGGCATTGTAGAAGGACTTGCCAAAGGAAGACTGCCATACTTCGTGAGAAATGGTGACATCGCCATTGCGGATAGCTTCATAAACGGCTTGTGAGTCAGCAGGCACATACTCGACGTTGTTGCCCATGCTTTCGAAAATACCACCTATGACATAAGCCATAACCACTTGACTAGACCAGTTGTGGGTAGGGATTACAATTGGTTTGCTAGAGTCAGCTGCTTGGGCTTGACCTGTGAGGAAGGACAGAGAAAGTCCCGCTGCCAGAAGGCCAGCTTTAATAATTTTATTTTTCATTACTTCACCTTTCTTATTTGCTATTACTTAGTACTTCATCGTCAGCCAAGCTGGTATATCAGCTGGCTTGGTTATGCCACAATTAGCATAGTTTCTTGAGCGATCTAGCATTGTTAATGCTGAAGGCTGCTCAAATAGAAAATAGTTCAAGTTAATCCTCACGTACTCTTGATTTGGTCGGATCGTAGTGAGATAAGCCGCATACTGTTGCATTGAGGCGTTTGATATGTCCGTCTAGTTTGCCAACTTCCACTTGGGTGCCGATTTCTGTATACCCAGTGGACATGCGGCATAAGGCAATGTTTTTGTCTAATACTGGTGACCGGCAGGCACTGGTGATAATGCCAACTTGCTGCTTACCAATGCGCACGCAATCGCCATGCTCGGCCACTTCTTGACCTTCCAGTAACAAGCCCACCAGTTGCCTTTGTGGGGAGGCTTTGCGAGCTATTAGGGCTTGCTTACCAATAAAGTCAGCTTCTTTACTTTTCAGTGGCACAGTAAAGCTGATGCCTGCTTCAAAGGGATCCGTTTGATCACAGAATTCATAGTCAGCAAAGATCAATCCGGCTTCTATACGCAACATGTCTAACGCTTCAAGACCTAATGGAGCAATATTGTACTTTTGCCCGGCGTCCCATATGGCCTGCCAGACTTCATCACCGTGCCGCGGGTGACACCACACTTCATAACCTAGTTCCCCGGTATAACCGGTACGCGAAATAACAACAGGTGCACCTTGTGGGCCACCGATACGGCCGTTGGTGATACGAAACCAGCCAAGTTCCATCACGGAAGTTTGGCATTCAGGCGTGAAAATGACTTCATCTAGCAGCGTACGACTCATTGGCCCCTGCACCGGCAAATTGTGTAATTGGTCGGTAGAGTCCTTGACATACACACGCCATTGTTGCTGCTCGGCAATCTTGCGTAACCATAAACCTGAGCTATCGCACCCACCTACCCAACGGAAGGTGGAGTCGCCTAATCGATAGACAGTGCCATCGTCGATCATGCCGCCATTCTCATAACACATGGCCGTATACACAACTTGGCCTATGGCCAGTTTTTGGATATTGCGCGTGACACAATAATTGAGCAGCTTTTCTGCATCTGGCCCATATACCTCGTATTTGCGCAACGGGCTCAGGTCCATCATGGCCACGCCTTCTCGGCAGGCCCAATACTCAGCGATGGGGCCGTAGTTATTGAAGTGGTTGGCTAGCCAGTAGCCGTTATAATCAATAAAGTGGCGAGTCAATTTAGCAAAGTTGTCGTGAAAAGCAGTTTTCTTGGTCATGGTGAAATCCGATTCAGGCGTTTTGCGAAAAGCATTGCCTTTTTGAAATTGGCAGTCTGAAGAATAGATGCGTACGTGAATGTCACTGGGCTGCCAGTTGTTGGCATTGCTAGTGTCATCGGGACAGGCAGTGACACCACAAACAAGGTCTGTGGCGGCTTGCAATAAGACATAATCTCCCGCTCGCGACCAAGGTTGGTCGCCCGTGCTATAGTTGTAGTCGTCATAGCCCGTATTAAAGAAGAAGTTGATGGCTGGCCAAGATTTTTTGGCAGCTATCTGGTAGTCAGCTAAGGCCGCGTTGAGGTTGTCGGAACAGTTGACATGTCCGGGGTAGCCAATGTCGTCGTAATATTTGGCGCTGCAGGCTAGATTGAAAGTATCATGTCGGCCAATAGTGTCTTGGATCAGCTCTACCATGGTTTCCATATTGCCGTTGTAATACTTGTTATTGAGTCCTGGTAGTGGGTAGGCCTGTGCCATAAGAGAGCGTGTGGTAGTTGGGCATATAGGCACCTCAGTGCCTTTTTCCAAGGCCTTGGCGTCGTAAGCAACAAAATCAGAGCATTGTTGCCCACTAACATCAATCACTTGAATGAACTCACCAGCTTTAACTGTAAAGCCCTCAGCCGTGCAGGCGTTGACTCGGATCTCTCGATTTGGTGTCGCCAATGCTGGTGGCAGGTCGAGGGCCTCGTCGTTAGCCGAGGTGATCTCGACAATAATATCAGTGGGTGGAACGGGTTGATCGGGTGCCATAAATTGAGCTGGAGCTGCGATATAAATGGATAAGGCTTGCTTGATATTCAAGTAAGTTCGTTGGTTTGGCCTCGAATTGGCAGCGCTTAGTTGAATACCCGTTGTTGATGTGGCTTCAAGCTGAGTATTGTCTTGCAACCATTGATTTAACTCTGTGGTTGCTAGGGGTGGGTGTTTAGGTAGCAGTTCGCTGTCTGGTTTGCCGTGTTGATCATAAGCCTGAATTTGCACTTCTTGCATGCCTTCTGGGTCAACAATACAAATTTGATCACCGGCATCGGCATGAAATAGGGCTACTTTTAGAGCAGGTACACGATAGCGCGCACAAGATGGCGTTCGTTCAAGTAGTTCAGGTAAGCGGCGACTGTGAAATAGTTCTAACTGTGGCATACGAGAATAATTGTTATTTTAATATTCTACGGAGGTTACCAAGTTTATAAAAATAGGTGTTTTCTATGGGGTTAACAGGATGTGTTATTTTGTGAAAATTTTTAACATATGGATTTAACGAACTAGATCATCACTGGCTGTCTGTAGGTGGAGCAAGATGGCTTGTCTTGCATCTGGGATGTTGCGTTCAGTAATGGCTGTAAATATGGTTTCATGATGTTGGTTGTAGGTAGTGATCGCTGTTTCGCTAAGTACCTTCTTGCGACTATTGCGCCACATTTCATGTTGTCGGATTTCATTGATCTGTTCATATATCCAGAGCAACAAAGGGTTCCCACAGGCTTTGGCTATGCATAAATGAAACGCTTCATCAGCATATGAAAAACTTTTGGGTTCGCGGCTGGCTTGCAATTGGCTGAAGGCCTCTGAGATACGTTTAATATCCCGGTGGGTGGCATTTTTTACGGCCATTTCTACGATGGCCGGTTCAAATATGGTCCTCACATCCATCAACTGCCCAGGGCTTGTGATATCAGCAAAGTCCATTTGCTTATGATTTGGCAGTTGGTTAACAAAAGTGCCGTTGCCTGGCTTGCGAATAATCACTGCCTGGTTTTCCAGAATGCTCAGTGCCGCTCGTAAAGTGCCGCGCGAAATCTGATGCTGCTCAGCCAAAATACGTTCAGGTGGCAGTTGCTGGCCTCGATCGGCCAGTGAGCGCTGCAAATCTTGGGAGATGGCTAGGGCCACATTATTGGCGGATTTTCGCTTGTGCAGATGGTCCATGCGGGTAAGTTCCTGGCTGTCTCAATGGTACAGTATTGGTTTAAAATAGGTATGCGTTTATTTTAATAGATTATTGGCCGCTCATATTTTCATAGTAACATAAAAAATATTTTATTAATAATAATATAAATAACAGTAAGTTAGGCGTAATAATCAAAAATTTGTGAAAAAACATAACAATATTATATTGCCAATCTTTATTTCTAGTGGTATATCTATTGCAGACTGGCATTGTGTACCAATATTGGACCAATGTCAACTAGACACTCTGCATAGAGTGCTTTAAGCATTAATAATAACAATTAGGGAGATGCATGATGACTGATCTACAGAACTATGTAGATGCCTCAGGACGCGCTGAACTTGTTCAACAAGTACGCGATAAAATTAACGACCTGGGAGTTACCTATATCTATTATCAGTTTATTTCTGTTACTGGTCGTATTGTCGGCAAAGGCATTCCTGCTCGTCATTGGGAACGCACAGCTGAGAAGGGCTTTCAGTTAGTTTACGGCTCCACGGCCAACCTTTTTATCGACCGTCACGGCGACTATATAGGTTATGGTCCAGAAGCCTCTGAGCTGGTTGGTATTCCGGATCCTGAGACCTTTTGTCAGTTGCCTTGGGATAAACGTGTGGCAAGGGTTTTTTGTACCTTATTCCGCAATCGAGAAGAAAAAGTTAACCCAGGAGCTTTCCTGAGTTCTGACTGCCGCGGAAATCTGCGCCGTATTCATGATGCCTTCAAGGCAAAGCATGGCTTGGACATGCGTTGTGGCACGGAACCAGAGATGATGTGGCTAAAACGGGGCGATGATGGCATGCCAAATGGCGGTGTCACCAAGCCTAACTGTTACCACATTGATCAGTTCGAAGAGCTGCGCCCCGTATACATGCAAGTTATTGAATATGCGGAGCAAATGGGCCTGGATATTATACAGGGCGATCATGAAGATGCGCCGGGGCAATTGGAGTTGAACACTCAGTTTGACGATGTCTTACGTAATGCTGATCGCTTGACCACCTATCGCCAAATATGCGCTCAGGTGGCGCGAGAGAACAACCTGATAGCCTGTTTTATGAGTAAGCCATTTATGGGAGTTTCGGCCTCTGGGTGTCACCATAATATGTCTTTGTGGAGCGGTGGCGAGGAAGTCGTACATAGCGAAATAGCTGGTGAAGGTGTATTGCCAGGCATGCCTGGTGTGTTCACTTACCGAGAGGGTGGTGATAACACCTTTATGCCAGACCCATCGATTGATGCGGTGAAGCCGGGCCCAATAGGGCTGCAGTCTATTGGCGGTGTAATTAAACACTTGCCAGCTTTGACCTCCATTGGTTCTTCTACGGTGAACTCATACCGTCGTCTTTGGGATACCGGCTTTTGGGCGCCCATTTTCGCTGACTGGGGTTATCAAAATCGTACTTGTGCTTTGCGTGTGTCGGCCCCGGGTCGCTTTGAATATCGCTCCGTTGATTCCATGGTCAATCCCTATTTGATGGGCTCGGCCTTGTTGCAAGCCTTTGATGATGGCATTGCCAATAACTTGGATCCAGGCGAAGCCGAAGAGCGTAATATCTATGAAGCCATGGATCAAGGTAAGGATGTGAAGAAGCTGCCAATGTCTTTGGGTGAGGCCCTTAGTGAGTTGGAAAATGATGACGTCATTAAATCGTCTATGCCAGATGAAATGTACAAGGTGTTTAGCCATTACAAAAACGATGAATGGGAGCGCTTTAATCATACGGTAACAGATTGGGATATGGATACCTATCTTGACTGTTTGCCATAATTTTAGTGAAAACTAATCCACGCTAGGTGTTGGCGGTATCGTCAGCGCTTAGCATTTTTTAAATTTATATAGCATTAATAATATTAGGAGATGTGTCCATGTGCGGTATTGCAGGCCTCATACACAAGGCAGGTAGTGCAAACATTGGTTCGGAAATGACAGCGATGCTTCAAGCTTTGAAGCATCGCGGTCCAGATTCAACCGGGTTTGCGCTATATGGTTCCCCTGGCGGTGACCACATTATGCGAATCAACTTGGCAGAACAGGCGGATACGCTAGATAGTTTTGACATTCATGCATTGATAAAACAGCGTCACGCAGGCGTTGATGCACGGTTGCAAGAAATGGGTGCAAAAGTTAACGCTCAGGAAAATGCCACTGAGTATTCATTACGTTATGAAGTGTCCTATGGCGGCGACCTAAAGAGACTGATTGATTATCTGGAAGATATCGAAGGTGTTGAAGTTATGTCCTGTGGGCATGGTCTTGAATTGATCAAAGACTTGGGCGATGCGGGTGTTGTTTCAGAGCAATATAAACTGAATGGTTTTGGTGGTTCTCATGCTATCGGCCATACACGAATGGCAACCGAATCGGATGTGGATATTCGTTCCGCTCACCCCTATTGGGCTTATCCATTTAATGATGTGTCCGTAGTGCATAACGGACAGTTGACGAACTATTGGACCAGTCGCCGTGAATTAGAACGTCAAGGGAATCGCTTTAACTCAAATTGTGACTCTGAGTTGATCGCTGTATATATTGCGAATCGTATAAATAAGGGTGACACACTTGAAGAGGCTATGACTCGCTCAATTGAAGAATTGGATGGCGTGTTTACCTATCTGGTAGCCACATCGGAAGCCTTAGGTATGGCTAAAGATGTGATGGCCGCCAAACCCATGGTGTTATTTGAAAGCGATGATTTTATTGCAATGGCGTCTGAGGAAGTGGCAATTCGCAGCATCTTCCCCCATGAAATTGATACGTTTGATCCTTATGAAGGCGAGGTACGTGTATGGCAACGGTAAGCTCATCCCACCAGTCTCACGAAATGGGACTGCACTCGGAGCAGTTAACAGATAGAACTCAGCAAGTATTCTTCAATGCCGAAGAATCAGCAAATTTCACCTACGCATGGCTACCAGAAGTAGACATCAATAAGTCGGCGGATGTGGATGCCGCCGATATGGACGTGAAAGATGTCAATATTCAGATTCGTGAACTGATGGAGCAGGGTGTAGGTACGATCAACCTTCACAACCCGGGCTCTATGCATGGTCTGTGTGTTGGTATTTTGAGCCGTTTGCAGCTCAATATACACGGTAGTCTCGGTTACTTCGGTTGTGGCTTGATTGATGGTCCGAATGTGAACATTAGTGGACGTGTAGGCTGGTCATGTGCTGAAAACATGATGGCTGGCACTGTAGTCATAGAAAAGAACGCAGGTTCTACATTTGGTGCGGCCATTCGTGGCGGTGATCTAGTTTGCAAAGGCAGCGTAGGTTCTCGTACGGGCATTGACCAGAAAGGCGGTACCATCATTGTTGGTGGTAAAACCGGTGCTTTTTCAGGCTTTATGATGCAACGTGGTCGCATGGTTATCCTTGGTGATGCTGGCATGAATTTAGGTGACTCTATGTATGATGGCACCATTTATGTGGGTGGTGATATCGAGGGTTTGGGTGTCGATGCTGTTCCAGCAGAGATGACAGAATTAGATATACAGTGGTTAACGGCCAAGCTTGCTTTGTATGGTATGAAAACACCAAATGGTGTGGAAAACATGCAGAAAATTGTCGCCGGCAAACAGTTGTGGAACTACGACAACCTAGAACCTACTGAGAAGAAATTGGTGCTATAGAGGCTACCAAGAGGATTATTATCATGTCTAAAACAAATAAAGATATCATTGGTAAGAGTTTCATTTTTCCGCCCGAGGTAATTAACGATATACACGTTAAAGCCGACTTGGGTCGCTACCGTATGCGTGGCATGTCTCTGTTTAAAAAAATCCCGTCTTGGGATGACCTGACATTTATGCCAGGTACGCTTACGCGATTCGTCATTGAAGGCTATCGTGAAAAGTGTCTAACAAAGACCATCATTGGGCCACGTGCCAAACGCCCACTTGAGCTGGATATACCGGTTTATATTACGGGCATGAGTTTTGGAGCCTTGTCTTACGAGGCTAAAACAGCCCTGGCGCGAGGGGCTACCATGGCTGGTACGGCCACCTGCTCTGGTGAAGGTGGGATGATTCCGGATGAGCGTCGCTACTCAGAGAAGTGGTTTTACCAGTGTATCCAATCACGTTATGGCTTTAACCCCCATCACTTGCGTCTAGCCGATGCTTGTGAATTCTTTATCGGCCAAGGTTGTAAAGTGGGTTTAGGTGGTCACTTGATGGGTCAGAAGGTAACGGATCAGGTGGCAGAAATGCGTTCACTGCCGGCAGGTATTGACCAGCGTTCACCCGCTCGCCACCCTGACTGGTTGGGTCCAGATGATTTGGCACTGAAGATTAAGGAAATCCGTGAAGCCACCAATTGGGAGATTCCAATACAGTTAAAGCTGGGCGCTGCGCGCGTGTATGACGACGTACGAATGGCTGCCAAGTGTGACCCAGATTCAATTTACATTGATGGCATGGAAGGTAGTACTGGTGCCGGTCCACACCTAGCCACAGAAGAAACAGGGGTGCCGGGTATAGCGGCTATTCGTCAGGCTCGTCAAGCATTAGATGATGTTGGCAAATCAGGTGAAATCAGTTTGGTTTATGCCGGTGGTATCCGAAATGGTGGCGACTTGGCGAAGGCCATTGCACTTGGTGCTGACGCTGTTGCCATTGGTCACTCAGCAATGATGGCAATGAACTGTAACCGTGATATTCCAGAAGCTGACTTCGAGAACGAAATCGGTGTAGAAGCTGGTTCCTGTTATCACTGTCATACTGGCCGTTGCCCAGTGGGTGTAGCAACTCAGGATCCTGAGTTGCGTAAGCGTTTGAACCCTGATGAAGCAGCTGAACGGGTATATAATTTCTTGCATACCCTGACTATTGAAGCACAGTTGTTGGCTCGAGCTTGTGGTAAGACTAATATTCATTCGTTGGAACCAGAAGACTTGGCGGCATTGACCATGGAGGCTTCTGCTTTGGCTCAAGTTCCACTAGCAGGCACTCAACACACAGTTGGGCGTCCTGAAATGACGCGTTTTTAGGAGTAGATCATAATGACTCAAGATATTGACCACTACCTCACTTCCGATGGCCTAGACTCCGAGCGTGAAAAAGAGATAGGCCAAACAATCGGTTATCGCTACGATGTTAACCTGGTGCCTGATATGAACCGTATCACGCCTTACCTGCAGTCCTATATGGAGACTATGGGTTGGTCTGACCTAAACTGGTTAGAAGATGTGCACATGGGTTATGAAGAAGAGCGTGCGGCCGTGTTTGATCGTAATATTAATGGCTGGGTTACTGTGCCAGACAATATTACACTTCCTGATAATCAACAGGACCGAGATATGATTGCTAGAGAGCTGTTATTGAAGTTCCAGATGTCTAGTAATCATCCTATGGTGACATTGCGTAAAGCTTACGCTAAGTTTTAATTATATTCAGTGTCGCAATTTTCAAATAGAAACATCAATTTTAAATTGGTGTTTCTATTTTATATAAATTTAATTTGAAACATATTAGAGGCCAAATTATATAGATTTTAATATACAAGTTATATGAACTTTAATATATTTGGTTTTTATATATATGTTTTTAAAATATGGAAAAGTGCCCGCTCCCTGGTCACGCTATTAACCAGCTTATTTATAGCTGGTTTTTTTTAAAATGCGGATGACTTTTTGAAATGACAAGGCGGTGTGCCGAAACGTTGCTTGAATCGCTTATATAAAGTGCTTATATTGGTATAGCCAGTTTCTAGGGCAATCTCTCTGATTGATAAGTCTGTTTCACTTAATAGTGCCTGCACGCGCATAATGCGAAGGTCGTAATAATATTTATTAGGGGGTATGCCAATATATTTTTTGAACAACAGGTGCAGATGGTAGAGAGTAATGCCCAAATGTTCACAAATTTCTGTAATTCTTAAAGGCTCTTTGAGATTGTTATTCATTAATTGGCATGCATCTTTAAGCTCGTCTGGCCAAATATGCGTATAGGTTTGCGTCTCGTATTTGTGATGTTTGGAAGAGCGAATTATCGGGCAGGACAGCCTTTCTGCGGTGCTGATACTGACCTTTTTGCTATGCAGTATGCTGATTAGTTTCAAGCTCATATCAAGACACGCGCTTTCCCCAGCGCATAGCACGGTATTATTGCGCATGGAATACAATGTGCCTCTTTTAATATTGACGGCGCCATTTGGCGCTTTTTCAATAATATCACTACTAATAAAGCTTTGATCAATGAGGTCATTGTCGTAAAGCCATTGGATGCCTTCGCCGACACCGACAATAGTACACCCATTTTGTTTTAATTTACGAGTTCGTTGAACTACCATACAACTAGTGCCTTTGGGTGGCTGACTAGTTGATAAAACAAATATAATATCTGGATTTGGTATTGAGGCGCTACCGATTAATTTAGTAGGCAATGTGGTACCACAGTTAGAAGTTTTTGGCAGGCCATCATTAGAATAGATATTGAAGCGAACTTGTGCGTTATTCAATTCAACATAAGCCAGATTGATTGGCTCCATAATTCCCGACAGCTCAAGCATCGAAAAATTATTATCTATAATAAAATCTATATTAATGACTAATGTATTATCCATACCTTTATAATAAACCTAGAGAGACTTTATATCAATATAAATATAGTTAAAGTATGTTGTTTTTTTAAACAAAATATGCTTAATGTTTTTAATATAAGAAGTATTCTATTAAGAATCAGACTATTTCTTATCAGATACATTATTTTGATAGTGTTTTACTGCTATTTTCGTGTGAAATTCTCGTTCCTAACGGTGGCGTCACCTGTTTCATCGGAGTCAGATAGCCACTTCGATGAAGACTATCGCAGGCAAAAAACAGTTTTCTTTATTAACATTAAGGGCTGTCAATGTTGTTATTACCACGAGTTGACGCAGAAAAACAAAATATGGGCCTTGCATGGTCCTGGTCTGGCCGATGGTTGATCACTGGCTGTTATAGGGCAAGGCAATGCTCTGATGACTGGTCAGTGAGCCACAAATCGCGCATAATTTGGGTATTCTTCTTCGTACATTCAAGATGTGCCCCTGCGTGAGAAAACTTATGCCCACACCTAAGGCTCATGTTGCCTCCTTGGCGCCCTATCAATTGGCAGATTTGGCTTTAGCGCCTGGTATTCAGCCCGTTATGCTGGCTCAAAATGAAAGCTTACGTGACCCCAGCCCTCAAGTGGCGACGGCAATCAGTGCGGCCCAGCATGATGGGCGCTTGTACGCCGATCCCAAATGTAGCGAATTGGCCATGGCTTTACGCCAGATATATGATTTGTCGGGCAATGCGGTACTGCTTGGGGCGGGTTCCATGGAGTTGATTGGGGTCTTATTACGAGCCTATGTCGGCCCCGGCGACGAGGTATTGAGCAGCCAGTTTGGCTATGCTTATTTCGCTCTGGCCACGGCCATTACAGGCGCGAGATATATACAAGCTTGTGAATCGGACTATACCTTGGATGTGGATGCCATGTTGGCTAAGGTTACCGATCATACCAAGGTGGTGGTGGCCGTTAACCCCGGCAATCCGACCGGTACCGCCATAGCCAATAGTGAAATCCGCCGTCTGCGTATGGCGTTGCCCGAAGATGTGTTACTGGTGATTGATGAAGCTTATGGGGAATTTACTGATGCTTGGCAAAAGCCGGTGTTTGATTTGGTGGAGGCCGGTAATTGTGTGGTATTGCGGACCCTGTCAAAGGCTTATGGCTTGGCCTCCATGCGAGTGGGATGGGGGTTTTTCCCAGAGACCATAGCCCAGCAAATGCTGAAGTTACTTAACCCTAATCGCCTCTCATCCATAAGCCAGCATGCAGCCATGGCTGCCTTGCAAGATCAAGAATATATGCGGGCTACGGTTACCCAGACTTTGCAGATTGCTCAACAGTTTCGTCAAGCTATGCAGGCCCTAGGTTTTTATGTGCCACAGAGCCATGGTAACTTTGTATTGTTAAAATTAGCCAGTGCCACCCAAGCCCAAAATATAGAGAAGGGTTTGCGCAAACAGGGGTTTCTAGTGCGTCCCATGCGCAACGACTTGGCCGAATGTTTGCGTATTACCATCGGTGAGCCACAGGTAATGAGACAACTAACGGAGGTGATTACGGCCCTTTGCCAACAAAACTAGGTATAAGATGGTCATCGCAACTTGTGCCACCGTCACAAGACGATGATGCTTTGAATCGCAACTTATTTACAGGTTGAATATGCCCTCACGGGCTAGTCTAAGCGCCAAAATGACGGTTTAGCTGTTGTAATGTGAGTGGTCCTGACCCTTGATACTAGGAAAGTAGGGCAATATGAATAATATTGCCCATTGCGTTGTTGTCGTTAGCGATGAGTTCAAATATTGGTTAGCCAGTTGTGTTTGTCATCTGCTAAGCCCCACTGAATATCATTGAGGGCCTTACGTAAAGCTTGTGTGACTTGCCCTGGTCGGCCGCTGCCCACTTGATACTCTTGGCCCTTGTAAATCAGGGTGCCCACTGAAGTCAGTACCGCAGCGGTGCCGGATAGTGCGGCTTCGCAACCTGGTTTGGCCGCCCGCTCAAGTAGTTCATCGACGCTAAGATTGCGTTCCTGTACATTCATACCTCGGTCTTTTGCCAAGGTCAGAATTGAATCACGGGTAACACCGTGCAGGAAGGTTTCATCTAAGGCCTTGGTGATAACTTCGTTACCATCGATAAGGATAAAGTTAGCGGCCCCCGTTTCTTGGACGTCGCCATCCGGGCAAAATAACACTTGTGCTGCATTTAGCTCGGCTTTGGCGCGCATGATGGGATCAAGGGCACTGGCGTAATTGCCACCACTTTTAACCATTCCCATATGTGGTGCACAGCGCATTCCTTCTGCATCCAATAATACCCTCAGGGCGACCTCGCCACCGCCTGAAAAGTAGTCGCCTACGGGTGACAGCAAAATGTATTGCACTGAGGTGTTCGAAGGCGCTGCGGCTTTGCCAACGGCGGGTTCGGTGCCCATATGAGTTGGGCGAACGTACAAGGAGCCAGGAGGTTCAGGAACCTGATCAGCGTATTTGGTTACGGCATCAATGATCATTTGTCGGGTGTGAGTGATATCAATTGCCGGTAAATGCAAGATACTAGAACTCTGAGCGAACCGCTCAATATTTTGATCCATGCGGAATAGTTTGATACTACCGTCAGGGTGACGAAAGGCTTTGAGACCTTCAAAGCAAGTGCTCGAATAATGCAAAACGTGAGCTGCTGGATGAATGTTCAGACTATGACTAGGCACGAACTTATGTGCATCCCATGCCGTGCCGTCGTACCAACTGATCGTCATTTCATCGGTGAAAACCGTGCCAAAGGCGGTCATAAGGGTTACCCTCAATCTTATATTTGTCCACACCATCGAACATGATGATGCTGAGTCGTAAACCCTGCATTGTATAGTACAAAGTGCTGTGAAGGTAAGATAGAAAATAAAGGTAATTGAAAAAAATGCTTAGTGACAGCGATAACGCGAAGGGAAGCACGTACTAACTGACATGATAGGCTACAAATTGACGTTCCCAAGTGCCCGTGCGAGTCTGTTCCAAAGCCAATATATCGTCTTTGTAACCTAGTTGCGCCAACACATAGCCATCCAGCTCATTGAAATCAACAGCCTGATCCTGCAAGCGCTGCGAAAAGTCTTTGGTAGAAAAGGCAAAATCGGCCTCGTCTTGATTGTACACGCAGGCTAGGTGCTCACAAGGTTGAATTTGTTGCAGGTTGTTTTCCAGAGCTTGTTTGCAAAGTGGGCAGTGAACGCTTTGGTTGACGTCTTGCAAGTGGACTTGAGCGATAGGTGCTAGTTTGTTAAAAAGCATGTCAATTACCTGTTCAATGAATTGTGTTCATTATAAGCGGTAATTAGGCGGAGTAAGTTGATGTTTGCTCACCCAGGGTGAATGACATTCAGTTTCGTGGAGGTTATGGGTGAGCTTGATTCCACTCTATGCACTGTTCCAGAGTAATACCCGTACCACCAAAAATATCCAGCGCACTGCCTATGGTCAGATCTACCTTGCCTTGGGACAGGGTATGTACCTGTTGCAGGTCGGCCAAGGAGCGAGCGCCGCCAGCATAAGTGACGGCAATGTTGCAGTGCTCACCTAACAGTTTCACCAGTGGAGCGTCGATGCCTGCTTGTAAGCCCTCCACATCGGCACTGTGAATGAGAAACTCATCACAGTATTGTGCAAGGCGCTGCAGGGTATCGGGATTGACTTCTGTATTGGTGATTGTTTGCCAACGGTTGGTGGCAATAAACCAACTGTTGTTGCGCTGACGGCAGCTCAGGTCAAGAATTAACCGCGACTTGCCGACCCGTTCTTTTAATTGTGCCAAGCGTGTCCAGCTAAATTGGCCGTTTTCAAATAACCAAGAAGTAACAATGACATGGGATGCGCCAGCTTCAATATAAGCCAAAGCATTGTCAGCATTAACACCACCACCGTATTGCATGCCTCCTGGCCATGTGCCGAGTACTGCCATAGCTTGTTCTTGATTGCCGCCACCTAAAGAAATAACGTGACCACCCACCAGTTTGTGCTGCTGATATAGGTCGGCGTAGTAGGTGGCATCACGATCGCTGACAAAGTTAGTTTTGGCGCCTTCATCGTTGAGACTGCCGCCAACAATTTGCTTGACTTGGCCGTCATGGAGGTCGATACAGGGGCGGAACTGAGTCAATGGGTTTTACCTTATACGCGAGTTAGGTTGGTGTTGATGAAAAAAGGCGAACCGGTAACCGCTCGCCTTTCCTATCTCTGGTGGATCCTGAAGGGAGCAAATCACCACAAGGTAACTAGTTGAAATTATTGTAAAATAGTTCACGATTTTTCTATGCTACCGAGAGGGATATATGTTACCAGTTTGTTGGCATCCTTGCTATCTGTATGATGCCTGGCGGCCTTGTGGGCCGTCATCAAAACCGGTCGACCCGAAAGGGGCTGATATCGATGGTAGGGGGCCTTTCGCTGATGAGATCCGCAATGATTTTGCCTGTAATTCCAGATAGGGTCATGCCAATGTGACCATGGCCAAATGCATAAAGAACGTCTTTGTCTTTGGCTGAGGGCCCGATGACGGGCATTGAGTCTGGCATGGAAGGCCGAAAGCCCGTCCACTGAGAATCATAGTCCCCCAACTGCGGCAATAGGCGTTTTACTGTATCGGCGATAAGTTTTACTCTTCTAGGGTTAGATGGGTTATCAACTCCACCGAACTCAACGGTCCCTGCCGCCCGCAACGCTGTATCCATGGGTGTCATATAAAAACCGGTGTCAGCCCAGCCAACCGGTCGCTTAAGTAGTGCCTGCGCACCGTTATACATAACGTGATAGCCCTGTTCTGTATCAAGAGGTACCTTGTCCCCGATTTGTGAGGCGAATTTTCTAGACCAGGCACCAGCCGCCACAATGACCTTACTGCCACGAACATGGCCGTTATCTGTCATGATACTAAGTTCATCCGCACTTGTTCGTTTGATGCCAAGCGCCTTGCTCGTTAGAATTCGCCCTCCATTTTCGCTCACCACATGGCCCATATTTTTCAGCAATTGCAGGGGGTTGCGAACGTGGTAGCCATCATTGAAGAGCAGGCCCCGATGATAAAGTGGATTAAGATTTGGTTCTAAATCAGAAATGTCGCTGTGACTGAGCTCCTGAACCGGAATGCCGTTGCGTCGTCTTAATTCAATATCGGCCCGTGCGTTGGTAAAGCTTTGTTGGCTGCTATAGAGGTACATGGTGCCATTAATTTCTAGAAGTTCATGGGCATTGGATGCTTTAAAAAGAGGTTCGAAAGCGTTATTCACCTCGCATAATAGTCCGCCCAGATTGCGGGCAATATGCTCCACATTTCTAGGTGTACTAGCGAGTAAAAAGCGGTATAACCAGGGTAGTAGTCGGGGTAGATATGACCAACGAAAAGACAAGGCGCTGCGTGAATTGAGAAGCAGGTTGGGGATCTGTTTGATAACCGCAGGTGTTCCTACAGGTATATTGGCATAGGTCGCGATGGTACACGCATTGCCAAAGTAGGCACCCTCATTAAAGGGGTCTTGGTCAATCAAAGTTACCTTGTGCCCGTGTCGCTGCAGCCAAAGTGCGGTAGCCACACCAACAAACCCAGCGCCAATAATCACGACATCGTGTAAGCCTGGTTTTGCTCCGGTTTTACTAGGAACCATTATCAACCCCCATTAATCTTGCTATTAACTTTATCATTAACAGATCACAAACATTAGTAAGAACGGTGTATCTTAACCGAAAAGGCTTAGCCATTACTGCCTAAGTTTTTCTAGTCAGTTGCGAGGGCACCGGAGATTAATTTTGTACACCTAGTGCAAGAATCGGATAGGAAGTTGAGTACAAGATCGTTATAGTGAGTGCAGAATTATTCAGGGCAAGGTTATGAAAGACAGGCTTGTATATATAGCTCGACATATAGAACAGCACGCTCAGGACACCTTGAGTCTGGCTTCTTTGGGAGCATTGGTAGGCTGGTCTGCTAGTTATTTGCAGCGCCAATTCAAGGCCCGATTTGGCGTATCTCCCAAGGAGTATCAAAATTCTTTGCGCATGCAGCACCTGAAACAACACTTAAAACAATCACCTAAAAAGAATACGCTTGATGCCATATATGCTTCTGGATATGGCTCTGCTAGTCGAATTGATGGGACCTCAATGCGACACTTGGGCATGATGCCCGCTCGTTATGGAAAACAGGGGCAAGGCGAGGATATATCCTATGCTTTTGCGCATACGCCCTTTGGTTTGTTGGCCATGGCAGCAACTGATAGGGGCGTATGTTTCGTGGAATTTGGGGATAGTGAGGCCTTACTAGTTGACCGCTTAAAAAAGGAATTTAGCCAAGCTTGTATCACCCAAAGTAGTCAACAAACTAGTCCCCAATTGCAAACTTGGTTGAGTGCTTTGGGTGATTATATGCAGTCCCATGGCCCTCAGCCAAATTTACCCTTAGATATGCGTGGTACAGCTTTTCAAGTTCAGGTCTGGCAATTTCTGCTGCAACTTGAGTCTCAACAAACCGTTAGCTATGGGGATGTAGCTAGGGCAATTGGCAAGCCGAAGTCGACGCGCGCGGTGGCCAACGCCTGTGGGCAAAATAATATCGCTGTATTAGTGCCATGCCACAAGGTACTGCGTAGTGATGGTAGCTTGGGTGGCTACCGCTGGGGTAGCGAACGCAAGCAGGCTTTATTAAAGTGGGAGCAACAGTTGTGAGTAGCGAACAGTTGGGTAAGCTACTACTTTTATCCCTTGTCTGGGGTGGCTCTTTCCTGTTTTCAGGCATGGCCGTGGTGTACGTGCACCCATTGTGGTTGGTGACTATCCGTGTCACTTTGGCGGCTGTGGCAATGCTTCTGGTATTGCGTTATCTGCGCATACCATTGCCCCAAAATTTGCCTGAATGGTTGGCCTACTTGGGCATGGGGGTGCTTAATAATGTGATTCCATTCACGGCTATTTTTTACGCTCAAACATTTATCTCCGTGAGCCTAGCATCCATCATCAATGCCATGACTCCCGTGTTCACATTTTTGGTATTGGCTGCGTTCAAAGTGGAAGCTTTATCAGTGAACCGTGTATGCGGCGCCCTAGTAGGCATAGGCGGCACAGTTATGTTGTTTGCAGAGCAAGTATCCCTAGCCGAAACAGCCAGTGTGGGGCTGTTACTTGGTGTGCTTGGTGCATTGGGGTATGCCTTTGCTAGTTTATGGGGCAAGTTATTCTTGCAAGAGCAGCCTCCTGTTAAAGCAGCAACCAGTCAATTGTTAAGCTCTGCTGTGGTGATGTTAGTGTTGGTGACCTTATTGCAGGTGCCCTTACCACCAAGCATGCCACCAATGACTATTATCGCCGCGATACTGGCATTGGCTTTGTTATCTACGGCCTTTGCTTATGTACTGTTCTTTGACATTTTTGCTAAATCAGGCCCCAGCAATGCCATGCTGGTAACGTTGCTGGTGCCTATTTCGGCCAGTATATTAGGATGGCTCGTGATGGATGACCAACTTTCTCAACGGCAAATTTATGGAGCTCTAATTATCGGCTTAGGCTTGGTCATTATAGATGGACGCTTGCTTAAAAAACTCACTCAACCAAATAGTGGTGAATCTCAGCAATCGTGAGTTATCACTAGCCTAGCTCTTGTCGTATAAATGGATTGTAAACGCTGGATTATCTCGGCCCACATGGCGCAGCAGCTTCGCCTTTGATGTCTTTTTCTGATTTATTTAAGTACTCACAATTCGATCAATAATTGTGCTCAAATCACAGCCTTTGGGCAGGGTTCCAAAGACCCCGCTATAATTAGAGCCAAGGCGTGAGCTACAAAATGCTTCTGCTATTGGGGTCGGAGCGTGCTGGATAAGTAATGCTCCTTGCCATGCCATGCCATGCCATGGCTATCTGTTCTGTCAACTTTCTAGCACGATATTCAAGGTCATTAGGATCAGCAAGGGAGGCTTTTAGATCATCAATCGTGCGGTCCAGATTTGGGTGCCCACCCCGGGCCAATTCCAGCTCCCCAAGCAAGGCAAGTACGGTGTTTGGGTTTCGTTGCATGGCCCGCAGTACATCCAGACACATCACATTACCAGACCCTTCCCAGATACTATTAACTGGGGCTTCACGGTACAGTCTTGGTAAAATGGATTCCTCTACGTAGCCCGGTCCACCATGGCATTCCATGGCTTCAAACAGATGTGTAGGTGCTCGTTTACAGTTCCAAAATTTGCCGATTGCGGTGCCAACGCGCGCTAGTGCTGCCGCCTCTGTACAATGTACAGCTTCATCCATGGCGCGGGCAATGCGCATGGCCAATACCATAGCGGCTTCGGATTCTAGTGCTAGGTCGGCCAACACATTGCGCATCATGGGCTGCTCGATCAGCAGTTTGCCAAAGGCGCTGCGGTGGCGAGTATGATGCAGTGCTTGTACTAGGCCCTGACGCATGAGTGCTGCCGAACCGACACAGCAATAAATGCGGTTACCTTGTACCATGTCAATAATGGTGCGTACCCCGCGGCCTTCTTCTCCCACCATGATGCCCCAAGTGTCCTGCAATTCCATTTCAGTGGAGGCGTTTGAGTGGTTACCTAATTTGTCTTTGATGCGTTGGATATACAGGTTGTTGCGGACGCCATCCGAAGTCCAGCGTGGCACCAGAAAGCAGGATAGCCCTAATTCGGTATAGGCTAGAGTCAAAAAGGCATCACTCATGGGCGCCGAACAGAAGTATTTGTGACCTGTAAGTCTGTATTCAGCGCCTGTACCGGTGTTAATGGCAACAGGGTTAGCCTTGGTTGAATTAGATCTTACATCCGATCCGCCCTGCTTTTCGGTCATAAACATGCCCATTGTGGCGCCGGCTTTTTCGGTCACCGGCATATCTCTCGCGTCATACTGTCTGGATAGCAAGCGAGGAATCCACTCATTGGCGATAGCAGGGGTGGTGTTTAGAGCAGGGATGGCAGAATAGGTCATGGCCATAGGGCACATAACGCCACCCTCCACCTGATTGAACATATAACTTAGGGCCATATGTCCCACATGAGCCCCGACTCCGGCGTGATTCCAGGCAAAGCTGGCGACTTGGTTTTCAATGGCTAACTGCATCAGGTCATGATAGGCCGGGTGGTAAATGACTTGGTTAATACGCATGCCATAGCGGTCATAAGCTTTGATTTCTGGGCTGTAGCGATTGGCCTGATCAGCTTTTTCAAACATGTCACTGGTGCCAACCTTGCGTCCCAATGCGGCTAGGGTCTTCTGTGCCCAGCCTGCTCCTTCACGAGCTATTGCTGTCTGGAGCACTGGGTCGCCGCGCCATAAATCCTGGTCACCTAGGTAAGGCGGCATATTGGTCACCCTATGGGTGGGTAGTGTATCGAGGGGTTTACTTGGCAACATAATCTGATCTCCAAATAATCTTCCATAGGCTAATTATGGGAATAAAATGCATTTAAAACAATAACAAACCCAGCTACGCAGTAGCTATTTTCGCTTATGCGGTGCTGATGTGTGTGGTCAGCCCATTCATTAATGCTATCAAGGCCCCAGTGCGGCTTGTTTTTTGCCATTAATAGCTTAAAAAAATACACGATTGGTTATAAAACATACAGTCTCATGCTAAGTAGTTGGTGTTATTGTTGATGAAGGTCATCTCGAAGCACTCAGCAATACCTAGGCCAAATTCAATCTTGAATTTGCTGTAGGCATTGAGGCTCACCGTGGCTATACAGTTCAGTCAAATTGGAGTTAGGCCACATATTGATGGCTAAATCATTGGGTGTATCGACAACAATGCTATACCAAATATTCGGCCTACTTACTTGAATAAGTAAGCCGCTCTTATTTTTGTTGTTTTTGACGTTTTACGTATAATGACTTCGACGTTGTGAATAAATATAACAGCCTATAACGTCATTATTAACGTAGGAGATTACATATGAGTTTATCTTTGATATTTAGACTACAAGCCATATTTGCGGCGATTTGGGCGCTTCAGTTGGTTTTGGTGCCGACAATGGTGTTTACTCAATACCAATGGACTCCATCTGCAGAACTAGAAGCCTTAGCCCAAGCTACTGGGGCGGCAATGGCTGCCATTGCCCTTTTGGCATATGGCATTCCTAAATGGGTAAGCGAAGATCAGTTGAAGGAGGCCGCAAAGTCATTTGCTGTCATCGCTGTATTATTTATTATTGTGCAACTATACCAAATACTTATTTCAGGTATGGCACCAGGTGGCGCTATGGATTGGGTAAGTACAATAGTAACGATTCTCTTTGCTATTGGCTTTTTCATGAAGTCAAAATAGTAACAAATGCAGTCATGCTTTTTAGCGAAAAAAGGGGGGGCACTATGAGCCTCCCTTTTATGGAAAACCAGTAGGCAATATCTTATATTACACTAGCGCGCGTGGGCACCCTATTATGTTTTAGCTTTCATCGCTGGCAGTGATAGCCGCTCAGTAATAAGCGCTTAAGTATGCAACAAGGAAATTGAAATATTGAAAAATATCATGATCGTCGGTGGCTCGGGGGCCATTGGAGGTGCTTTTGTCAAGCACCTGTCATCGCTGCACCCGCAAGCACAAGTGCATGTGCTTTCACGGGACCCACAACAGGAGAGCCTTGGGTTAATCACACAACATGCTGTTGATTATGAAGATGAAACATCGATTGAGATGGTGGTGGCCAACGCTGGTCGTGACGCGCCCCTCGACATGGTGATAGTCGCCACTGGGGTTTTGCACGATGACACGCAGAAACCGGAAAAATCATTGCGTGATATGTCAGCTGAAAAATTTCAGCGCCTATTCACTACCAATACAATATTGCCTGCCTTAGTTGCCAAATACGCGCTGCCTAAACTGAATACCAAAACACGTTCTGTATTTGCTGCCTTGTCAGCTCGTATTGGCAGCATATCGGATAATCAACTCGGCGGTTGGTATAGCTACCGTGCGTCAAAAGCAGCACTGAACATGATCATTTGCAATGCTGCTATTGAGACCGCCAGGCGTAATAAACAAGCCATCATTGTGGGTCTGCATCCGGGCACAGTGGCAAGCCCACTGTCTGCACCTTTTCAAACTAATGTTGCCCCCGGAAAATTATTTACACCAGCCTTTTCAGTTGCCCAAATGGTAGCTGTGCTTGATAGCCTCAGCCAAGCTGATAGTGGCAAGTGTTTTGCTTGGGACGGTCAGGAGGTGTTGCCATGATAGTATGTCGGTGGTGTGTTGGTTTTGGCCCCTTTAATAAACTTAGTGCAGCCGGGGTGCTGGTGCAGATGTAACTGACAAGGCGTTGTTTATGGCTTTCATAGAAGTCGTCAAAATAGAGGAAAAGAGATAGTGATTACCGTATTCTATGATGGCAAGTGTGGACTTTGCTCGAAGGAAATAAACCATTATCGACGTATAGCCCCTGCGGGTATCTTTGACTGGCAGGATATTACACAATCTCACGATAAATTGACCGCCTCGGGGGTTAGTCTGGTAGATGCTTTACGCCGTATTCACGTCCGCAATGTGGATGGGCAACTGTTGATTGGTGTTGATGCTTTTATTCTCCTATGGAAACAGTTAGCACGATGGCGATGGTTGGCTCTGCTTGTGTCTCTGCCAATCATTAAACAGTGTGCACGTGTGGTTTATGACCAATTTGCCAATTGGCGTTTTAATCGCCTTGAGCATTGCCAACTAGCCGATCGTTCTGGCAACGCTCATGAGTGAGTAAATTCAACCCAGTACTTTGTGTTTGCGAGCGGTTCTGTCCATGCTTGGTGATTGTGGGCACTGACCTATAGCCATGAGTGCAAATAAAAAGCGCCCAAAATCTTTTCACAGTCAAAGGAGTCAGGCCTTTACAGTAGCCAAAATAGTTAAATAATTTTTTACCAACTAGTGCTTCGGAAAGTGGAGGGTTGCCATCTATGCCCTCAATATAGCTGGGCCGATTATTGGACCAATTTATAGTGTATTTTGAGTGATGGCTCATACATACATAACTTAATTAAACGGCTAAAACCTACCTAGTTTGGCAACTTGGAGAAAGACTGTGTGTAGAAAGTCATGCGGCAACGATTGGGGAATAATAAAATACTCTTTTAAACGCTGTGCCATACAGTGAATCGATAACGCTTAAACATGATGCGATAAAAATGACGCTAAAGAAAAGTTATAATTCGGTGCGCTTGATTCTAGGGGATCAACTCAATGCTCATCACAGTTGGTTTGAAAACCCAGATGATAGTGTACTATTCCTGATTGCGGAGCTTAAACAAGAAACAGGTTATGTTAAGCACCATATTCAAAAAATTTGCGCTTTTTTTTCAGCAATGGAGATTTTTGCCAAAGATCTGGCGGCGAAGGGCCATGATGTATTGCACCTCACTCTTGACGATACCGCCACCTTGCAATCGATTAACGATCTAATTGCATCGATCGTTAATCGCTTTGCTGCTAAAGAGTTTCACTACCAACGGCCGGATGAATACCGTTTGCTCTACCAGCTAAACACGTTAAAACTTGCGGATACTATTCAAGTAGTTGTAGTCGACAGCGAACATTTTTTGGTGCCTTTTGAAGACATTGCAGGTTATGTTCATGCAAAGCGGCATAACCGCATGGAAGCTTTTTATCGTAAAATGCGTAAACGTTTCAGCTTATTAATGGATGGTGACCAGCCATTGGGAGGGAAGTGGAATTATGATGGTGAAAATAGGGAAAAAATAAAACCGAATGCGTTGCAGCATATCCCTCAGCCGCTGTTATTTGCCAACCCTATTACGGACAAGTTGGAGCGCATTAAAAATCACCATGTCGACACTTTCGGTAGTTGCGATGACACCTTGCTATGGCCGGTGACAAGACAGCAGTCGTTACAATTACTCGAACATTTTTGTCGTCATTGTTTGGCCCTGTTTGGCCGCTTTCAGGATGCCATGACCTGCCAACACCCCAGCCAATGGACACTTTATCATTCGCGTTTATCGTTTGCGCTGAACGTTAAAATGCTCAACCCTAGAGAAGTTATTGCCACCGCAGTCGACGCATACGAGCAATCCAGCGGCCAAATCACCTTGCCACAAATTGAAGGTTTTGTTAGACAAATACTGGGCTGGCGAGAATATGTGCGTTGCGTATATTGGGCGAATATGCCCCATTACAGTGAGTGTAACCAGCTTAATGCTCAACGCGATTTGCCCCAGTATTTTTGGGATGGCAACACCAAGATGAACTGTATGAAACAGGTCATCGATCACTCCCTGACCTATGCCTACGCCCACCATATTCAACGCTTAATGATCACCGGTAATTTTTGCTTGCTGACAGGTGTTCATCCAGATCAAGTGGACGCTTGGTATCTTGGTATTTATATTGATGCTATAGAGTGGGTTGAAATGCCCAACACCCGAGGCATGAGTCAGTTCGCTGATGGTGGTTGGGTAGCTACCAAACCGTATTCGGCTGGCGGTAATTATGTCAATAAAATGAGCGATTATTGTAAAAGTTGCCACTACAAGATTAAGGAGAAATCATCACAAGAAGCCTGCCCTTTGAATAGCCTCTACTGGCATTTTATGAATCAGCACCGTAGTACACTGTCCAAGAATCCTCGTATTGGTATGGTTTATCGCAGTTGGGATAAGCAGAGCGACGACAATCAGAAAGCCACGCTAGCTCGAGCCAATTGGTGTTTGGAACACCTTGAAGAACTCTGATTCGGTAGTTTTTACCTCGATTTCACGGACCCTTTAATAAAAGGTCATAGGGCCGCACAATACTTATTTCGGCATGACACTAGGTGACGCTATGGCTTGGGTAAGTACAATAGTAACGATTCTCTTTGCAATTGGCTTTCTCATGAAGTCCAAATAATATCAACTTAGCAAAAGGAGGCCGTTAGTGGCCTCCTTTTTGTTCCTAAAACCGTTTCCGGTGTGTCTATGTCAGTTAAACTCAAGTTTCTGCTGCCTATTCAGGTAGATGAGAGTGGACCTTCCAAAATACACATTTATTAGCTTCAAACTTGGCAAAATACATCACCGACAATATTGGCCCCTCCTCTGGAGTCATGCTATGCGTCCCACAAATAATATTATCATCTTCGTGATAAACGACCCAATCACCAACCGTAAAACCGCCTTCTCCAGCCCAGGACAAAACAGTCGTTTTATCTTCTTGTTCTCCTTGTGAGCGTTCAAAGACAAAATTATCTGCCAGCATATCTGATAATGGTTTTGTATCGCCATTATCAATTGCTCCTTTCCATTTATCTAACGAATTGCGTGCTATCGACATACTAATCTCCTTATACATTATTGTCTTGGCTGTTATACAGCCAACGCTATAAGAGCCATCAGGCCCATCTTTCTTAAGCCTAAACAATACCCTTTGCACCATATGCAATCTAGTTCAGATTCTGTACTGGCATAGAATCATACTCAACAACATGGTTTTGGCTGCGCTAAGTCAATAAGGTGAGAAGTTTAGATAGGGTTGTTTATTTATTTTACGGCAAGTTCATAATATGACTTAAACCTGAGTTCTATCAACGTTGGCATTATTCAGGGCGGGTATTTATCAGGCAATAGGTGACATGCTAGAACAAAAGAGGATTGCACAGAGGCCGGTGCGATGGGGAATCGTGAGCCAGATGGAGGGAGAGCAATAGCTGGTCAAACCCACCATCTGACTGATTGTTTATGAAATATGTGGGTTAGTAATCCCCTTTTTTGCCTACACCTGTGTAAACAAAATCCCATTCTAGGTTGAATGGTGCCCACCATTTGCCCACACCGGTTTCCTTATCGGTATGGCGGTAGAAGCCATTGATTGGTGGTGGAGAAATGTGATACGAAAGGTGATAACTGCCCACACCATCTAGTTTGATGTTGTTGGCATAGTGAGGTCCGTCAGACGCAACCATCGGCATGAAAGTGCCATAGGTGGACCAGTTAGAGTCCTGCTTGGTGATCAAGTAAGACACCTGTAGGTAAGGCATCCACTCACCCTCACCAAAACCATTATTGTTGCCTTGCAGGGCGTGAATATCAGCTTCTAGGTGAATATCGGTGGGGGCCATCATTCCTGGCAGCATGGGTACCATCTTAGTTGGCTGTAGATAAACCGCGGCAACTTCCATACCATTTATTTCTACGGGGTCACCAATTGGAAATTCGCCAGCTTGCGCGAGGTTTGCTAGGGCCAACCCAAATGTCCCAGAGATTAACGCCAAACCAAGTTGTTTTTTCATTACTTTACTCCTTAAGTGATAATGCGATAGTTCGCAATATTAAAAATATTGTGGGGCCAAAAAATTTCAAATTATAAGATTGAGTTCAAACGCCAAAGATGCCTGGCCACCACGCTAGGGCCACCAGAAGGGAACCGGAAAAGCCAGGCATTAAAGGTAACCAGCGCTGATGAGGTTTGAGCCCTTGTGTTGCTAAAATGTGCTGCCCAAGCCACAGGCTCCAGGCGATACTGAGACCAAAAATAATAAGTTTGATAGCCACAGCCAGACTAGGATTAATAGCTTCGATAGGAATAAAGAGTGTACCTCCGAGGCCAATAACGAGAGATACCATGGCGACTGGAGCATATTGGTATCCGAGTTCTACAAAACGAGTTTTTAAATTGCTGTCAGCACCCATTTGCCCTGCCAAATAGGCGGCCATTAAGGTTGTGAAACCAAGTAGCGAGGCAAGTATCATCATCACCAGCGTCATAAAGCTCACTATTGAAATAAAGTCTAGCCAGTTAAATATCTCGCGGCGCAGAGGGTGCACGCTCATGAGCCATGCTGGGCCGCTATCACCAATCCAGTACCAGCCTTGTCGTAACGCCCATTCACCAAATTGTCGGCGTAGTTGTTGGTATTGTGGCAATACCAGCCATAAAAAGCCGCCTAGCGCTATGCCCGTGCCCAGAAACATAAATGCCACTTCAAAGGGGTTCGCATTGTGAGATCGAATTTTTTCAATTTCTTCACCTGGCCGGCGTAATCGCAAGAATAAGCCACCTCTTGCCTGAGGTTGGATGCATCGAAAGCACTCGATACAATGACGGGACTCTTGCTTACGCTTAATATCGATCATGGTGGGGCAAATGGTTTTCTCTGTTTGTCGATCACCCCCAAGGTGCAATTTTTTAGGCATAAACTGCACCGCACCTAGGCGGGAGAAGACCCCAAGCAAAAGACCAATAGGGCAGGCGTGTCGACACCAGGCCCGTTTGTTTTTTCCATAGATATAGCCGATGACAATAGCGACCAGAAGGGTGCCTCCAAAGATTTTTGCCACAGCTTCTGGGTGGTCTCGAACGCCCACCGTTTGCCCCAATAAGGTAATGATTAAAAAACTGACAATGGGTGTGCCTTGCCAGCTCAGCCAAGAGGGTATGGCACGTTGTAACCCCTTTTTATTCGCCCATTCGGAGGCGGCGCCCATTGGGCACAAGATCCCGCACCAACTGCGACCGGTAAAAATCACCGACAAAAATACCAAGGGAAACCATAGACCCCACATGGCAAAGTTAGCAAAGCGGGTGAAATTATTGAGTGCCGTTGAATTCTCTGGTGCTTCTGGCAGCGCCAAGGGCAGGAATATCACCACTAAAAAGGCCATGAACATAAGGCTGTGAAGCCAAACCAATTTGGTGCGATGCCGAACCAGCAAGTTTTCAGAATAGGCCGCCACACCTGGCCAGATGCCCGGCCTTGCGGTGCCATTTACGTGAAGTAATGGAATCAATTTTGGGTTTGAATTCATGCTAGTGTCTTGGCTTTGTGCAACGTATTTTGGCTTTGCTTCCACCGCCAAATCACAAACGGGATAGGTAGCAGTAGAAGGCATTGGGCAGCGAGAGACTCCATAGTTGGATAGAGGCCTAACCAAGTGATACGGGGTACACCACTTAAGGGTGTGATACTAACCCATTTGGCTTCCTGCAATTCCAGCACGCCAGTACCCGCGAATGAAATTGCCAAGTAGTAGAGTAGGGCTGCCGTGACGCTAAAGAATATGGTTAAAGGCACCTGATAGGAGAGTCGACGCATGATCCAAAACAAACCGACTAGGGCTAGTGAAGCCGCCCCAAACCCTAAAGCGGCCACCCAAAACGGTTCATCTGAGCTAGCGATTAGCGCCTGATAAAACAACACGGTTTCGGCGCCTTCACGGTAAACCGCGAGGAAAGCGGCAAATCCCAAAGTGAATAAGCTGCCTTTCGAAAGTGCCGTGGTCACTTGGCCGTCGATCCAGGCTTTCCATCGGCTGGGTTCAACTTTAGCGAGTAACCATGTACTGACATAAAACAGCACCAGTGCGGCTACCAGCATAGTGATGCCTTCTAGCGCCTCTTGCCTTTCTCCAGCTAGAGATATAACTTGGTTTAATAAAATTGCTGTTAATATACTAGCTGCTAAAGCCCACCCCACCCCTTGATATATAACGCCCACTTTGTGCGGTGCACCTTGGCGACAAAGGTAGGTGGTCAGGGCGGTGATAACCAGCATTGCCTCAAAACCTTCGCGCAGTAAAATAATAAAGGCTTGTATAAAGAGTGGCCAAAAGCCGCCGCTATGTTGGTCAGACTGGGCCTTCGCCGTGGCCTGCAGTGCTTGTGTTAACTCTTGCCAAGCGCTGTCCACTTGTGGTTTTGGTTGCCCGTTTGCCGCCAACCCGATGACCTTACTAAACAGGGACTCCAGTTCAGATTTGTGTTGTGGGTCGGTTAGTCCAATCGCTATTTCCATACCACTGGCTTCAAATACATCGAAATACAGGTCGGATATCAAGTCGGCTGTGGCTAATCCGTTTTTTGGTAAATAGTGGTCAATGGTGTCACTTCCTTGAGTGACAATTTTATTGACAATGATCTGGAATGACACTTGTTTAGCCGCTGCAGCGTCAGTACAAAATACAAAGCTTAGTGCCAAGATGAATGGGTAGAGAAATCGGCGTAAACACGGCATTACTGATTTACCTTGAATACTTCAGGTGGAATCTCTGCAGCGTCGAGTAGTAGGGCATCTTGACGAATCACCTCAATGAGGCTTGTCGCCAGATCAGATATTTCGTCTTTTGAGGCATCGCTAGCGACCAGTTTCCGTAACTTTCCAAACAACCTCTCGACCTTATATGTGTACTTTGCCCCCCGTGTTATGCGCATTGCGGCTTCCATTTTAGCGCCTTCGAAGATACCGAAATAGGCCTCAACGACAGCGCGCTTCGCACTTTGGGTGTCGCCTTTTTGGTGGGCTTTTTGGGCAGCCTGTACTGATACAGCGATCGATTCAGCCAGGTTAGCCCAGTGGGTAGAGGCGTTAGCGCCATTGGTAAAAGCAAAACAAAGACTGACCGCTAAAAGGATCTGCACTAGTTTCAGAGGAAAACGGGTGCATAGCAAAGACCTAGACATGGTGGGCAGGTACCTTATATTAATAGGAATGTTAATGATAATGATTATTACATAGAATAGTGTATGGAATAATGGTTTGCGTCAACGCCTACTGTTTGACTGTTTGATGTACGTCAATAGAGTGTGAACATACCTGAAGCGGATTAGAGGCAGATTGGGTATTGGCAAACAGATTGTCATGCAAATCGCAATTACGAAATCTATGCAGGCGAGGTTATAGTGGGGATATTTAGGCTGGTGATTTGGAGATCGTGTTTTTGGCGTAGTATGAATCGCTACTTGTTGGGCGCGTACCTCAATGTACGAAATGGTATTACGAAACGAAAAAAGCTTGAAATAACTTGTTGATATACAGCCTAAAAAGACTTTTTTTATTATGTAGTGAAAATTGCGACCTGCCCTAATGTCGCCCTTAAAACGGCCACCATGATGATTTCAAAGACTTCCTGCACTGACTTAGTTGCTGACCGTAGGTCTTTGCGTTCTTATCCACTTTTTTAGCCACATTGATAAGCCAGTTTTTATTAAGGTATGACTGCCTTTTCCATCCACCATGCCCCTCATGGTAAGCTAAGTACTGGTTGTAGGCATCCCACTTAGAAATGCCCAGTGATTTATGGGAGATATTGGCATACCAGCCCATGAAATCAACGGCATCACCATAGTCATCCCTATCAGCACCTCGATTTCCAGTTTTTTCTATATACCAGTCCCAAGTAGAATCTTTGGCTTGAGCGTATCCGTATGCACTAGATTGTCGCCACCACATGGGAATGCCTAGAACGGTTGCTCTTGGGGGGACGGCATTATGCCTAAAGCTGGACTCTTGACGCATAATGGCTAGTTGCACTTGGATAGGTAGCCCGTATTTTTTTTCTACTTTTAAAGACTCTTTGAACCAGTTATCTTTTTCGGCAAAGATCTGGCACGCATTTTCCACTGAAGACGGGGGTGCCGTTGCGCAACTGGCTAGAAATAAAAGTAGGGCTAGCGGAGAAATAGACAGAAAACGCATGGGGTCGATCCGTGACTATAAACAATCAACTTGGATGTTAGCATAGTTTTCTTTGTTGCTGGCATTTGCTATAGAACCATAAATGACAAATAAGCATCACACGCTTAATAGGAGAATATTGGCTATAGATAGAATTGACTGGCTAGCCTCATTAGCAAGTCCCCCTGTCATGTGCTATTTATAGTAGTAGTTTAGCCAAAAAGGAGTGTCAAAGGTGTCTTTTCTTTCGCTACAGTTGCTTATTAAGCGCCCACTTAACACTCTCTTCAGAGGTTACCTTAGAGGCGCCATTCTCGGTGGTATTATTTTGATGCCTATCGACTCGTTAGCCGACAATGGCTTTTCTGCTTGGTCGGACAAAACCATTTGCCGTCTAGTACAAACGCAACAAGACAATGTTGAATATCTGGCGGAAGCAACAAATCGAAAGTTGAGTTGCCGTGCCTCCAACACGATAAGTGGCAAAGTATCATCAAAAAATACAGCCAAGGCACTTGCTGGCATTGATATTGAAAATGATCAGACCATCGCTTTTTTCAAACCGCCACTAGCCCCTAAACCAACCAAACAATTGTATTGGTTTGGGCGAAATTGGAAGGAGGCTGATTTCAACAATGATGGTATTACTGATGTTTTGTATATAGGAACAATGAACGCTAACAATGTTGTTTCTGGAGGAGAAGATACCGGCGACATCTGTGGCGCAGCGGCGTGCTCAGGATCTCATCCAATGCCTTCCTTATACCTAGGCACAGAAGACGGAAAGTTAACCTATTCACCTCAATTGTTGATTGATGAACGCAAAGAGAGTGGAATGTCTTTAGGGCGTCAATTATTGGTGGCTGATTATAATAACGACGGTATCTTAGATTTCTATGTTGCAGACCATGGTGTTGGAACACACAAGGGCTTTAGAGATAGTTATTTCCTTAGCCAACAAAACGGCACATGGGTTGAGTCATCAAATACACATTTAAGTCATTCGGACTACCAGGTTTTTGACCACGGTGGTGCAACGGGTGATATTGATAATGATGGTGATATGGACGTTGTTATAACTGAGTTAAATTTAGGCAGAGGAACAGCGCTATGGTGTTTATTAAATGACGGTACGGGCCAGCTAAAGAAACGTAGGTGTGGCGGTGTTTTTTCTTTTGGTTTAGAACTTGCTGATCTTGATGGAGATGGGGATTTGGATGCCTTAGTTGGTGCACATGAATATGAAGGAGGGCATGTATTTACAGGTATTGTTTGGAATAATGGCAAAGGCTATTTTTCCCAAAAAACCGCACTACCAAAACACAAGAAAAAATGGGGCACAATACCAGAGGTTTCTGCATCAGATCTGGACAACGATGGTGATCTGGATATTGTATACAGTAGAGCAGGTAAATTGTATGTAGGCACTGCCGTTCAAATAATTGAAAACCTGGGCAATAAGAAATTCAAAGACCACGGTATATTTCCATTGGTCGAGGCACCATCTGATTTTAAACCTATTGGTGAGGGGAATGAGTGGAATGACTTTATAGTAAATATATCATTTAGAGATTTTGACCAAGATGGGGACAATGATATTTATTTGGTGTCAGAATCATTAAAGACCAATGGCGCTATTCTGCTCAATAAGGGTTTGTTCGCATTTGATTTATTAAGTCCTGCTGACGCGTTGCAACATCTTGAGGACGGCAGTCAAAAACACATCTTGGTCAACTTTGACTACATGAAAAAACAGGCAGTGGCCAAAGTCACTGTTCACTCCAAGAATTTCTCTAAAGCACTATCAAAATTACCGTCAATACAGTTTGAGGGTGTAGATGCGTTTACGGCTTTTGACATTCCGATTAGTTTAACTACATCTGGGGCTCTAATTATGGGTTTTAAGGACGTTGAAGTTGATCGAACACATCACAGTCCGTGGCTCAAAGCACGAGTACATCTTCGGTACGGTGGCCAAGATATATCAACCAATTTATGTGTCCAATATTACCCACAGTATAATTTTTTGGCACCACGTGTTTCATTTCTACGCGGTGATTGGGGCGGTGTTGATGGCCATGGCCATCGTTCTGATGGGTGCAGTGGCTACGTAGGAAATTGGGAATATAGCAACAATGAATCTCGGCTCGAGTCTGTTGGGATTAAGGCTATTATTGAAGATGTACGCTTTAATTATGATGTGTTTCTGGAAGGAGTCAGTACTCACTCTGATATTTCGGTCAAATTCCTCCTCAGTCAAGAAGTTAATTGACCCATTTTGTAGCAAAGGTCATCATTTGGTTAAGCTATCGGCATAGGCGCTTGAGCGTTTCTGCTTTTTACTCCCTTTGTAACCCGTTAAAGTGCGCTATAAGTATGGTTGGCCTATTATGTGCGCTTACAACCCTTGAAATGTGGTTTCGAGGCCAAAGCAAAGGAATACAATATAATGGGAGCTTTATTCAATAATGGCGGGAACGTTTTCTTGACTATAATGCACCTGAGTGGGCATTTTTGGCAGCTTATTCAATGTTCGGATTACTTGTTGTCATCCCATGGGTACGCTTGCCACCACAAAAATAGCGAGTTTTTCCAAAACAGCAAAAAGTAGCCATATCTTAAGTAGAGAAATGTAGAAGCTGATTTTCGGGGGGATTACCCATC
>ERZ1046367.6-NODE-6-length-187422-cov-13.603313_pt1 | contig 187422 bp, 181 predicted proteins | sample MGYA00383091_ERZ1046367 | MGnify/ENA primary metagenome ERZ1046367 (study PRJEB29581, sample SAMEA5548361) | metagenome | biome: marine; feature: coastal; material: water | depth 50 m | study: Short-term variability in the microbial, nano- and picoplankton... | reverse complement strand
CATCAAACTCATATCAAACTTTTTGCTCTGATTTTGCTTTCAGTCAACATCCAGAAAACGAAATATATGAGACAGCTTTCTGATACCAATGCACGAAGTTTTCAGACGATTTTAGTGAACGATAACTTAGCTTATCGAATGAATAATTTTGGCTCCAATGCATGGAACTATCCGCATTTCGTAGCGTTGCAGATGCCACACCGGAAGCGCACTGACCTCATCCAGCCAACTTAGACCTCAAAACCTTGCTCGCTCATCCGTGGTGTAAAACGATGCACCGAATGCATCACTCACAACAGCGACCTCAATATTTTCAAATTAGACCTCAGCCATTTATGGCAGGCCATCGATTGCAAGCAGCGGACCGCACTTAGGCAGTTCAAAATCAAGTTATCATCTTAAAAGTTCTTTTCTTCCCCCCAAAGATTTCAAAGTACGAAATTACCCGGAGCACTAATATTTCTCCATTCTTCATTTTGCGCTGCAATAAAGGCGTTGAAAGGCGGCACTATATTTGTCCCCCTTTGCGCCCAATGAAGGTTAATCAGCATGCCGATTATACTGGCTGTTAAGACAACTCTCGTAGCCGATATTGCTGCCCTCTTGGATATCTGTCCTTACGCAATATACCTCCAGCCCTTGCAGCCAGCCCCAGTAAATTCAACGGTCTGTGTGTGATTGTGGAACCGTGACTTGCAGTGATTTTCTCAAGCTCCTCACCCGCTGAGAAGGAAAACGGTGAAATCGTTGCAAAATAGTAAGTGATGTGTGCCAACACACACTCACGTACACAGCACCGCTTTGCGCTACCCTGAGCACATGGTAAGCGAATGGCACCTTCGCGAATCTGTCATCTGCGACATCCTAAGGACTCTGCCAATGCCAAACCGTCTTGAACCTAAAATGATCACCGGCAATTCTAACAAGCCGTTGGCCAGCGCCATAGCACGACGCATGTCAATGCATCGTGGACAACCCGTCGGCCTAGTTGATGCGCGTGTCGAACTGTTTAACGACGCTGAAATTTTTGTTGAAGTCTTTGAGAATGTCCGCGGAGAGGACATGTTCATCATTCAGTCGACCTCCCGTCCAGCTAACGACAACTTGATGGAACTCCTCATAATGTCTGACGCGCTACGCCGGTCTTCCGCGAGCCGAATTACAGCCGTGATCCCATATTTTGGCTACGCCCGTCAGGATAGACGTACTAAAGCTCGGACACCAATTTCCGCTAAGCTGGTTGCCAATATGTTAGTCGAAGCCGGTATCGAACGGGTTTTGACCATGGATTTGCATGCTGCGCAAATACAAGGATTTTTCGACATTCCTGTGGACAATCTGTACGCGTCGCCAATCTTCGCACTTGATATCCTTACCCAGTTTAAGGATGAGCTCAAAGATGTAATGATTATTTCACCAGATGTAGGTGGTGTGGCTCGGGCCCGTGAATTGGCTAAGCGCATTAACGCCCCGCTGGCCATCGTCGACAAGCGCCGCGAAAAACCTGGCGAAATCGCTGAGATGATTGTGATCGGAAATGTTGAAGGCAAAAAATGCATTGTGGTTGATGATATCTGCGACACAGCCGGAACGCTTTGCAAAGCCGCCGAAGTGATCCTTGAACATGGTGCCACCGAAGTTCATGCATACATTTCGCATGGTGTTTTGTCTGGGCCGGCTGTCAGCCGGATAACAAAATCCGTTATGAAATCGCTGGTGATAACCGACTCGATCGAACCCACACAACCAGTTTTAGACGCCTCTAATATTCGCATCGTACCCACGGCACCAATGTTTGCGCAGGCGATCATGAATATTTCTGCTGGAACAAGTGTTTCTTCTCTGTTTGAAACGGAAACTCTCGAACCGTCTTACGAAGGATTGTTCAAGGGTTAAAGCACCGGCAGCGAAGCTGCGCATTTTTAATTTCAGCGTCAAGCTGACGGCGTAAAGTTTAAAATCGTTTCGTGAGGTATATCAGGAAAGTCTGTGGCAATTGCATCGGCTGTTCGTCTTCACCCCAGATCGACGCGCCAATCGTCCGCAAATGCCAATTCACCAATCGCAATCCAAGACATCCGCACTCGCGCAACTCTGCTGTCACCCCATGTGCGAAACACTAAATGAAAACCGAGGTTAAATACATCTTCCGCCATAACTTCCGACCGAAAATTGTGTTCACAATCCATATCCCATAATGATAGCCCCACGTGTACTGTCGGTGGCAAACGGAACTTATCAGTAAATCGAATGCTCTTACGACGCTCTCGTGGTCCGTCACCGGTCCACATTTCTCCGTCCTCCTCAAACTCAGAGAAGAGTGTTACGTCACCACTGTCGACGCCGATAAAATGATTGCGTAGCTTTTTCATTGTCGTGACAAGCTAATTCAAGCTCAAAACCTCGCACAAGCGAAAAATGCTGCCTAAGTGCAGCTTAAGCTTTATTTATTTTACCGATAGAGAACCAAAATACTTGAAAACAGATTACAAGTTTATGAGGATAAGCTGATAGTTCCATGTTCAGTTATTTCACGAAAAAACCCCGTTTTTGTCGGGGTTTCTTCAGCACTGTTTGCGGCCGATTAGTCCATATCGTCCATCAGATGAACTAAATCAGCCACAAACTTTTCCGCAGCATCTTTGTGCTCGCTGGAAGCTTCACCGACTGCCTTGCGAGCAGTGACAAGGACGTCCTCAAGGTCAGATTTAGTTACTTCCGAGCCTACGTGCGCATGCTCAGCAATCACCGAAATTGCCTCTGCCGAGACTTCCGCAAAACCACGCGTCACTACAAAGTCCTTCTCACCTTCGGTGGAATGAACTTTGACTACGCCTGGGCGCAGCGAGGTTAGGACAGCTGCGTGCCCCGGCATAGCTGTCATATCACCATCAGCTCCCGGTATCTGCACGGAAGTCACTTCAAGTGAAGCAAGGCGCCGCTCAGGGCTAACTAAGTCAAATTGCATCGTATTTGCCATTTTGGACCTCCCTAGGCCGCTTCAGCAGCCATCTTTTCGGCTTTAGCGATCACCTCGTCTATTCCACCAACCATGTAAAAAGCAGCTTCCGGAAGATGATCATACTCGCCAGCTACAACAGCTTTGAACGAAGCAATTGTGTCTTCGAGCGGAACCTGAACGCCATCGGATCCAGTAAATACTTTCGCAACATCAAATGGCTGCGACAAGAAACGCTCAATTTTCCGCGCACGGGCCACGGCTAATTTGTCCTCTTCAGATAGTTCGTCCATTCCAAGAATGGCGATGATGTCCTGAAGTGACTTGTAACGTTGCAGTATCTGCTGGACATCCGAGGCTACGGTGTAGTGTTCCTCGCCAATAATCAATGGGTCCAGTAGCCGCGAAGTCGAACCCAGTGGATCTACCGCAGGATAAATGCCCTTTTCCGAAATAGCGCGATCCAGAACTGTCGTCGCATCTAAGTGCGCAAAGGATGTCGCTGGTGCGGGGTCGGTCAGGTCGTCTGCGGGCACATAAACAGCTTGTACAGACGTAATCGAACCAGATTTAGTCGAAGTAATTCGTTCTTGCATAGCGCCCATATCGGTGGCCAGAGTAGGCTGGTAGCCCACTGCCGACGGGATACGACCGAGGAGTGCCGAAACTTCAGACCCAGCCTGTGTAAAACGGAAGATGTTATCCACGAAGAAGAGGACATCTGCGCCAGTCTCATCACGAAACTGCTCCGCCAAGGTTAGACCAGAAAGCGCAACACGCATCCGCGCGCCGGGAGGTTCATTCATCTGGCCATAAACCAGCGCAATTTTAGACTCTTCAAGGTTGTCAGGAACAATAACGCCTGATTCAATCATTTCATGGTAGAGGTCGTTACCTTCGCGGGTCCGTTCCCCGACGCCAGCAAACACTGAAACACCCGAATGCACTTTTGCAATGTTATTGATCAGTTCCATGATCAAGACGGTTTTGCCCACACCGGCACCGCCAAACAGCCCAATCTTACCACCTTTGGTGTAAGGGGCCAGCAAATCGATCACTTTAATACCTGTAGTCAGGATCTCTGTAGCTGTTGACTGTTCCTTGAACGCTGGCGCATCGCCATGGATCGGGCGGCTATCAGTCGATTTAACAGGCCCTTTCTCATCAACTGGATCACCTGTTACGTTCAAAATCCGGCCCAACGTGCCCGTTCCAACTGGGACCGCGATTGGTTTGCCAGTGTCTATAACCTCTTGTCCTCGAACAAGTCCCTCGGTCGCGTCCATCGCGATGGTTCGGACCGTATTCTCACCGAGGTGCTGGGCAACTTCCAGAACCAAGTTTTTGCCATTGTTGCTAGTGGTCAGTGCATTGAGGATTTCTGGCAGAGCGTCCTCAAACTGCACGTCCACGACGGCACCGATGACAGCAGTCACTTTGCCTTTTGCGTTTGCCATGTTTCGTCTCCAGTTCTTAGAGCGCTTCAGCGCCCGAAATAATTTCAATAAGCTCGTTGGTAATCACAGCCTGTCTCGAGCGATTGTACTGAATTGTCAGTTTGTCGATCATGTCACCAGCGTTGCGTGTCGCATTGTCCATTGCCGACATCCGCGACCCTTGTTCTGAGGCACCGTTTTCTAGTAGGGCAGCAAAGATTTGTGTTGCAACGCCGCGCGGCAACAAATCCGCCAAAATTGCCTCTTCACTTGGCTCGTAGTCATACAGGGTGCCATCACCAGCGTCTTCGGCTGCTTCGAACGACGCCGGAATGATCTGCTGCGCTGTTGGAATTTGTGTCACGACATTTACAAACTTCGAATAAAAGATCGTACAAACATCGAAGCCTTCATCATCAAATCGCGTTAGCAGATCCGACGCAATTTTTTGCGCATCATCATAACCGACTTTCTTCACGTCAGTGAGGTCCACGTGACCAATAAAAAACTCTCCAAGGTCCCGCTTGATGCTATCTCTGCCTTTTTTGCCCACAGTAAAGATTTTTACTGTTTTTCCCTGCGCCTGTAATTCCTGCGCTCGCGCGCGGCCCAATTTAGCGATGTTGGAATTAAAGCCTCCGCAAAGACCACGCTCAGCCGTCATGATAACCAACAAGTGCACGTTATCCTTACCGGTACCAATAAGTAATTTTGGCGCCGACTCCGAGCCACCTGCTGACGCCGCTAGTCCACCCATTACGGCGTTAAACCGCTCGGTGTACGGGCGGGACTGCTCTGCAGCTTCCTGCGCGCGGCGAAGTTTCGCCGCCGCTACCATTTGCATGGCTTTTGTGATCTTTCGAGTGTTTTTGACACTCTCGATCCTATTTTTGAGATCCTTTAGATTTGGCATCTGTCAGAACCCCTTACGCGAAATCAGCTGCGTATTCGTCGAGTGCTGCTTTCACTTTGTCGGCTGCTTCGCCCTTAATTTTAGGGTCGTCATCAGTGATCCACTGGAGTAACGCAGCATGTTTGCCGCGCAGGTGCTGTAAAAGGCCGTGCTCGAAGCGTCCAACTTCTGAAACTTCAATTTTGTCAAGGTAGCCGTTCACACCCGCAAAGATGACACATACAATTTCCGAGTTTGTTAACGGGGAGTATTGCGCTTGCTTCATTAGTTCGGTCAGACGCGCACCACGGTTCAGCAGTTGCTGTGTTGCGGCATCAAGGTCAGACCCAAATTGTGCGAAAGCGGCCATTTCACGGTACTGAGCAAGAGACAATTTAACCGGGCCGGCAACCGAAGACATTGCCGATGTCTGGGCCGAGGATCCCACACGTGACACCGACAGACCTGTATTCACGGCTGGGCGAATCCCTTGGTAAAACAGTTCAGTTTCCAAAAAGATTTGACCGTCGGTAATCGAGATAACGTTAGTCGGAATAAACGCAGATACGTCACCGCCTTGCGTTTCAATCACGGGCAAGGCCGTTAACGAGCCGGCTCCAAAGTCCTCGTTCAGTTTTGCAGACCGTTCCAGTAGACGGGAATGCAGATAGAAAACATCGCCAGGATACGCTTCACGACCAGGCGGGCGTCTCAGCAAGAGTGACATTTGCCTGTAGGAAACCGCTTGTTTTGATAAATCGTCATAAATGATGAGCGCGTGACGCCCATTATCACGGAAAAATTCAGCCATTGCTGTAGCAGCATACGGCGCCAAAAACTGCATCGGCGCGGGCTCTGAGGCAGTCGCGGCTACAACTATTGAGTACTCGATTGCGCCAGTTTCTTCCAACTTTTTGACAAGTTGGGCGACGGTCGACCGCTTTTGACCTATTGCTACATACACACAATACAGTTTTTTACTTTCGTCGTCGCCCGCGGCTTCATTGTACGACTTTTGGTTCAGGATCGCATCGAGTGCCACAGCCGTTTTACCGGTTTGGCGGTCACCGATTATCAGTTCGCGCTGGCCACGCCCAATCGGGATCATCGCGTCAACGGATTTCAGTCCAGTTGCCATTGGTTCGTGAACTGATTTACGGGGGATAATGCCAGGCGCTTTGACGTCTGCAATTCCACGGTCAGCGGCCTCAATTGGACCTTTGCCATCAATCGGATTTCCCAAACCGTCTACCACACGACCCAAAAGGCCATTACCGATCGGTACGTCAACGATCGAGTTGGTACGCTTAACCGTATCACCTTCTTTAATATCGCGGTCTGATCCGAATATAACGACGCCGACGTTGTCGCTTTCCAAGTTCAGCGCCATTCCCATTATACCGCCGGGAAACTCGACCATTTCACCGGCTTGCACGTTGTCTAAGCCGTAGACCCGAGCAATCCCATCGCCGACGGAAAGTACACGGCCAACTTCGGCCACTTCGGCTTCTTGGCCAAAGTTTTTTATTTGGTCCTTAAGGATCGCTGAAATTTCGGCTGCTTGAATGCCCATTATCCGACCTCTTTCATTTCATTCTGGAGGGAAGCAAGCTTGGAACGAATCGACGTGTCGATCATCTTCGAGCCCACTTTAACTACAAGACCGCCAACGAGAGTGTCATCAACGGTCGCATTTATTTTGACAGATTTTCCAACGCGTGCTGCTAGAGATTTAGAAAGCTTCTCAATTTGGGTTTTTGTCAGTGGTTTGACTGTTACAACTTCCGCCGTAACTTCCCCTTTGTGATCAGCTATCTTTGTATGCAATTGTTCAATTAGCTGGGGTAGAACGAAAAGGCGGCGCTTCTCAGCCATCAAGGCAAGCGTTTTCTGCAGAACTGGAATGAGTTCCATTTTCTCCGCAATTTTGGCAATCGACCGGCCTTGGGCATCGCGGCTCACCAACGGCGATGTAATAAGGTCTCGCAGGTCTGCGCTGCCATTGAGTGCATCACTTAGGTCGTCGATGCCGCTTTCTAATTCGCCAAGTGATTTATCCTCGAGCGAAAGCTCAAATATCGCTGTCGCGTATCGCTGAGCGATACCTGTGGAAATCGAAGCTGGTTCGGACACTGTTACCCTTCCGCTTTTTTGGCCTCGGTGACGTACCGTAGTACGCGCTGGTTCGAGGAATTGCATGGACCAATCTGGAACAGGCCGGTCAAATTCGAGGCGGGTGTAGCAGAGGTGTGCGCACCTCGCAACATGGTTTAGATTATTGGCGCACACCTAGAGTCTCTTTTTTTTATGGCTTTACCAAAGGTGCGACCCTTTGCCTGCGGACAGAGCCAAAAAAAATGACAAAATCGCATGCAAAACGATTCCCGATCATGATCCCTGTAAATGGACCATGACCTTGAAATGACTTAAAAGATCAGGGGCGTGGGGTATCAAACCGACAAAAGCGCTCGTCAACTGTTTAAAATTACACTTGATAAGAGACCAAACCTGAACTGGCGGCGGCCATCGAAAAAAATTTGAGCTGTTGCTTTATTTTCTGTAAAATTTATCTCTTTGTTTTTGTCTCAGTTTGTCTCAAAACAGGTGTCTCCTAACATTTCTCGTGTTTTTAAAAACACCGCTCAGAGAAATTCTCACGAAACTTCGCATTGCCTGTACTCGGTTGCGAGCAACGTTTTGCCGTACGACCGAGGTCTAAGATTTTAAATTCATAAACCCAAACTCGAGTGCGCTGATCCCAACGATTTAGGCTTATCCATCGGCATTAGCCTTTCTTCGCATCCTCTGGATTTTACATAGTAGCGAAGCGATACCTTAAAGCAAAATGTAACATTCTGAATACCTTCAACAGGATTTGAATATATCGTTCTTAATCGAGAATACAAAAATCAACAAAACCCGCATCAAACCCGCCACCAAGACCAAAAATAATGCTCAGTTCGCGCGTCACATGCCCACGCAATGGCATGGCGCGCTCGAAAATCTACATTGCCAAGCGAACCTGTGTTAGCATGAAAGAGAAGACATCTTACTTGGGGAACGACTGTATAGAATACGAGTAGCAAACATTTTCGCAGAAAGGATATTCAAATGACCGATTTGATCCCCGCAGCAGCCAAAAAGAAAATGGAAGTTGCCTGCAAGAAGGTTGCGCAAAAAGTCGGGAAGGCAGTGCAACCCATCGACGAAAATGGAAAACTCGAAAAAGCAATCGTAAAGGCCTGCGAAAAAGAAATTCGCTCGATCGACAAGACCGTCGTGCAATTCTTTGCCGAAAAGCTGAAAGAAGCGTTAGCTAAAAATAAGAAAAATCCCTCCGGTCCAAAACCATTGTCTAAGGTCAAACCCAAATGGAAGCCGAAACCACCGGGGTCGGGTGTCCCGTCTTTGACGATACCGATCACCCAGTGGGTGGTGAATTCAAAGCTCGACACCAAAGCAAAGTTTTCGATCAAAGTATGGGCAGACCCGCGCGAATTCGAGAAAAAGGACAAGGGCGTGATGGTGAATTTCACCGTGGTGAACTGGTAGGCCTTTCGGGTGAAATCCACTCGGCTTCCGCCACTTCATTTCAGAATTCCGCAAAGCAGACGGACCAGAGTTTTGGTGGCGGTGCGTGGCTCAAACCGGAGGGGTTTCATTTCCTCTAAAAGCAAATCCAGACTTAATCTGACGGAATCAAGGATGCGTCGACAGAAGTGGGCCAGCTAACGAAAGACATGAAGAGGACCAAGGCGGATCTTCGTAACGAATTCTCCATCATGCAACAGACCGTCCATGCTGAAAATAAGTTTGCTGATGACGCACGTTAAAAGCTTGCTGAAAACAACGATCAGATCTCATTCGAAGAACTGGATGAGTTTAAGGTACATTCCGACTTTGTGCGGATGAGCGACGCGCAGCTTCTGGAGCGCATGCGAAAAAATCACAGAGTAAACGCTTGTGTCTTTAACAGTACTTGGTTTGTGGGTGCAAAACGTAAAGCAACCAAGTTTGGCCAACATCACTAACCCATATGTTGACGGTTTCCTCAGTCCAATTTTTAGTTGGATGTGGAGATCGGCAATTAAACTTGTTTCGTCTGTGCACCAGAACGACAGTAGTATGGTGCATGAAACAGCGAAAACCTGTTACCACAATTCATGCGACTTCACACCGGCGCTGCCCCAGGTTTGGGCACCAACACGCCGAGGGGTTTTTTGACCACTTCCCGTAATCCAGGCCCTTTCGGTGCATGTACCCGCTTGCTTGCTTCAACAATGAGGACGCCACCAGCAAGAACTGGCGAAATCGCCTTACCAAGACCTTCCAATACTGGGCCCGACTTGCGCCAAAACCGCCTGTGCGATGGAGGCTGATACAAAGTCGCCCGATGCCTCTCAGGCATGAAGCCGTGCTGGCGTAGTTGCGTCTCCAACTGCCCCGCGGAAAATGGCCGGCCGTGGCCAAACGGTGTCTTATCGCTTCGCGACCAAAGACCTGATCGGTGCGGCACCACGAAGATAGCCCGCCCGCCAGGACCCAAGACCCGATATGCCTCTTTCAAAACATCCGTTGGGCGTTCGCTTGTCTCTAGGCCATGCATAACGATCAATCTGTCAACATGCCCTGTTTCCAGAGGCCAAAAAGTTTCCTCGCAAAGGACCGATACATTTTTCATTCCGGGTGGCCAAGGCATGACCCCTTGCGGCGCTGGCATAAGCCCTATCACCCGACGAGCATCGACCAAGAACGGACGGAGCAATGGCACGGCAAAACCGAACCCCGCTATGGTAAGCCCGACAGCCTCCGGCCACAGTTCCAACATTTCATCGCGCACTGCCTTTTGCGCCGCACGCCCCAACGCGCTGCGGTAATAAAAATTCCTGAGGTCCTGTACATCGATGTGCATTGCACATGGTCCCATGATCGGCAAAACTCAAAACAACATAACAGCGAACAGGCGAATTTCCATGCCCCTTGAGATTGTCACTATCCCTTGCTTATCCGACAACTACGCATTTCTGGTGCATGACGCCGCTACCGGCGAAACAGCGTTGGTTGATGCCCCCGAAGCCGAACCTATCAATGCAGCACTCTCTGCAAGAGGTTGGCGTTTGAGTTACGTTCTGATCACCCATCATCACTGGGATCATGTGGACGGCCTTCCTACTATTCTAACGGCGCATCCGACGGCAAAAACCGTCGGTGCCGCCAAAGACGCCGGGCGTCTTCCTGCGCTAGATATTTCTGTCACTGAAGGTGACACCGTTAATTTCGGCTCTGAGGAAATACGAGTCATTGAAGTGGACGGCCATACGGTTGGTCATATAGCGTTTTATTTTCCAGATACAGGCGCAGTTTTCACCGCAGACAGCCTCATGGCGCTGGGCTGTGGCCGGCTATTTGAAGGCACACCCGAAATGATGTGGGACAGTCTGTCCAAACTTGCCTCCTTGCCTGCTGATACAATAGTCTGCTCTGGCCACGAATACACCGCAGCCAACGGCCGATTTGCATCTACGATTGACCCCGATAATGCAGCACTCAAAGATCGGCTTCAATCAGTCGCAAAAGCCGTCGCAGCCGGAACACCAACTGTGCCGTCAACCCTAGCGGAGGAACTGTCAACCAATCCATTTTTGCGCGGCCACGACCCAGCTATACAACGCTTATTAGGCATGGAGGGTGCAGATCCCGCGGCTATTTTTTCTGAAATCCGCAAACGCAAAGACGATTTTTGAGGCATCGAGAAATTGATTGGAGCTAAAAATCCATCATCAGTGCGGCAAAAAGCATCGTAATTCGAAATTTAACAAGTTTACAGGCCAGTTTTAACAGCTCACGCAGTCGATCACGTTAAATGTGAGCGGAAAAATGCAGAAAGTCCTTGAAGACAGCGACAGAACGACCAAACTTTAGAAGTACTGGAGCAAACGCGAGAACAAGAGCATTCTTGCAATGACACAAAAGCAGAGGGAGCACGAGCAGTGCCTTCATTCTCGAATACACTCGAACAGGCGATCCACGCCGCGTTAGCGCAAGCCAATCAACGGCAGCATGAGTTCGCGACACTGGAACATCTTCTCCTTTCTTTACTCGATGAACCTGACGCATTGCGCGTCATGCAGGCCTGCAGCGTCAATGTAGACGAATTGCGCACGGCGTTAACTGAGTTCATCGAAGACGACCTGTCGAACCTAGTGACAGACATCGAAGGATCAGAGGCCGTTCCAACAGCGGCATTTCAGCGTGTGATTCAGCGCGCAGCCATACATGTGCAGTCGTCAGGCCGCACCGAAGTCACCGGCGCAAACGTATTGGTTGCCATCTTCGCGGAACGAGAATCGAATGCGGCTTACTTCCTTCAAGAGCAAGACATGACCCGCTATGACGCAGTGAACTACATTGCACATGGGGTCGCGAAAGACCCTGCCTTTGGCGAAGCCAGGTCCATATCTGGTGCACCGGACGAAAGCGAGGATAGTTCCGGCACTCACGTCGAAGATGAAAAAAACGAAAGTGCGCTCGCAAAATACTGTGTCGATCTCAACGTAAAAGCCTCGAAAGGTGATGTTGATCCACTTATTGGCAGGGGGCATGAGGTTGAACGGTGCATTCAAGTGTTGTGCCGCCGTCGCAAAAATAACCCACTGCTGGTAGGAGATCCCGGCGTTGGCAAAACTGCTATCGCGGAGGGGTTAGCCCGTAAAGTTGTGCAAGGCGAAACACCAGAAGTCTTGTCCCACACAACTATTTACTCGCTTGACATGGGCGCGCTTTTGGCTGGCACCCGCTACCGTGGGGATTTTGAAGAGCGGTTGAAAGCAGTGGTTACCGAGCTAGAGAATCACCCGGATGCAGTGCTCTTCATTGACGAGATTCACACCGTTATCGGAGCGGGAGCAACATCTGGTGGGGCAATGGATGCCTCAAACTTGCTAAAGCCCGCTTTGCAAGGCGGCAAGTTGCGTACAATGGGATCCACCACTTACAAAGAATTCCGTCAGCACTTCGAGAAGGATCGTGCATTAAGTCGTCGTTTTCAAAAAATTGATATCAACGAGCCAACCGTGGAGGATACAATAAAAATCCTTCGTGGTTTGAAAGAGTATTTTGAGGAACATCATTCCGTAAGATACACAGCGGATGCAATTAAAACAGCTGTTGAACTTTCCGCTCGATACATAAATGACCGGAAGCTGCCAGACAAAGCAATCGACGTCATAGACGAAGCTGGCGCGGCGCAGCATCTTGTGGCTGCCTCTAAGCGACGCAAAACGATCAGCGTGAAAGAAATTGAGAACGTTATAGCAAAAATTGCCAGAATTCCCCCCAAAAGTGTTTCGAAGAACGACGCGGAAGTGCTCAAAGATTTAGAAAGGTCGCTGAAGCGTGTTGTATTTGGCCAGGAGGCCGCAATTGATGCCTTGTCGTCCGCGATCAAGTTAGCCCGTGCAGGTCTGCGAGAACCCGAGAAGCCGATTGGAAACTATCTTTTCGCAGGCCCGACCGGTGTCGGAAAAACTGAAGTTGCAAAGCAGTTGGCAGACACTCTTGGGGTTGAACTTTTGCGTTTTGATATGTCTGAGTACATGGAAAAACATGCCGTATCGCGCCTCATCGGTGCGCCACCTGGCTATGTAGGCTTCGATCAAGGGGGTTTGCTCACAGATGGTGTTGACCAACATCCACATTGCGTGCTGTTGCTCGATGAAATCGAGAAAGCGCACCCAGACGTTTACAATATCCTGCTGCAAGTAATGGATCACGGCGAACTAACAGATCACAATGGGCGTACCGTATCATTTCGCAACGTCGTGCTTATCATGACCTCCAACGCGGGGGCGTCGGAGCAGGCCAAGGCTGCTATTGGGTTTGGTCGCGACCGGCGCGAAGGCGAGGACACTGCAGCCATCGAGCGTATTTTTACTCCAGAATTTCGCAACAGACTAGATGCTGTAATCTCCTTCTCACCCCTGCCCAAGGATGTCATCTTACAGGTGGTAGAAAAGTTTGTTCTCCAGCTTGAAGCGCAACTACTAGATCGAGATGTGTCTATCGAACTCACCCGTAAAGCTGCTGAATGGTTGGCAGACAGAGGGTATGACGAAAAAATGGGTGCGCGACCACTTGGGCGCACGATTCAAGAATACATTAAAAAGCCGCTTGCCGAAGAACTTCTGTTTGGCAAACTTACGAAAGGCGGTTTAGTTAAGGTGAAGGTCAAAGATGGTGAGCTTGTACTAGATATATCCGGTCCAGAGCGCCCTCGCATCACAGGTAATAAGCCGCCATTGCTCACTGCTGAGTGATGCGCGGCACCCTTATTGGCTTTTTGGTCGGTATACACGCAGCAATTCCTGCTCTTTCCGCACCGACTTTATTTAAACCGGTCGATTGTGTTATCGGCAACACTTGCTTTATCCAAAATTATGTCGACCGAGATCCCACATCGGGGCAAACTGATATTGGATGTGGAGCGCTGAGTTATGACGGCCACAAGGGAACTGATTTCGCCCTACCAACTCTGCGGAGCATGGAGATTGGCGTCGACGTTTTGGCCGCCGCGGGCGGTGTTGTAACTGGCACCCGCATTGGCATGAGAGATCAGATTGCCACCCCAAAAAACTTCAAGGAGATTGAAGGTCGCGAATGCGGCAACGGTGTTGTAATTGATCATGGTGATGGTTGGGTCACACAATATTGCCATTTGAAAAACGGAAGTGTGAACGTTGCTAAGGGGCAAAGGCTTAAGGCAGGTGACCTAATAGGTCAAATTGGGCTAAGTGGTAAAACACAGTTTCCACATTTGCATATGTCACTTCGCCAAAATGATATCGTTGTGGATCCATTTCAGCCAAACCCAAATGCTAATTGTGGCGACACCCAAGCCGCACTGTGGGCCGACCCAATCCCTTACGTTCCGGGCGGTTTAATCGATGTAGCGTTCGCTCCTGCCATGCCAGACTTTGCAGCCATTAAAGCTGGCACTGCCTCGCAAACGGAAATGCCAAACAATGCGAAAGCGCTTGTCCTGTTTGCTTACGGGTATGGCAGCCGCCCCGGGGATCAAATTTCTTTTACAATCAAAGGTCCCAATGGAGATCTAATGGACTATTCGGTTTCACTGGAAGAACGCCAAGCTCAATATTTTCGAGCGGCTGGAAAGCGCATCCCAAACGCAGGTTGGAAATCTGGACAATACTCAGGAGTTGCGACGCTGACCCGAGGCGACGTAGTTCTTAGCCAGAAAATCGCGAACTTGACAATTCGATAAACCAGCAATCAAGTTCAACGCTCAGTAAACTTCAATTCAATGCGCCTATTGCGGGCGCGGGCCTCTGCAGAATTCGCGGGATCAACAGGCTGGTATTCCCCAAACCCGTTTGCTGATAAGCGTTGAGGAGGCACACCTAGGCCCTCAATCATATAACGCACAACAGACAAGGCTCGCGCTTGGCTTAGCTCCCAGTTATCAGCGTATAATTCACTGCGGATGGGTGTGTTGTCAGTGTGCCCATCCACCCGGACGATCCAATCAATCTCCTCAGGAATTTCCCCCGCAACGCTTTGCAAAATTGATGCAACTAAAGCAATTTCTGCTTCACCAGCGACAGATAATTCAGCGTCGCCAGGCGGGAAAAGTACCTCTGAAGCAAAGACGAAACGATCACCAACAATTCTCACCCCCTCCTGGGTTCCTAAAACCTGTCGTAATCGACCAAAAAACTCCGACCTATACTGCGAGAGATCCTTGGTTTGTTCTGCCAACTGGGCATTCTCTAGTTCAAGACGCTCGCGTTCGGCAGCTTCAAGTTGTCGCCGGCGGCGTTCTTCGGCCGCAGCCCTGGCAAGGGCCATGTTTAGTTCGCTTCCCAATGCCTCCAGCTGAACGTCAGCAGCAGCATCCCGCTCTTTATAATCATCCAGTAGTGCCTGTAGGCTTGACAATTGCGTCCGCAACGCACCGATCTGTTGGTTAAGAACTTCGATCTTTCGAAGTCCTTCGGCAGAGCGCGCTTCTTCCTGCGCAAGTGATTTCTGCGCAGTCCGCAACAGGGCTTCGCGTTCTTCGGCAGCTGTTAGGGCCTTCCCTGAAGACGCCTCTGCTGCCTTTTTTGCCGCAAGCGCCGCGGCAAGTTGTTTTTCAACAATGCCAACTTCACTCAGCGCTGCCTGTGCCGCCAGCTTGTCTGCTATTACAGCGGCCAACCTACCACGTAACGCCTCAGCCTCATCCCTCGCAATATTCACATCAGATTCAGCTGCTTGGCGAGACGCCACAGCAATAGCCAGTCTCTCCTCAAGATTTTTGAGCGCGCTCGTCAGTCCGTCACCAGCTTCCTCAGCCTGCTTGGCCTTGCTCTCTGCTGCCAATTTAGCGGTCAACGCCTCAAGCAGGCGTGACTCCAGTGCTTCGATATCGGTACGCAACTGGCCCTCTTCTGTAGCCGCACCTACCCTGGTTTTTTCCAGTGCTGCTTGGGATGCTGCGAGTCGAAATTGCAGTTCTGCAATGGTTTTTGAGCCCTGTTCTAATCCCAACATTACCGAAGTTAGTTCAGCTCGCAAAGACGCCAACTCTTTGTCCTTTGCTCCAGCGTCTCGTTCCACGTTTTCTAAGGCCAGAACCGCCCGTGCTAACTGCGCAGCAAAATCATCGCTGCGAATAAGCGCACCCTCTAGATTGGAACGGGTCGACACCAACTCACGTTCCTTTTCCGACAATGCTGCCTCAACTGCCGCTAAGCGAATTACCGCACTCGATAGATCTTCAGATACGTCCTGCCCCTCGACCAAGGCGGCAGCCAATTTCAGATCAAGATCTTCTTGCACTCTACGTGCTGCGGCGAGCATCGTCAGCGTCTCCTCGGCTTTCTTGCGTTGCAACTCAAGAGCAAGGGTCATCGCCGTTAACTCAGCGTCAGCATTTTTCAACCGTTCGCGCAGTGCAGCAACGGCTGAAGCCTCAGTCAGCCGCGCGGCCTCCTCATCTGTCAACTTACCTTCTAAGTTGTCAACTTTTGCCGCCAGTTCACCTTCCCGTCCCTCACTATCGGCCAGTTTGCGATTGATATCTTCGATCAGCGCCTGCATTGCGTCTTGTCGCGCAGCGGCAAGACGAGCTGCTTCGATTCGCAAATCGACTTCATCACGCGCCTTTGTAAGCGCAAGGGCGAAAGCATCACGCTCGTCCATCAGCGACTCTCGCTCAGCAGAAAGTTTATTACGCACACCTTCTAAATCGGCAATAGTGACACGCGCTGCGTCGCGTTGTACCTGCATGGTCGCCCGTTCAGCGGTTAGTGCGTCACGCTGACCTTCTAAACCGGCAATGGTGACACGTGCGGCGTCGCGTTGTGCCTGCATGGCCTCCCGTTCAGCGGTTAGTGCATCTCGCTGACCCTCTAAATCAGCGATAGTTCCAAGTGTGGTGACGCGTTGCGCCAAAAGCGCAGCGACTTGAGCTTCATAATTAGTGATACTATTGCGCGCGCCGAGCAGAGAAGAGTTTAGAGCATCCAGGTCCGCAGAAAGTGCAGATATCAACGCATCTTGTTGTTGCACCCGCGCCTCGCTGTCACTTAAAGTCGATTTTAATCCACCCACTTCTGTTTCAAGTTTAACGCTTTTAACTTGCTCTAGGCCGAGTGCCTCAGCCAGCGCAGCAACCTCCTCCTCCAAAGTGTTTAGTTCGTCTTCCTGTCCAGTAATCGTTTCACGCAGAACAAACTGCACAACCATAAAAATCGTCAAAACGAACATAAGCACCAGCAGTAGGCCGGTCATCGCATCGACGAACCCTGGCCAGATTGACGCCTGAAATCGTTGTCCGGTGCGTCGGGACAAGGCCATTTATCAGCCCTCCTGCCCGTCTTCTGCGTGCGGCGGAACCTGCTTTACTTTGGTAGATCGGCTTAACGGCTTGCCAGAAGTCTCGGCGACTTGCCCGCGTGCGATTTGACGCATAATACGGTGCAACCCAGAAATGTCGGTGCGTAATTCCGCCATACTCTCGTGCCGACCAGCCGAAATTTCCTCCAGTATTCGCAGCATTTGAACATCAATCGACCGCAGTCGCATCCGGCTTTCTGCATCAATTCCACCATCTTGGTCTTTATTTTCCAGAGCAACTAACAAGCGCTCCTGACCCTCTGCCACCCGCAAAAGTGCCTGCGTCGTTGGCGCTTGAGTTTCCATTCGGTCAGCCATGCGGTGGATAGCTTCCGCAAGTTCTGTTACCCGATCGTCTGGGTCAGAACGATCGCTTATCGCCTGTAAATAACTTTGCTGCATCGCCTCCAGCTGCTGGACCATGTTATCAAATGCCAATCCAACGAATTGATTTTCGACCCCGTCACTATCACCACTTGAAAAACCAACGCGAGTAATGGAACTAAGCCACTCTTCCAACTCTCTGTAAAACCTATTCTGACCATGTCCTGCGAACAATTCGAGTAGCCCTACGATTAGGGACCCAGCTAAGCCTAGCAAAGATGAAGCAAAGGCAATTCCCATACCACCCAATTGCGCTTCCAGACCGGTCATTAAGCGCGAAAAAACCTCAACTCCACCTTCACCATCCTGTGGCGCCAAGCTTCGAATTGTATCCACAACCGCTGGAACGGTAGTAGCCAGCCCATAAAAAGTCCCCAAAAGACCTAAAAAAATCAACATGTTGACAAGGTATCGAGTAATTTCGCGACCCTCGTCAATTCGTGTAGCCACCGAATCCAGAATAGATCGGGTACTGGTCGTATTAATCTGGCTGTGGGCGTCACGGGTGCGCAACAACGCAGCCAAAGGTGCCAGCAGTGAAGGTGCCTGATAACTCTCACGGCCTTCCCTATGGGCAGCAAAACTTTCGATCCAACGCACCGAACTGATCAAAGATAAAACTTGTCCGAAACAGGCTAACACGCCTATCAAAAATACGAAGCCGATGAAGCCATTCAAATACGGATTTGCAATAAACACCGGCATCACTCGGGGCATCGCAACATAAGCCAACAAGCCAGTCAGCCCAAGCACGATCAACATCAGAAGGATCTGGCGGATCGGTTGAGTGAATTGCGGCTCGACTTTGTGGTCTGGCTGGTCCATGTGGACAGATCCTGACTCTTGTTTTTTCCGCGGCTAGTGTACCGCCGACAGCTTGATCTGCCAAGGTTATATACGCTGCGTTGCCGCATGCACATTAAATAATTGTTAATTCTCGCACTCGGGCTGACAACCTATCCAGATCAGCGTCTTTAATACCAAGTTTTTCTAGACGGCTTGCAGTGTTGTGCAAATACTCTGTGTTAGGACCTCGCCCTCCAACTGCCCGAGCAATGATCTTTGCCTGCTCCTCTACATCAAGGTTACAGTATTGCACGTGGCCCGGATCAATCACATAGGTGAGCGCATCAACATAACGGCCGTTCGCCAACCGAATTGGCAAAACTTTTTCCAAATATGCAGAACTAATCAATTCACGTTCACGCAGGTAATCCAGAGTTCGTTTCCAATCTACGGACGCCACCGACAGCGCCAACCCTTGACAATGTGAGCCATCCCGGGCGTCAAGTGCCAAAACTAAACCCGGATCGTCAGTCGTGCCCCGATGGTGGATTGAGCGCATGCAGAAACTGCGATGCCAACCCGGCAAGGTAGCGACACTCTGCTCCTGGTACTCAAAGCCAGGGTTCCACAATAATGATCCGTATCCGAATACCCACATACTCTGCCGCTGGCCCTTCTTGTTTGACGACGTTAAATACTAATTGTTTGCGAGGGAAAAGAGGCCAATTCCATGATGAAGAATCTTGCGATGCTGATGATCCTTTTGGCATTTGGCTGGGCGGGCTATTGGGTGTTGGGAAGCTGGCGCGTTGAGAAAAATTTTGACCGATGGTTCGAAGATCGCCGCAATGATGGCTGGGTCGCAGAATATGATGACCTTGCCATACTGGGCTTTCCCAACAGATTCGATACAACATTCACCAATCTGACTTTGACCGCCCCTGACGCGTCCATGGCATGGGCGATGCCCTTCTTTCAGTTATTCACACTGAGTTACCGGCCAAATCACATAATCGTCGTGTGGCCACCCAAACAGACATTTACGACCCCACTCGAGGAACTGACGCTCCAAACCGACAACATGCGCGCTTCTTTTGTCTTTCATCCAGAAACAGAACTGACACTCAACCGCGCTAATATCTCGGTTAATAAATTGAACTTGAAATCAACACGGAACTGGCAATTAGGCGCAGACAATTTAAGTTTGGCGGTTTATCAGCAAGAGGGACAAAGTGCGAGTTACAGGATAGCGTTGAGGGCCCAGGATGTCGCGTCACCTCTCGCAAACCCACTATTCTCAGGCATTGGACTACCCAAGGCACTTAGCGCCCTCGAAGTGGACTTGACTGCTAAGTTTGATCGAACTTGGACACGTCGTGCCGTTGAGCATGCACGACCCCAACTCACCCAAATAAATCTTGCGCTCGCGGAAATCTCCTTGGGCGACCTTGGGTTAGTCATGAATGGGGATATCACAATTGATAAAGCGGGCTATCCAAACGGCAATATTAACATTCGTGCTGTGAACTGGCGCGAAATCGTCTCAATAGCTCGTGATAGCCCTCAGGTATCACCCTCAATTACCAAAGCAATCAACGGCGCACTGAACCTTGTTGCCCAGCTTTCCGGGACGGCCAACACAATTGAGTTTTCTCTAACTTTCTCGGACCGCTTTATGCGGATTGGTCCAATTCCAATCGCCCCAGCTCCGGTGATCAAGCTCAGGTAATTGGGCATTTTTTTTTCTTAGCGGCAGTAAGTTCCGTTGCGATGACGAGCCACATCAAAATGAAAATGATCTTTGTGGTATCGATCTGCATTTGGTCCCAAAACGGTTCCAAACGGACCACACGCACTTTTTTGTATCTTTTTTAAAATACGGCCTTTTTTTCCATTATTCCAATCCTTCAGAACAGAGATCGTATCGCCGTTTCTAAGCCTAAATTCGGACAAGTCGATTGCCTTACCTTTGCCGTGCTCAGAAATTTTAGCGCCCTTGCGGTTGTTTCGCGTGCGACAAGAATAATGCGCCGCAACTTTAAGTTCCACAACACCACCACCATAACTTCGCATTGCAGGCTCCAGACCTTTGTTTACCCAAAGTTCAAGCGCTTTCGCGGTCTCACATGTCATAATCGACGGTGTGCTTAGGCGGACGCCGCGGACTTCATACAGCTTAATTGCACCTTTTGAGATCCCGCATCCAGCAAGCTTTCCCGGAACCGGTTTAATTTCTTTACCAACTAATTTTCGGTCCTTGCAGACTTTGCCAACCGTATTACTGGACTTCTTGGTGCGTGAAAAAAGTCCCGTTTTTTTCGCGGTTTTCTTCTCCGGAACCGTCACAACCACTGCTGATTTCGCAGCTGGGTTCGCCGTGGATTTCGAGATATTTTTTTGTTCGACTGTAAGATTTACACCTTTGGGGCGAGTCACCGGGCGCAATGATTTACTCGGCGCGAAATTGGGCAAAGCTGGTGGGAGCATTTGCTCACGGATCAGCGGCCGCAGCGATCGTTTTGGTGCTTGGGCATCTACCGCCGAGACGAAACTGATCGCAATAATCATGCAGGCCACTATGCTGGCCCACAATTTCATTTTCTGGGAGCCCCACGACCAAAATCTGGCGCGTCCGTATCCTGCCCAGCTTTGATAATTCCACGGCGTATCGCCCGAGTATGCGTAAAATAATCGAACAGATGGTCCCCATCTCCTGTGCGGATCGCCCTCTGTAGCGCGAAGAGTTCCTCGGTAAACCGCCCAAGAACTTCCAAAGTTGCATCTTTATTAGTTAAAAACACATCGCGCCACATGGTCGGATCACTGGCAGCAATCCTCGTAAAGTCTCGGAAACCTGCAGCGGAATATTTGATTACTTCACTATCAGTAACGCGCCGTAAATCATCCGCCACGCCAACCATCGTATACGCGATCAGATGTGGCGCATGGCTGGTAACAGCCAACACTAAGTCGTGGTGATCAGCATCCATTTGCTCCACATTAGCGCCAATTCCCTCCCACAAGGTTCGCAAACGAGATACGGCGTCAGGATCAGTTGTTTCATCGGCTGGCACAATTATGCACCAGCGATTGTCATATAGTTCTGCAAAACCACTTTTGGGTCCAGAATGCTCAGTTCCCGCGAGTGGATGTGCTGGTACGAAATGAACGTTTTCTGGCAAATGCGGCGCTACGGCTGTGATAACAGAACGCTTAACAGATCCTACATCAGAAACTGTCGCACCAGGCTTCAACATTGGAGCAATCTCTTCGACCACGCTGCCCATCGCTCCAACAGGCACGCACAAGACCACTAAATCAGCATCGGCGACTGCTTCGTCGGCACTGTCACAAATTCGATCACACAGACCGATCTCACGTGCAGTATCTCGGGTGGTCTTGGTTCGGGCATAACCTGTCACTTCGCCCACCAGACCACCACGCTTTATCGCCCAGTACATTGAGGATGCAATCAGGCCCAAGCCGATTAGAGCAACGCGGCCGTAGACTTGGCTCATTCTGCTCCATCCTTGAATTGGCCAACCGCATGTACCACTCGACGACAACTTGCCTCGTCACCAACCGTGATCCTTAGGCAATTAGGCAAACCGTAGCCACCCACACGTCTTACAATAAGACCCTGCGATTTTAGGTAATTATCGCAAGCTACAGACTCTTCCTCATCCGCAAACCTAGCAAGAATAAAGTTGGCCATTGACGGATCAGATGGGACACCCAATTCAGCTAACGCCTCGCCCAGCCACGCCCGCAGACGGGTGTTCTCTGTACGGCACTTTTCAACCCATGCCTGATCTTGTACTGCCGCTTCGGCAACGGTCAACTGTATCGACGATAAGTTAAAAGGTTGTCTCAGACGGTTAAGTACATCTATAATTTCGTTTGGCCCGTAGCCCCACCCGACCCGCAAGCCACCAAGTCCATAGATTTTGGAAAACGTGCGGGTCATTATCACGTTATCTTTTTCTTCGACCAACTTCGCGCCACCATCATGTCCTTCTACATACTCAGTGTAGGCTCCGTCGTGCACCAGAATTACACCTTTCGGCAGGCCATCAGCCAAACGCGCCACCTCTTTGGCATCAATCATTGTGCCGGTGGGGTTAGCAGGATTGGCGATGAAAACGATTTTCGTTTTCTTCGTGCAGGCGGCAAGTATGGCATCAACATCGACGATACGCTCGCGCTCAGCCACTTTAACCGGTTTGGCGCCAACCATGCGCGCCAGAATGGGATACATAGAGAATCCGTGCTCTGGGTAAATGACCTCATCACCAACGCCCGCATATGCCTGTGTGACAAATTGCAAAATCTCGTCGGATCCAACTCCGCAAATGATCCGATCCACATCCAAGTTATGCAAATTGGCGATAGCGGTGCGCAATCCAGCATGGTCCGTGTTGGGATAGCGGTGCAAGTTGTGGCCAGTTTTAACATGCGCCTGCTTCACAATGTCCGAGTTACCGAAAGGGTTCTCATTCGACGACAGCTTTACCACTTCGGTCAAACCCTCTATCGAGGATTTACCACCGACATAAAGCTCGATATCCATGATACCTGGTTGCGGTTTAATTCTAGACATCACAACACAACTCCTGCTACCAAATGGGTCTAGCCCTGCTACATCCCCAATGCCAGAGGCTTTCGCCCATTCCCTTCAGGAGGGATACGATGGCAGCAAAATACTGGCACAAAAACCACATCTGGGTGATTTATTAAGGTAATACCGGTGTCATCAAGAGCTTTAAAGCAGTTTTGCCTAACAGATGCGTTTTGCAAACATCACAACGCCACACAAAGAAATTCAGCTAAAAAACAACTTTTCATTGCGAGGCCGCAGTGAGTAGCGATCCGCTATAAAAAAGCCCAGCGCTGCTCGGCGCCGGGCTTTGAAATCAAGCTCTGTTGATCGCTGGATTAGTTTTTCGCGTAAAATTCCACGACCAGGTTCGGTTCCATAAGAACTGGATACGGCACATCGGACAGTCCTGGCGCCCTCACAAAAGTGGCTGACATCTTACTGTGGTCAGCGTCGATATAGTCAGGAACGTCCCGCTCAGGCAGCTGAACAGCTTCCAAAAGAACGGCAAGTTGCTTTGACTTGTCGCGAACTTCAATCACGTCGCCTTCTTTCACGCGATACGATGGAATGTTCACTTTTTTTCCGTTTACGCGTACGTGTCCATGGTTCACGAATTGGCGCGCTGCAAAAACAGTCGCCACAAACTTGGCGCGGTACACAACCGCATCCAGTCTTCGCTCCAGGAGGCCTATCAGGTTTTCACCGGTATCGCCTTTAACACGCTCAGCTTCACCATAAATTCGACGGAATTGTTTCTCGGTTAAGTCGCCGTAATAACCTTTCAGCTTTTGTTTAGCACGCAACTGCGTACCGAAGTCGGATAGCTTACCTTTCCGACGCTGACCATGCTGGCCGGGACCATAATCACGCCGGTTGACGGGCGATTTGGGGCGACCCCAAATATTTTCGCCCATGCGGCGATCGATCTTGTACTTGGCAGACGTGCGTTTCGTCACGGCTGATCTCCTTCTTTTGCTCGACGCTGTTCAAAGCGACTATGAAGGGCGTTGTCCTCTTGGGTTACCCCATGACAGGCCTCCCCTCACGGGGACCACCAACACCAGTAGGCGGGCGTATATAGAAGTCCCCTAAGGTGTCAAGCAAAACACGCCGAAGCCGGAACTTGACGTTCAGTCTGCATGCTCCTCGCCAGGCAGACGGCATGAACACCAGAACTCTGGCCGCGATCCACGGCCACATGTTTTCGTCACCAAATCTCCACTTCACGTGCTGACTTGGCTACTTATTTGCTGCTGTCAATCCATTCGAGACCTTGTAAAAATAATTTTTCCAGCATTGACAGTAGTGAGTTTGGCTTGTCGATTTGCAAGTCCCCATAGTGACCAACTGCAGTGACCAACTGCGAACATTTGGCTTTGTGAAGCGAGGCAGCAGAGATAGCGTCTGCCATAAGGTTTTCCCGTAGAAAATCAGGACGCATGCATCCAAATCGCAGCCTCCGGCCCCGAGAGAATACGACGCGCAAATGGACCATACTGATGTGGATCATGCTCTAACTCAGGTCGCATTTTAAGCAACTCTGCCCGGTCATCGGCATCCAGAGAATTTAAAGATGCACTCGCAGGATGGAAGCTTTCCGTTTCAACGCCATTAGCCCAAATCACTTCATGACGCGGCAGCAGTAAATGCACGTAAGTCACTTCACGTAACGCTTGGTCAATACAAATCGTCGAGCCGTTTACTAGGTCTTTTGCGCGAACCATCACTTCTGCCGTATTAAACAACTCATGCGCTACGCGGCCACGTGCCAACATCCGATGTTCTGGTGAAACCAATAACTCCTCATCCGGTCGTTCAATACCCAGTGCTCCGGCACGGATGCGAATTGGTCGCAATTTGGGCATTGCAAACAATCTGGCACCCGTCATCCGCCTGCTTCCAACCCATTGAATTTCCTGTGCGCCGTTATCTTTTGTTTGAACCTTATCGCCTTCGCGTAAATCACCAATGCGGCGCGACCCATCTGGGGTTTTGATTACCGTTTCTGGCGTGAAACAAATGACACCAGTTTCCACCGACATTGAGCGTCGGTTTTCCAAACTTTGCATGGAGTGGTGCACAACCCATAAAGCCTTATTTTTTGGTGGCAATTCATTTAAAAACATTAACAAGGGCGCATTGTCCAAGACTTCAATCAATGTTGCAGCAAAGCTGCTTTCGCCATCAGTAACTACAAAACCTCCGTCGAAAAGGGGCTCAGTTTCGTCGATATCTTCTGTTTCACTCAAAGCCACTCCGACCAACCGATGCACCATGCGCGCCGCCCGTTTACGAATGTTTGCCGCCTCTCCCCCTTGGTCCAACCTAAGTAGCTCATTGGGACCGTCCACACGAACAGCGTCCCCACTCCAGCTCCATGATACGCCCGTTTCCAACGCTTGCTCCGGCGCGTCCTCAAGACCGTCTACTTCTGTTTGTGACCAGGAGATGACAAACGTGCCACAAAAGCCCGTTTCCATTACCTAATTACCTGCCAATATAAATTTTTTTTATTAGCCTGACGATATCGAAGGCGAATCAAAATTCAAAGCGAAGTTTTGTCAAAAAGATAAAAAGATGTAAATTTGACTCAGAATTTTACATCGAGCCTAATAGCCCCCACAACTTGGCTCTGGTTCTGGCCTACAAATTCTTTGTCAAGCCAAGTTAGGCCGTAAAAAAAATGTGATTTCTTTCGTTGCCAGTGCAATCCTGCTCGAACGCGATTACGGGCGTTCGTCAACGTCAAACCCCGACTGCTGGGTAAATAGACACTATCAAAAACTTTTGCGACATCCGCCCCTAACACAAAACTTAAGCCCGGCTGCTGGTTTTTGATGGCCCTGTAGCGATGCCCGGTAACCCAGTCACGAATAAGCAATTCACCTTGACCAAACGTTCCAAAAGTAAAGTCAAAGCCAGTACGCAGTAAGTTTTCGTCACCAGCGCGAGCCTCTGCAAATGGTCGCAACCGGCTTTTATTACCTAAATAGAAATTGCGACCAACCTCAGCCACGGCTCTCGCACTCCATTGGTTGGATAACTGCGCCGCAAGTACCGTGTTAGACGCGCTAGGAATGCCCAGCAACTCATGAAGGAGTTTTTGTACTTCATCGAGCTGTGTCATCGGACCAATAGCAACCAACTCTCCACCCACACTGAACTCAGTGTTCTTCAATCTAAAGTGGGTGTGTAATCCCCATGACATAGCCCCAGCAAAAGGTCGATCTCCAGATCCTGCCGAATTGAGTTTTTGTGGGCTGATAATTTCAGCCCCATATCGGATCTCGATGATTTCTCCAAAATGTTCCGGAAGTCTTCCGTTCCAACCAAATCCGAGAACTCGACTTGTAGAAATTGATCCCGTTCGCCAACGGTCTCGACCATCTCCAAACAAATCATTCACTATAATTCTACCATAGCCAAGGGCTTCACGCCCTTGAGCTGCGGCACTAGTGCATAAAATAGCTATTGCAAGAAAGCAAAAGGAAGCAATTCGACCTATCATAACAGTCCCCGACGAACGCCCCCACGCTCGCACCGTCCTACTCAGAAAAAGTCGCCAACACCAGACCTTACATGCTCAGATGCCAGTATTAGCAAACGGTGTGTAAATCCAGCACCACTGTCGCCGACCCAAACGCGGCACTAGTGGTAACTAAACTATCAAGGTCGTTTATATTGGCATGAGTTGCCCCTTCCGGTAAACTCCCGACGTCTTAAATCAAAAGCGTAGCGCAAGTGAACTCCTGACCAATATCTGCATCCCATTATATTTCAGAGACAAATACAAAGCCTCGAATTGATATGTTCTAAGCGGTAATGGAGGAGCCTACAACGCGAGACCTGTGACGCGAAAATTTGAAGGATTAATAAATATTAGAAAAGCCCCTGTTCACGCGCTATGAGCGCCGCCTGTGTTCGGTTGGCTACACCAATTTTTCGGTAGAGCGTTTTCACATGAAGTTTGATGGTCGGCTCTGCCAACCCAAGATCGCGCCCAATCTCTTTGTTCGACTTGCCCTCAGAAAGACCACTCAACACTTGCATCTCGCGTTCCGTCAAAGACTGCGCAAACGGGTGCTCTTTTGCGGCTGGTTCCTGAGTCAAAAACTCAATTGGCAAATATCGCTCTCCCGTCGCCATAAATTTAATTGCATTAATCAAGGATTTTGACGACAGGGTTTTGGGAATAAATCCCGTCGCCCCAACCTCCAGCGCGGCCTCTGCAATTTTGCGGTTTGCCTCACCAGATAACAGAGCGACATTGAACGCATCAGGCATGTTACAAACCCACCGCAGGCCATCTAGTCCATTCATTCCTGGCATGTTGTAATCCAGTATAACCAAGTCAAATGGGCCTTCATTTTCGATGAGTTTGAGCGCTCCCATAAGATCCGGTGAAGAGCTGGTTTCAATATCGCTCTCGTTTTGGATGAATGCCACAAGGGTATCGCGCAGTAGATCATGGTCATCTGCAATCAGAAGTTTCAATTTATAAACCTTTTTTGTGACTGCAGAGATTTCAACCCTTTGACGCACGCGCCGCACAGTAAAAATTGTGAGCAATTTCGATTATGGTTACTGGTAATCGGCGTGCCATCCTCTGTAATTCTCCAGCTCAGCATCTAAACTAAAGCTTTTGTGCGCAGATCAAATAAATGAACGAAGTGAATTGGATAAATTATTATTTTTCTATGTTGATTGTCTGGAAAGGTATTTATTTTCTCACTAAACTCCGCTTTTATAATTACAAAGACAAGTCCCTATTCTTTCGGATACTTTTTTATCCGTTTGTTCAGTTCCCAGCAATCATAAGCTATGACATATTAACAAAAGCATATATGAGGGTCCATTGCTTACATTGAAATTAAAACGGGTAATGTTTGCCGTAATAATTGGACTTTTGCTACCACTCACGTACACCGCGTCAGCAGATGGCACCATGGTCATGCCGACCGGAAGTGTCATCCTGACTGTGTCAGGAAAAATAAAGACCACAAATTCGAACAATACCGCGAAGTTTGACATCGAAATGCTACGCGCGCTGCCATTGGTGAGCTTTTCAACAGCAACAGTTTGGACAAATGGACGCCAAAAATTCACTGGTGTGCCTCTGGCAGCACTGCTTGACAGCGTCGGGACATCTGGCAAAACCGTCGAGGCTTGGGCAATCAACGACTACTTTACTGATTTCGACTTAGAATCACTTGACAACAACGTTCCAATTATAGCGTACGAACTAAACGGTGAGCCAATGTCGCGCCGGGATAAAGGACCACTATGGATCGTTTACCCCTATGACTCATCCCCCGACTATCAATCAGATCTGATTTTCTCTCGGAGTATCTGGCAACTCGACAGGCTCGTTGTCATAGACTAGTGTCTTTATTGTATCGTTCAAATTCCCTAGTTTATCACGTATTGCCATGACGATCTCTAAAGGACTGACCGGGATATATCGCGATCATCGTTTTGGCCTTTCTCTAGCCACAATCGCATCGCTCCTGCTCATTATGATTTTTTCTGTTTCACTCGAAGTTCGATCCAATCTCGAGCGTTTGAGGATCTCAAGTTCTGACAATATTCAATGGACGGTCAGTCAAATTGAGGTCGAGATGTTGGAATTTTTAGAAGCAATTACTATTGCCCGCAATCAAGACAACAAAGCTTTGGCGCGCGTCCGTCAGGAATTTGATATATTTTATGGTCGCGTCCAAACACTGTCTAACTCCCCAGTTTACGACCAAGTTTTTCAAATCGAGGGTGTTCCAACGTCCAGGAAGACAATTCAGATTTTCTTGAATAAGGCAGCCCCGCTAATCGACGCTTCTGACAAGATCCTGCGGTCTAATCTCACAGAACTACATCAGCAGGCTATGGAGCTCAGGCCCGAAGTTCGAAAACTTGCCGTGACCGCACTTAGCAGTTTGGCTCAGCAGTCCGACATGCGCCGACAATCGGTCGATAGCACGCTAAAAAGACTGGCCATTTTGACGATCATGCTTTTCACTGCCTTAGTCGGGTTGGTAATAATCGTCTGGTCAACCTATAGGCAGACACACAGGCGCGGCATCGCTCTCGAGCAAGCTAACCAACGAATGGAAATCATTCTTAAAACCTCTTTAGACGGGGTTATCGTCGCTAATAGGTCTGGTCAGCTCTTAGATTGTAACCACGTTGCACGACAGATATTTGGTATCGAAGTCGATAAAGTTTGCGAATTTCGTATCGGTGATTTGTTCATAGAGGAACACTTAGCGAGCCTGGAAGCATCGCAGCCTGATCAAGATAATATTATTGGTAAAGGTCGTATCCAAATCACTGGTAAGCGTGTGGATCAGACACAATTCCCAGTTGAAGCCGCCATACAAGTCACTTTTGTCGGCCGTCAAAAATTGTTTGTGGCATTTATACGTGACATCTCCAAACGAGTTGCGAACGAAGATGAACTTGTTAAAGCCCGCGATCGCGCGCTTGCTGGAGAGACTGCAAAGGCCGACTTCCTTACAGTAATGAGCCACGAAATACGCACTCCACTGAACGGATTACTTGGCAACCTTGAACTTCTTGAAGACACAGGGCTGACCAAAGAGCAAACACAGTTTATCCAAAACATGCAGATTTCAGGTAGGATCCTATCCCAGCATGTTGACGGTGTTTTAGATTTAGGACGTTTTGAGGCAGGAAAAATGGTATACCCGCTCGAACCAGTCGACATTGGAAATCTAATTCAAGACGTAATTAAAGGGCAAAGCAGCCTTGCCGAGAGCCAGGGTACGACCCTTGAATGGCGATGGGTTGGTATAACAGTCGCCGTGATTCAAAGTAATAAACAAGCTCTAGAGCAGGTCCTGCTTAATCTGCTCAGCAATGCCGTCAAATTTGCGCCAAACGGCCGCGTTATGATAGAGATTGAATACGCCTCGGGACAAAAAATAGACAGCGACACGCTCGACATGCGTGTAAGTGACACGGGCCCAGGAATTTCCGAACAAGAATTGGAAACAGTTTTTCAAGACTACGTGACGCGCGATACGTCGTATGGACGTATCACAGGCGGCTCAGGTTTAGGCCTTGGTATTGCACGCCGGATTATCGACACACTTGGGGGGAAGATAGGGGCGGAAAGCGTTGAGGGAATTGGAAGCGTTTTTTGGTTTTCCATTCCAACGCGCATCGCAAAATTGCCAATTGCGGAGTTCCCTGAACTTACTGACGAGCGGGCACCGCGGCAACTTGATATCCTTCTCGTCGAAGATAACGAAATTAATCGTGAAGTTGCGGCTTCGATGCTGAAACGCGAAGGACACTCGGTTTCCTGTGCTAAAGATGGACAGTCCGGCATCGACGCTGCAGCAGTGCGCACGTTTGATGTCATACTAATGGATATCTCAATGCCAGTAATCGACGGATTTGAAGCCGCGCGACAAATTCGAAGTGGGAATGGAGCCTCGAGAAACAGCGAAATTATTGCTATATCAGCCAATGTTTTGCCCTCCCAGCAGCAAAAATTCGAGAACGCCGGCGTTAGAACTTTTTTACATAAACCGCTCAGTAAGGATGCATTGCGAGAAGCACTCAAGCAGACGACTGATGACGACGATTTCAAAACCAAAGACAGTAATGACGCGACAACAACTCTAATTGACCTTGATCACATCAACACAGCGCGCGAAAGCTTAAAACCCAAAATTTTGCACGAGTTATTCTCGCGATTTCTTGAGGAGGTGGATGGTTTTGAACAAAACTTCTCGTCTGACCTCATCACTCACGGTGACCTGCCCAAAATTGCAATCGCTTCCCACAAAGCTGCTGGTAGCGCGGCGGTATTTGGCGCGACCGCGCTACGCAAGACTCTGAATGAGATTGAAGCGGCTGCCACTGCCTCAAATTTGAATGCCACGGTTGAAATCCTCCCCGATTTCACCAAAAGATGGCACAAAACCAAATTAGCACTTAAAATCATCTTGCCGTAGTGCATCTGACCACCAGCACAAAGATCGAATACCAACAAGCTCAGGAAAGAATTTCTTGCAGCGGCACAAGCGCTAATAATAACCTCGTCTGGAGAATCCAGAGGGTCGCCAATGCCACAAAAAGTAATCGTCGCCGGTGTCGGCATGATCAAGTTTTCCAAACCGGGAGCGTCTGATACGTATGACCAAATGGGCGCGGCGGCCATCCGAAATGCTCTTAAAGACGCCGGATTGTCCTATCACAATGTCGAGCAAGCTTATGCAGGTTTTGTTTATGGCGACAGCACTTCAGGTCAAAAGGCACTTTATCACGTCGGCATGACCGGTATTCCAATTGTAAATGTAAACAACAATTGCTCCACCGGTTCTTCCGCACTTTTTCTCGCCCGACAAGCTATTGAGTACGGTATAGCTGACTGTGTTCTAGCCGTTGGCTTCGAACAGATGCAATCCGGCCCTCTTGGCAGCCATTGGCACGATCGGCCTACACCTTTTGATGATTTCGATGCTGAAACAGATGCGCTGGTGGGCAATCCTCAAGTTCCACTTGCAATGCGCTATTTTGGTGGCGCCGGCAAATCTCACATGGAGAAATATGGCACAACATTGAGTGACTTTGCCAAAATTCGCGTTAAGGCGAGCCGCCATGCGTCGCGCAACTCACTTGCACTGCTAAACAAAGAATTGACTGAAGACGAAGTGCTGCGAGCCCCCTCTCTTTGGAATGGTGTTATGACGCGCCTGATGGCGTGTCCACCAACTTGCGGTGGTGCGGCGGCCATCCTGTGCTCTAAAAACTTTGCCCAGAAAAACAACCTTTCAGAAGCGGTTCTTTTAAAGGCCCAAGCGATGACGACAGACTACCCCTCTACATTCACCGCGCACGACATGATGCAACTTGCCGGCTTTGACATGTCCAAAGCCGCTTGTGAACAGGTTTGTGACATGGCTGGCATTGGGGTTGACGAGGTAGACGTCGTCGAATTGCACGATTGTTTCGCACAAAATGAACTTATTTCTTATGAAGCTCTTGGCCTATGCCCGGCAGGTGGAGCTCAAAAATTCATTGCCGAAGGTGACAACACTTACGGAGGCAAATACGTGACCAACCCCTCGGGAGGCTTACTGTCCAAGGGCCATCCATTAGGTGCAACCGGGCTTGCACAGTGCTATGAATTGACGCAGCAACTTCGTGGCACGGCCGAGGCGAGACAAGTGGAGGGTGCAAGACTTGCACTTCAGCACAATCTCGGGCTCGGTGGGGCCTGCGTCGTCACTTTGTATCAGGCGGGCTGAACATGGGCGTGTTTAATCGAAATGTGACAGGACACGTCAGTGTTCCAATTGCAGTAACGCTGGAACGCGGGGCATTAATTTTTTTTGCAGAAACAATCGGCGAAACTAATCCTGTGCATTTTGACATACTTTCTGCCCGTGCTGCCGGGTATCCAGACATACTAGCGCCTCCGACTTATGCAGCGGTCGTCGGATCGCAAGCCGACCATGCCGCACGACGCCAAGGCCATGGTCTCACTAGCACACTTGATCTAATCAATGCTGACTACCGTCATGTCCTTCACGGTATGGAAAGTTATGATTACCACAGCTCTTTTTTCGCTGGTGATCAAGTCACTGTGACAACAGAAATTAAGGGCTTCAGCGATGTAAAAGGTGGTAAGCTAGAGATCGCCCACATTTCTCAAAAAATCAAACATCCAGAACGGGGTCTGCTTGTTGAAATATCTCGTGACATCATACATCAACTCGATCGGAGTGCTTTACCATGAGTTGCACTCCTCAAACAGCCATGGTTGGAGACGAGCTACCACACCTAAGCTTTGGTCCAATAACACGAAGTACGCTCGCACTTTATGCGGGGGCATCTGGTGACCACAACCCAATTCATATTGACTCAGATTATGCAACAAAAATAGGTTTGGACGATGTCATCGTTCATGGCATGCTGTCGATGGCACAATTTGGCCGCCTTGTGTCCAACTGGGCCGGTACCGCCAACCTGATAAATCTTTCCTCTAGATTCACTGCCATGACGCCAGTTGGCGCCACTTTGACTTGTCAGGGTACAATCACCGAACGTTTTACCAAAGACGCAGCGTTATTGTTGCGTGTCCGACTTTCTGCCAGCATCGAGGATGGCACGGAAACGTTGAAGGGAAGCGCACTCATTCGCGTCCCGTAAGGAGAATACTATGCCGAACCATCTTTGGATGCACGAGGAGCATCGCGCATTCGCGGAAACCGTAAGTCGCTTTTTTTCTGAGGAAATCACCCCAAACAAGGACGCTTGGAACAATACCGGAGTCGTCCCCAAAACCGTTTGGAGCAGAGCTGGCGAGCTTGGTATCCTAGGTGCTACTTTCCCGGAAGAAAATGGGGGGCTTGGCCTAAGCCGGCATTTTGACGCAGTTACCCTACTAGAACAGGCGAGGGCCGGCGACAGCGGTTGGGGGTTTGCTGTGCACAATATTGCAGCCCACTACCTCACCGCATTCGGGACGGAGGATCAAAAGGCGCGCTGGTTACCAGATCTGGCAAACGGCTCCAAAATTGCCGCCATTGCCATGTCAGAACCAGAAGCAGGATCCGATCTACAGGCTATCAAAACCTCCGCTATCAGAGACGGCAACGAATATCTGATCAACGGCTCCAAAACCTTTATAACGAACGGTGGCAGCGCCGACCTTCTACTGCTTGTAGCCAAGACCGATCCCTCTGCAAAGGGACGCGGAGTTTCTTTGATCATCGTGGAAACTGAAAATCTTCGTGGCTACTCAGTTGGTCGCCGTCTCAAAAAAATGGGTATGAAGCGGAACGATACCGCAGAACTTAATTTCACGGACGTACGTGTTCCACTGACAAATCTGCTTGGCAGCGAAGAGGGTCAGGGCTTCTATCAACTAATGAAGCAGCTTCCGTGGGAGCGTCTGATCATTGGGTTTTCCGCTCTTGGAGCCGCCGAGTGTGCTTTAGAACTGACACTGAAATATGTGCGTGAACGAAAAGCATTTGGCAAACGGGTAATGGATTTTCAGAATACTCGGTTCAAGCTTGCCGAAGCAGCCACCAAAATTGAAATACTCGCTGCCTTCATGGATCAATGCCTTGCGGAGCTTGAGACGGGACAACTCACTGCTGAAAAAGCTGCCATGGCCAAATGGTGGAGCACCCAGACTCAGTGCGACATAATCGATGAATGTCTGCAGCTTTTTGGTGGATACGGGTACATGTCTGAATACCCAATTTCAGAACTTTATACCGACGCCCGCGTACAAAAGATTTACGGTGGTACGAACGAAATAATGAAAGAATTGATCGCACGCTCTCTAGACAGAGATTGATCATATTTGCTTCAACCCATTACAGGGGAATTAGTGCAGATGCGTAGTTGGTACTATACGTCTCGCGGGTGTTTGCGGCGCCTAACCATCTTGACGGAGGCAAAATAATGCTAAGCGGCGTCAAAGTTATCGAATTTGAGGGTCTGGGCCCAGGTCCATTCGCGGCAATGACATTGGCCGACCTTGGCGCCGACGTGATCACAATTCACCGCAAAAGGGAGGCCACTGCAGAAACACCTGATAGCTCAGTACTTGATCGTGGCAAACGATCGATTACTCTTGATCTTAAGGATGAGATTGATCTCAAAACCGCAAGACTATTGATCGCCTCGGCCGACGCTCTAATTGAGGGTTTTAGACCTGGCGTTATGGAGCGGCTTGGACTGGGGCCGATAGATTGTCACGCCGATAACCCCAAGCTGGTCTACGGACGCATGACAGGCTGGGGCCAATCGGGACCACGGGCAAAAATGGCGGGCCACGACCTCAATTATATCGCACAATCGAGTGCGCTTTTCTATGCTTCAGAACCTGGTACTCCTCCCATCACACCTGCTACGTTGGTCGGTGATATCGGTGGCGGTGCACTATACCTTGTGATTGGTATATTGTCTGGACTCCTTGCAGCCAGATCTACCGGCCAAGGTACGGTAGTCGATGCTGCAATCGTAGATGGTTCAGCGCATATGATGAATTTGCTTATGGCAATTCGCCAATCTGGCGGTTTGTCCGCGTGCCGCGGCAACAGCTTGCTCGACGGACCTCATTGGAGCCGTACATATCTATGTGCTGATGACGGCTACATTAGCGTCCAATGTCTTGAGCCAAAGTTTTACAGTATCTTCTTAGAACGCATGGAGCTTACAAATGATCTGGAATTTCAACGACAGATGGACAAGGCTCTTTGGCCAAAGTTGACTGCCCGGTTATCCAGTTTATTCCTATCTAAGACACGTTTTCATTGGGACAAACTTTTCGCAGACACCGACGGCTGCGTTGCAGCGGTTCTATCGCCCGAAGAGTCCTCACAAAGCCCCCACATGATTGAGCGGCGCGTTTGGCAGGCTCCTGGAGGCGTATTACAAGCCGCCCCTGCCCCTCGCTTTCGCGGCACCATCCCCACATCGAAATGCGCACCACGCCGGGGGGAACACAACGACGAAATTCGATCGGAATTAACGCAGGGGAAACCGGGACATACTTAAAAGAATGGCATGACAGGCCATGTTTGAAGAACTGCTCAAACGAAGCCACACATGAGTTGTTAAGAATCCAGTTTTGAACAGTTTTTAACATTACAAAAGTGGATCAATTGTACGAGAATGATGCCTCATCAGAAGCCAGCCAACGTATCGTCCAACTCGGTGACGTGAAAAGGATTTTGTCGGCCGATACCCGGAAGTTTCTTTGCTTTTAAAACGCAATCCTTAGGGCATCGGCGCGTTGCCTAAGCGTGAAAATTTTTTGGGCCGCCATCTTTTAAAACTATGCCATTTCACGCCAATTAAAACTGGCCAATTCTGTGGGCAATTTGAGGCGCTTGGTTATACTTTAAGATCAACCTACAACCCCTTCTGCGCTTGTCAGGCCTCATCACCAGGAATAAACCAAGAAGATGACACAGAACCTTCCATCACCCGACTCGCCCCTTAAGATTGGTACGCGCGGCTCACCACTCGCATTGGCTCAGGCCTATGAGACCCGTCAAAGGCTGATGAACGCTTTCAATCTTCCTGACACAGCCTTTGATATTGTAATCATCAAGACAACTGGTGACGACGCTGGACTGATCGCCAAGGATCGCCCTCTGAAAGAAATTGGTGGTAAAGGGCTGTTCACTAAAGAAATAGAGGAAGACCTACTAAGCGGCGCCATCGATATTGCAGTGCATTCAATGAAAGACATGCCAGTAGATCAACCCGCAGGTCTCTTGCTGGACACCTTTTTACCGCGTGAGGACACGCGTGATGCATTTGTCTCGCCAAGCATTAATGACTTGTCCGAATTGCCAAGCGGCGCCGTGGTTGGGACCTCATCCCTGCGTCGGCGGGCACAACTCTTAAATTTCCGCCCAGACCTCGAGGTCGTGGAATTTCGGGGCAACGTTCAAACCAGACTTAAAAAGTTGTCCAATGGTGTTGCAGACTGCACGTTTCTGGCTATGGCTGGTTTAAATCGGCTCGGAATGTCGCATGTTGCTGCGTCTGCCATTTCCGCTGAAGACATGTTGCCGGCCGTTGCCCAAGGAGCAATTGGTATCGAACGGCGTCTGTCAGATTTTGATACAGCAGACTTGTTAGCTGCGATCCACGACACGTCGACCGGTAGCATGCTAGCAGCAGAACGCGCATTTTTGGGCGCGCTGGATGGATCTTGTGAAACGCCAATTGCTGGCTTATGCGAACTTGACGGATCTAAAATGAGGCTGCGTGGAGAGGTTCTTCGGCCCGATGGATCTGAGCGCATTAACGACGACAAGACCGCTCCTATTGAAGATGGTGCCGAACTTGGGCGCGAAATGGCCATGCATCTATTAAATCAAGCGGGCCCTGATTTCTTTTCATGGCGCTCTTAACGGATGCACTAATCCCGATGTGAGTTTAGAAAATGCTGCCTAGATAGTATGTCAACCTTGAGTGACATGGAGCTCGGGCAATATTAAAGAGGCAGCAATAGAATTCCTGTGTTGATATAAATTTAAATCCACTTAGCCAGAGGCGGTAGGCTCATAAGCACTGCGTTGGCATCATGTCCGGTTTCCAGTCCAAATTTGGTGCCTCGATCGTAAACAAGATTGTACTCGGCATAAAGGCCACGATGAACCAATTGTGCATCTTTCTCAGCGTCGTCAAACGTTTGGTTTCTCCGCGCTTCCACAAGTGGTAAATACGCCGGCAAGAACGCTTGGCCAATGTCCCTAATAAAGGCAAAATCTGCGTCCCAATTACCTGTATTAAAATCATCCAGAAAAATTCCACCCACGCCACGAGCACGATTACGATGTGGTACAAAAAAATATTCATCAGCCCACGCCTTGAGTCTTGGGTAATGGTCATCGCCATGGCGATCACAATGCGTTTTCTGTACTTTGTGAAAATGCGCAGTATCTTCTGCATATTCGAGACAGGGGTTCAGATCAGATCCTCCCCCGAACCACCACGCGTGTGGTGTCCAGAACATGCGAGTGTTCATGTGGACAGCCGGACAATGCGGGTTTTGCATATGGGCCACAAGGCTAATCCCCGAAGCCCAAAACCGCGGATCCTCTGCCATTCCGGGAATACCTTTACGAGCAGCCATAGCCGCCTGTGCCCTCTCACCCAGTTCGCCGTAAACACTTGAAATATTCACGCCAACTTTCTCAAAAACGCGGCCTCCGCGCATCACAGACATCACCCCGCCCCCGGCATCAGAACCGTCAGCACTGTCACGTCGCGTTTCGCTAACCTCAAAGCGCCCCGAAGTTTTATCAGAAAAAGGTCCCTCCACATGGCTGTCCTCAAGGCCCTCAAATGCCTCCACGATCTGGTCGCGCAAGTTCCTGAACCAACGGCTTGCCTGTTCTTTCTGGCTATCCATCTGCTCCGCCATACATCCTCCAAAAATTCGGTTGAAAGTCACAGTGTGTGGTTTTTCAAAATATGCAAGTCTAGTGCGCGGGCGCGGTCACAGGGTCCAACAAGGTTCGACCACCATCTAGTGTCAGAATTTGACCAGTCATGAAGCCTGACCCCTCAGAGGCCAAATACTGCACAGCATCCGCTAGCTCGCCAGGCGAAGCTATTCGCCCAAGCGGTGTATGATGCTCTATCTCGGTACGATATTCTCGATTTTCTTTCAGTGTTTCCCGCAAGCTAGCCGACATCACCGAACCGAAAGAAACTGCGTTTGCTCGAATCCGGTGAGGGGCAAGTGCCACTGCAAGCGACCGGGTCATTTGATCAAGGGCCGCAGTCGAAACCGAATAGGCAAGCAAATCGGGATGAGTTCGACGAGCTGCAATTGACGACAGGTTCACGATCGCCCCTACCTGACCCTCTTCCTGTCCACCACTTTGTTTAATCATTCGCTTTGCAACCATTTGAGATAGCCGCAGCGCGGTCATCAAATTCTGCTGCAACATCAATTCAACACTGTTATCGTCTGGGTCCAACGCATCTGTCGACACGATCTGACGGCAACCATTGACTAAAATATCCACCTGATCGAATGCATCGATCGTTGCAGAAATGAGATTCTGGATTGTCAGTTTTTCCCGTAAATCTCCCGCAAAATAACGAACATTGCCTTCGTCAGAGTGTGCTCCTAACTCTTCCACAAGACGTTTTTCGTCCATATCTGCAAACATGACATTAGCGCCGTGTTCAACAAAGTGCCGCCCAATTGCGAGCCCGATTCCATTTGCTGAACCTGTAATAACTGCGGTCTTACCCGCGATTGAAAAAGACATAAGCGATCCCCATCATGCTGACATGATTCTAGTAAGAATACGCTGTTTCAAGGTTGTTTTCGAGCCGGTCTACGTGCGTGGAGAACTTTAAACTTATTATTCCCTGCAACTTCTTCAAAATGCACGAAAGCAGCCTGCAAAGCGGTTTCATAAGGCAGATGGCGGTTTGCCACCATCCACAGATGTCCGCTAGGTGAAAGTAAATTCGCAGCAGCTTCAATAAAACGTATGCCTAGTTCCGGTTCAGACTTGCGACCAGAATGAAATGGCGGGTTCGAAATGACTGTATCGTACCGCCCAACTCCGGTCCATTGTACTGCGTCAGCCCAGTAAAACCCTGCCCGTTTATCTTCAATATTTCGACGCGCGCAATCTAAGGCGTCATGATCGGCCTCAACTAGATCAACACGCTGTATTCCCTCTCTCTTAAGAACCTCATGAGATAAGAATCCCCAACCCGCACCAAGATCTACGACGGACTTTCCGAGATTTTTTGGCAAAGCCTCAATAAGAATCCTTGAAGCGGGATCGATACCATCGGCTGAAAATAAGCCGGGTCGAGTAACATACTTATCCTCAATCTTCTGTTGATCGATAGCCCGCCAATCTGAAAAACACCCCCCAGTAAACCAAAAAGTTTTTCCATGAGCCTTAGAGACTACTTGCTGAACCGTGCATCGCTTCCGAACTTCTTTCAGAATGCTATCGATACCATCAGTTTTCTGGCCATCCACAATTACACAAGTTGAGACAGCGGCAGCACGGGCTATAAGATCACGCGATAGTGCCTTAGCGCGAGGCAGAATGACGGCCGCAAGGGCATATGGACCCACCTCACGCAGAACGCTGCGGTAGCCCTCAGAGGCAAAAGCGTCATAGCATGGTTTAAAGGGCTGGATAACATCACATCGTTCCGGCTGAAAAAGTGAAAGATCATAACCTGTGCGGGGCGCGAATACCGCAATCCGGCCAACTACAGGTACTGTCAGACCGAAGTTGGCAACAGCTAGGAACAATCTTGATTGGGACATGTGTTTAGGTGATCGCACTGAGCAGATCACTCTTTCTCCATGGTGCATTGCAACGGATGCTGATGCCGACGCGCAAAATCCATTACTTGGGTTACTTTAGTTTCCGCTATTTCATGGCTGAAAACACCGACAACGGCGACCCCTTTTTTATGGACTGTCAGCATTATTTCAAAAGCTTGAGCGTGCGTCATACCAAAGAAACGCTCAAGAATGTGGACAACAAACTCCATTGGAGTGTAATCGTCATTTAGTATCAGCACCTTATATAAAGGTGGCCGTTTCGTTCGGGTGCGCGTCTGTACGGCGACGCCGGCATCCCCGTCATCGTCCGAACCATCTGACATTAGCACTGGCTGCAAATGCATAATTACTTTCCGCTCTTGGGAAGTTGCGCGAATTCCATTTATATAACCTGATCGTAGCGCTAGAAAAGGGGCTAACCGATAAATGGAACGTGACATGCCAAAGAAACTGACAACAATTGGTTTTGATGCGGACGATACGCTTTGGCATAATGAGCGTTTTTTTCGCCTTACGCAGGAACGATTGGCTAATTTGCTCTCAGAGTTTGTGGAGGTGGAAAATCTTAACGACAGACTTTTAGAGGCTGAAAAGCGTAACGTTGGCCACTATGGCTTCGGCGTTAAGGGCTTCGTTCTCTCAATGATCGAGACCGCGATTGAGATCACAGAGGAGCGGGTTCCAGCGTCGGTAATCTCCGAGCTTATGGAGGCCGGGCGAGAAATGCTTCGCCACCCTATAGAACTTCTGCCATATGCTCGCAAAACCATAGAGGCACTCGCAGATCGCTATCGTCTAATCTTAATCACTAAAGGGGATCTGTTGGATCAGGAGAGAAAGCTCGCCCAATCGGGATTGGGCGATTTATTTGATTGGGTTGAAATAGTTTCCAATAAAACGCCGAACACATATGCTGACGTCTTTGCTCGGCATGGTGATGGCGCGAGCAATGCAATGATGGTTGGTGATTCCATGCGATCCGATGTAGTGCCTGCCATTCAAGCAGGTGCATGGGGGGTTTTCATACCAAATGGGTCAGCTTGGGAGCTCGAGAGAGCAACCGCGCCAACTGATTCACAAAAATTTGTGGAACTCGAATCTCTTAAAAACCTGCCCAACCTAGTATTAAAGATCGGTTGACCAATTAGTTGAGGTTTCTGCGGCCTTAGTTTCTCGGCACCAACACGAAGAGTGTTAATCGCTTTATTTTTTCAACTTAATATCAACCTGCAAATTGGGCAAAACAAACACTTTATTCGAATTTCACTATGTGTTAACTGTGTAATAATAAAAATGGATGCGTTGGAAAACCAACGGTCAGAGGCAGAAAAAAGGCAGTTCAGGTGAAGGCACGGCGCAAACGGCCGGCCCGATACGGGCTATCATTGATAACTATTTTTTGGCTTGCAGTTTGCGGGCCAATTGTTGTGTGTGCGGCACCCTACGCCGCCATGGTTATAGATACGAGATCAGGGGAAGTTCTGCACTCCAGAAATGCCGATACGCGTTTGCATCCGGCATCCCTTACTAAGATGATGACACTCTACATTGCATTCGAAGCCGTCAAGAATGGTGAGATTTTGCTTGAAACTAAGGTGCGCATTTCAAAGAATGCGGCTGCCGAACCGCCGTCCAAGCTTGGACTAAAGTCGGGACAGCGTATCGCGTTCCGATATCTCATTCGCGCAGCAGCAGTAAAATCCGCCAATGATGCTGCGACGGCAATAGGAGAGGCGTTGGAGGGATCTGAGGCTGCCTTTGCTCGCCGTATGAACCGCACCGCAAAGGCGCTGGGCATGTCAAACACAACATTTAAAAATGCTCACGGTTTGACCGAGAACGGCCACATGTCAACAGCCCGCGACATGACTACGCTAGGTCGGCACCTACTTTACGATTACCCACAATATTACAACCTTTTTTCCCGACGCTCGACTAGTGCCGGAATAAAGACAGTCAACAATACCAATCGTCGGCTATTGAATGCGTATCGCGGTGCAGACGGAATCAAAACTGGCTACACCCGCGCCGCAGGCTTCAACCTTGTAGCGTCTGCCGAGCGCGGCACTGAACGTGTTATCGCAACAGTCTTTGGTGGCCGTTCGACTGCGTCCCGTAACGCCAAAGTGGCTGAGCTGCTGGACCTTGGGTTCAAGCGTGCACCTCGCAACGTCGCCTTACGTAAACCATCTCTGCCCGCCTACCAGGGTGGTCGCCCTCCATCAGGTAAAACTGTTCGTGTCGCAACGGCAGTCAAGAAATCACTGCGACCAAAATTGCGGCCTCGCAGTTCAGAACCTGAAAACCAGGCGGTGGTAATTGCCGCTGCACAGGTGATTGAGAGGGATATTCAGTCCGTATTGCTTCAAGCCCAACAAGATGCAGGAGCAGCAGTCACAAGCTTAAAGACTGTCGCCCCACCAGAGCAAAAGGTTGTTACTCGTATTTCCACCTCAGGAGGCCGCCATTGGGGCATTAATGTTGGTCGCTTCAACAGCCGATATGCCGCTGAAAAAGTCTTGCTCAAAACTGCATTAGCGGAGATGTCAACGCTCGATGGCACTTTGCGAAAGGTCGTTCAGAATTCGAGAGGTTTCGAAGCCAACTTCATGGGTATGACCCAAGAGTCAGCCGATCTTGCTTGTCGCAGGCTGAAGGCGCGTCAGATTAATTGTCAAACTATCGGCCCGGGTTAACGCGCAGCTGTAACACACTTACGGTTCAACACCTCAAAACATATCACGTTAAATTTTCGGCTGATCGTCGTATTGTCCGGACAAAATACGCTGTGCATCACCTTCTAGATCGTCGTATTGATTAGATTTAACCGTGTATACAAAGGCAAGAAGGCCCATACCGCCAAGGACTAACGAAATCGGGATCAAGTAGGCCAATATCTGCATTTCTCACCTCAACCTTAATGCATTCAGCGATACAGTAATAGAGGACAGTGACATCGCCAAGGCCGCAATCAGTGGCGTGGCCAGCCCTGCGATAGCCAAGGGCACTGCGATAACGTTATAGACCGTCGCGATTCGAAAATTTTCCCGGATACGTTTTGTTGATGAACGAGCTGTCGCAAGTGCCGTCGCGATAGGGCTCAGATCGCCACCAAGCAAGACGATGTCAGAGGCAACTCTTGCCGCATCCAACGCCGATGCAGGCGAAATGGATACATGAGCCGCAGCCAACGCAGCTGTATCGTTTAATCCGTCACCCACCATCAGAACGCGGGCACCCTTATTTGCGAGCTGGTGTATTGTTTCAGCTTTATCTTCGGGCAGTGCATCAGCAACCCATCTCTGGACTCCTAAACGGTTTGCCAAGTCCTCAACCGCACCAGGAGTATCACCAGAAAGCAAAATTACCGTTTTACCGTCAGCCTTGAGCGCATCAACCGCAAGCATGGCACCATCTCGCAATGCATCCACGAACAAGAATGGCTTTGGCGCTTTATCACCAAGAGCTAGAAAAGCAGATGTTTGCGTCAACGCCGTAACACCCACCCAGGAAGCCCGCCCAAGCTGCACCAGTGCTCCATTAAGGTTCCCCTGTGTGCCATAACCTGGAATTTCCTCAATACCGGTCAACTCGGCTGGACGTATACCGGCATCTCGACCCACCTTCGCTAACGCCAGACTGAGGGGATGAGATGACCCAACAGCCAAGGCCATCGCTATAGAGAGTTCTTCATATGAAAACGCATCAGCATTGGTTAATTCAGGCGTTCCAGCAGTCAATGTACCAGTCTTGTCAAACACCACAGTATCGACCTGAGACAGCCTTTCGAGCGCAGTTGAATGCTTGATCAGCATACCTTTCCGAAACAATCTTCCTGAAGCGGCAGTGGTTACTGCCGGGACAGCGAGCCCTAACGCACAAGGGCAAGTGATTATCAGAACTGCCGCGGCAATGTTTAAAGATGTGCGCACATCGAAAGTGAATAAGTACCATCCAACAAAGCTCAACGCCGACAAGATATGCACTCCGGGGGCATAAAGTTTCGCAGCCCTGTCTGCCAGCGACGTATAATTTGAGCGTCCTGACTCTGCTACTGCTACAAGATCCGCCATTCGATGCAGGCTAGTTTGTTCACCCACGGCGTTAGCACGAACAACTAATGGTCCAGTAAGGTTTACCTCGCCTGCGCTAACCTGTGTTCCGGGAGCGGCAAATATTGGCAACGTTTCCCCCGTCAAAAGTGAACGATCCAATTCCGACTGTCCTTCGATGATCTCTCCATCTACCGGCAGACGGCCACCGGGGCGCACAAGAACCCTGTCGCCAACAGATAAAGCGCTAACCTGTACCATTTCTTCACCGTCATCACTAAGAAGAACGGCTCTCGGTACTTCCAAAGCCGCGAGTTCCTCAGCCGCCGATCGTGCAACAGCCCGCGTTCTATGATCCAAATACCGTCCTGCCAGAAGGAAAAATACAAGCGCGAGAGCGGCATCAAAATAAGCATGCTCTCCGGACAACGACGTTTCCCAAAGCGAAGTCACCACAGCCAAAAGAATTGCAAGTACAATTGGTACATCCATATTCAGGCGCTTGTGCTTCAGCGCACTCCATGCGCTCACATAAAAAGGACGTCCTGAAAACACTATAGTCGGCAAGGCAATCGCCGCCGATATCCAATGAAATAAATCGCGAGTTGCTGCTTCCGCACCTGACCACACTGAAATCGACAGGAGCATGACGTTCATTGAAGCAAACCCGGCCACAGCAAGCCGCATCAACAAATCTCGGCCAGCCTTGCTCGATTGTGTTGCACTCAGTGTACCAGCATCCAATTCATACGATTCATAGCCGATCGCTTCCAAGACCTGCATCAGATGCTCGGCCGATACTTCTGGGTCCGCCTCAACGGTTGCACGTTTAAGGGTCAGATTTACTCGAGCAGATTTTACTCCAGGGTACCGCGTCAGCGCCCCCTCAACAGTTCTGATACACGCCGCGCAATGCACCATAGGCAAAGATAGAGCAATACGTACATCTTGCTGTACCTCGCGCTCTGCTAACGCTTCGGCCGCAGGAACCGCATCACAGGCTGGACAGGCCGAGGTATGCGAACGCAGCGCCACTGTCATCGATCAGCCCTTGTCCAAATGCAGAACTACGCGCTGCTTGAATTCGGTCCCATCTGGTGCAACTGCTGTCATTCGAATATTCCAGTTGCCTGGAGCCAGCTCAACAGGCGCAACATAAGCTTGCCCATCAAATTGAAATTTGGGCTCCGAATCATCTTTTACATTTGTCGCTCGCCCTAGCACTGCGTGCAATTTCTCTACCTGAACGGCTGCTCCGTTAGCATCGGTAATGGACAGAATTAACATACCGCCAATGGCACGAGCGGAAACACTCCAACCAAGTGCAACTTGGGCTTCGCGGCGCACATCAAACTCCTGGCTAGCAACGTAAGAATTTTTCACTTCTGTTCCTGGAAATGTAGCAACCGCATTCCAAGCAAGCGCTAAGTTTACCAATATGATCACACCAAAAGATCCAACGAACACAAATAGCGCATGTCGCCCGGTGAATTCACGCTCGGCCATCATTTACTCCTTCCGTTAAACACCGTGTCTTTGTAAACGCGATCTCCATTGGCTACATCTTCGACCCAAATTCGAAATCCAGTCGAAGCACTTTCCGCTGGTATCGCACCATTGGTGGACACAACATAAACACGCTGCAACTTCATTTGATCCGCCGGGACATCAACAATGCCTGTTGGGCTACCTTCCAATTCTACAATCAGCGACGGATCTCCCTTGACCGTTATTCGAAAAGGCCGATTGTCACTATGCTTATTACGAAGGCGAACCTCATACGTGTTGCGAATAGATCCATCCGATAGAGTCACAAATGTTGGGTTGCGTACCGGCGCAACTGTCATTTCGATATCGGTGCGCATAAATAAAGCCACTACAAGCATTACGCCAACAATCGCCCAAAGTGTCGTGTACAGAACCGTTCGTGGGCGCAAGAAATGGTGGCGCCAAATGCTGCGCGGAGGGTTCCCAGCGCGTTCATGTTCCTCATCTCCAACAGCTAGATAATCGATTAATCCACGCGATTTTCCAACTTTAGCCATCACATCATCGCATGCATCAATGCACAGCGCACAGGTGATACACTCCAGTTGCTGACCATCACGAATGTCAATTCCCACGGGACATACATTCACACAGGCCATGCAATCAATACAATCGCCAAGGTCACTATCTACTACTTCCCTGCGTCTCTTGGCCCGAGGTTCGCCACGCCAATATCTGTATCCAACAGTCAGCGTTTCCTCGTCCATCATCGCGGCTTGAATTCGCGGCCAAGGGCACGCATAGATGCATATCTGTTCGCGAGCGAAAGCACCGAAAAAAACAGTTGTAAATGTCATTACTACGATCGTTGTATAGGCTATCGAGTGGGCCGATCCATTTAGTAGATCCACCATCAAGGCGGGCGCATCGGTAAAGTAGAAAACCCAGGCACCACCAGTCGCCATTCCAATCAATACCCAAACGACCAGCTTCGACACTCGCAATCGGAGTTTGTGGAAATCCCATTTCTTTTGTCTGTACAATCGCAGACGTGCATTACGGTCACCTTCGATCCACCTTTCTACTAAGATGAACAAATCAGTCCAGACAGTCTGTGGGCAAGCATAACCACACCAAACTCGACCCAGCGCCGATGTGAACAAGAACAACCCCAAACCAGCCATGATTAGCAGCCCGGCCACGAAATAAAATTCGTGCGGCCAAATCTCGATCATAAAGAAAAAGAAACGTCGATTTGCAATATCGACCAGCACTGCCTGATCCGGAAGACTTGGTCCCCTATCCCAGCGAAGCCATGGAGTAATATAATAAATCCCTAGCGTAAACGCCATGATGTACCATTTTAAGTTTCTGAACTTTCCCTGAACTCGTTTTGGGAAGATCGGTTCGCGCGCCGCATAAAGGGCTGGCTCGGGATCACTGCTCACAGAATCACTCGCGTTTTGGAAAATAGGTAAAGTTGTTTTCACAACCAATACAAATCGATGCCTTGACCTGTGTCAAATGCGACATGTGAAATACAGGTTTTATTTTTGGCTATGATCAAAAGCTGCATGCTTGCAAAGGAGTTTAACTTACGAGGTTATTGAAAAACGAGTTAAAACAGAATTTTGATGTCTTGAATTTAAATTTTTTACACGAGAAGGCATCTACGTTGCCGCTTTGCTTCGCGAATTTACGCTCTGCCACTTACCGTAGAAAAGTGCCGTAGATACAGATGTAAAAGAAAAGATATCGGCCTTCCCAGGAAACGCGCGAACAGGACGGGAAGACCGATACCTATGACCCCATCTGCACCAGCAACAGGGGTTTCTTCAGAAGCGCCCGGAAGGTCCGTGCGGCTCCATTACCCCAATACTGTTCCAAATCATCGAGACGGAACTTGATTTATGTCAAATTGCGCAACTGTATTCTCAAAATTTTTATCAAAACTGACAATAAAAGGATGGTTCTCTGATATTTACAAACTTCTCAATGCTGAAAGCTATCCGTTTCAAACGCGCTTAGTGCATTTATAAACCGCAGATCACGAACACTGCGTTTTGCAGATCGTCTGAGCCAATAACATTCTCATACTGTTTATGTCGCGCATTCAGAAACATCGATGTGTACTGTCCTGTATCACAGCCACCATACCCCCTTACGCACGCTTTCGCAGAAACAACTACAACGCTCCATGAGCGTTGCCCTACGACCGTTGACAAAAATGACTGAGTTTAAACCTATTGCGAAATTCTGTGTCGAAGTTATTTAGCGGATTCAACAAAAGTAGGGACCACAAAAAGCGGTCCCTACTGAATAAAATATATAGATTTTGAACTTACTCGCCACCCCCAAGCTGGTGGACGTAAGCTGAAACTGCCCGAACTTGGGACTCCTTCAAGCGGTTCCCCCAACTCGGCATTACACCATAACGGCTGTAAGACACCGTATAGAGGATGGAGTCATAATCTCCCCCATACAGCCAGATAGCATCAGACAGGTTTGGCGCACCCTGCTCACGATCACCGATACCACCTTCCATATGACATGACGCACATTCTTCCACAAACACTTCAGAACCTGCAGCAACTAACGAAGCATCCTGCGGATCACCCGACAAAGACATCACGTAATTAACAACTGCATCAATCTGGTCATCCTCGAGATAGTCGTCGCCGAAGGCAGGCATCTGAGAGTAACGGGCATTATCATCCTCAGTGTTGCGAATGCCGTGCTTGATAGTGAGGTAGATGTTTTCAATATCACCGCCCCACAGCCAATCATTGTCTAGCAGGTTGGGATAGCCAACAGCTCCAGCCGCACCGGAACCGTGGCACTGCGCGCACCATGTCTTAAAAACGGCGGCGCCTGACGAAGCAGCGTAACCACTCAACTCAGCATCGCCAGGGATAGCGGTCAATTCAGCGGCTTCAAGCTTTGCGTTGATCGGTGCCAGCTTTGCCGCCGCTGCATCAATATCCGCCTGAACATTGGCTCGTGTAGAAAATCCAAGTACGCCAGCTGTGGCACTTTTGATGCCGGGCCATGCCGGATAGGCAATTGAATATCCGATACCCCAAATAATTGTGATATAGAATATCCAAACCCACCATTTCGGCAATGGGTTGTTCCATTCTTCAATACCGTCCCACTGGTGACCGGTTGTTCCGTAACCCTGGGCATTTTTCTTGTTGTCGTCCGTACTCATTTCCTCGCCTCCTCATTCGTGGCGGGTTTGTCTTCGTGCCGGAACGGGATGCCCGCAGTATCGCGGTATTCCTTGCTTGCACCAGGACGGAACACCCAAAAGATGATACCGATAAAAAAGACAAACAGGAACAAAAGCATCCAGCTGTCGGCGAACTCACGCAGAAGAGAATATGTTTCCATCAAATCACTCCTTATCGCGATGCATCAGGTGTGAAGGTCGAGAAGTCGACCAACGTGCCAAGCATCTGAAGGTAGGCGATCGTTGCATCCAATTCCGATACGCTAGGCTGGCCATCAAAATTGCGCACATTAACATTTTCACCATAGCGCTCCAGCAGCCCGTCATAGTCGCTGTCCGGATCCGCCTGCGCAGAAAAATCAATCTGTGCCTTTGCAATCATATCCTCCGTATACGGAACGCCAACCATCGCGTTGGTCGCCATAAGTTCGCCAATGTACTTACCGTCGATTAATTTCTTTTCGAGAAAACCATACTTCGGCATTACCGACTCTGGAACAACCGCTTGTGGGTCACGCATGTGATCCACATGCCAATCGTCGGAATAGCGACCACCCACTCGCGCTAGATCCGGTCCGGTTCGCTTAGATCCCCACTGAAACGGGTGATCGTATTTCGACTCCGCTGCTAGCGAGTAGTGGCCATAGCGCTCAACCTCATCTCGCATCGGCCGGATCATCTGACTGTGGCAAACGTAGCAACCTTCGCGCAGATAGACTTCTCTACCCGCCAGCTCGAGCGGGGTGTACGGGCGCATGCCTTCAACATCTTCAATAGTGTTTTCCAGCCAAAACAGAGGCGCAATTTGTACGATACCTCCGATTGCCACGACTAAAAGGCTACAGACCAGTAAAAGGGTCGCATTAGTTTCAAGAACCTTATGTTTGTCGAGAATTCCCATTGTACCAGCCCTCCTTATTCAGCAGGGACTGCGACGGAGAGGCTCGACTCTTTGGCCGGCGACTTCTTCACAGTCATCCACAGATTATAGCACATAACAATCGCCCCCAGCAGGAACAGCAACCCGCCTAAACCGCGTACCACGTACATTGGGAACTTGGCTGCCACAGTATCGGCAAACGAGTTCACAAGGAAACCATTGGCATCCACTTCACGCCACATCAGGCCCTCCATGATACCGGTCACCCACATCGAAGCGGCGTAAAGTACAATACCGATGGTAGCTAGCCAAAAGTGCCAGCTAACAAGTTGCAACGAGTACAAACGCTCACGCTTCCACAGAACAGGAACGAGGAAATAAAGCGCTCCAAAAGTGATCATACCATTCCAGCCCAGAGCGCCTGAATGCACGTGACCAATCGTCCAGTCAGTGTAATGCGAGAGTGAGTTCACCGCTCGGATTGACATCATTGGACCCTCAAAAGTCGACATTCCATAAAATCCGACCGATATGACCATCATTCGGATAACTGGGTCAGTGCGTAGCTTGTCCCATGCACCTGAAAGTGTCATCAGTCCGTTGATCATACCGCCCCAGGACGGCATCCACAGTACAATTGAGAACACCATGCCAAGCGTGGAGGCCCAGTCCGGCAATGCGGTGTAATGCAAATGATGCGGACCAGCCCAAATATAAAGGAAGATCAACGCCCAAAAATGAATGATCGACAACTTGTAAGAAAATACTGGACGCTCAGCTTGTTTTGGAATGAAGTAGTACATCATGCCAAGGAAACCGGCAGTAAGGAAAAAACCTACGGCGTTATGACCATACCACCACTGCGTCATAGCATCTTGGACGCCAGCCCAAACGATCACGGACTTCGATCCAAAAATTGATACGGGAATGGTGAGGTTATTAACAACATGCAGCATTGCTACGGTAACGATAAACGATAGGAAGAACCAGTTTGCAACATAGATGTGCGGCTCTTTTCTCTTGATAATAGTGCCCAAGAAAACTGCCAAATAGGCAAGCCAAACCACCGTCAACCAAATGTCAACATACCATTCAGGCTCTGCATATTCTTTCGATTGTGTCCCACCAAGCAGGTAACCAGTCGCGGCCAGCACAATAAATAGTTGGTATCCCCAGAAAACAAACCATCCAAGGTTTCCACCCCACAAGCGTGCTGCGCTTGTGCGTTGTACAACATAGAACGAGGTCGCCAACAACGCGTTACCACCAAATGCAAAAATAACAGCGGAAGTGTGCAATGGACGCAAACGGCCAAAGTTTGCGTACCCATGCGCCCATTCAAAATTCAGCACCGGAAATGCCAATTGGAAGGCAATGAAAACGCCAACCAAAAAGCCAACAACGCCCCACAATGCAGTGGCAACAACGCCCGCACGCACAACACTGTCAAAATACTCATCCTGTGGGTGCACTACTTTTGTGCCGATGCCTCGCAGTATCCAAATAAATAACCCACCTGACACTGCCGTCACCATGAGGGCATGCACCAGATAAGCCAGGTCGCGCGCGTAGTTAGCCGCCATCATCGCCAATAGCGTGATGAGACCAAGCGCGATCAGCTTGATATAGTCAACCATTTTGCGTCCCTTTGTCTTGCTAGACCCGAACTTTATCGCGCCTTAGCGGATTTAGACTAACCGTCTTTTGAAGCTGTAACGAGAAGAATACCTTGATCTGCATCAAAGCGCTCAAGTCAGAAATAGGCCCCAATTCTGCGATAAGCCAGCGCGGCAAAATATGCCGCCTACGTGAAATATACATATTAGACATATCATGATTACCATGGGAATGCCAAAATGGCCTACAAATCTCTCCTGTCAGTGCTAACAAATGAAAAATTAGCCGAAGGGCCACTTGCACAAGGGATCGCCTTGGCTGGTGCTCAAGACGCACACTACGATATATTGTGCCTTGGAGTGGATCGCAGCCAAGCGGGTTATTATTACGCAGGTGCTAACGCAATGATTTTGCAAGAAACCCTGAACCTGGCGCACGACGAGGCTGACACCATCGAGTCGCATGCTCAATCCATTCTAAAAGGTAGCGGTGTTCGCTGGACTACCGATTCTGGTGTCGCTCAAATTGCTGATCTGGGACGCCACGTGGCGTCCCACGCTCGCTTCTCAGACCTTGTGATTCTTCCCAAGCCGTATGGTGTCGATCGGGGCGCCGAACTCGCACCAACACTGGAAGCTGCGCTGTTTGAGGGCCAAGCTCCAGTTCTATTGATACCGGACTCTTGTAAACCCATTACTAAACCCCGGCATATTACCATCGGTTGGAATGAGAGTTCTGAAGCACTAGTGGCTGCGCGTGCGGCTCTGCCTTTTTTGAGGGCTGCCGATCTGGTTCGTGTCGTCGTCATTGATCCACCAACACACGGCCCACAACGATCAGACCCTGGTGGACTATTGTCTCAATTCCTTTCTCGCCATGGTGTGAGGGTCGAAGTTGATGTTCTAGCCAGAACTCTGCCTAGAATTTCAGACATTTTGATGAGGCACGCTCGAGACAAAGGAGCGGACATGGTAGTCATGGGAGCGTACGGCCATTCACGCTTCCGTGAGGCGATTTTGGGCGGTGCAACACGGAACATGTTGGAGCAGGCGAACATCCCAGTTTTCTTGGCCCATTGAGGCATCACGCACGCGGATTTTCCAAAACCAATACCTGAAGATATCCTGATGAAACTCAGGCCATTACACCACCATCTCCGTCATCACCTGCTTCATTAAGCAGGCGTGATAGATCAGGGATCGTAACGTTGCGTTTTCCTTGCAATAGAATAACCTTATCCCGTTTCAAGGCTGACATCTGTCGGCTCACGGTTTCAAGCGTCAGTCCGAGATAGTCCGCCATCGCTTCTCTCGTCAGCGGCAGGTCAAACACTAACTTCTTCGACGCTGGGCTCAACTTCAACGAGGCATCCCTGCGCGCAATGATCGACAAAAGACTGGCAATTTTCTCCCGCGCCGTTTTGCGGCCAAGAACCAACATCCACTCACGTGCAGCGTCCAGCTCATCTAACGTCATTTCTAAAAGCCGCTGCGCTACATGAGGGGTTTCCTCCATCATATTCTCGAATGATTTTTTGCGAAAACAACACATTACCAAATCTGTTGTCGCAACCACGTCATAAGCCGCAGACATGCGCCCGGGGCGACCGACAAAATCACTCGGCAGCAAAAGGCCGACCATCTGCGTACGCCCATCTTCCATCGTCTGCGTCAAGGAGGCGATGCCCGAGACTACTGACCCAACGAAATTCATTGGATCACCAGACCAAACTACTGTTTGGCCTACTTCAAAGGTACGGTAATATTTGATCGCATCTAACTTAGCTAGTTCATTTGGTTCGCAGCGCGCACAAACAGCGCGATGCTGGATTGGGCAGTTTCCACAATCCATAGATAAAGGGGCAGGTTGATCTTTAAATTTATTCATGTCCGCGCTTGATCTGTATCAAAGATGTAAAAAAGTTAATGGAAGTATTTATAAATGTATGGAAACAAGAACACAATTGGCTAAGCTGGGGCTGTTTGACGCAAAAGTTCCCCGCTACACAAGCTACCCAACCGCACCGCACTTCAATAATGACGTAGCGCCCGATATTTATAGCTCTTGGATAAGTGCAATACCTGCAGGTACTCAGGTTTCGTTGTACGTACATGTGCCGTTCTGCCGCAGACTGTGTTGGTTTTGCGCCTGCAGGACACAAGGTACTGCAAGTGCCTCGCCAGTGGCTGCATATGTAGAAACGCTAAAGCAGGAGCTTGCGCTACTCAAAAAAAAATTACCAGAGGGTATCAGCCTCTCCCGTCTCCACTGGGGCGGTGGCACCCCCACTCTGCTTGAACCTGGCATGATGGAAGACCTAGCTGGTGCAATCTTTGATGTAGTCCCGATGGCAGAAGGCGGAGAGTTTTCAGTTGAGATCGATCCAAATGAAATCGACAACGCGCGACTCAGTGTACTGTCACGTGCAGGAATGAGCCGAGCGTCAATTGGTATTCAGGATTTTGATGCAGAAATTCAAAAAACGATTGGGCGCATTCAGGGCTACGAAATCACACGCGATGCGGCTGACGCGATCCGCAGCCATGGTGTTAAGAGCCTGAATGCCGATATTCTTTTCGGCCTGCCACACCAATCTAAGAAACGAATTACGGAAAGCGTCCAAAAATTACTTTCACTTTCGCCAGATCGGGTTGCACTTTACGGCTATGCGCATGTTCCATGGATGGCTAAGCGCCAACAGTTGATACCATCCGAGGCTTTGCCAACGCCACAAGAGCGGCTGAGCCTATTTGAGACAGCTCAAAAACTGTTCGTTTGGGATAATTATGAAGCAATAGGTATCGACCATTTCGCCACTAAAGAAGATGGCCTTTCGTTAGCACTCAAAAATGGAACTCTGCGGCGTAATTTCCAAGGTTACACGGATGACACCGCAGATGTTTTGATAGGCATCGGCGCATCCTCAATTGCTCAATTCCCGCAGGGCTTTGCACAAAATGCTCCATCGACCTCAACCTACACTGGTGCAATCCGAAACGGCCAATTTTCAACATCGCGCGGCCATGTCTTCAAAGGCGAAGACAAGATGCGCTCTCGAATGATAATGGCACTGATGTGTAACTTTCAGATCAATTCGGAAGATATCATGGGGACATTTGGTATTCCAAAGGTTGACCTAGAAAGCGTCTACACCGATGTCATGGCGCAATTCCCAGATGTGCTCACCCGCACGTCTCTTGGCCTATTCATTCCACCAGACGCGCGTCCACTTACGCGAATGGTGGCTCGTGCGCTGGATGCCTATGACCTATCCAAGGCAGGACACAGCTCTGCAATCTAGAAAATGCAGCAAATAACATATATCGCGAAAGATGAAACCTGTTAGCTTTTGGCGGTTGACCGTACTGACGAAAGCCAAGGCCGCGTTTCAATCAAACGGCTGAATGTCTGGAGCCGCGGCCAATAGCTCACGGGTGTATTCTGTTTGTGGGTTTTCAAAGACAGCCTTTGCGTCACCCTGCTCCACCACATCACCACCTTTCATCACCATGATTTTGTGACTCATAGCGCGCACAACATTTAAATCATGACTTATGAATAGATAAGCCAATCCGTATTTTTTTTGTAGGTTCCGGAGCAAATCAACGATTTGCACCTGAACCGTCATGTCGAGTGCACTGGTTGGTTCATCTAGCACAACCAACTTGGGGCGCAAAATCATCGCTCTCGCAATTGCGATACGTTGCCTTTGCCCACCAGAAAACTCATGGGGATATCGATCCATTGTTTCTGGATTAAGCCCAACTTCCTCCATGACCTCGCCCACTAGTGTTCGGGCTTTGCGCCCATCAGGTGTGCCGTGGACCCCTAGACCTTCAGCTATGATCTGCTCGCAAGTCATCCGAGGACTTAGACTGCCGAATGGATCCTGGAAGACGATTTGCATATGCTTGCGAAGATTGCGCAGCTCACGCGTCGACCATTGCCGGACATCTTGCCCGTCAAAAATGATACCACCTTCAGAGGAGATGAGCCGCATGAGCGCCAACGCGACCGTAGTTTTACCAGAACCACTTTCGCCGACAATTCCTACGGTCTCGCCAGCCCTAACATCCAGTGTAGCGTCGTTGACTGCCTTTACGTGACCAATTGTACGCTTCAAAAACCCACTTTGAATCGGAAACCAAACCTTTAAGTTGTTGGTCTTCGCAATCACGGCAGCAGCTTTATCCACTGCGTCAGGAGCTCCAACCGCCCGCGCACTCAAAAGCTTGCGGGTATATTCATGCTTGGGGCGAGCAAATATTTCAGACACTGATCCGAATTCAATAATCTCGCCATCTTTCATAACGCAAACCTTATCAGCTATGCGCCGCACGATCCCAAGATCGTGAGTGATAAATAATAAACCCATGCCCTCGGCTGACTTCAAATCTGCCAGCAATTCGAGAATTTGAGATTGTATTGTAACGTCCAGCGCAGTTGTCGGTTCATCCGCAATTAGAATGTCCGGTTTATTAGCCAATGCCATGGCTATCATAACCCGTTGTCTTTGACCTCCACTGAGTTGGTGTGGGTACGCACCAAGACGGTTCTGAGCATCGCGAATTCCAACTTTTTCCATCAGTTCGATAATGCGCTCTTTAGCAGAATCGCCCACAATCCCTTGGTGTAGCGCAAGGCTTTCGGCCAGTTGCTTTTCCAGCGTGTGCAACGGGTTCAGCGATGTCATCGGCTCCTGAAAAATGAATGAAATATCGTTCCCACGCACTTGGCGCAGCCGAGCTTCATTAGCGCCAATCATCTCCTGACCATCATATGTTACTGACCCCGACACTTCGGCACTGCTCGGCAACAAAGAGACGGTGCTAAGCGCAGTGACAGACTTTCCTGAACCAGATTCTCCGACAAGAGCTACGGTTTCACCTCGATCAACAGAAAATGAAACGCCTTTGACGGCATCTATTACCCGCCCATCCTGACGAAAACCCACATGCAAATTCTTCACTTTGAGTATGCTCATGAGAAGGTCTTTCGCGGATCGAATGCGTCCCTCACACCCTCAAAGATAAAAACCAAAAGGGAAAGCATGAGCGCAAACGTGAAGAATGCAGTGAAACCCAGCCAAGGAGCTTGAAGGTTTTGTTTCGCCTGTAGCGTCATCTCACCAAGGCTTGGAGATGAAGATGGCAGTCCAAAACCAAGAAAATCAAGTCCAGCCAAAGTGCTTATTGTGCCGGTGACGATAAAAGGTAGCATAGTTACCGTCGCCACCATGGCGTTAGGCAACATGTGCCGAAACATGATCACGCGGTTGGATACACCAAGTGCGCGGGCTGCACGGACGTACTCTAAGTTCCGCGCGCGAAGAAACTCAGCACGGACAACCCCAACTAACGCGGTCCAACCGAACAGCACTGTGAGAAAAACTAAAAGCCAAAAACTACGACCCAAAATGGCAAACAAAATTATAATTATGTACAGGCTTGGCGTGGCTCCCCATATTTCGATCACACGCTGAAAAATAAGGTCCGTTTTACCACCAAAAAACCCTTGAACAGCGCCGGCAATAATACCGACAATACTCGATAGGGTGGTCACAATGAGAGTAAAGAAGATCGACAATCTAAACCCATAAAGCACGCGTGCCACGACATCTCGCTTACGGTCGTCTGTACCGAGCCAATTTTGACCATTGGGCGGCAAAGGTGCGGCTCCGGAACGGTCAACCGGGGTATCGTAACTGTAGGGTATTAATGGCCAGATTGCCCATCCTTTTACGAAGTTTTCATCGGAGAAGGTCTCCGCCTCAATCTGCGCTAAAATGTTTTCCGGTTGGTCAAAACAGGTTTCAACACCACCAGTGGCAACGAGGCACTGCACCACTGGATCCTTGTAATCCGCCTCAGTTCGAAAATCACCTCCAAAGGCTGTCTCGGGATAAAACTTAAATACTGGAGTAAACAACTCTCCGCGATAACTCATGATGATCGGGCGATCGTTGGCCAGAACCTCTGCAAACAGCGACACCCCGAAGGCTACAGAAAAAATAATGAGAGACCAAAATGCGCGTCGATTACGACGAAAGTTCCGCCAGCGACGCTGGTTGAGTGGAGACATCGCCATCAGCCTTCCCTTCGATCAAAATCAATCCTAGGGTCGACAACCACATACATCATGTCTGACAAGATCCCCACAACAAGCCCTATCAAACCAAAAATGAAGAGCGTACCAAATATTACCGGATAATCTCGCGCGACAGCAGCTTCAAAACCGAGCCGCCCCAACCCATCCAAAGAGAAGATTGTTTCAATCAAAACCGAACCACCAAAAAAAACACCGATAAACACTGCTGGAAAGCCAGCAATCACTATTAGCATCGCATTGCGGAAAACATGACTATAAAGCACTTTGTTTTCTGTTAACCCTTTGGCACGGGCAGTCATTACGTAATGTTTCTTGATCTCGTCTAAAAACGAATTTTTGGTCAATAAAGTAAGGGTGGCAAAGGCGGCAATAGTCGATGCGACCACTGGCAATGTGATGTGCCACGCGTAGTCTAATGCCTTTCCGACGAAAGTAAGGTCGTCAAAATTGTCTGACGTTAGCCCTCTCAGCGGAAAAACCTGCCAATAAGATCCACCCGCAAACAAGACAAGCAGCATAATAGCAAAAAGAAACCCTGGAATGGCATAAGCGATAATGATCGCCCCAGACGTCCATGTATCGAAAGCAGAGCCGTCTTTTACAGCCTTACGGATTCCAAGTGGGATTGAGACCAAATAAGCAATCAATGTTGACCAAAGGCCCAATGTGATGCTGACTGGCATCTTTTCGAGAACCAAATCAATCACGGAAATTTTGCGGAAATAGCTTTCTCCAAAATCCAGTGTGAGATAGTTGACCATCATGTTTAAAAACCGCTGTAATGGTGGCTTGTCGAAGCCAAATTCTTTTTCGAGCTGTTCGATAAATTCAGGAGGGAGACCTTGAGCTCCAGCGTATTTACTGTCCCCCCCTGAAATACCAACAATTTCCTCATTCTGCAGATCTCCACCGTCTTGTCCGCCACCGGCAAAACCTTCAAACACGTCTCCCTGCCCCTGAAGCTGAGCAATTACCTGCTCAACAGGACCACCGGGCACAAACTGCACCAGTGCAAAATTGATGATCATAATCCCCAAAAGTGTTGGAATGATCAGCAACAACCGTCTGAGGATGTAGGCTCCCATCAGAGATATTTACCGCAATGCTCCAGACGCCTTAAGCGCCTGTGCTTTTTCATCGTTTACCCACCAAAAATCGCGCGAGCCCAGCGCATATGGGGGCATGTTTTCAGGATGCTCAAACATATCGTATGAAGCGACCCAATAGTTTGGGGTATACCCGTCAGGAATTACAAAGAATTCATAACGCAGGGCACGATCTAAAGCGCGGAGAGCGATATCTGTTTCAGCTTGCGATGTGGCCTCGAAAGATGACTCGATGATTGCGTCAACAAGCGGACTTGCCAAACCAGCTGGGTTAAACAAGCTAAATTCAGCCTCCTTCGAGCCATACATCTGAGACAGACCGCCACCAGTTGAAAGAAAAGATCCATATCGCGTCGAATAGAGCATATCGTAGTCACGTTCGCGCTGGCGCAGGGTATATTGTGACGGGTCCACCTTTTCAAAGCTTGCATCAATCCCAAGTGCGACAAGATTCTGCACAAATGTTTGATGCATTGCCTCAACAGACGAGGAAATATTGCTGGGAATCAACATTTTCAGTTGTAGAGTGTCGCCCGCCCCATTGCGACGCAGTCCATCAACTACATCTTCCCAACCCGCGGCATCGAGCAGCTGAGAAGCGGCGCGGACGTTGCGGCGATCACTAAGACGCGCCGGATTTGAGCTATGCATTTGACGAGCCGGTGTCGTGTAAAAATCGCCCGGCACCACATCTCCTAAGTTCGCAAGGAATGCCTTTTCCGCTCCGTCAGGAACACCCTTTGCTTCTATGTGCGTTCCCTGAACGAATGAGCTGCGCGGGACATTGAGACCGAACATCAGCGACTCGTTGGTCCACTCAAAGTTGAACGCCAAGGAGATCGCTTCTCGTACATTTCGATCCTCCAGCTGTGGCCGAGCCAGATTAAAAACAAACCCAGATGGTGTAGGCGGGTTGCCATCAGCTAATTCGTCCAGCACTACGACGCCGGAGTCGATTTTTGGGAAGTCATAACCAGAGGCCCACCGTTTGGGATCACCCTCAACGCGAAATGTATACTCACCGGCTTTGAAGGCTTCAAACTGCGCGGTATCGTCTGAAAAATATTCAATCCGTATTGTGTCAAAGTTGTGCCTACCCCGATTAATCGGCAGATCTTTTGCCCAGTAGTCGTCACGCCTTTTGTAAACAATCCGGCGGTTGATGTCGTAGTTATCTAGAATCCAAGGGCCTGAGCCCATCGCAACTTCGAGGCGAGGCTCGTCTAACCGTCTGCTGTCATCAGCCTCAAACCATGCTTTTGAGAACACTGTTGTGTTGCCAACCGTTTCAATGCGGCTACGTGGGCTAAGTTCCGTATTAAATGTAAATTTCACTGTGTGATCATCTAATGCCTCAGCACCGGTTACCATGCGCGACACAGCCTGCGCGTAAGAAGGCAATCCCTGGGTGATAAACAGTTTGTGGCTGTAGACAACATCATGGGCTGTTACTGGCGTTCCGTCCGAAAATCTCGCTTCCGGACGCATATGAAAAACTACCCAAGCCCGATCTTCAGGGTACTCAAGGCTTTCCGCCAGTAAGCCATAGTATTCGCCAACCGTATCATCTGTTCCAGTAATCAAGGAGTCGTACTGCAAAGAGGTCAGTGCGCCCGACCGACCTTTCCGAGTGTAGGGATTCAACGAGTCAAACGTACCAGACGTTGCGAGACTCATTTCGCCACCTTTTGGCGCATTTGGGTTCACGTAGTCAAAGTGCACATAGTCTGAGGGATATTTGAGATCACCGAAGTAAGAATATCCATGACTACTAGTTACGTCGTGGCCATCCGCTTCTGCAGCTTGACCAAAGGAGAGCAGTCCTACGGCCACTGCACCGGCGACTAACCACCGGTTTAAGGAAAAAGGCGGTTCGATGACATTACTCGCAATACAGCTCTCGGTCATAACAGTTCCTCTGAGTGGTTATACTTCATTACCATATAGGTAATGTTGCATACGCACGATATTCAAGTTCGGATTGCGTCAACAAGGTGTGAATTTGGTGTGCGCAACACCTCATACCCAACCACTGTCGAAGTGCCATGTAATAAAGTTGGGGGGGTGAGAGGCTGGACAACGACCCAAGCGGGGCTCGTTACGGCTGCTTCCTTCCGGATCTGACCGGGTTGGCGAGGTGCCTGCCCGCGCCAACCTCTCAAGGGGTGCATAAACCGGACCTGCCGCCTTTGCAAGCAAGTGTCAGCATTTCCTAATTGGCAAACTTCTGCAAATCGCAAAGATTGTGTTGGGGCTTTGGTAAGGTTTGCGTTGCTCAATCCGGTTCAAAGTGGCAAGCCTCCACGGTGGAGGACAACATGCGACACGCAGAATCAGTAACATTTGGTGGCTCTGCTTTCGATCGGGCAGCAGAACTCAGGCGCGACACAAAAGCCTTGGAAGAATTGAGAGAGGAGCCCTCAAGCTGCTCCATTGTCTTGTGGCGTGGCAAACCGCTTTGTTCTGGAGCCGATCAACAAATACTGGTTAAGCTGCCGACAAACCATGCTCTATTTTCAAATGCAAAAGTACCGCCAATTTTTCTCGGCACAGATCGCAGTGCTGCATATTTCGCCGAAGATATTTCTGACTGGCAACCAGATCAACTAGATGCAGAAATTCTTAAACAATTCTTTGATCCCAGCCTGCAACACCATCCAAGTTTGCCCGACGACCATCTGTTCTGTGAACTGCGAGGTGTCATGACTCATCTGTCGGCACGAGACGCGGAACTAGCGGCGACCGCACGCGCCCTATTCGGGTGGCACAGGTCACATCGTTTTTGTGCCACCTGCGGCAACGAGAGCAGCATTGCCGTCGCTGGATGGCAACGTAATTGCCACTCCTGCGGTACCGCTCATTTTCCACGTACCGACCCAGTCGTCATTATGTTGATCACCTCTCAAAACAAGGTTTTAATGGGGCGATCCCCTGGCTGGCCAGAAGGCATGTACTCACTGCTAGCGGGGTTTGTGGAACCTGGGGAAACTTTGGAGGCAGCTGTGCGCCGAGAAGTTTTAGAAGAAACAAATATTAAGGTTGAAAGCGTAACCTATCTGTCTAGTCAGCCTTGGCCATTTCCATCTTCATTGATGTTTGGATGCCGTGGAAACGCAATAAATGAAAAAATAACCATTGACCCAAATGAAATAGAAGACGCGCTGTGGGTGTCACGTGAGGACGTCCTCGAGTCGTTTATTGGCACGCACCCATTTCTTAAACCAGCGCGTGAGGGATCAATCGCGCATTTTTTGTTACATAATTGGCTTGCAGACAGGTTGGACTAAGGCGACAAATTTTGGCACAAAAATTGCAGAGACATGAGGCAACAAAATGGAATTAACGGTTCGCGAAGACATCGATGTTCCTATCGAACAAGCATTTAAAATGATCTCAGATTTTGAGATATTTGAACGAGCTGCGCTGCGTAGAGGCGCCGAAGTTGAACGATTAGATGATCTTTTGAGGCCAGGTGTCGGCGCTAAGTGGAGAGTAAATATCGCATTCCGAGGCAAGTCCAGACTAATCAACCTCGCAGTTACTGAATTCAATCGCCCTACAGAGGTGCAAATACACGCAGAGGTTCAGGGCGTCAGATCGGACACTAGGGTCGAGTTAGTAGCCCTGTCACGCACCTGTACTCGGCTAAATGTGTGGATGGGCCTCAAAGCAAAATCTCTGACTGCTAGACTGTTGTTGCAATCGCTCAAGTTGGCTCGCAGCACATTGACCCAAAGGCTTGAACAACGGGTATCAAGCTTGGGCCGCGATATGGAAGAGCGGTTCAGCCGCATGGTTTAAACAAAACGGCCTAGAGGTGACGTGCTTGCACAGCTGGATAAACACCGAGAATGGTAAGCGAGTTCGTAAAATACGCCACCTCTTCTAACGCGCGGCGTACAGGCGCATCGTCTGGGTGGCCTTCAATGTCGGCGTAGAACCGCGTGGCCATAAATGATCCGTCAACCATGTAGCTTTCTAGCTTGGTCATGTTAACGCCGTTTGTCGCGAACCCACCCATCGCCTTATAGAGCGCCGCGGGAATATTTCGCACTTCAAAAACGAAAGTTGTCATCATCGCGATCTCACCACGTCGCGCATAATTTGGTTCCCGCGCCATGATGACAAATCGAGTTGTGTTGTGACCGTGATCTTCAATATCTGAGGCTAAAACATCTAAACCATAAATCTCCGCTGCCAAGCTAGATGCCAGAACACCCTCATGCCGATTTTCTCCTTCTGCAAGCATTCGCGCTGCGCCAGCACTATCTGCGGCTGAAACACCTTTAATTCCGTGCATTTTTAGGAAATTGGCGGATTGCGGCAGTAGCACCAAATGCGCCCGGACTGTGGCAATCTCGTCAAGCCTAACGCCAGGAATTGCCAAAAGACTGATCCTGACACGGACAAAAGTCTCATCCACTATGTGCAGCCCACTTTCAGGGAGCAAACGGTGGATATCAGCCACCCGCCCATAGGTAGAATTTTCTACCGGCAACATCGCCAAATCGGCTTCGCCGTTGCGCACTGCCATAATAACATCTTCAAAAGACTGACAAGGCAGCGCCTCCATCACTGGGTACGCTTTTTGACAGGCCTCATGGGAGTAGGCGCCCGGATCTCCTTGAAATGCTATACGATTTGTCATTTTCAGTTTTTTCCACCTCAGCCGACTACATTGGGCGTTTAGTCGCGGTAACTATACCTTGCTTTCGCTTAGGGGAAGCGGATAGACACGCGGCAAACGCGACGGAATGGAAAAGTAGCATGTTTGACACGATGACAATGACAAAAGTCCTGGGTGCCTTTTGTGGCTCTTTACTGATCTATCTGCTTGGCGCTTGGGCGGCCGAAGCAATATACCATACCGGCCCATCAGGTCATGGCGATGGTCATGCGCAGCAAGCCTACTCAATCGAAGTCGAAACCGCCGATGAAGACGACACGGATGTGGCAGAGGAAGGGCCAAGCTTTGAAGAATTGCTAGCCAAAGCAGATGTCGGGAAGGGCGCAAAAGTTTACAGCAAATGCAAAGCCTGCCACAAACTGGAAGATGGCGCCAACGCAACTGGCCCGCATTTGTACGGCGTTGTAGGCCGCACAGTAGGTTCGGTTCCGGGTTTTGGATACTCTGGTAATTTGGTTGCTGTTGCGGATACTTGGAGCCCCGAGAATCTCGATGCTTTCCTCGAAAACCCAAAGGGTTATGCTCCAGGAACAAAAATGTCATTCTCCGGCTTGAAAAAAGAGTCTGACCGAGCCAACTTGATTGCATATCTAAGTAGCGTGGGCGGCTAATTAGCTACTTGTCAACTGGGTCATGAGAGGCCGTCGTCCCTGCTGCGGCCTCCTAAGATAGGGTTGTAAAACCAGTAGCCCACTTCATTTGAGCATTTGTCTCTACTGCACAGGGTTGCGTCCTACGTAGCTCTTTGAGAGCAATGTCTGGTGATCGACCGGCCTCAACCATCAGTTTTAATGTCGCCATGCCAGAGCGGCCGCAGCCCCCGCGACAATGCACCAACACCCTGCCACCAGTCCTTAAAATTCCGCGCGCAGCGGCTGAAACATTGGGCCATTTCGCGATTACGGCAGCCTCAGGCACACTAAGGTCTGGAGTGGGCAAATGCACAACAGTGATACCTGCTGACAGCAAATCCGTGAAGAAGCTAACTGCACCAAGCTCGTCCAGTTCATGCTGCTGGGTCATGCTTATAATCATCTCAGGTTTCCATGCTAGGATAACTCCCAAATCCACTCTGTATTGTCCTGTGCTTCCGGGCGCCGCACAAAGGCCTAGTTCGCCTTCGCCAAATCCCAGACTAAATATCTCAAACCGCATTGCACCCCTCCCGACTTGGTCTGCCAAATGCCATTCCAGTGGACGCGCTGCGCCCTCGAGCTTATTCTAATTTCTGTAACAACGAATCCTTAGAGATATTTTTATGACCGACGCTCCCGACAAAGGCTATCAGGTTCTTGCACGCAAATACCGCCCGGAAACCTTTGCCGATCTAGTCGGACAAGATGCAATGGTACGCACGTTACGCAATGCATTTGCAGCGGATCGCATCGCACAGGCCTTTATCATGACCGGCATACGAGGCACTGGGAAAACCACGACGGCAAGAATTATTGCAAAAGGAATGAATTGTATTGGGCCTGATGGAGGTTCTGGCCCCACGACTGATCCTTGCGGCCAATGCGAACATTGCGTTTCAATTACCGAAGGCCGTCATGTCGATGTTATGGAGATGGACGCAGCCTCGCGTACCGGAGTTGGTGATATTCGCGAAATTATTGACTCAGTACACTACCGTGCTGCGTCTGCGCGGTATAAGATTTACATTATTGATGAAGTGCATATGCTCTCTAATAGCGCTTTCAATGCCCTCCTTAAAACGCTGGAAGAACCGCCCGCTCACGTCAAGTTCATCTTTGCAACGACAGAAATCCGCAAGGTGCCAGTCACGGTGCTTTCGCGTTGCCAACGCTTTGATCTCCGCCGTATTGAACCAGAGGAAATGATCGCTTTACTGCGTCGAATTGCAGATGCAGAAAACGCCGAGATTGCCGATGATGCGTTGGCCTTGATCACCCGAGCTGCCGAAGGGTCAGCGCGCGACGCCCAATCCTTGCTGGATCAGGCAATTTCTCATGGGGCGGGCGAGACTAGCGCCGATCAGGTGCGTGCCATGCTGGGCCTCGCAGACCGAGGGCGAGTGCTTGATCTCTTTGATATGATAATGCAAGGCGACGCTGGCGGGGCTATCAACGAGCTATCGTCACAGTATAGCGACGGTGCAGATCCACTCGCGGTTCTTCGAGATCTAGCCGAAGTTACGCATTGGGTTAGCGTGGTAAAAATTACGCCCGAGGCCGCCGAAGACCCGACTGTTTCGCCCGATGAGCGTGCCCGTGGTCAGTCGATGGCTGATAAATTGCCGATGCGCGTCTTGACCCGAATGTGGCAAATGTTGCTAAAGGCGTTGGATGAAATAGCGAGGGCTCCCAATGCCATGATGGCGGCAGAAATGGCCATAATCCGCCTGACACACGTAGCTGACCTTCCTTCACCGGAAGAACTGCTTCGCAAATTGCAGAACACACCACAGCCACCCGCGCCTACCGGTGGTGGCGGTTCTGCACTTAGCAGTACAAACGGCCCTTCCGCCCACGCAACCATGTCCACTTCCGGAAATAGTTCCGGAGGGGCCTCCACTGCCTTAGCACTAGATGCGGAACAGACCCTCACACGCTACGCGACCTTTGATCATGTCGTTGCACTAATCCGGAAAAACAGAGACGTCAAACTGTTGGTGGAAGTCGAAACCTGCGTCCGTCTGGCGGGTTACAAGCCTGGACGTATTGAGTTTGTTCCAACCGAAGCCGCACCACGCGACCTTGCGCAACGCCTTGGTCAGCGTCTACAGAATTGGACCGGTAGTCGCTGGGCTGTCACGCTCGTGAATGATGGCGGTGGCGAAACAATTGCTGAAGTACGTGATGCAGCAGAAAATGTACTGCGTTCCAACGCACTCGGTCACCCAATGGTGCAGGCGGTTATCGCGGCTTTTCCCAAAGCCAAGATAACCAATATCAAGACACGGCAGGACATTGCCGCAGAGGCCATGGTCGAAGCCTTGCCTGAAGTCGAAGACGAATGGGACCCTTTCGAGGAAGACTAAACATGAGAAGCGCGCCATAACCATGGTACGTCTTGGGTTTATGCAGATCAGTATTTTTTACACGCTAACTTTGGCAAGCGGTTAGGCTATCTTGGTCACTGCGTAAAACTTGAAAGTTGCCAATATTTTTGGTTTGGCCCAACCCGGCTCGAAATACATTTTAGCTGTCTCTACCGCTCAGTGGCGGCAGATAACAGGATACGCATTTTCATCCCAGTCGCTTGAGGCTCTTTGCATCGCAATGCGTGGCCCCCTTCCAGCGGAGTGTCGGAAGATTAAACCAAAAGATCACTGAGCTCGGCTATTTGTTGTTGGCTACTCACCAAAACCGTTTATCGGATGCGGCTTAGAGCAGCAAACTTTGGAGCAAGCGGCGGGTGTATTATTGCTGTGATCCAGCTGTCCCACGCAGGTGATCATCGGTGCGTCTCTCGCAAAATGATAGACGAACTGTTGGATATTGGATCGGTGACTTGTACCGGGGCGCCCGGCACCGTATCTACACTTAAGTAAGTATAACACCTCTGGAGACCCACCATGCTCAAAGGACTCGGTAATCTTGGCGATATGGCCAAGATGATGAAACAAGCGCAGGACATGCAATCCAAAATGACCGAGATGCAGGACGAACTGCACAGTATCATGGTTACCGGTGAAAGCGGCGCCGGTTTGGTCAAGGCCACAGCCTCTGCCAAAGGTGAACTCAAAGCGTTGGACATTGATCCATCGATCTTCAATGGTGACGACAAGGAAGTCGTGGAAGACCTGATCCTTGCCGCAATTAAAGACGCACAGAACAAAGCCAGCGAAAGATCTCAGGAGGAACTTGGGAAAATCACAGAAAGCCTCGGACTGCCAGCAGATATCAAACTGCCATTCTGAGGGCTTGCGCCCTACCCAAGTCTGGATTTTATTAGGGTTCTAGAACGAGGCGCAGGGCATGAGCAGTTCTGAAATCGACAAATTGATTGAAATGATGGCACGGCTCCCAGGTTTGGGACCGCGCTCGGCGCGACGTGCTGTTCTTCACATGATCCGAAAACGCGCGCTTCTGCTCACACCGCTTGCGGACGCAATGCAATCTGTGGCCGCTACCGCCCGAGAGTGTCTTAACTGTGGCAATGTCAGCACATCGGACATTTGCAATATCTGCGAGTCGGACAAACGCGCTACCGGGGAGCTTTGTGTTGTGGAGGGTGTCTCTGACCTGTGGGCGATGGAGAGAGCGGGCATTTTTAAGGGGCGCTATCACGTCTTAGGTGGCACACTGTCAGCACTTGAAGGCGTTGGGCCAGAGGACTTGTCGATTCCTAGGCTTATTGACCGGATCGCCAGTGAGCATATTTCAGAGGTAATTTTGGCTTTAAATGCAACTGTAGACGGTCAAACCACCGCACACTACATCGCTGATCAGCTAAATGGCTGCGTACGTTTGACGTCGCTTGCTCAAGGCGTTCCAGTGGGCGGTGAACTCGACTATTTGGATGAGGGTACCATTAACGCCGCGCTCAGTGCGCGCAAACAGCTTTGAGATGTAGCGTAAAACCCACAAAGAGGGCCACCCCAAAAACCTGGAGCAGCTCCTCTAAGTTCTGAATCCACTCAGATCAGCGCGGCTGTTCTTCCTCTTCGTCTCCGTCACCCGGAAGGTTGAAAAAGCTTTCTGCGTCTGAATAGTCACCTTCTGCGTCGCTTTGCGCGTCTGCATCTTCGTCATTGCTTAGGCTGAACGTCTCTAAACCTTCAATTGCAGTAGGAATTTTTGGCTCAGCATCCATGTCTAAGGATTGCTCAGTCGACACCAGTTTACGGCGTTCGTCATCGTTCATGACCTCACCTTCAGCCGCTTTCTTTGCAGCTGCCTTCTGTACGACAGCATCCAACTCCGATTGCTTACAGAGTCCAAGTGCCACCGGGTCGATGGGCTGAATATTGGAAATATTCCAATGCGTCCGCTCGCGGATTGCCTGGATAGTAGGCTTGGTTGTTCCTACCAGTTTACCGATCTGTCCATCTGTCAATTCAGGATGGAACTTGACCAGCCACAAGATTGAAGCAGGACGGTCCTGACGTTTGGACAGAGGAGTGTAACGTGGCCCACGACGCTTTTCTTCACCTTCTGCGGCTGCATTGAACTTGACCTTTAGCGTGTAGAGCGGGTCACTCTGCGCAGCATCGAGTTCATCTTGCAGCAACTGGTTATTTGCAATGGGATCAAAACCCTTGACCCCTGCCGCAACATCGCCATCAGCGATGCCTTGAACTTCCAATTCGTGCATACCCACGAAATCCGCGATCTGCTTAAAGCTGATCGTGGTATTGTCTACCAGCCAGACGGCCGTCGCTTTGGGGTGCAGCAATTTCGACATTTGCACTTCTCCTTACCACAAATCTTTCCCGATGCCTGGCTATGCAGGCGGCACCTTTCTTTTGGGTGCGGGTTTCCGTTGTCGGGGAACTTGGCGACTATATAGTAGCATATATCAAATAAGGAAAGAGTGAATGCGCACCCTAATTTACCTACTAATAATCAGCCTGTTTACTACCACAGTTTCGGCCAACAGTGGCAGAGCCAACGCATTTGATTATTACGTGTTGGCTCTGAGCTGGTCGCCCAACTGGTGTGCGTTAGAAGGCGACGCCCGTAGATCCCCACAATGCAACAATCTCCGTGATCACGGTTGGACCCTGCACGGGCTCTGGCCGCAATTTCATCGTGGCTGGCCCACGTATTGCCAAACCAAACAACGCAATCCACCCCGCGATTTGACTGAATCCATGTCTGATATCATGGGAACTTCCGGTCTAGCGTGGTATCAATGGAAAAAACACGGGCGCTGCAGTGGCCTATCCGCTAGTTCCTATTTTGATTTGGCAAGACGTGCTTATAACAACGTCACCAGACCTGAATCTTTTCGACAGTTGGTGACTACGGTAAAGCTGCCGGCATCAATCGTAGAACAAGCTTTCTTACAGGCCAACCCCGCAATCGAATCGAATATGCTAACTGTCACCTGCCGCAACGGCCACATACAGGAGGTCCGGATTTGCCTTTCAAAAGAGCTGTCGCCTATACATTGCGGTACGGATACGATCCGGGATTGTACACTCAGAGATGCGCTATTTAATCCAATCCGCTAATACAAAAATAATTTCTCCCCGTCAGTTTCGATGCTGTTGAATTAAAACAATTAAAGCCAAACGTGAAAATTATTTTTGTTTGAACGCACAACACTCCTGCTAAGTGCACTGGTGCGCTTTGTTAATGCCCAGGAAATCTAGGATTTAGAATATTGGGGGCCCACCAAAAGGAAAACTCGGCCAAAGGACCGAGTTTTCTTATCACTGTTATTGTGTGTATTAGTGAAGTTTAGCGTCGACCTCTGAAATACCAGCTTCGATCAGTTTGTTGGCGTCTGCTGTGGTTAATTGCTTGGCAATTACGTCGCGAGCGGCTGCAATCGCGACCACGACAGCTTGGTCTCGCACTTCTTTAACTGCACTGGCCTGAGCAGAAAGTATCTGATCCTCTGCCGCGGACAAACGACGCGCAATAGACTCTGCCAAATCCTGTTTGGCAATCTCAGCAGCGCTTGCAGCTTCTTCTTTGGCGTGTGCCACAATACGGTCTGCCTGCGCCTGAACTTCTTTATGCTTTCGTTCATAAGAGGCTAGGACAGTCTGTGCTTCTTCGCGGAGCGAACGAGCCTCATCCAGTTCCGACTGTATTCCTTCCGCACGCTGATCCAGCATACCACCCAAAAGCGACGGAACTTTGAAGTAGAACAAAACAGCAATGAACAGGATAAACGCAAGGGTCACAATGAAATTAGTATTACCCAGCGAGAAGAAAGGTCCACTCGCTGCAAATGCCGGGCTTGCAACGATCAAAGCTCCAAAAATTGCTAAAATACGCATGCTTTTACCCTTCCATCCGAGCATCAACAGCGGCTTTCACATCCGCTTCATCTGTCTTTCCACCCAAGGCGACAATAACGTGAACTGCGGTTGCGTTTGCCACTTCTTTAATGCTCTGCATGGCTCCCGCACGAATAGCCAAAATAGCTTTTTCCGATTCAGCTGCTTTTGCAGCGATTTCTGCATCAGCCTTTGATGTTGCCACGTCCAGATCTGCTTGAATTTCGACTTTAGTCTCCGCAACGATGCGTTGGGCTTCCGCGCGAGCATCCGCGAGTGCCTTATTGTAGACCTCTTCAGCTTCGACTGCCTTTGCCTTTAGCTCTTCCGCCGCAGCAATGTCATTGGTTATTGTCCCCTGGCGCTCCGCCAGAACTGCCGCGATCCGCGGTAGTGCGATGCGCGACAGAATGAGGTAAATCGCGGCCAACGTGATCATGAGCCAGAAAATTTGGTTGCCCCAGTTCGAGAAGTCGAGCTGCGGCATACCTGGCGCAGAGGATACTTCTGCGGCGTGAGTTGTGGCTTCGTTCGTTTCGGATGCCATGTCTTTCTCCTCGGAACTTCCGTGTGATCGCGAGCGTGGCGTTATTCCGTGCCACGCCCGAACGTAAGGATAGCTCTCCGAATTAGACGGCGAACATTAACAGCAGAGCGACGAGGAAGGCGAAGATGCCCAACGCCTCTGCGAATGCAATACCGATGAAGAGGGTGGCGGTCTGTGAGGCGGCTGCAGATGGATTGCGCAGTGCGCCCGAAAGGTAGTTGCCTGCAACGTTACCAACACCGATTGCGGCTGCGCCGGAACCGATAGCTGCGAGACCTGCGCCGATATGTGCGAGTTGACCTTCCATTGATGTATCTCCTTACGATTGGAAGTTAATAGATAATATTTTGTTTTCGACCCTAGTGCGACGGATGCAGCGCGTCTTTTAAGTAGACACAGGTCAAGATGGTAAAAACGTAGGCCTGAATAAACGCCACTAAGACCTCAAGGCCGTACATTGCTGTGATGGCAACGACCGAAATTGGGCTAACGACAGCAATTGCCGCGAACCCCGCAAAAACTTTTATGACTGCATGACCAGCCATTACGTTACCCGCCAAGCGAATGCTGTGGCTGACAGGACGCACAAAGTAGGATATCAACTCGATGATGGCGAGAACCGGGCGAAGCGGCAATGGTGCGGACGAAACCCAAAAAAGCCCAAGAAATCCAGCTCCATGCTTCACAAAACCTACGATGGTTACGGTTAAAAACACCAGTAGCGCTAGTACAACCGTGACCGCAAAGTGCGATGTCGTGGTGAAGGACATTGGCAACAGACCGAGAAAATTTGCAAACACGATGAACATGAATAGAGTCATTATGTACGGGAAAAATTTCAACGCATCTTTTCCCGCTACGTCTTCGACCATCTTGTAGACAAAGCCATAAGCTAGTTCACCGACAGACTGGCTTCGACTCGGTATGATTGCTCGGCGTCGTGTACCAAGCACCATGAGAATGATCACGGCCACCACAGCCAACGCCATCCAAAGTGTCGCATTGGTGGGTGTGTACCAATGGATCGTGTCGCCCCCAAACAGGGGCTTGATGATGAATTGATCCATCGGGTGGAAAACCAGACCGCCTTCTTCTGCGCCGTGTGCTTCGCTCGCCACGTTCAATCCCTCTTATCTCTCTCGGCCTGTTCGGCCAATTGTGCTTCCTGGATCTCTTTTGCGCTGCGCAACATCGTTTTGATGCCCGCGGCCAGACCCAGCATTGTAAAAATTAGCATGAATAAAGGTAGTGTCCCCAAGAGAAGATCTATCCCGTATCCGATACCAAACCCGATCCCCAGACCGGCAACTAACTCTATCACCATGCGCCACGCCAAGTTGGCTGACGAATAATGCTCATCTGCGCGCGGCTTCGGAGACTGAGACTTTTGCGCCGCCACTATCCGCTCCTGAAGCCGCTCCATACGGGCCTTTTGGTTTGGATCGGTCACGCGCAGTACATCCTATGCCGCTACAGGCAAATAGCTACGGCGCATGGGCTCCTGAGTCAATGCGCGTTACTTGCCGTCTTAAATTCTTATAAAATACTGTAATTAAAACGATTTTTAAATTTTCTGAATAAGCGTGAAAATCGGTCGCAGGGCGAAAATTCCTGAAATTTTGTTCGACAGTATATTCAACAGATCGGTTAAGTTTCCTGTTCACGTCTCTTCAATTTTTAACTTCACCCTTTTGAATTGGCTGCCGTTTCAAACTGCAATACACATCTACGAAACTCTAATTGTAACGATGACCAATCAAGGCGCGAATTCAACTGTCGGTTAAATTGCCTCTTCCTTGCTGGTTGAGCAAATCACAAGTACTCGCTTCAGCTATTCTCTCCGAATATCAGCACTGGCCTTGATGAGGCTCTTTCCCTACGCCGTGCAGCCAGATATGACAAAGTATGTCTAATTCTCTTGATATTGTTTTTGCAGCGCTTGCCGATCCCACTCGGCGGGAGATACTATCGATGCTGTTAGAGGACGACATGGCCGTCACTGATGTAGCTGAACCGTTCCAGATATCGCTGGCTGCGATTTCCAAACACTTGGGCGTACTCAGTACTGCAGGTCTTATCAGCCAAGAAAAGCGAGGCAGGGTCAAATGGTGCAAACTTGAGCCCGATGCGCTACGCTCGGCGTCGGTCTGGATGCAAGGATTTGGTCAATTCGAACCGATAAATCTCGAGGAATTCGAGCGCTTCCTCAAATTTGAATTACGCGACTGACTGCTTTCACTTGATCGATCGATCATCTCTCAAGAGCAATAGTAAGGCGATCACAGTAAAACCGACCCCTACTAAAACCAAAAAGTTTGGTGCTCCGTGGCCCAGCATTATCTCCCAAATCGCCACCCAACTCGGAACCAAGTAGGTATATGCCATAACCTTTGCGCTAGGCAAATGCAGCGTTGCAAACTGTAGCAACACAAAAGTAGCAGCACTTGCGAACACTGCAACATAAAGTACCGTGACCCACACTAGACCTGACAGTTCTGTCCAATTGACTTCAAGAATATCGTTTTTGCCGTAAATGCTGAGGATAACGAAGCCAGCGATCAGTGTTCCAAACGTGAATACGACCGGTGCTTCGCCGCGATTGAGCTTGCGCACCATCGGCGTATAAAGTGCATGAGCAAGACATCCCCAAAAGTAATAAACTTCCCCCTGACCAATTCGAAACATCATCAGCGCATGTAGGTCGGCTCGAAAGATCACCCAAACCGCTCCAAACGCGCCAATCGCGAGGGCAACTGCCATGCGTCGAGTTGTGATTTGACGCAATAAAACCCAACCAAAACCGGCTGACATCATTGGTGTGAGGGTGAATACAGCCGCCGTGCTGAATGGCGCTGCAGTTTTTAATCCTTCAAACATCAGTACAAAATAAGCAGCGAATAATCCGCCTAATATTAGATACCTCCACGGCGCGACAACCGCGCTTCGCGGTACGCCCTTCGTTAGTATTGCCACGACACCAATCACAATCCCGGCAATCAAAAAGCGGATCCAATTTAGGGCAGCTGGATTTAAATCATTAGCTACCAACGCCCCGAGTGAAAATGATCCAGCCACAAGCGACGAAAACAATAACATTGCAAGGTGGCCACGCGCGGAAACATTCATACGACAGACCAATCTTTTGCAAATGCTTTGAAGTGGCTAAGAAACGCCTGCACTTTTGCGGTTCGATGCAGATCAACATGTGTGACTAACCGCATCCGAACCGACCATTCTGGGCGCGGCTCTAATATCATCTTCAAGTTCGCATTTTTGTCAGCCGTAGGCAAAACAACAAATCCAAGACCTACTCCAGCCTTAATTGCAGCGACTGCTGCCTGATCAGAAGTAGTACGAAAGATAACATTTTCGCGTGGGATATGGGTATTCATCCACTGATGAAACGGTGCGCGGCTGGCTTCCTTGTCGAACCCAACAAACCTGTGTGCACCTAGGTCACTCTCTCCTTTTGGCATTCCAAAGCGCCGGATGTATTGATCACTGGCAAAAAGGCCAACTTTTAAAACTGCCAGCTCCTGTGCAACATTATCCTGCATTTCCGCGTGGCTTCCAGCTCGAATTGCGACATGCGCTTCGCCATACTCAAGACGAAAAACACGGGCACTTGTCAGGAAGCGGACTAACAATTCAGGGTGCGTGGCCTGGAAGTCTGCCAGCATAGGTGTCAACAACTCTGAAAACGAGCCCAGAGATGTTACAACAAATTCGCCAGACACCTCGCTGCCCCTGCCTTTGATACGACCTTCCAACTGGCCAAATTGCTCATTGGTTGTTTGCGCAACCCGCATCAAATCCTGACCAGCCTCAGTTGCCGTATATCCCCGGGCGTGCCGATGGAAAAGCTTGACCCCAAGGGTTGCTTCGAGCGCATCTACGTGTCGTATCACCGTTGCGTGGTGAACACCCAGGGTATGCGCTGCGCCACTGACCGTACCCTGCCGAGCCACTTGAAAGGCCGTGCGGACTTCATCCCAGTTATCCATAAACGTCCTCATTAAACTTTTGTGCATTTTTAAACATTCGATGCGCAATTAATGCAGTTGCGTGTAATTTTGCAATAGCTCAATCTTAAAAAGCAGCTCAAACAACGAGGAAAGTTTAATGACTACTATTCTACACATCGACTCTTCAGCTCGGTTTAAAGACTCAGCCTCCCGTCAGGCATCCATTAAAATCGTTTCCAGTCAAAACGCCAAAAGAATTATCCGTCGCGATTTAGCCGAGGGGATACCATTTCTCGATAGCGCGTTCACTGTCGCCGCCTTCACACCACCTGATCAACGAACCAAAAGCCAAAATCAGGCCCTCGCCATTTCGGACGAACTGGTAGCAGAGCTACAAACCGCAGACGTCGTCGTAATCGGTGTTGCAATGTACAATTTTTCGATCCCGGCAGTTTTGAAGGCTTGGATTGATCAGATCGCCCGAGCCGGGATTACATTTTCCTATGGCAAAAACGGTCCAAAGGGTTTGCTGACTGACAAGAAAGCGATCATTTCGATTGCCACCGGTGGAACGCCGATTGGATCAGACTACGATTTTGCGTCCAGTTATCTTCGCTTCGCTTTGGGCTTTGTAGGCATCACTGATGTGACCATCCTTGACAAAGATTGCGCCGCTATCGCGCCAATCGCCGCCTAACCACAGATAGGGAGTTTCCCATGCAAAAATACATTCTTATCATAATTAAGATCATATTAACCTTAGCGTTTGCTGCGGCCAGTTTTTTCAAATTATCCGGCCAGGAAATGATGATTACAGTGTTTGAAAATATTGGAATTGGCCAATGGTTTCGCTTTGTAACTGGCGTGATTGAACTAGGTGCGGTTTTGCTTATCTGGGCTCCCGGTCGCCAGTTTTTCGGCGCAGCTGTGCTCGTCTGTACAATGATCGGCGCAGTTCTGGTGCATTTGCTTCTAATAGGTGGGTCGCCCCTTCCAGCCGTGCTGCTGGGGGCCCTAGCGGGCTGGATCACCTACACATATCGAGACCAGAGCCCAGTCTCCTAAAACATGGGGCGTCGAAACCGGCGCCCTCCCCTAACTTTGCTAAATCCACTCAGGTTTAGCATTGATCCTCTCAAAAAACGTCAAAACATCAGCGCGTTTCATTGCAATCGTGCGGTCATTTACCAACGGGTGCATGTAAATCCAGTCCGCCAAAAGCAGCGCATCATCCATGAAAAATCGCACACCGTGGCGAGATCCATTAATCATAGCAAGTGGTGTCACCGCGCCCGGACTGACACCCAAAAATTCTAAAAGGCGGCCCGGCGAACCAAAACTGAGGTTACCCACTTTAAGTTTTGCCCCAAAATCCTTGAGGTCAATCACGCGATCTTGTTCAAGGGTTACTAGGTAATTGCGTTTTTTCTTATCGCGGAGGTAGAGGTTTTTTATCCGCAATACAGCTTTACCATCTCTGAACGTAGTTGGTTCTATCATCTTTGCATCCTCGACCGTTTTAAGAGGACAATGAGAATACAAATCATACTCAAGGCCCCAGCCTCTCAATACCTCCAAAAGCTCGTCTGAGCTGAATGGCAAGCTACTCTGATCTGGCGAAAACGCATTCATGCAATCACTCCTTCTGAAACCTATTCGATCTTTTTCAGATGCGCGAAATGTGGCTGCAACCCCAATGCATGAATATTCAACTTCAGGGTCGCGCCCAAATTGATAAAGTAGATGCCAACGATAAAATCACAAAAATTATTACGTTTAATCCCTGGATTTTCGGGTGCCTCGTAGTGTTCTGAAGTTACATCCTAAAAAAATTCTTTGGTAGCCCTGCATATTGGTATCAAACCTTTCCTTAAGTAAGCTGTCCATTACGACGACAAAAGTCGCATGCCAGTTGGCGCATCGCTTGACTCTTTCGGTAGATACATTTAGCTGGCCAATCAATTCCGGAAGTCCGTCAAACTTCCGGTCCTATGGCCATTGTGCCGGGATCGCCCCCCGTCAGCGAGTTTCGCCCGCGGGGTACATTGGCGTTTTGTTGGCCCGCTTTAATGTCTGGGTCATAGGTGCAGTGGGTAAAGAAGGAGCCGTTGGCAATGTTTGAGAACTTAAGCGAACGCCTCTCCGGGGTATTTGATCGGCTTACCAAACAGGGCGCCTTATCCGACGACGATGTCAAAACTGCCTTGCGCGAGGTACGCGTCGCACTTTTGGAAGCCGACGTGTCGCTCTCTGTGGCACGTGATTTTGTCAAAGCAGTTCAGGAAAAAGCTGCCGGACAAACAGTCACTAAATCTGTGACGCCTGGTCAACAGGTAATCAAGATCGTGCACGATGAACTTCGACACGTTTTAGAAGGCGACGACGAAGAGCCCGGAGAGCTTAAAATTGATAACGCACCCGCTCCGATCCTTATGGTAGGTTTGCAAGGATCGGGCAAGACAACAACTACAGGCAAGCTCGCCAAACGTCTGACGGAGAAAAATGGCAAGCGAGTTTTAATGGCTAGCCTTGACATCTATCGCCCAGCAGCCATGCAACAATTAGCCGTGCTAGGCACCCAAGTCGGTGTCGACACCCTGCCGATTGTGCAAGGGGAAACAGCAGTTCAGATCGCAAAACGAGCTAAACAGCAAGCCACCCTTGGTGGTTATGACGTCTACATGCTTGATACCGCCGGCCGTCTGCAGATTGACGAAACCCTCATGAAGGAAGTTGAAGACGTACGCGACGCCGTCAATCCTCGCGAAACCTTGCTTGTGGTGGACGGGCTGACAGGGCAAGTCGCCGTCGAAGTGGCTGAAGAGTTTGACGGAAAAATCGGTATCTCTGGTGTGGTACTGACGCGAATGGATGGTGACGGACGGGGCGGAGCTGCGCTGTCAATGCGTGCCGTCACCGGCAAACCCATAAAATTTGTCGGGCTCGGCGAAAAGATGGACGCCCTCGAAACATTCGAACCGGACCGGATTGCAGGCCGCATTTTGGGCATGGGTGACATTGTCGCTCTGGTAGAAAAAGCGCAGGAAACAATTGAGGCTGAACAAGCGGAACGCATGATGAAGCGCTTTGCCAAGGGCCGCTTCAACATGAATGATATGAAGACACAGCTCGAACAAATGCAGAAGATGGGTGGCATGGAAGGCGTCATGGGAATGATGCCCGGGATGGCCAAAATGGCCAAAGGCGTAAAGGACGCCGGGTTTGATGACATAATGATCGTCCGCCAAGTTGCAATGATTCAGTCTATGACCAAGCTAGAGCGCGCAAATCCTCAAGTTCTTCAAGCTAGCCGCAAAAAGCGGATCGCAAAGGGATCGGGCATGGATGTTGCTGACCTGAACAAGCTTCTAAAGATGCAGCGTCAAATGTCGGATATGATGAAAAAGATGGGCAAGTTGGGCAAAGGAAAAATGCTCAAGCAAGCCATGAGCGGAATGTTTGGAAAGGGTGGGCCCAGTCCGGAGGAATTGGCCGCAGGCATGGACCCTAAGCAACTTGAAAAAGCGGCAAAAGCGCTGGGTGGCAAAGGTGGTATGTCTGGCGGGTTGCCCGGTTTAGGTGGCGGCCTAGGTGGCCTTCCGCCTGGCCTCTCAGGTTTTGGCAAGAAAAAGTAAATGACCGCTGCCACAATCATATCCACGCTGCATCCGCGGTTATGCGTCTCCCAACTTTCGAGCTGGGCGACCATAACTTCGTACGCCACGGAAATGATCGACGCAGCATGTAATTTTGTGATTGGTCTGCACACACGTAGTTCATTCGTGTCATGCATTAATCCCACCAGAACCAAATCGCCACGCGCCGCGGCATACAAAGGAGCCCTAAGGAATCCAATTTCAAAGGCCTGTGGACATGCTGCTAATACTGCCCACACTGTTATTTCACACGCTTTTGAAAGTCTCGGGTGGAAGACTGTTGCCAGCTATATCAACCTAATTAATGGACCCTCCATTCCCTTTGCCAAATGGCTTGGCACGCGTTTTTATGCAGCTGTACCACAACCAAAATTCGAGCATCCTTGCCGCGTGCACCCTCTCCCGAAACCGGGGGTTCCGCGATGGTAACCAAGAACATTCCAGTCCTTATGACCAAACGCCTCACACTGCGGGGGCCTGAAGCGGAAGATTATCCCAACTTCAAGGCGACATTTGCCTCTTACCGTTCACGCTTCATGGGAGGACCTCTGAACCCCTACGAAACGTGGATGCTTTACGCGGCAGAAATCGGTCATTGGAATATCCGAGGCTATGGAATGTGGATGATCCACGACAGGCACACAGACGAAACTCTCGGCATGGCTGGGGGTTGGATGCCCGCAGCATGGCCAGAAAAAGAAATAGCTTGGATTATTTGGCCAAGCGCCTCAGGGCATGGCTACGCGTTGGAAGCCGTGCATGCAGCCCGTAAGTACTTTTTTAATATTCTCGGATGGGAGGGCGCAGTGTCCTACCTCGACCCCAAGAACTTAGACTCAATCCGCCTTGCGGAGAGACTTGGAGCTAAAAAAGACACTGAGGCGCCGTCCGTCGACGGTCACGACGTCGTATACCGCCACCCGACGGCCAATCAACTGATCCACAGTCAAATCAACGACGGAATCGAAATGGAAATCGGTCATTACGCCGACCCGATGTTCAAACCGAAAGGATACGCTCTTGACTGACGCCGTTACACGCGCAGCCGACGTGCTTAAGGAGCACCGCAACAGCATCGATCGCCTCGACGCGATTTTAATCTACACGCTGGGTGAACGCTTCAAACACACACAAGCCGTCGGCAAGCTTAAAGCAGAGCATGACTTGCCGCCGTCCGACCTAGCCCGCGAGGCTAGCCAGATCGCCCGATTAGAAAGTTTGGCTAAAAGTGCCGATCTTGACCCAGCGTTTGCCAAGAAATTCCTGAACTTCGTCATTGATGAGGTCATCAGGCATCACAAGAAACACCAAGAGTAACAACCAAAGAGATCGATCACTTTACCCGGTCTTTCCAACATCTCAAATGTCGAGGGAAACCCGACAGATAGCTCAGGAATAGGAGAAAAAACCATGGCTATGAAAATTCGTCTCGCCCGCGGCGGCTCAAAAAAGCGTCCCTTTTATCGCGTCGTTGCAACGGACAGTCGTATGCCACGTGACGGCCGATTTATCGAAAAGTTGGGTACCTACAACCCTCTATTGCCAAAAGACAGTGAAGATCGCGTCAAACTGAACATGGAACGCGTCCAATACTGGCTTGACCAAGGCGCACAGCCGTCTGACCGTGTAGCGCGCTTCCTGGAAGCGTCCGGTACGTTGGTTAAAAAAGAGCGCAGTAATCCGCACAAAGGAGAGCCTGGCCAGAAAGCCAAAGATCGCGCCGAAGAAAAGGCTACAAAAGCTGCTGAAGCCGAAGAAGCTCCTGCAGAGGGTTGAGCAAGGACCGTTTCAATAGTCTGAATTTTTGAGAGTTTTGGGACGATCTGAAATACCTAACACAGTGATGGCGAGAAACGTGCCAGCTGCATAAAAAAGCGTAAACGAGGCACTCCTTTGGGGGTGCCCCGTCGCATTACTTTTAGAGCTTTTAGGTAGATTACCAGAGCCTTGGCACCTAGCCTGTATCAAAAATACGGCGGTGAAAAATGTGGTTTTGGCGAACTTAACTGCATAAAAACGTCCATGCGGTAGTTCAAAACTGGCAATCACACAGTTTCCACTGGCAACCCAAGTCCAGAACTTGGCTTTTGCTGCGTTTTAATGATCCATCCGAACAATCTTCACCGTGATCCCATACCCTAGCACACCATTCCTTTCGGCCCATTATTATATCGAACAGTCATAAACCTTTTAAATATCGCCGCTTGAAACGAATGACTGGTGGAGACGACGCAGGCACTGAAAATCAGCATGCGTTGCGCCTAGCGAACGGGTACACTTGCGTCTGACGTCAGGATCAAAGACAAAGAAAAAGCTACTTTTACGGCTAGGCACGGAGGGAACGTTATGACTGAACTGGTATGTGTCGGCGCTATCGCTGGCGCCTATGGCATAAGAGGCGAGGTTCGCCTCAAAAGCTTTACTGCCATCGCGGAGGATATTGCCGATTATGCTCCCCTTCAAACCGAAGATGGGTCAAAAACTTTCGGCGTGAGCCTGACTCGCTCCATCAAAAACGGACTAGCCGCACGGCTCTCCAGCATCAGCACTAAAGAACAGGCGGACACGCTCAAAGGATTGCGACTTTACGTGCCACGCAACCGGCTCCCAGATCTGCCTGATGACGAATACTACTATGCTGATCTGGTCGGTCTAGAAGTGCGGGACACTGGCGGGACTTTGCTAGGGTGCGTCAAAACTATACAAAACCATGGAGCAACCGACCTGCTTGAGATTCACGGTCCAGACCTGTCTGCTACTGTATTATTACCGTTTACTCACGCGGTTGTTCCAACCGTTGATTTGGCGTCTAGACGCATTGTAGTTGACCCTCCGGAGGGTTTATTCTGACACATCACCCGTATCGCTTGGCTCGTTTCTGTTCTGCCACCGCGGCCAATCATACCCCTGAAATCGTAATCGCCGTCTCAAAACGCATAAAGTGGTCGAAAATGGCTTTGAGTTTTGATACCTTTCGCGAGCGCACTTAAACTATGGGGGCATTCTAATCCTTGCTACAATTTGAAACGAATTGTCGGTCCTCCACTGCAAAGTTAGTGACTTAGAAACGACACAGCGGCTGAGCGATTGAAATTTGGCCAACAAGGAACACGAAATTGGTGGACAAGCCCAGATCACACGGTCGAAAAGCCATCACAACTTCGCTCAAACCTCGCGAATTAATGACTGAAAATCCACGTCTTTCTGGTATTTGGACGGCTCGCGTCATCACGCTATTTCCACAATCCTTTCCAGGAATTCTAGGAGAAAGCCTCACGGGTAAAGCACTGAGGGATGAAAAGTGGCAGTTGGAGACTACCGACCTTCGAGACTTTGGTGTTGGAAAGCATCGCAACGTAGATGACACACCGGCCGGCGGTGGAGCAGGCATGGTTCTGCGGGCTGATGTTTTGGGTCAAGCCATTGACAAATCCATGCGAGGGACGCGCGGAACGTGGCCCTTAATATATCTGTCACCCCGCGGCCGTCGTTTTGATCAGAAAACGGCCCAAGCCTGGAGCAAGGCTGACGGTGTTACTTTGTTGTGCGGCCGTTTCGAGGGAGTTGATCAGCGGGTGCTGGATCACTATTCAATTGAGGAAATATCGCTTGGAGACTTCGTCCTCACGGGAGGTGAAATCGCTGCGCAAGCAATGATCGACGCAGCCGTGCGGCTTCTGCCCTCTGTGCTAGGAAATGCCAAAAGCATCGAAGATGAAAGCCACTCCAATTGGCTTCTCGAGCATCCGCAATACACTCGCCCAAGCGTTTGGCATGGTCACAAAATACCTAGCATCCTGATGTCGGGTCACCACGGAGAGATTGAGCGATGGCGGCGTAACATGGCCGAAGCGCTAACAGAAGAGCGACGCCCTGATATGTGGGAACGCTTTAAGGTAAAACCAAAAAAATAACATTCTGTCAAAGCGGTTGCCCCCCGATCCCATTTACCCCTTGCCGCTGTAAAGCTATGATCAATTTATCTGTTTCGATGTTCTGAACAGGCGTTTGCACTTTTAGTGCGAACGCCGCAGCAGTTCCAGCGGCTTGGCCCATCGCCACGCATTGCGGCATGCCACGCACAGACGCAAATGCAACCGGATCAGCCGAAATGATCCGGCCAGCAAACATCAAGTTCTCTATCCTCTTCGGCACCAATGACCGAAACGGAATGGTATAATAAGCTCCTGATCCAACAATTGCGTCATGCGTCATGACTTCTCCCCGCATCACATCATCGATCGGATTATCACAGCACACGATGCCATCAGGGAACTTAGTCGCAGCCGCCAGATCAGCGCCTGTCACTCGATATAAACCCTCCAGCTTGCGCGTCTCACGCACGCCAACGGTCGGTCCAAGATAGGCCATGCGTGCGTCTTCAAAACCCGGAACATCTTTGCGCAGGAAAGTGGCCAACTGCATGCACCTGCGCCGACCTTCTTGAGTCGCGCTTGCAACAGACCTCGCATCAGTCCCGTTCACATCTCTAATAACGACAGAATTACAGAAAACAGTGTTTAGATGAAATCCTTTCATTAGGTAAAGCTGAGCAAGATCCCCATGAAGGCGACCTTCAGCAATTCCTTTGGCCGCACGACGCGAAAAATACGGATCATTTTCAGCAAAAACGCGTTCCCAATCCGCATTAATCATTTGAAAACTTAGGGTGACACCCATAACATTTCCCTGCGCGTCTCCAACCGTGAACGGAACGCCAGCTTTTGCCGAAATATCTCCATCACCCGAGCAATCAATGACTATGCCAGCCTCTACAATGTGCGGGCCATGACGATCGCTGACTTCAACCGCAGTAATGTTGTTTCCCTGCATAACAGGTGTGAGCGCAGTCGTGTTCAGATGCACGTGCACGCCAGCCTCCTCCAACATTTCAAACATGGTAACCGTTGCCAAATCGTGGTCATACTGGATTTCTGGACCAAAATTTTTGAGTGCACAGGGACGTTTTTCTGCCGCTGGTGGATGCATTGTGAACAAACGCCTAGCGAGTTCCTCCATCAAGCCACCAATGCTTCGATCAATGGGGTAAGCCGCCCCCCACGGCATTCCCGGACAAAAAGCCATGACGCCGCCAACTTTGGCACTACTTTCAGTCAGAATTACGTCTAGTCCCGCGCGCCCAGCAGCAACCGCAGCACCAAATCCAGCTGTTCCACCGCCAATCACCAAAACATCAGCTTGCCATTTTTCCATATTCTGCCTCAACGTTTTGGGGCTGCAGTGTTTATCCAACGCTTTTTGGTCAAAATTGGAAAGTGAAAACCAAAAAGGCTGACAGTTTTGGCGTTAATTATTCATAATCCAGCGAGCGAACGCCTCTGACGCTCCACGAAAAACGTTGACGTCCACTTTGCCCTCTATGCCCGGCACCAAACCAGTCCCTGTGTATTGCCAGAAGGTCCAATAGGCACCCGGATAAACGCGTGTCGGATGATCCGCTACTGAGCGCAACCACAACTCTGTTCCACTCAATCGACCAATCCCAGTATCGTGATAAAAATCAACCGTTGTATACAGAACAGGACGCCGACCGTAATGCGCCTCAAGGATCGACAGAAATATCCGCGCTTCGTCCATCACCTCGCGGCTGCTAGGACGCTTTTTACAAGTGCGCGAACGCGGGTTCCACTCCATGTCCAAAACGTGAGGCAGATCAGCACCCTTTGGCACATTCTGAATAAACCAGCGGGCTTGTTCCGCAGCCGTCCGACAGAAATAGAAATAGTGATACGCTCCCCATGGAACACCAGCCTTTTCAGCACCCTGTCGATGTAGCTCAAACTTGGGATCTGCCACATCCCCACCTTCCGTTGCTTTAATAAAGACAAAACTCACACCAGCGTCTCTTGCCTCCAACCAGTTGATTTCAGTTTGCCAGCGCGACACATCGATGCCGTGAATAGGATAGCTAGTCGGGCGGCGCTGATCCCAGTCATGCGGATCGGCGTCATCAAAAACTGGATATGTCGTGAACCGGTCGATTGGGTAAACCTGCTCCGGAGCCGTCATGGCCTGTTGCATCGGCTCATTCGGGCGACGACTGCAGCCAATCATAACTAAGCTCAACAAGCAGATGCCTAGAATTAAACGCATAATCTAACTTTCAAAAATCTTACTCCGTAGTCCTTGACGCAACTCATGTAGAGCGAACCAGCGATGGTATGTGCAACCGCCAAATTCATCTATATCAACTGATCAGAAGATTTTCCTGATCCAAAAAATTCTTTTGACATACATTTTGTTGAATCCCTCTTGATCGATGCAAGCAATTTGCGTAAAGGACACAGGTCTCGAACTGCTGTCGCGGTTTGGGATCGTTCTTGTTTGCTAGTTAAGTCCGCGGGCTTCTTCGTCCGACACCGGTTACGCAGCAAGACGATCATGTAAGAAACGTCGACCTGATTTCTCTGGCGGGCGCTAAGGCGGACCCGGAAGAAGGCCAAGAGCTCTGAGGCGCAACAAACTTCGTGGGAAAACCGCGAGCAGATTAGGAGATGGTCAGATGAATCTGATCGCACAAATAGAGGCGGAACAAATTGCCGCCTTAGGGAAAGACATCCCAGACTTCAAAGCCGGTGATACCGTTCGAGTGGGCTTTAAAGTTACCGAGGGCACGCGTACCCGCGTGCAAAACTACGAAGGGGTATGCATCAGCCGAAAGAATGGCGAAGGCATTGCCGGATCGTTCACAGTCCGCAAAATTTCGTTTGGTGAAGGTGTGGAACGTGTGTTCCCCCTGTTCTCGACCAATATCGACTCTATAACTGTGGTACGTCGTGGTCGTGTCCGTCGCGCTAAATTGTATTACCTGCGCTCACGCCGCGGCAAATCTGCCCGCATCGTCGAAGACAGTAACTACAAGCCCAAACAAGCCTGAGGAGTGGTGCAATGAAAAAAGAGACACATCCCGATTACCACTTCATTGACGTCAAAATGACAGACGGCACGATCATCAAAATGCGTTCCACTTGGGGCAAAGAGGGTGACACGCTTTCTTTGGACGTTGATCCGACTGTCCACCCAGCATGGACCGGAGGCACTTCCCGTTTGTTGGACGCCGGCGGCCGCGTATCGAAATTCAAAAAGAAATACGAAGGTCTGGGCTTCTGAGCGTTTTCCAAACTGTTTCGAATTATACGCCGCTTCCTTTCAGGTAGCGGCGTTTTTGTTTTTATAACATCTCATGCTACTAAATTACCCAAGTCGACCTACACGGGTCAGGCTTTAACCTTATCCGAAGCTGGGTCGTACAACGGCCTGATGGACGCGCTTGCTCTAACACGCTCTCCAGCCACATCAACTTCCCATGTGCCTTGAGCAACGATGGTGGCGGTCAAGGGAACGTTTAGTGCGGCAAAACCAATGCCAACAGCACCACCTAGGCTGTGACCGTAACCGCCGACCTGTAGATGGCCAACTTCTTCTCCATCTAGGTAAACACACTCATTCCCGTAAAGAAGTGGCACGGGATCCTGCAGCAAAAACTGTAACATCCGATTTTTTGGAACGCCTCGACCCTTGATTTCAGCCAATGCTTTGCACCCGATAAAGCCACCCGGTTTATCCAGCTTTACCGCAAAGCCAAGCCCAGCCTCAATCGGGTTATCCGTATTATCCAAATCAAGCCCAAAGTCTCGATAAGCTTTCTCCAAGCGAAGCGAATTGAGCGTTTGCATTCCGGCATCACGCAAGCCAAATTCCTGACCCGCTGCTTTTAGAAGGTCATAGACTTGAACTGCAGCATAGGACGGCACCTGTAATTCCCAGCCTAACTCACCAACAAAAGTGACCCGCAAAGCTCTGACAATCCAGTAGCCAACTTCAATATCCTGCCAAGACATGAAGGGGAAGGCCACGTTTGACATATCCGCCGTCGTAACCGTTTCAATTAGCGCTCGCGCTTTCGGACCGTGTATGTTGATTTGCGTGATGGCCGGGGTCAAATCAGTGATGATTATCACTTCATCCGGTCGGGTATGACGTTGCATACGCATCAAGGTATGGCCATGACTATTTTCGCCAACCACAATCATAAACCTATCTTCGGCCAACCGTGTAACAGTCAGGTCAGCCTCAAATCTACCTTTTTCATTTACCCATGCTGTGTAAACCAAACGGCCAACCTCCACATCAATCTCGTTGCATGAAAGGCGATTCAAAAGATACAGCGCGTCGGGGCCTTCAACCAGCAACTTGGACATAGCGGACATGTCCATCATGATAACATTTTGGCGAGCCGCACGGTGCTCTTCGGCGTGCCATTCAAACCAGTTTTGGCGATACCAACTGAATTTGTCGATTTTCGCCTGTTCCATCGTTGGCGCAAACCAGTCAGGCACTTCCCAGCTATGGCTCTCAGTGAAATACGCGCCGTTTGCTGCCAACCGCTCATGCAGGACTGATCGTTTTAGATTACGGGCAGTTTGATAGCTTTCGTTATGGAAGTGTTGCCCAAACATCTTACTCAATAATTCTGATCCTCGGTGTTGACGAAACGCACGGGTAGCTTCATGGCGTGTGAAGCGGTTAACATTAATGCCAGTAACATCAATAGGTGGGCAACCATCTACGATCCAATGCGCCAGGACTTTACCTGTACCAGCACCGTTGAGAATTCCTAAAGAGTTCATGCCGCAAGCAACAAAACAATTTCGCAACTCTGGGGTTTCGCCAACTAGTGGAGCAAGGTCTGGCGTGAAACTCTCCGGCCCACAGAAAAGCTTACGTACACCTACGTTTAGGGCATCCGGCACTCTGGAGTAGGCTTTTTCCAAATGAGGCCCGACCCGGTCCCAGTCTGGTTCGATCTCGCCAAATGCAAAATTGTTGGGAATGCCATCAAGCTTCCAGGGCGCTGCGTTGGGTTCAAATAGTCCCAACATTAGGCCACCAACTTCCTCCCGGTAATATGTGTATGTCGATGGATCCTCTAGTACAGGTAGATCACGGCCCAGCCCTTCAATATTTTCAGTAATCAGGTAATAGTGTTCTGCGGCTTGAAGCGGGAGATTAATGCCGACCTTAGCCCCCAGTTGCCGTGACCACATTCCACCACAAATCACCACATTCTCTGCAGTAATTGTTCGCCCATCACGGATGCGTACCCCGGTCACAGTACCATTTTGGGCCATAATTTCAGAAGCCGTAACACCCTCAAAGATTTGCGCACCTCCCATTCTAGCCCCTTTGGCCAGCGACATGGTCACGTCGACCGGGTTGGCACGACCATCCTCAGGGATGTAAAATCCGGCAAGCACATCACTTAAATCCCCAATCGGAAACAAACTCGCACTTTCCTTGGGAGAGATTTCATAAATATTGATGCCCTGACGACGCATGAATGGCGCCAGTCGACGCATCTCATGAACCCGTTCCTCATTATTTGCAATTTGGAGATACCCGACATCTCTGAAGCCCGTAGGCACGCCAGTTTCCTTTTCGAGCTTGGAGTAAAGCTCGCGCCCGTGGGTATATATCTCACACTCGGCCTCTGAGGTCAGCAACCCAGCTACGATCAGGCCCGCCGCGTGCCATGTGGTACCCGACGTCAGTTGATCACGTTCCAACAAGACGATATCTGACATGCCCAGTTTCGTCAGATGATAAGCGGTGTTGCAACCAATAGATCCCCCCCCAATGATCACGGTTTGCGCATGTGAGGGGAGCGGGATTACCATATATGCCTCCTAAAAGCAGATTTAAAATCTAGTCAAATCCTACCATCTACTTTGCCCAACAAGCAAAATATTGATTGTAGGCTCAATCAATTAGGTAGTTACAGAACTTTGGTTTCTAACGGTAGGAACCGCAGCACTGCGCCAATTAAGTCCAGTGAAAATGAATGCTTGGTGTAGCCAACACCTGCATCCTAGAAAGTGAGACGCGATCAACAAAATTTAAACCAATCAACAAAAGAGCAAAGGTATTGCTTGAGCTTGCCTTCTATCGACCCAACAACGAACGCAACTTATCTACTAACCCACACACGCTTGGGTGATGAGCGCCATAAATTACGCGTACTAGTATCCCTTGCAAAAACCTTTCTTCAGCAATTTTTACACAATCACTGCTGCAAGTAACTTGGCATTATTTGACCTGAAAAAAACTGAAGCAAGATCCTTGAAGGGTTCAATGAAAAACTTTGATAAACAAACCAAACTGTCGAAAAAATTCACCCAAGAAAAATTTTCTCGTCAAATTTCAAACCCTCTCAGCCTTAAAGTCCCAAAGAAATTCTAGTCGATTTCGAGGCCTAATATTTCAAAAATTTATGAGTTTCACACTCTTGAAGCTTCGTAAACTTGGATCCGAATAACTGGGTCGTCGAGCATGGTGGGCCATGAGATTAATAACAGTTGTAACGATTTCCCAATCACCAAAAATCTTGACTGGAATACCGATGTTGAGACTAACGCCAAAAAAATAACTTCAATGATAAGTTGGCCGCAAACGCCCCGCTTGAATTAGTTAGTCGCCAGCATTGCTTTCGTTCCAGTGGACCATCACCCAAACCTGCTCTACCTATTGACGAGTTTGTTGAGGCGCGTTTTTTCCAAATTGTGCCCAGCTTTGGTGTTTGGAGGACTTTATGAATTTGGATCTTTCTAATTTGAGCGACCTTAGACGGGCGTTCCATAAAGCGCCTGAATTAGGTTTTAAAGAAACAGGCACGAAAGCAAAAGTGGCGAGCTTGCTGCGAGAATACGGATTGGAGGTACATGAGGGAGTTGGCGTAGTCGGGCTCCTACGGTCTGGAAACGGTAATCGCGCCATAGGGTTGCGCGCCGATATGGATGCGTTACCGATTCACGAGGCTAGCCAGCATTCCTACGTCTCAAAAACGCCCGGGGTCATGCACGCGTGTGGACACGACGGCCACATGACCATGCTACTTGGAGCTGCAAAGGCGTTAGCTTTGGACCCAAGGTTCAGCGGTACAGCCGTATTCATTTTTCAACCTAATGAGGAATTGGGTCTCGGTGCCAAGGCGATGCTCAAAGAAAAAATATTGGAGCGTTTTCCGATTGAGGAAATTTATGCCATTCACAATTTACCCGGTGCTCCAGTTGGTCAGATTTCTACCCGCAAAGGTCTGATTTGCTCTTCCGAAAGCCTGTTTGAGATCAGCATTAACGGTCAGGGTTGTCATTCATCTATGCCGCAGACTGGCCAGGACGCTATCACTATTGGGGCGGAGATGATCCAGGCTCTGCAAACGATCATTGCGCGAAAGCTCTCACCAGGCGCCGGTGCAGTGGTATCCGTAACGGAGTTCCTGACCGATGGGCAACGCAATATTCTTCCTGGAACAGCTGCGCTTAAGGGTGATGTAAGAGCGCTCAATTCTAAAGATCGGATTGATATTGAGACCTTCATACGTCAGATTTCCAAGGGCATTGCAATCGCCCACGGCGTTGATGTCAACGTAAATTTTAGAACGGAATTCATCGAGACCATCAACGCCGATGTCCCTACTGAGGCAGCAATCCGCGTGGCACAAGCCGTTGGGCTTGATACGGTTCCAGATCGTACTCCGATGAACTTCTCCGAGGACTTTGCCCATTTTGCCACGGCAGTTCCAGGATGTTTCGTTTTGCTTGGCAATGGAGATACCGGCCCCAACGGCCAGCCGTTACACGCGAATAACTACGACTTCAACGATGCGCTATTACCACTTGGAGCTGAGTTCTGGACGAAGCTCGTCTACGACCGCCTACCTATGTAAAATGGAAACTGACAATGTTCACTCAAAGGATGCAATCACTTCAAAACCGGATGCATGAGGATCATCTTGATGTTGTTCTGATAACGGATGAAGACAACGTCTACTACCTCACGGGCTACTATGATTATCTGCACATGGAGTTTGGCCGTCCCACCATCTTGATCGTATCTAGGTATAGTGGCAGCTTATTGATTACACCTAAAATCGATGAAAATACCGCTTTGGCAGCGGCAAGGGTCGACCGGATCGCCGCTTGGAATGACGGAATGCATAACGAATGGCGGGAAGAAATACCAAAAGCAGTCAAGGGGGCAAGATATGTTGGACTTGAACCAGATCGTATGCCGCCTCTTGTACGCAGATTTGTAGACACGCTTGTCCCAACCTCCCAATTGCTCAGTGTGACGCCACTGCTGTCAGACATGCGCATGATAAAAAGCCCGAAGGAACTTCAATTAGCTCGGCATGCCGGACAGGTTGCCATGGCTATGATGGTTGCTGGCCGTGAAGCGATCGCAGACGGAGTACCCGAATTTGAAGTAGCGCTGGCAACTTCGCAGGCAGGCACACGGAAAGCCGCCAAGCTTTTGACCGCACATTACGATGACAAAGATATGTCACCCAACACGCACTTTTTGCAGATAATGGCATCAGGGGATGCAATCACGAAGTCGCACCATCGAGCGTCATCACGTATTATGCGGTGGGGTGAACCAGTTTTTTTGTGTTTCTGTGGCATGACCAACTTCCATCGGTTCAAACTTGGGTTTGACCGAACATTTTGGATAGGCGAACTCGCCATCAAGACACAGGCAAAGATTTATGAAGTTGCCCTCGCAAGCCAAGAGGCAGCACTAGACGCCCTGCGCCCCGGGGTTTCTGCCGATACGGTACACGCAGCGTATGCCGAGGTTATCCAAAGCGCTGGATACAATTACCCGTTTCGTTGCGGCCGAGCGACGGGCTTCAGCTTTTTGGAGAAGCCGCAACTGGTCACAGGAGACAAAACGATCCTGCAACCAGGCATGGTTATTGCTGTGGACGGCTCTGTTTCAATCAATAATTTTCGAGCTCAGGTCGGTGATAGTTTTATCATCACCGACGACGGCTGGGAGGCCTTGACCGAGCATCCAAAATCATTGGAAGAGGTAATTATTTAACGACAAAAACCATCACATTACTGCCGTTGTGTGATCGACCTTACAATTTAAACCCATTGCAAGATAAAAAGAGACATTAGAAACACTCTGGGCAATTGGGTTCGTTTGGTTGAATTGGACCCATTGTGAAATCGCAGCTTTGGGTGAGTGGCTCCAATACAACCCCCTATCGGTAAATCTACTATCTAAAATACGTCGTTGAACAGGTAACCGCAACTTTTGTGAAATCAGAGGAAATAGGATGGTTTTACACGGCCACCAACAGATGCAACTTCACAGTCTCGACGACTCACACTCAAACTTGCATTTCGAGATACAACTTCGGTGTGATACCCGCCGTGATTTTCCGTTCGAAAACCCTCAAATTCGTTTAAGTCGCCAATCAGCAAAGATACCAGATCGTTCTGAAAATGGTTTCGTATCATAACCAGCAAACAAACCATCTTGCGTGACAAGTACAGTGCGCCAACCTCTAGCAACAGCGCCTAAGATATCTGTGTGAAGTGTATCACCACACATTACAATGCGGTCTGATGGCAGCGAGGGCAGCGACCCTTCGACAAGATCGTATACCTCAGGAAAAGGCTTCCCAAAAAACTGCACATAATCAGGAAATAAGTCCGCAATCTGGTGCCCAAAATGTCCGGGTTCAACTGAAAATCCTTCATCGCGGGGAGCAGCTAAGTCTGCGTTACCAATTCGAAGCAATCGAGGACGGTGCTGCATTGCACTCAGTAAAAGATCCTGTCGAGTAACGGTCCAATTTGCCGTTGACAGAAACAAGAATTGGTCAACCTGCTCATAGTCGGCATAAATATCTTGCAAACGTATCACAGTGTCAGGCAGGTCGCGCAGCGGATCAGTGTCAGCGGCGATTACACCCCATTTCCCTTGATTTAAATTTTGAAGAGCGGCCTCGCGACTGGTGATGATTTCATCATCCTCAACTCGCAATCCAAGGCGTTTGAATTTAGCAATTGCGCCGCAACGATCGTAGCTGGCCGCATTAGTGAGAATTCTGACCGCACAGCCATTTTCACGTAATTGTTCCAGCCTTTTGTCCGCACCCGGGATCATCGTTTCCCCCACGTTTAATACACCAAAGGCGTCAAAAACAAATGCATCAACTTGGTTAGCTATATCCAACAGTGACTGAATATCACACGAGTCTTTATGAGCAGCGACCTGCGGAAACCGCGCCCGGACTTCTTGATAGCGATCAAAAATCGACTGAGTTGTCAGCATCATACCCCACTTTGATTCTTGAAGCTCCGTTTAGACACACCTTAAAGGATAATGTTCGGAGCAAAAGAAAAAACAACAAAACAACAAAACAAAATGCTTAAATTAACTGATATTCGACTCTTACTTACAAATTCTCTCATTAAATCGGTTTGTGAAATTTTTTCTGGCATTAAAATGTTGTTTTGTAGTTTTTTACCTATTATCGTCATGAGCGACTCAGGTGAGGGCAGAATGTTATCAAAGAAACACAGGCGGCGCGAAGAAATCTCAGCCATTGTGCTGGAGCATGGCGCGATGTCTGTAGGTTCATTGGCAGAACGGTTAGATGTCTCGATGCAGACAATCCGTCGTGATGTTGATGCCCTCTGTAAAGGCGACATGCTGCACCGCGTACACGGCCGTATCGAATTAAGTGAAGAATTCCTTAATACGCCATTCGATCAACGTGCGGGCACGAATCTTATGGGTAAACGCGCAATCGGTGAGGCCACTGCCAACCTAGTTCCCAATGGTTCTACTTTGTTCTTGTCCATCGGCTCAACCCCGCTCAGCGTCGCGAAAGCGTTACGGTACCACAAAGAGTTGACAGTCATCACCAACAATCTGAGTGCAGCAATGGCGCTCAGTGAAGAAGTGTCAAATCGGATTATTCTGCCTGGCGGCGAAATTAGGTTGCCGGATCGTGATATCCTCGGAAATGATGTTCTGGATTTCTTTGCACGATTCCGTGCTGATTTTGCGATTTTTGGCACCGCTGGAGTCGCAAAAGACGGTGGCCTCCTAGAGTTTCATACAACCGAGGTACGCGCGACCCAAAAAATTTGTGCGAATGCGCAACAATCCTTCCTAGTAATAGATGGATCAAAATTTGGAAGACACGCCCCTGCTCTGGGCAGCAATATTGCCGATATAGACCGGATCATTGTTGACCAGCGGCCGGCCGGGCATTTCGCTCCGTTACTAGATAAACTCAACGATAAGCTGCTAGTGGCTGAAGGGCATCAAATATGACAAATCCATCGTTTGTAAAACTCGAAGGCGTAGCGAAACGTTGGAACGGACAGTTGGGCGTTGAAAATATCACGCTTGATATCGCCGAAGGCAGCTTCATCGCTTTATTGGGGCCATCCGGATGTGGCAAGTCGACGACACTACGCCTACTTGCGGGCTTGGAGTTACCGGAAGAAGGCAAGATTTTTATCGATGGCAGAGATGTGACGACCAGTGCCGCCTCTGATCGCAACTTATCGATGGTTTTTCAATCGTACGCCCTATTTCCACATTTGTCCGTCGCCGAAAACGTTATGTTCGGTCTAAAAGTAAGGCGCGTCAGAAAGAAAGAGCGATTGGAGAAACTACGCCGGGCGTTAGAGATCACCGGACTGCTCGGCCTCGAAGACCGCAAACCAGGCGAATTGTCGGGCGGGCAACGTCAGCGCGTCGCTTTAGCTCGCGCAATCGTAGCGGGGCAGCGACTGTGTCTAATGGACGAGCCTCTATCAAACCTAGATGCAAAACTGCGCAATGCAGTACGCAAAGATATCAAAAAACTACAACGAAATCTCGGTATTACAGTCGTTTATGTCACCCATGACCAAACCGAAGCGATGAGTATGGCTGACACTGTCGTCTTGATGAAGAACGGGCATATCCAACAGGTTGGTGCTCCAGAGGACCTTTACAGCAAACCCAACAACACTTTCGTTGCGGAATTTGTCGGTGCACCGCCAATGGCATTGATTGACTCCTCGGTATTAGACGGATTCGGCGAGAAAAAGACAATCGGAATAAGAGCTGAGAACATCCAAGTCGTGCCAAAGGGAGAGGGGCGGATGCGCTGCCGAATTACTGAAAGCGAATTTTTGGGGGCCGAGACTTTAATCGGACTGGATCACAAAGGAACAACGGGGCTCTGTGTGCTGAAGCCGGGACTTTCGATGATGGTCGAAGGTGACAATATCGATATCAATTTTCACGACGAACACCTGCACGTCTTTGACGCTGAAGGTCAACGGGTGGTGGGGTAAAAACTAACTACCCAATAAAAGAACGACTAAAACCAAGGGAGAGACAAATGAAAAATTATTCGACAAAAGGTTTGGGGCTGGCCATAGCCATGTCCGCCGGCATGGCATTGCCCGCGGTGGCAGAGACCGAACTGACGATGTATTACCCGATTGCTGTCGGGGGTGCATTAACCGAAGTGGTAGACGGCATAGTTGCGGACTTTGAAGCTGCAAACCCAGATATCAAGGTGAATGCGATCTATTCCGGCAACTACGATGACACTCGTGTACGCGCCCTTTCAGCACTCGCCTCAGGCGAGCCGGCGCAGCTTGCGGTAATGTTCTCTATCGACGCATATGACCTGATCGAACAGGATTTGATCCTGCCATTTGAAAGCGTTGCCACCTCAGCGGAAGAAAAGGCGTGGCTGAATAGTTTTTACCCGGCTCTAATGGCTAATGGTAAGATCGAGGGTCAAACTTGGGGCATTCCGTTTCAGCGATCCACGATCGTAGCTTACTACAACAAAGATATGTTTCGCGCTGCTGGACTAGATCCTGAAGCAGCACCAACGACGTGGGACGAAATGATATCAATGGGTAAAAGCCTAACCAATGGCGATACGTATGGTTTAATGATCCCATCGACTGGCTATCCTTACTGGATGTTTCAAGCACTAGCGATCCAAAATGGCAAGGAAGTAATGTCTGGTGATGGACTGACTACGTTTTTTGACGACCCGACGGTTGTCGAAACCCTAGAGTTCTGGAAATCGCTTTCAACCGAGCATGGTATCATGCCAACAGGCACCGTCGAATGGGGCACATTGCGTCAGGCGTTTCTTGAAGGACAAACAGCGATGATGTGGCATTCCACTGGGAACCTAACTGCTGTTAAGAAGGCTGCCAGCTTTGATTTCGGTGTAGCTGAGTTGCCTGCAAATAAACGTCTTGGGTCACCAACCGGTGGCGGCAACTTTTATCTGTTTAAGGATACGACGGATGAGGAGCGCTCTGCGGCACTGAAGCTGATGCAATTCATGACATCGCCTGAACAGGCAGCGGCATGGTCAATAGGCACCGGTTACATGGGCGTTTCGCCCGCCGCCTACGAGACTGAGGCACTTCAGGCCTACACGACCGAATTTCCACCTGCTCTGGTAGCGCGCAACCAGCTGGAAAACGCTGTAGCCGAATTCTCAACCTTTGAGACCGCTCGCGTACGGGATGGGCTAAACAACGCGATACAATCTGCACTGACGGGCGCGAAAGAACCTGCTGACGCTTTGGCTGAAGCTCAGGCTGCAGCTGACCGCCTTCTCAGCGATTACCGCTAAATACTCTACGAAGGGCCGGTGTCTACCACACCGGCCCCTCTACCCCTGAGCTACCGGAACTGCGCCATGTCATCCCATGCGAATCTCGAACGTCGAAGACAGGCCGTTTATGGCTGGTTATTACTGTCGCCCGCTGCCGTCCTGCTCACACTTTTTGCCTTCTATCCATCGATTGCGACCTTATCGTCCAGTCTTTTTTCGCGCAGCACTCGTCGCAAGCCATCCGAGTTCGTGGGTACTGAAAACTACGCTGATCTCTTTGCTGACCCGACTTTTTGGATCGTGGTAAAGAACAACCTTCTCTATGCTGGTATCACAATCCCAGTGTCGATCTTCATCGCGCTCTCGATGGCGCTTTGGGCAAACTCAAAGATTTCGGCACGTGGTTTCGTGCGTACTGCTTATTTCACCCCAACAGTTTTGCCGATGATCGCTGCAGCAAACCTATGGCTATTTTTCTACACACCGGGCCTCGGCGTTTTAGACCAAATCGGCAGCCTCTTTGGCTTCGCATCTGTCAACTGGCTGGGCCAACCTGAAACGGCACTCTGGGCAATCATTATTGTGACGATATGGAAAGAAGCGGGGTTCTTCATGATATTTTACCTCGCTGCGTTACAAACGATCCCTGAGGACTTGAAGGAAGCAGCTGATATTGAAGGCGCTAGCCGGTGGACTTACACCCGTCGCATCGTATTACCGCTACTGATGCCTACAACTTTATTTATTGCCGTAAATGCTATGATTAACTCAGTCAAATTGATTGATCATCTCTTTATCTTAACCAAGGGGGGGCCATCGGACGCTTCCAAATTGATCCTTTACTATATCTGGGAGATGGCATTTGCCTTCTTCGATGCCCCAAGTGCAGCCGCTATGACAATCATGGTGATTGGAGTCCTTGGTGTAGTGGCAGCCATCCAGTTCTTCTATCTCGATAAAAGGACGCACTACCAATGAAGAGCCTTATCAAATTTATGGATAGCTTTGGTGCGATCCTGCTAGCAATCATCTGGATTGCACCCTTGCTTTTTGCTTTCTGGGCGGCCACCCATTCCACATCTGACGCAGTAAATTTGAACCTCCTTTCGCCATGGACAATAGAGAATTTTCGGGTGGCTTGGAGCGGGGCGCCTTGGCTGAAGTATTTCATCAATACTTTTATGCTGGTGACTGTAATTTTGATCGGTCAGTTCATCTTGACAACACTTGCTGGCTTTGCCTTCGCGCAACTGCAATTTCCAGGTAAGAATTTTGTGTTTATTCTTGTCCTGATGCAACTTTTCATTTTGCCTGAGGTTCTGATTGTTGAGAACTACGCCATGGTCTCTCGCCTTGGCTTGTTTGACTCAATACTTGGCGTCGGCATGCCTTATATGGCCAGTGCTTTTGGTATCTTTTTGATGCGACAAGCGTTTAAAGGCGTGCCCATTGAGCTACACGAGGCCGCTCGTATTGAAGGCTGCGGCTTGCTGGGGATCCTTTGGCGCGTTTATGTCCCATTGGCAAAACCGACATACCTCGCATATGCGCTTGTCTCCGTTTCAACCCACTGGAACAACTTTCTGTGGCCGTTAATCGTCACGAATTCACCTGAAACACGCCCCCTGACCGTGGGTCTGTCAATCTTCGGTGCGCCAGAAAATGGAGTTGATATCAGCATTATATCCGCCGCAACCTTGATGTCTGTAGCACCCTTACTAATCGCTTTTCTCATCTTCCAACGCCAGTTTGTTCAAGCATTCCTGCGTGCAGGGATCAAATGACGGCAATTTTGCAGATATCTGACACCCACATTGTACCACAGGGTACACTTGTTTCAGGGCGGTTGGATACGTCGGATGCATTGAAGCGCCTGGTGAAGCGGATCGGTAAGATTCGTGATCAGATCGGACCCATTGATGCACTTTTGGTAAGTGGCGACCTGACTGATGATGGCAGAGCCGAAAGCTACACAAGATTTAAATCACTTATTGCACCCTTGGACCTACCGACATATGTCATCCCGGGAAACCATGACGCCCGTAACACAATGCGGAGAGCATTCGCCAAGGTTCTTCCGGCGAGTGAAACCCTCAACTGGGCCTATAACATAGGTGAAATTCATCTGATTGGACTGGATACTTTGGTTGAGGGGAAAGGACTAGGAACGCTATCATCAGCTAGTCTGAAATTCCTTCAAGACGCACTATCTCTGGCGAATGGCGCGCCAGTGTTGCTCGCGCTGCATCATCCACCGTTTTCTAGTGGCATAGACTTCATGGACAACATCAGTCTGACGAACTCGACCGCTTTGTGCGATCTTGTGGCTGGATATGCTGGTACGTTGCGCGTGGTTTGTGGTCATATCCACAGTATGTTTGTCACCGATTTTGCCGGTAAAATTGCTATTTCCGCGCCTTCGCCATGCAGTGTGTTTGCTTATGATCGACGTGCAGACGCGCCTATTGGGTTCATGATCCAACAGGACGGCTGCCTGCTACATCGTTGGGATGGCGGTTTCCAAACGATCCGAATTGGGGCAGAAGCGGGATTGGGACCTTTTTCCTTTTGATATAGTGAACTGAAAGAGAGTGCATTCTAGTGACCGAAACCCACGCTATTCAAATCCTGATCCACATCGCAGGCGCTGCAGCCCTTCTGATCTGGGCCGTGCGCTTGGTGCGTACCGGGGTTGAGCGAGGATTTGCAGCCCCCATGCGAATTTGGCTTCGGCATTCGGCAAAAAACCGAATGCTGGCGGCGGGAACCGGAATGGGTGCGGCGGTTCTGTTGCAGAGCGCTACTGCCGTTGCCGTTCTCGTCTCGAATTTCGTATCGAAGGGGGCCCTTGCCAGCGCAACAGGACTAGTAATTCTCCTTGGTGCAGATGTTGGGTCCGCCGTGGTAACTCAATTATTGATGGTGCGGCAACCGATACTAATCCCATTGCTACTTTTGATTGGGGTCACAGTTTTTCTACGTGGTGAAGGCAGCAACACACGGCAGATAGGGCGGATCATGATTGGCCTCGCTTTAATCTTTGTTTCGTTGGATATGATCCGCTACGCAACCGAACCGATGATATCTAACCCTGGCACGCAAGCTGTCATGGCCTATCTGGGCCGTGACCTGCTAACTGCTTTCATAATTGGTGCAGCGTTTGCCTGGGGTGTCCACTCAAGTGTCGCGGCAGTTTTGTTATTTGTTACGCTCGCTGGACAATCCATACTACCACTTACTGCTGCTGCAGCCATGATTCTTGGCGCCAATCTAGGCGGCGGCGTTATTGCTTTTGTCTTAACTTATAACGCGCCGATAGATGCACGGCGAATGATTATGGCGAATTTAGTATTGCGCGGTGGAGGGGCTGCGATTGTGGCCTTCGCCATCGGGGCAATGCCGGACCTGTTGATGCAGCTTGGCTCGACCCCTGCCCGACAATCGATAAATTTGCACTTAGCCTTCAATTTACTTCTGGCCCTTTTGACACTCCCATTCGTTGGATCAATGATGGCGGCAATCTCAGCTATCATGTCTGAAAAATCTACCTCAAACGGTGTTCTTGCGGCAACAAGTGTGCTCGACCCAGCCTTGCTGGACCGGCCTCAGCGCGCCATGGACTGTGCAGCACGTGAACTGCTAGGAATGGGACAAAAGATCGAACAGATGCTTATAGCCGTGGACCCTCTCTATGACCAATGGAACGGGGCCACCGCCAATACGATTACGGATCAAGATAAAGCAATCAAGCAGCGGCACCTCGATATAAAACTTTATCTCGCGCGCCTCGGTCAAAAAGGAATGGATGAGGAATTAAGTCGTCGCTCTATGGAACTTGCTTCAATTTCATCGAGCCTCGACTCCGCTTCTGATGCGATCGCACGGAATATGCTCAAACTTGCAAGACGACTGGATATGCAGAAACTTCACTTCTCACAACAAGGAAGAGATGAAATCAGTGACTTTACAGATCGCGTCCAAAGCAATGTGCAACTCGCTCTTAACGTCATGATGAATCAAAACCCAGCCGAAGCCCGCGAGCTTGTCGCTGCCAAGGAAAAAGTGCGTAAGGTTGAGCAAAAGCTGCAGCGAAGTCACATCGGCCGTCTGCGAGAGGGGCTTGCAGAAAGTATAGAGACTAGTAACATTCATCAAGAAACTCTTAGGGCCCTAAAGCAGATAAACACCGCATTTTCGACCGTTGGTCACCCCATCCTTCTGAGGTCTGGCGACCTGTTGAAGAGCCGACTTGCGTAGCGACGTACAACTTTGGACAGTGTATGGCTGGGCTTGCAGCAGACCCAAGCCATACTCGTCACAACCTGCCGATCTAATCCCCATTACTTGGCCTAAAGTGCGGGACGTCCAAGATAGTGGAAATACGAGCGACGCAAAGCCGTAACAGGCACGTATCCGGCGCACTGCTTTTATTTGGGTGTTCGTAATTTTTCCGACTAAGGCAGCGTCAAGGTCTGATTGAAGGTCGAGGTCGAAAACCTCCTATACTATACCTGTTTCCTGCAAGACCATTTAACTCCATCGGACCTGTGCCTCGAACAACCGACCTGAAACTCAGCCGCTCAGTCAAGATTAAGCCGTAAATCGAGCATGAGAAAAAGCCTCGATTGGCCAATTGTTTTGATTACTGCAAATCAGATCAGCAATTATGCGGCCACTGAGGGGCGAAAGTGCAAACCCGTGTGCTGAGAAACCAAACAGGTGGAAGCCACCTTTTTCACTTGCTGGACCGATTATCGGCAGACGATCTTTTGTCACCCCTTCAATTCCAGTCCAGGCGCGTATCACTCGGACGTTACGCATTAATGGGAAAACCGTTATGGCGGCGTGGGCGTTAGCTGCAAGCTGCTTCATGTTGAGCGCTGTCCTGCCAGTTCTTATATCCACGTGTCCCTTGTAGGCCCCCCCGATCAGCACGGTTCCATTATCAAACTGCTTGAATGACAGTGCCCGACCCTGAGCTCCAACTACGCTTGAAAGAAAAGGAGCAATGCGCTCCGTAATCATAAGCATCAATGCTTGAGCTTCAATTGGAATAAGATCTCCCATCATTGCCGCTATTTCTCCACCCCATGCACCAGCTGCATTGATGAAGATAGGTGCCTCAAAACACGTCGTATCCGCCTGGACCAGCCAGTTACCCTCAGCGCGGGTTATTTGGGTCACAGGCGCACCCTCACGCACTTCCACCCCAAGAGAAATTGCTTTGCTGTGGAAGGCTTTCACTGTTGCGAAGGGATCAGCGTGACCGTCACCTCGAACAACCATGCTGCCAACACAGTGTTTAGCAACTTGGGGCAGCAGTTGATGCAGCATGTTTCCATCAATAATCTCCTCATGAAAATATCCAGCATCACGCAAAGTATTACTGCGTTGTTCTAACGCTGCAAACTCTACCAGATCTTCTGCAACTTTGATCTGTGAGCTTTGTTGAAATCCACAGTTATCATCAACGAGATTTTCAATATTGTGCCAAAGGTCCAGAGCAGCAACGGCAAGCGGTATCTCTGGAATTGCACGACCTAGCCGGCGCACTCCTCCAGCATTTGCACTAGAGGCGTGCCGCCCCACTGTGTCCTTTTCCAAAAGGACGACGCGTAATTTAGCATTTGCAAGATGGATGGCCGCCGACAACCCATGAAGGCCTCCTCCGGCTATTACTACATCGGCAGCCCTAGCTCGTCTCATCGCTACTATTCCAGACTACACAGGTCTGCGAGTTGTCCCAATTCCAACGGTTTCACGGGCGCGCGTACTCGGATTGCACCAACCTCGGAAACAGGTAGGTTAAGCTCGTTGGCAATCATGGTACTAACAGTTAATCCACAGAACCTCCCCTGACATGGCCCCATACCGGCACGTGTGAAACTCTTAAGCTGGTTTGGCCCCTTACAACCCAGACGGACTGCTTCGCGAATTTCGCCAGCTGTAACTTCCTCACAGCGGCAGACCACTGTGGTTTCATCTGCCGGGTGTAGAAACTGTGCTGCAGGGCGATAAAGCGTATCGACGAACCGTCGAAACGGTGCACGGCGGGATTGGATATCTAGTAATGGCTCTGCCAAACGAAGACAGGTATGAGGATCAAGTTTACAGAGCTTTTGCAGCGCTCCAATTGCGGCTAGCTGACCAAGGGTCTCCGCCCCATCGGCTCCCATGATACTGACGCCGTCGCCCGCGATGGAGATGCCATCCACACTCGAATGACCCAAATCATCAACGGCAGCATTCCAACACAACTGCATTTCACTCCAATGATGGACGCATCCTGCTGCCATGGCCAAATTAATGTTTGGAACGACACCCTGATGCAGCAACACTGTGTCGGTACCAAGCTGCTGCCAAGTACCCTTTTTTTTGTACTCCACTCCCGTAACCGCGTCTGTACCGATGATCCTGACATCCTCTACCGCTCGAACAAAATCCGTACCTGATCGCCGTAATTCTCGCAGCCAACCAATACCCTTCCAAAGCTGACCTATCTGCCTAAAGGACGCAACGAGAGGTCGAAGTGATGCACTGAAATTGCTGCGCGGTGTCGTATCCAGCACTGCTTTAATCTTAATTCCAGCCCGCAGGTATTGATAGGCAATCAAGTACAGCAGCGGTCCAGAACCCACAAAAATGGGATCTGGTAAAACTATGCCTGATGATTTTAGCAAAATCTGAGCGGCCCCCGCATTCATCACTCCAGGCAAGGTCCATCCCGCCACAGGAAAGGGGCGTTCCTGCGCACCGGTCGCTATTATGATATGCTTAGCTGTGATTAAATGCGCCACCCCGTTTACAGTCAATCCAATCTCAAGCTCTGCAGAGACTTGCCATATACTGGCACCTTTAACGTGCTCAACTGCACTTGCCGCTAGGCGATCTACGAGGACTTTCCCACGATAATAATCGGAACCTAAAATAGTGAGATCAGCGGCCTTTTGCCTTGAAATGTCTCGGTAAATCTGTCCCCCAGGACCCATCTGCTCATCAAGTAGGACAACGCACGCTCCGTGTGCAGCGGCCAATGACGCAGCTGACATACCAGCAGGACCAGCACCAATGACGGCGATGTCATAATGGTCTTTCATAATGTATCGCCCAAAGAGATTGCAGCAACGGCGTCAAACGCACTATCTTGTGGCTGTATCCGCATACCTTCGCGCACCTCGCGCATGCAGGCCTGTTGATTTCCCAACCCGTCAATTTGCACCAAACAGTCAAAACAAACGCCCATCATACAAAGCGGACCTCGAGCTGCACCACTGACTGGCGTAGTGCGAAAAACGCCATAACCTGCAGATAATAGCGCAGCAGCTACACTATCACCGGCCTGTGCCTCAATCGGCTCACCCGCAAAATGGATCATAACCTTGGAAACGGTGTTTCGGGCGAGTCTAGCCATCGGCAAACCTTTCAGGGCCAAGCGCTTCGGCACTTACTGGCAAATGATTTTTAGCGAGTGACGGGGCAAGCACGTCGGCATGCACCGCCGCCAAGGTCACGCCAGAATGGCAAACAGCGGCGTATGCGCCCGGGCATGATTTCGACTGAGCGTAAATTGGAGCGCCATCTGCGCTCATTACCCGTAAAGCGCCCCAGGCCCGCACAACGCGGGTATGCTTCAAATTGGGGAAAACCCTAATTGCGCGATCCGAAATTTCCGCCATCGTAGCAGATGTAACGCCATCATTAAAACCAACTTCTTCTTTACTGTCACCCAACTGCACACCACCTTCGGCCGTCTGTCTGATGGTGGACATTGGCATCGACAGAAAAGGTTTCACACGTTCAGTAATCAGGTTCTGTCCACGCTGAGGTCGCACATCGACCTCCATACCGAGCATCTTTGCAAGCCTTGGCGTTCCAAGGCCCGCCGCCACCACAACGCGCCCACTCTCAAAGCAATTCGCAGACGTACGAACCTGAAAAACAGAGGATGAGCATTCAATATCACGCACGTTACTCCCACTGAAAACTTGACCACCCTTTGCCTGGAACCCTGCATGCAAAGCCCGTAACAACGCTAAAGGATTCACATGCCCATCTCCAGAACTCAAGCACCCACCCACAACATCGGGACCCAGACCAGGTAACATGTTCCCCAATGCCTTTCGTTCCAACATTCGAAACTCGATGTGATCCGCATGCGATTGCAGACGTTCCATTTTGGCCTGCTTGGAAGACATTTCCGCCTCGCCAAGACAAATTTCAAGTCCACCAGGGCGCTCATAGGCAAGTTTTACTCCAGTCTGTGTCACAAGTTCGGTGTTAAACGCCCTCCATCTTTCAGCCGACTCCCATGTCCAATTTGCGTAGGCAGGCATGTTGATGCCTTTGCTCTGCGTCCAGATAAGTCCAAAATTCCCACGCGATGCACGAAAGGCATTGTCCCCTTCGTCCACCACCAATGTTTGAACGTTACGTCGCTGCAGACCGTAGGCTATCGACATCCCAACTAGACCACCACCAACGACAATGAATTCTGGATGGGTCATGAAAATCGAGTAATGCTGTAAGGCCGCAGATCAATATTTGTGGGCTCGCGGGCGACTAACCCAGCAACAACTCGCCCAGTATTAGGCGCCATACCCAAACCGTAATGGCAGTGTCCAAAGGCCGCAAATAACCCTGGATGATGTGGCATTTCCCCGATCATCGGTAAGCTGTCAGGAAAGGAAGGGCGCGTGCCCATCCAAGGTGTAACCCGAGATGTATCGAGGCGCGGAAATAAGCGTTTAGCAAGCTTTTTAAACACAAATGCTCGGGCATAATTAGGCGGTGTTTCTAAACCGGCAAATTCTGCGGTGCCCGCACATCGAACACCGTCGATCATCGAACTCGCCACAAATTTACCATCAACATCCATAATTGAATTATTCAGCGTTATTCCGGGGTTACCAAACATCAGATGATATCCCCGCTCAGCCTCGAGCGGCATTTTATAACCTAAAGGTTCGAGAATACGCTTTGACCATGCTCCTGCTGCAATAACCAATTTCTGCGCCTCAATTGCGCCATGCGAAGTGTCAATCATCCACCCAGCCTCAGTGGGGCGCAGCGCCTGAATTTCGACTTTACGAAAATGCGCACCCATTCCCTTAGCTTTGTCGAGCAACACACGCCCAATGGCACCAGGATCTATTGCGCGAGCTTGGTCTTTGATTAGAATAGCAGCCTTGTACTCATTGGAAATTTCGGGCTCGATGTCTTGAAGATCGCCACCTTCAATTCGCTCCATCGGCACGCCGTACTCTGCTCTTATACGCCAAGGAAGCTTGCCAAGGTCGGCATCTGCGGCATTGCGGAAGGCATGCACATATAGAGAATCTCGCAACAATTCCTCATGCCCTGTCCCTTTGAGATGCTGACGGTAAATCTCAACATTAGGCCGATTTAGCGCATTCATCCCTGCAGCAATCTTAGCTAGGCTATCCGGAGCGCTGGAGTTTAAAAACCGCCGCAGCCACGGGATCATGCGAGGTGCATAGGACCATCGTAATGACAATGGACCGTTGGGATCAATCAGCCACTTTGGTACCTGCTTCCAAAGCCCCGGCATTGATTGAGGGATACAACTCCATGGTGAGATGACGCCAGCATTGCCGTGACTCGCCCCGCTTGCCGGATCATTGCGGTCGATCAATACTACGTCAAAACCCTTCTCCAGCAAAGACAGTGCTGTGCATATGCCCACAATCCCTGCGCCCAAAACATGAACGGTCTCGTCACGCATTTTCACTACTTGAAGCCTGTAAGCGCTTGCTAGCAGCAACTTGTTGAACCAGGACAGGAAGCGCAAGAACCAAAGCTATAAGGTCACTCTTGGTGCCCGGCGCAACCATACAAACTGCAGCGAAACCCATAATCCAGCGTAAACTGCGTGGCATTGGAGCTATGAAATAAGCACTTACCGCGGTAGCCATCATTGCGACCCCAAAACCGCAGGTAATCGTGGTTTGTAAAAACTCCCCCCAAGAAAAGTAATCGCTAAGCACGATTAACATCGCAGGGGAGTAAACGAACACCATCGGAACCATCAGTTTGGCCATTCCAAGTGAGAATGCGGAAATCCCAGTCTTGAACGGGTCCGCTCCTGCAATACCGGCCGCCGCATAGGCCGAAGCACAAACTGGCGGAGTAATTTCTGAAATTACGCCATAATAAAGTACAAACAGATGCGATGCCAACGGAGGTACTCCAAGATTAGCTAACGCCGGTTGGGCCACTGTAGCAAGCATTATGTAAAGCGCTGTCGTGGGTAAGCCCGCACCCATCAAAATACAAGTCATAGCAATTAGGATCAACGAGATGAAAAGCTGAAGGCTCGCAATCTCAAGGTTGAAGAGCGGCACCCATGCGATAAGCGGATGCACATTTTCAGCCAACGTCAGTGATCCATCTGCGACCATAAATCCGAGCCGGAAGCCAAGACCAGTAGAATTCACAACGCCCACGACAATACCGATTGCTGCCACAACTGCGCCCACTGACAGCGCATACTTCACACCCAATACCGCACCATCCATAACGTCACGGATAGTCATCCGGTGCATTGGGTTCAAGAACCCGACAACCAGCGCGGCTGTGATACCCCAGAACGCCGCCATATGGGGAGAGAACCCGCTGAACAGCACGTAGATCAGCACAAACAACGGGATCGATGCAGGCCATCCACGCTTAATCACATTCCACAATTGTGGAACTTCCTCTTCAGACACACCTTTAAGCCCAAGCCGTTTGGCTTGAAAATGTACAATTAACAGAACGCCAATATAGTGCATAGCTGCAGGAACAGCCGCAGCCAGTACAATCGTCGTGTAAGGAACTTCTAGGAATTCAGCCATAATGAAGGCGGCTGCCCCCATAATTGGGGGTGTGATCTGTCCACCTGCACTCGATGCGGCCTCTACCCCACCGGCAAGATGGCCCGGATATCCCATCTTTTTCATGTTTGGGATCGTCAACGATCCAGTGGACACCGTATTCGCAATAGAAGAGCCAGAGATCGTCCCAAAAAACGCTGAAGATACAACACTCACTTTGGCAAGACCGCCCGTGTAGCGCCCAGCCACAACTGTAGCGAGGTCAACAAAAAGTTGTCCCAATCCCATGCGCTGCGCCAAAACGCCAAAGAGTACAAAGTGAAACACTACCGTTGAGACTATCCAGAGAGTTACGCCGTAAATTCCTTCGGACGGGAAATACATATTGTTGATGTACTGGGCCCATGAAATGCCTGGATGCATGATAATTTGAAATGGCATGTATTGGCCAAATACTGCGTAGATCGTAAAGATCGCGATTATAATCGGTACCACTATGCCCAACGTTCTGCGCACAGCTTCAAGGAGGACAATGATTAAGACAGTGCCAAATATAACGTCTATGGCCCACGGATCGCCTTGCCGCATGACCTGATCGACCATTTGGATGTGAACACCGAAAACCGTTACATCAATCGCGTACCACGTAACGCCAATGTAGAGCGACGTCACAATACCTGCGACAATGAACACCCAATCCCAGATCGGCACATTACCAAAACGCCACCAATTATTTTCATTCAACGGTTGATTTCGGTCGCGTTTAAACATGGGGAAACTTATGAAAACTAGCAGGATCACACCCGACATGTGGAAGCCCATATGCCAGTAATCCACAGGCACCCCAATACCGGCAGTTACATAATGGTAACCTGCAAAAATCAACGAAAACAGAAAAACAAATTTGACAAGCCATGGGCCGATCGTGCGGGTCTGAAGCGCTGAATCATACTTCTTTTCAAGCTCTTCAGCCTTATCAATATCAAAGATCGCCATGAGGTCTTTCTATCTTAGATGTTTGGAAAATTAGCTTTTACTCTTGTTGGAAAGAGCGGGCGCTCAAGCGCCCGCTAAACGTTTTGGGAGATCAGTCGATCATGCCAACTTCTTTGTAGAACCGCTCTGCACCGGGGTGCAGCGGGATCAACACACCTGTGAGAGCTGTCTCAAGCTGAATCGCCTTACCCTTTGCGTGACCTTTGTCGAGCAATCCACGTGTCTTGTCGCTCCAAAGTGCCTTAGTGATCTCGTAGACCAATTCTTCATCTTGATCGACGGAAGTGATCAATTGGCCGTTGACGGCGACTGTAGCAGTATCCTGACCGATGTTCTCATATACGCCAGCTGGGATGTTGCTGTGAACATAGTAAGGAATGATGCCGTTGATCGTATCCCGCTCGTCGTCCGAGAAGGAATAAAGCTCAAATCCTTTGGTAGAACCGAGTTGGATCAGCGCCGCAAACGGTGTGCCTCCGGCGTAGAAGAACGCATCAAGCTGACCATCAGCCAAACGCTGTGCAGACTGGCCGAGGCTTAGCTCTTGCTCATCTGCATTGATGCCGTAGTGCTTGAGGATCATGCGAACAGAAACCTGTGTTCCTGAACCCGCCGCAGCCACGCCAACGCGCATGCCCTCAAGGCCTTTGAGGTTATCAATGCTTGTGCCTTTGGCGAGCACTAGGTGCATGTCCTCCGGATAAAGATTGGCTATCACTCGGATCTTATCTTTGGCCGCACCTTCAAATTTACCCTCGCCATTGTAGCCCTGCACAACACTTTGAGCGCCTGCTAAACCCGCATCAAGTTGACCTGCATGTATAGCGTTTACGTTGGCCACGGAGGCATTTGTCGATACAGCGATCGCGACCAATCCTGGCACACCACATGTGCCACCTTTATCACACGAACGCGCTCCGGGAGGGCTGGAGATAGCATTTGCAATCAAACCGCCAATCGGGAAATAAGTGCCACCAGCACCACCAGTTCCTATACGCCAAAATTTCATATCCTGTGCGGAGCCGGCCCCCGCCGCCATCATAAGGCCGACCGCTGCGGCCACAAATTTATGTCCTAGTTTCATATTACTCTCCGTTGGTTGTTATTATTAGTTCGTCTCCTGAGAGGCTGATTTGGCAACTTTGCCAATACGTCCGAGCCACACATTGCAGTTCTGTGGCCCCAAACACATCGGCTACCTAAAGCTATCGCCGAATGTCTTGACGAATACCCCCCTGTTAAAACCGCTGATGCGCCGACTCAACGGCACCACGACAGCAGTACGAGACGTACTGTGACGCCCTGAGGCCATTCAATCAAATTGTTATTTATTTTCGTATCATAAAAAAAACTTATACCTTAACCTAGACTCAGCTCTCACATGGAGGATAAAAAGTGAACTTGCGTCAATTGGAAGCCTTCAATGAGGTCATGCTTACAGGGTCGGTTAGTGAAGCCGCCCGCAACATGGGGCGTACCCAGCCTGCTCTCAGCGCAATGATAGCAGCACTAGAGAATTCGATTGGCTACAGCCTGTTTGATCGCCGCCGTGGCAGATTGCATCCAGTGCCAGAGGCACAATATCTTTTAAGTCAATCAGGCGCCATACTCAATGAATTGAGTAAACTTCGCGACAACATGAAGGCGGTAGGCAGCTTGCAAGAGGGCCATCTTAATATCGCATGCCTGCCAGTATTTGGCGAAATTTTGATGCCAAGATTAATATCAAATTTTGTCAAAGGGCGGAAGGACGTCTCAGTTTCACTGGTAAGTCATTCCTCAGAACGGGTGTATGAACGACTGGCGTCTCAACAGTTTGACATCGGACTAGCGGAGGCCTCAATAACGTCACCGTTGGTGGAGGGAGACACCTTTGCAATGAATTGTTTGTGTGCTCTTCCGGCGGATGATCCTTTATGTGACAGGTCCACGATTTATCCCGCTGATTTAGCTGGAAGAGCCATGACAACGTTTCTGCCCAGTCACTTTATTCGAACTCAAGTTGAAGAAGCGTTCGCACAGACCCAGATCGAACTTTCGATTCAATTCGAGATGCAAAATGCAGCCTCACAATTCGCCTTTGTAGAGGACGGTCTGGCGTGGGCTGTTATGAGCCCAATGAGTGCGCATTATTACCACCGCTCGCAGATAGGGCCTCCCCGCATCGTCTTTCGCCCTTTCAATCCAACGGTAGTCTACGAAATTGCAGTTCTCACCCCGGCACATGCGCCAATTTCCAATTTAGCACGTACTTTTGCAAAATTACTCAGCGAGGAAGTTGTCCGTGTTGCTCAGGCAGAGACACCCACCGACCCGGATATGACGGCGCATCAGCCATAGTCAGTGTTATCCCTACCATGACAAAATGAGTAAAATCTTCAATTGCGGCAACGAAGCAAATGGTCGCTTAGCCCCACTCACTTAGGCAACGGCTGAGCGTGAAAACTTTAACTCTACCCCATGCGCAAACCGTCAAATAGCCGTTGCCGCTCACGTACAGAAATATCTTTTTCAGATCTAGAACAGCTTGCGGTTGGTCCGCCCTAAATTTGCTGGGCCGTTTCGTGCAACCCTCAATTGCCGAGTATTTCTTATTCCGCCACAGCGAAGCCTGAGCCACGGCGCTCGATATGACCAAACTTTGGCGCTAACCAATGTCCACTGGTGCACAGATTTTTATCGGTGCTAACCATGTCCAATACTTTTTTACGCGATGCCAACGCAGTGTCATAATCGACATCAAAAACGGTTGATACATTCGGATCAATCAGTTGGAGATTTTGAAAATGGAGAATATCTCCAAGGTGCAATAAACTCTCATGTCCACTATCCACTCTAAAACCTGAATGCCCTGGAGTGTGCCCTGGTATGGCGAGCGAAGTTACTCCGGAAATGATATCTTTCTCAAATGAAATTACGTCAAGTCGATCCGAGTAAGCGCCAAGTACGGCTTTTGCCAACCCAGCCCATTCAGCACCATTTACTTCAACAGCTTCAAAAGTATCAGAATTCCAAAACTCGTATTCTTTGTCCAAAATTTTCAACTGCGCGTTTCCAAAAACTGCAGTTCCATCTGTATTCACGGTACCCGCAATATGATCTGGGTGGAGATGTGTTAGAAATAAGTCCGTAACATCGTCAGGCTTTAACCCTGCTTCACCTAAAGCATCTTGAATAAAACCACATGTTGGTCCGAAAAGCTCACGACAGCCCGCGTCGACTAAAAGATTACGGTCGTCTGATTGAATAAGGTAAGCGTTGACATTCGTGTAAGACAGCTCGTTTTCAGGCTCATCTTTAATAATCTGTGCATCCTCATCTCTGAGATTAAGAAGTACTTCCGCCGGAAGTACGAGCTCTCCATCACGCAAAGAAGTAACCTTGATTGAACCAACATTTATTGACGAGATTCTGGACATTGCATACCCCTTGCAAGCAATTTTTACACAAGATTTTCACGGTCTCAGATAATATACAGTTTGACAACATCTTTTTGAGCATTTTGCCGACAAGCCGCTCACAGTTACATTCAAGCTCGCCAATAAAGGGTGAGCAATATAGCCGCTGACGTCCCACTAAAGGCAACCAACTCAACCAAGTTAGCTAAACGTGAACATGGTAGAATGGAGCGCTTAAGTCACAAGAACTTATCACTCACACAGGAAGTTCATGAATTTAAAATATTTGCAATGCAATGTGCTTTTTTAAAGGCATTGCTAAACCACTCTGTTAAACGAATGCGGAACGGCAAACGGAGTTTTCGTAGGCAGGCGATTTTGATCCTCATGCATTTTCTGAACGCATTCCACTGACAGAATCCAAACCCAATTGTTACTTAACATTGGCTGCGTCAGTTTTTAAAAAAGTTTCCCAATCCATATTCCTGAGGATCAGTGTGCCGGGGAAACGCAATGTTCACTACACGACTTCTGGATCTGACATGTGGGTCACAAGAACATCGAGGGACCCATAGATCATGCGCCAAATGAGTCGAAGACCTATGGTCAGTAATTGATCTAACCCAGACGGTGCTGGGATATCTTAAACCCAAAAACGAAAATTCTTTTTGTTCATGAAGACTAAAATGCGTTCACGAAATACGCAAAACCCCAAAGTCATTACTTCGCTGCCACAGCTTTTAAGGGTGAAGATATATCTTGGTTATTCAGCTTAATAATTTGGGTAATAATTGTCTTTATTACTCATTTTCAGACGAAGTTGATTTTATATTCTTGATAATTAATTTTTGTGTTAGTCTTTCATATGGAAACAAAACGGAGATATCAAGATGCTAGAAGCTAGTGGTGGACTTCTTAACTTTGTTGCAATTCTTATTCCTGCATTAATGGGCCTTTTTTATGGCTTTCGATGCTTATTCCAAACTGAAGGCTTTATTGAGCAATATGGGCTTGGCGCAGCATCAGAGTTTATGGTCAAATTAAGCGGTACCTATGTTGTTACACAAGGTATTGTTTATTTAATCTTACTCTTTACGTCACCAGCCGGGGCCTGGTCGGTGTTTGCTTTTGGCACTATTCAAGCAGCTCTATTTCTTATTTATGGTTACACCACGGTAAATGGCAAATGGGCACAAGTTGAGGGTGTTAAGGCTACAGCCGAAGGTTACATTGTTCCGGCAATCCTTCTCATTTTCCACCTATTCATCATGCTCAGCATGGGAGAGATAATCTACGGGTCAGCCATTTCATTGAGTTAGTGTCTTCGTCATTTAAATTGACGTCTAAATACCACTTAAAAATAGCGGGATTGGGCTAGTTTGTTTGAGTACCGTGCAACTCATTTTGAGTGTTGCAGGCAGAGCCTGTGATCAGTCACTCTTCAGGCCTTCTCCCGCTAACAATAAAAGTTTTAGACTAAAGCGAACCAAAAGCGCAAAGGTGACGAGGGTACCAGCCCAGCCTTTGCCGATCTATCCGTGTTGGCTCCTGCGCTCCTGACAGTGTTTGACGGGGTCGAGATCCCGGTGGGCGCTGTAACTGCCCGCCTGCCCAATAACAAGACGCCCAAACGGATCGCAGATATTGCGTAGCGCTTGGCGGGAGACTGATGATTTATCCCAGTCAAGCGGTCCGGATTGCGATCGCCACCAAATCAGTGGACTTTTGCAAGGGCCATGATGGCTTAGCGGCGCTGGCAGAGCGGGAACTTGGCCGAGATTCCCATTCGGGCATCATCATTGTGTTTCGCGCTAAACGCGATGACCGGATCAAGTTGCTGCTCTGGGATAGATCTGGCTTGGTGCTTTGCTACAAGCGTTTGGAGCATTGCAACTTCGTCTGGCCAAAGGTTCAGGATGGGATGATGCGACTGACGAAGGCAAAGTTTGAAGCTTTGTTCGAGGGATTGGACTGGCGGCGTGTGATGGGACCATCGAGATGAGCAGCAACGTTGTGGAACGCGCCATTCGTCCCATTACCCTCAATCGCAAGAAAGCCCTCTTCGCCGAGTACGACGATGAGGGCAAAAATTGGGGCCGCATTGCGTCCTTTATTGAGACCTACAAACCCAACAACGTCGTGCCATACGCCTACCTAGAGGCGACACTCGAAGCCATCGCAACCGGTCACCTAGCCGCACGTATTGAGGTACTCATGCCATGGAACTTTGACAAACAAGCCTGACACCGCTTTCATTGATCCTGATCAATGAAAGTATTTTTTACCCTTTAGTCCAGGCGGCAAACTCTTTTTCTTCAGTCGAAAATTCAATTCCCAAGGCAGGTTCATCACCGACAACCCAAGCATCATGACCAGGTGCTAAGCGATAGGCATCACCCGCATTTATGGTGATTTCGGATCCATCATCTGACACCACGTGAATCGATCCTTGCATCAAAACTCCAATATGACCAGCTTGACAGGACTCAGTGCCTACATGAGGCTTGATACACTCCGACCATTTCCACCCAGGCTGCATATTTACCTTCATAATATTTACTGGGCCAAATTTTATAGTAGCTGCGTGCGTTTTATCTGGTGCCATTGACTCATCAGGTTTAGACCAAGATTTTATTTCGATAGATGACATGGTATTCTCTCCTAACTTAATAATCGCGCTTCACATCTGCATCGTGAAATCATCACTATTTAAAGTCAATATGAATATCTTGGAGCCTAAAAGAGAGAGAAATCTGATATAAACCAAAATGTATTGGGTAAAACCAAAAGCTTTCACAAAGAAAAAATTTTTAGAATTTTGTTTTCACCCGACACCGATGACTCTGAAAATAAATACAATTTTGGTGAGTTTTGGGCTGGACGTGTAGTGGGAGCAGTTGGCGCAGCTTTTTTCATTTATATTTTTTGATTCTATTTTTGGCATTTCCGGTGGTCATATATTTTTTGGGAGTCACTATGGCGTGCCATTGGCTTGGGCTTAGGGACAGCGTTTCTTTCCTATTTGATTGCCTTTATCTTATGATTTTTTCAAAATGTCGTCGTTGGCAAAAAAACAAAAAATAAATCCAACTCTTCAAAGAATTTATTTTATTGGGGTGCTTTTTTTTATGTTTTGTATTGTTGGAATAGGACTTTTCGCGGATAGTTGCGAGTGCAAGATATCCAGGCTCCGCTTCGGTGATAATTGGTGAGTCAGGCGCTCCGCTTACCATTCTCTCATGATGATGCTCGCTGTAAAGATGGCTCACCTTTTTGGTAGAGGCTGGGCCACATCAGACTTCCAGAGGAAGAGCCCACATGTGCGATTACTCATAACCTGTCATTTCGAGGTATCCTTGACCAGAATGACTTCCCGAAACCGTCACCGGGCCCTCCCAGTAAGGGACAGATACTGCCATCCAAGCATCAGGGTTAATTGCATCTACGATCACATCCAGTTCCCGCTCAGCAAGAGAGAGTGTCCAGCTTGTGGGCACCTGACGGCCAGCCACTGTACTCCAAATCAAAGGTGTAGCAGTGAAAGACCCATCACCCAGAGATGTTGCCGTACCATCCGGTTTAATCCAAGTTGAAGACGTGAAATAACTACCGTCGACTTGCCGCAGTCGAAATCCCATAATTTTTTCATCAGTGTCGAGAGATAGGGAAAACCAGTCCCACCCGGTCTGATCCGCAGCAAGCGGTTGCGACGACCACTCTCGATCGAGCCACGCAACGCCAGTGACCTCGGTGTCGCCGGCAGGCAAAGTGAGCGTACCTTCAAGAGAAAATGCCGGCTGCGAATAGTAATAACTAGCTTGTCCCTCGGCAGATTTAATTGAGTAACCACCTGCACCGTGAAGCACCAACGGTCCCTCTGCCCGCAACGCTACGTTGAACGCGAACTCGTGGCTCGCCGCGTTGAGGCGCATCCTGTCAAAACTATCACCTTGCATTACCCATTCATCAATCCATGCCACGAATGGATCCGCTCGAACCCCGGCTTGCCCTGTTCCACCGCGTGCGACACGCTCAGCAACATAATGGTTATCAGGCGTGGTAACTGCTGCATGGGCAAACCATATCTGCGGGCTAGCGAAGCCGTCAGCGGTGCCTGGGGCAAGCGCAGAACGGAATAACGTCCATTGTAGGCCATAATGAGTGCCGTCAGGGCTGCGAAGGTTGGCGGTTAAGTACCACCACTCAATCCGATAGTTTGGATGCGCACCATGGTCCGCAGGGAACTCAAAAACTGGATTGGGTTCAGGTTCAGCAAACCCATCAGTTTGTGCTCCCATCCCAGCAAACCCCTGTGGAAGCACCACGGTCGGCAGAAAAAATATTATTAAAAATAGAATTCTAACGAACATTAGCAAACACTTTAAGAAGTTGAGTAGGCGGTATTCGGATGAGTTGGAATGCAGGCCAGAGGGCTGCGACGATAGAGGCAATAAGTGCAAACAAACCAAGCCTCAGATAATCTGCTGGAAAAAAGTACATAGGCAATCGCCAGCCAAACGCATCTACATTAACGATAGCCAGAAGAACCCAAGCCAATGCCAATCCTAAAGGCAGCGCAAACAAGCCGGTTAGTCCAGCCAACACAATAGCTCGAACAACTTCCAGCAAGCCAACCTCTCGCCTCGTTAGTCCCAACGCCCATACAGGGGCTAGCTGCGGGATCCGCATGGCTGCGAGGGTCAAAAGGCTGGTAAGGATCGCGAAAGCAGCAACAGCGAGAGTAAGAACATTTAATGCTCCAGTGACAATGAACGTCCGGTCGAACACCTGCATTGAGATAGCCTTGATCGCAGCCTGATCGATAATGTTGCGTGCCGGCAAACCGAAGGAGTCCGTTAGAACATTTATGAGCCCCTGAGGATTATCGCTACGTATGCCGAAACGGGTTGCATGACGATTAGGAAACAATTGATGAAACATCCCTTCGCTGACAATCGCTTGACCGATGGGATTACCATAATCTCCAAATACCCCCACGATGGGCAAAACCTTGCCTGGAGCGATGGCAAGCGAGTCGCCTACCCAAAGTTCTGCCCGGCGGGCGAGTTGTTCATTCACAATGACTGCTGAGCCGGCACCAACTTGTGACCAAGCATCCTGAGTAAACGCGAGAAATCGCCAGTTCTCCGTGTAGGTTGGTCCCACTCTAGCCCCGAACAACTCCGCCGGCTGTCCTGCTAACCGGGTGCCAATCGATAAAAGTGGAAGCACAGCACTACTTCGCGGGATCAGGTATTTCTCCAACTGGGCGGCCTGCTCAATAGAGTTCGTAGTCACGTAAATATCCGAAGCCAAGCGCTGATCGAGAAACCCAACAAATGTGAGGCGGAAGCTTGAAACCATCGTTGAAACACCGACATTTGCAGCCATCGCTAGTAAAAGAGCCATCAATGCAAGGCTTAGACCGGGCAATTGCTGCCGCGTATCAGCCCAGAACCACTCCCAAACGACCTGCCTCGCAGATTGTTGAGCAATTTTTAGGATGAAGCCCACGCTCAGCGGCAAAGCGAGCGCTGCTCCCAAGAGGAGGCATGCCAACAGCACGAACCCAGTGATAAGCCCCCCATCGACGACAGCGAGCATACCCGATGCACCCAGTAAACCAACGGCCATTAAGGCTTGAACGCGCCGCCCCCGAACAGCAGCCATTGACCAAGCCCGAGCACCGCCTCTTGACAAAATCGGCATGCGCCTGATCCGCCACAACGCGTCAGTTGCTGCCAGTAAAGTACCAACTAAAGCCATGGCAAGCCCTGATAGCCACCAGACTGGGCGTAATTGAAGGTTTCCACCAGTCACCTCAGCGCCGTAGAGCCCCTCAAGGGTTGCGGCAACACCCGGCAAAAGACTTGCGGCCACGAAGTAGCCTAATAAAATCCCGAGAACCCCACCAACTAACGCCAGCATCGTAAGCTCCAAGGTGAGCAGCAAGATTATGCGATTGAGCGACATACCTACTGCACGCATCGTCCGCACCATGCCGCGCCGCTGCTCAACAGCAAGACCAATCGCACCATGCACAATAAAAATGCCAACCGCAAAGCTCAACAGACCAAACGCAGTAAGGTTAAGGTGAAAGCTATCAGTAAGCCTCCCAATCTCATTCCCGTCGGCAGCCTTCATTAAAACTAAATCCGGGGCTATTGCCGCTAACGCAGGGCGACCAAGCGGCTGTGCCTCGGACAAAACAAGGCGAGTGAGGCTATTTGGTTGGTTTAAAAGAGATTGCACGACAGATATGTCGGCAACCACAGTTTTGGGGGAGATGTTCAAATCCTCAATAATCAGAGCATCAATTGATCCTTTAACGAGGTCAGCAGTTTTGGGGCCCACAAAAACAATACGTCCAGATAAAACATCCACCAGATCGTAAGTTTTGATGGAGCTAAATTGCTCAAAGCCACGAGGCGACGTCAGCGGCTCAAGCCCGACGACGCGCACCTGCTCCTCACCGATGTCTATCTTGCCCTCTAATATCGGGCTCACTTGCCATCCGACGCGACGGAGTTCCAAAAAACGCTTCATCGGAATAGTTTCACCTACGCTTGGAAGAAGCGCATCGAAGCGCCCCTCCCCAAGCGTTGTTGCTGCAGCATCGTAACTCGCACGGGCCTCGGCATTGACCGCTTGCACCGCGGACCAAAGCCCGGTCGCCAGTGCTAACCCAGCCACCAAAGTGAGTAATTGAAGGGGATGTCGCACCCAATGCGACCAAAGGGCGACTAGGCCTGCCCACGTCATGACAACTGACCTTGCGTCAGGTGTAATCGTTTCTGTAATTGCCCCGCAAGGGCCAATGAGTGCGTGGCCATTATCAAAGCGGCGCCAGTCTCCTGCACAAGAGCAATCATCTGGTTCATAACAGCGGAGGCGGTGGTTTCGTCAAGATTTCCCGTCGGCTCATCCGCTAGAACCAAACGCGGCCGAGCCGCTAGTGTCCGCCCTATTGCAACCCGTTGTTGTTGCCCGCCTGACAGCTGCTCTGGGTACTTGTCCAACTGTTCCTCAAGCCCGAGTGCATCAATGAGGTGCCGAGTGCGATCTGGAGCATACCGGCCAGTCAAGCGCGCTTGGAACGCTATATTAGCTGCGACAGTCAAAGATGGGATCAAGTTGTACTGCTGGAACACGACCCCGACTGTCTCGCGACGCAACGCAGCACGACTCCGATCGTTCAATGAGGTCACCTCCTGCCCGCCCAAAACGATTGATCCGCCATCCGCATCATCCAGCCCACCAATTAGATGGAGCAAAGTACTTTTGCCTGAACCTGACTCACCAGTCATCGCGAGCGTCTCACCTGCATCCAATTCGAGATCAACTCCTCGAAGTACTGTTACCAGCCCGCTACTGTCCGCAAACGACTTCGTCAGATTTCTGACCTCCAACAGCATTCTGTTTGTGTTTCCCCCAGCCAAGTTAGCCGTCAAGTGTCACGCGGGATGGAGTTTTTCGCCTGACGTCCCTATTTTCATCAAGTCCATGCGGAAATACCGCAGCCTCCTATCCACAAATCCTACTTTTTCCAGCCAATCTCAGTTACAAGTGCCTCCACCCACCGAGCGCGACCGGCAAAAAAATGCATTGACTAGATGCAGCGCTGCGAAATTTGTAACATTAATACGCGGCACAGAGTAATGAGATCATTTTCAACGCTTAAATCAGCACCTTTGCCATTCAGCTACAAACTTATCAGTTATGTTGTAGACACCTCGATCCGTCTCCATCAACATGACCCGCTCAGACCATTCATAGCCCTCACCCGCGCACTGTGCGTCGTAAAGAACAGCATTCATTCCATTAACGTTTACCGGGTTATTGAGCGTGCATGCACTTTCCACCCCAAAAATTACATTGCCCTCAATAGCGAGAGCTCCACCGTCACTGCCGATATTTTTACAATCCCAGCCTGAATACTCTTCTCCAGCTGGACGATATTTTCCATCAAGACTTCCAGCTCTTGTTGGTTCACTTGCAATTAACATCCCAAATACAGCGACTAATGCACCGTACGCTATTTTATTCAGCATTTTCGTAAGGCCTTTTCTTTAAACATGTAAACAGGGCGGCGAAGTTCAAACTCAGCCAGGCGATAATTTATTGATAACTTAGGTTGTGACGTCAAGATTTACTATCGATAGAAATTCATAACGTTCATGATTACTTTTTTATTCAGCGGATCAAGGCCAACGCTGCTTCACCCTCCTCTGAACAGACACTCTTAATCTTATCTGCATTAGACAATATGCGTTTTTTTCGTTCCTCCGTCGCTCGGTCGTAAGTAGCTTTGTCGGGATAAATAAAGCAAAGGGTAGCAGTCATCGCGTCAGTTCTTAGAAACACCAAAACTTTTGCATCTGGAAATCCATCGGATGCAACAGAAACATATTTAGCCTCCATTTCGTCAGCTACTTCTTTTGATGAATATTCAATATAATTCATTCTTACAAAGTGCATTTTTCACTCCTGGACACAAAAATTAGATGATAATTATCATTATTATTGGAATAAATTAAAAATACTTAACTTTTCTAAATATGAGTATTTCTTATAGATTTTATTTAATAAATATGAATAAATATTTTTTGTTTTTCAGTGATGCAGCGGGTTCCATAATTAGCACAACCATTAAACTTAATCGACCAGTGAGAGAGGGTCTGCGACAGATTGAATATGAGTAGTGCGGCCTGTCGTTAAACAAAAATTTTGCTTACCCAAAAAGCTTAGTCTTTAAAAATCCAAACTTGACTTCATAATCGATAGATGGCCGCGAGTACGCAATTTCATTAAAAATTTGTGGTAATTTTCTCCCCTGACAATCATGAATAAATTTTTGCAATGATCACGAAATTGTTTATCCACCTAATTATCAACGAAGGTGGCTACGCTTATTTCTGAGATCATTGCAATTATGGCTGGGTCCAGCGCCTTTATCCGTTCACCTCAGTTGCCATTTGGAGCGAAGCTAGTCGACCAAAATTTTGCCAAATCCGGAGTGTGATTGTAACAAAGCTGTTTACGTTCGCGGTGTACAAGAACATCGGGTTCGCCATTAACTCTGCAAAAATGATTGCTGCTCGCAGAAAACAAGGTCCCTGTACTACTCGGATCTCTGCGGGATTTTTGTTAAAATAACCCTCAGTACCCGCACTTCTCGTAACTGCTTTGCGTACATTCTCTCGCCATTTCTTGAGCTTTTTCTATGGACTGATGTGACATTCCCTGAGCTATGATATTTCTATTTTTACCTCCAAGTTCACTTCCATTGGCGTTCCCAATATTGTACCACATGTGCGCCATAATATTATCCTGAAGGACCCCCTCACCTCTATCGTACTTAAGGGCCAACTTCGTTTGAGCTTTGAAGTACCCTTGCTTAGAAGCTTTACGATACCAAACGACAGCTTCGACATAATCTTTAGGGACGCCTCGACCTTTGTCGTACATGAGGCCTAAAAAAAATTGGGCGCGAGCATGCCCCTGCTCCGCTAACGGTCTCCATTCCTTGGCTGCGTCCAAGTAAAAACCTGTCGCATACGCATCCCACCCCTTATTGAAGTCTTGCGCGATCACTGAAGTACTGAACGCAGTTACAAATGCTGCGGTTAAGGTGGCCTGTTTCAAGTTTCGATCCCAAGATGGTGTTTCTATCAAAAGACGACAGGCTCTCTAGTTCGAGGTCAAAAGTTCATATCCTGGCGCTGTATATGCTTTTACCAATGTAATAGGCGCGGTACTGATCCAAGTTGTGCGTTCTATCACAAGTAACGCGCTTTTTTTTTCAATATCAAGAATATCAGCAATCTCTGCAGTGGTTGAAATTGCGTAGAACCTTAGATCGCAGCGCGTATATGGCTTATTTCTGACCAACCATTCATTTGCACTTTCTCGAGTGAGATCGACCCCAAGAATTTCAGGCACTGTGTCCGTGCATATCCACCGATCTTCGTAAATGTGCGGTTTATGATCAGCCAAATGCAAAGCCCGCACACGCATCATCTCAATCGGCTCTAGTAACTTCAATTTTCCAGTAACGTCACGTGGAGTTTTCAGAAACTCTTGCTTGATCAGGTGATAACTATAAACACTTCCACGCTTTTCCACCTCACGCCGCGTTATTGGGATGTCCACAGTTGCGCGTGTGACAGGATCCAAGCGCACATGGGTGCCACCCTTGCGTTTGCGCTCAACCAGTCCAGCATCTGATAGATCACGCATGGCGCGCTGTACAGTGGAGCGCGCGCACCCTAGTCGATCCGCAATGTCTGCATCACGAGGCAGCTTATCCCCTGGCGAATACGTGCGATCAAGGATGCTTGACTTGATTTGATCGCGGACCTCTTTCCAAGACAAGCGCTCATTGTGTGTCACAGGTCTTGTTCCAGTTCTGCCATCGTGGCAATGAAGGTACGCGTTATTTGTTCACGCCCAACGTGGCGGCCTTGTTTGACCACATGGCGCCCAGCGCTCCAAACATCGCTGATACAGCGCTGTCCGTTACCGCCAAATACCAGTGTATCAAGAGCCATGTCCCCAGATCGATTTGCGACCCACTCGTTTTCGATGTCGATTGCCAGAATATCAGCCAGTTCTCCTTGTGCCAAAACGCCACTGCCCCGCCCACCTGCCTTCGCACCACCTTTGGCTGCCGCATCAAAAAGAACACGCCCGGTCGAATGGTCTGAAGTGGCAAGAGCAGCACGGCTTTTATCTCGTAAGCGTTGCGAGTATTCGAGAGACTTCAGCTCATCAAACAAAGTAATGTGCACATTGGAGTCAGATCCGACGCCAAGTTGACCACCCAGGCTCAAGTACTGTGTACCATTGAAAATACCATCTCCCAAATTGGCCTCGGTAATCGGACACAATCCTGCGACCGCGCCGGATGATGCCAGAGCCTGTGTTTCTTTAAAAGTCATCTGCGTACAGTGGATCAAGCACCAGTGCAGATCGACTTCGTAGTTATCCAACAACCATTCAGCTGGCCGTGCTTTAAGAAGACCCTGAACTTCTTCAACCTCTGCCACCTGTTCCGCCAGATGCATGTGAATAGGCCCATCCTTAGCAAGCGAGATGGCCAGCTCGAGCCCTGTCCGGTCAACGGCGCGTAGTGAATGCGGGGCAACGCCGATAACAAAGTCTGCAGGCCCTGACATTACCGCCTCAGCGGCGCTCTCAAACAAGCGAGAAAATTGGTCGGGATTGTTGCCAAAGCGTTGCTGACCTCCAGACAACGGTCGTTTGTCGAGTCCGCCAAATTGATAAAGAACTGGCAATAACGTCAGTCCGATGCCAACGTCCTTAGCAGCAGCCACAATCCGCTCTGAAAGTTCTCCCAACTTAGCATAGGGTATACCGCCTGCATCGTGGTGCAAGTAATGGAATTCGGTGACACTAGAATATCCCGCTTCCAACATTTCCAGAAACACCTGTGCGGCAATTGCTTGGATCTGGTCGGGCGTCAACTGATCCAGAAACCTGTACATCAGCCTTCGCCATGTCCAAAAACTGTCGCACGACTCTGGCCCACGTCCCTCAGTAAGCCCTGACATCGCGCGCTGGAAAGAGTGGCTATGCAAATTCATAGGGGCTGGCAGAGCAAGCCCAACCGTCGGAAGAACGTTCGCAGAGACCGGCCGAATGACTGCGATACGCCCGTTTTCAATGCTAATTTCAACGTTTGCTTTCCAACCACCCTGCGTAAGAGCGTATTTGGCAATGATTTTCTGCAAAGCAAGAATTCCTTGACTCGATTAAGTACCTACATATTGATTAATTGAGTGTTCTTATTCAAGGTTTTTCAATGAGTGATCCAATTCTACTCACCCACCTTACGGCAGCTACCATGACCAATCATATCTCTGGATACGGGTTGCTAGAAGACGCGGGCGTGGCAATTGAAGCCGGTCAAATATCCTGGGTTGGGCGTATGCAAGACTGCCCCCATAGTTTCACAAAACTTCCAACACACGACTGTGGCGGACGGCTGGTGACACCTGCCTTAATTGACTGCCACACACATATCGTTCACGGGGGAAATAGAGCGCAAGAATTTGAAATGCGCCTCGAAGGAGCGAGTTATGAAGATATTGCACGTGCAGGAGGAGGCATCGCTTCAACTGTAAAAGCAACTCACGAGACCCAAGAGGCTGATCTTCTGATTGCCGCGTTGCGCCGTGTCGATACACTAATTGCAGAAGGTGTTGCCACCATTGAGGTCAAGTCCGGCTACGGGTTGGATCATGACAACGAACTTAAAATGTTACGGGTCGCACGCGCCATCGCACGCGCTAGACCGATTCATGTGTGTACCAGCTTTCTAGGCGCCCACGCAGTTCCCACCGGCGCCAACGCGGACAACTACATAGACGAGGTCTGCATTCCGACCCTGAAGGCGGCGCATGCCGAAGGTTTGATTGATGTAGTGGACGGATTTTGTGAAGGCATCGCTTTTAACGCAGATCAAATGCGTCGCGTTTTTGAGACGGCAAAGGCGCTTGGTCTTCCAATGAAACTTCATGCAGAACAACTTAGCAATGGCGGCGGCACCGCACTTGCCGCAGAATTTGGCGCCTTGTCTGCTGATCACCTCGAGTACGCGAATGAAGCAGATGTCCGGGCATTGGCTAAATCTGGCAGCATTGCCGTGATCCTGCCAGGTGCTTTTTATGCCATTCATGAAAAGCAAAAGCCGCCGATCGACACGTTTCGAAAACATGGCGTGCCAATGGCTGTCGCAACCGACTGGAACCCAGGGTCATCGCCCCTTGGGTCCATTTTGCTCGCAGCAAATATGGCCTGCACTCTATTTCGCATGACACCTTCCGAAGCCTTGGCCGGCATAACCCGCAACGCCGCACGCGCCCTTGGTCTTTCTGACCGAGGCACGCTTGCAGAAGGGCAACGGGCCGATCTAGCGATTTGGGATGTCAATGTTCCGGCGGAACTGTCCTACGGCATCGGGATCAATCGACTGCAAAAACGCATTTTTGGAGGGGTCATATGACCATTAAGTTGAAGCCTGGATCAACGGACCTTGGAACACTCGCCCGCATCTGGCACAAGATATGCCCCGTAAAACTCTCTGCCGAAGCGCACCCTGCGATCGCAGCTTCAGCCAAAATCGTAGCAAAAGCAGCGCAGGGTGAAATCGCAATATATGGAATCAACACCGGCTTTGGAAAACTCGCATCAATTAAAATCCCAACCGAGGATACGGCACAACTACAGCGCAATCTGGTGTTGTCACATTGCTGCGGTGTTGGTGAAGCCTTAGAGCCGGCAACCACTCGCTTGATGATGGCACTCAAGCTTCTTTCCCTGGGGCGCGGCGCATCCGGTGTGCGACTTGACGTCTGCTCGCTGCTGGAGGGCATGATTGCTGCAAGTGTCTTACCCGTCGTTCCGACTCAGGGATCGGTTGGCGCTTCTGGCGATCTTGCTCCACTAGCCCATATGGCCGCTGTCATGATCGGTGCAGGCGAGGCCAAATTTAACGGTCAGGTCATGGGTGGCGGCGAAGCGCTGAAAAAAGCAGGCCTTAAACCGATTACATTAAAAGCCAAGGAAGGGCTTGCGCTCCTCAATGGCACACAGTTTTCAACGGCCTGCGCGTTAGCAAGTGTATTTACTAGTTGGCGCCTGATAGAAGTCTGTCTTGTGACCTCGGCGCTGACAACCGACGCAATAATGGGATCTACAGCACCGCTTCGCAGCGAAATTCACGCTCTACGAGGACATAAGGGCGAGATCGACGTTGCAGATGCAATGTCAAAGCTTTTGAAGGGCAGCGCAATCCGCGAAAGCCACCGTCTTGGCGATACTCGCGTCCAAGACCCCTACTGCATCCGCTGCCAACCTCAAGTAACTGGCGCGGCAGTTGATCTGATCCGCTTTGCGGCTCGGACGTTAGAGATCGAGGCAAACGCAGTCACCGATAACCCGCTTGTCCTAACGGACACGAACGATATCGTCTCCGGAGGGAATTTTCACGCTGAACCTGTCGCATTTGCCGTTGACCAAATCGCAATGGCAATCTCTGAAATCGGCGCCATCGCGCAGCGCCGCGTTGCATTGATGGTCGATCCGACTCTGTCGTTCGATCTACCTGCATTTTTATCGCCTAAACCCGGGATCAATTCTGGCTTCATGATCGCTGAGGTAACCACAGCCGCCCTCATGTCCGAGAATAAGCACCTCGCACATCCCTGTAGTATTGATTCTACACCAACCTCCGCCAATCAAGAGGATCATGTAAGCATGGCCGCTCATGGCGCCCGTCGGTTGACCCGGATGAATGAAAACCTCGCCGTTATCTTGGCCGTCGAAGCCATGTGTGCGGTTCAGGGTGTCGAAGAGCGCGCGCCACTCCGCACCTCCGAGGCTTTGCAAAAGGCTGCTGAGCGCTTCCGAGAGGACATCGCTCGGCTTGAGGAAGACCGCTATATGGCCGATGATATTAAGGCTGCTACCCGACTTACCACCACTGGTGCACTGGCTACGGCAAGCGGGGTGAAATTGACGCTATGATCAACATTGAGGTTATCAAGAATAATAGTCCAGTTGTGCTTGGCTTGCCCCACACCGGAACAGATATTCCCATCGATTGCCGTAGACGCCTGAACGAAACAGGCTGCGCTATGGCTGACACGGACTGGCATATTCACCTGCTCTACGCAGGGCTGCTCGATGATGTCACTACGGTGCGCACCCCGATCCACCGCTACGTCATCGACGTCAACCGCGACCCAAGCGGCGCAAGCCTCTATCCGGGCCAAAATACTACTGGCCTCTGTCCCCTGACAGATTTTGATGGGCAAGACATCTACTACTTTGGCCAAGAACCTGACCCAGCAGAAGTGGAGCGTCGTCGCGTGGCCTATCACGCGCCATATCACGCAGCCCTTCAAGCCGAGCTGGAGCGTGTTCACGCCCTACACGGCTTTGCCATACTCTATGACTGCCACTCCATCCGCAGCCAAATTCCGTTTTTATTTGATGGCACACTGCCTGACTTCAACATTGGTGATAATCTCGGCACAACCTGTGCGCCCGAGATCAAAGACGCAGTCGCCATGCTTTGCGCGAAAGCAGATGGCTATTCCTTTGTCACCAATGGGCGATTCAAAGGTGGCTGGACGACGCGCCACTACGGCCGGCCATCAAACGGTTTTCACGCCATTCAAATGGAACTAGCCCAATCGACCTACATGCTTGAACGCGCGCCCTGGAGCTATGTTAGGCAGCCCGCTGACAAACTGCGTGACCATCTCAAAACAATTCTGAGAACTATATCTGACTGGAGGCCCACATGAGCGACCCTCGTAAAAACACCCGCGACATTTTTCCACCGACCGGGCCAAAGCTCAATACCAAGAGCTGGATGACCGAGGCCCCACTCAGAATGTTGATGAATAACCTTCACCCAGACGTGGCTGAAAACCCACATGAACTGGTAGTCTACGGTGGCATCGGACGTGCGGCTCGTACATGGCAGGACTTCGACTGCATCATCGAAAGCCTCAAGATCCTCGAAATAGACGAAACTCTTGTCGTACAGTCCGGCAAGCCCATCGCTGTTGTAAAAACTCACAGCGATGCGCCGCGTGTTTTGATCGCAAACTCAAATCTCGTGCCGCATTGGGCCAATTGGGATCACTTTAACGAACTCGATAAAATGGGTCTGGCGATGTACGGTCAGATGACTGCTGGTTCGTGGATTTACATCGGCTCTCAGGGAATCGTGCAGGGAACTTATGAAACCTTCGCCGAGGCTGGGCGCCAACACTACAACGGCGACCTGACCGGTAAATGGATTCTGACCGGCGGTTTGGGTGGTATGGGAGGCGCACAGCCACTTGCAGCCGTAATGGCGGGAGCTTGCTGCTTGGCGGTTGAATGTAATCCCGAAAGTATCGATTTTCGACTTCGCACACGTTATGTCGACGAAGAAACCGCAAGCCTTGATGAAGCCCTAGCACTCATAGAGAAATGGACCACTGCAGGTGAGGCCAAATCTGTGGCGCTGCTTGGCAATGCCGCTGATGTTTTCCCAGAGCTTTACCAGCGCGGGATACACCCTGACATCGTGACCGACCAGACCTCTGCACACGATCCGATAAACGGTTATCTTCCGCAGGGATGGACCATGGCCCAGTGGAAAGAGAAACGTCAGAGTGCGCCAAAAGAAGTTGAGAAGGCCGCCCGCGCCAGCATGAAAGTGCAAATTGCTGCTATGGTCAATTTCCACAAGGCAGGCGTCCCAACTGTAGACTATGGCAACAATATCCGCCAAATGGCACTGGAAGAGGGGCTGGAAGACGCCTTTGCCTTTCCTGGTTTTGTGCCAGCTTACATCCGTCCACTCTTCTGCCGCGGTATTGGCCCGTTTCGCTGGGTAGCGCTTTCGGGTGACCCTGAGGATATTTACAAGACAGATCAGAAGATGAAGGAACTCTTCCCGGAAAATGCCCACCTGCACAATTGGCTAGATATGGCACGCGACCGCATCCCCTTTCAGGGCCTGCCCGCACGAATTTGCTGGATCGGTCTTGGTGATCGCCACCGTGCCGGGCTTGCCTTCAACGAGATGGTTGCTAGCGGCGAGCTTAAAGCGCCCATCGTAATCGGCCGTGACCACCTCGACAGTGGCTCTGTCGCCTCGCCAAACCGCGAAACCGAAGCCATGAAAGATGGCTCAGATGCAGTATCTGACTGGCCACTTTTGAATGCGTTAGTGAACACGGCCTCTGGGGCAACTTGGGTCAGTTTGCACCATGGCGGCGGTGTGGGAATGGGATTTAGCCAGCACTCTGGCGTGGTGATTTGCGCTGACGGCACGCCCGAAGCCGCAAAACGATTGGAGCGCGTGCTCTGGAACGATCCTGCGTCTGGCGTCTGGCGCCATGCAGATGCGGGCTACGAGACAGCACTTGATTGCGCCCGCGAAAACGGCTTGAGACTGCCGCGCATCTTGGGGAACTGAGCCAATGCATTACGCTCCCTCATCCGAAAACTGCCCACTACCCTTCTCACCATTCAAGGCGTGCACAGTACCACGGCCAATCGGATGGCTCTCAACTATCAGTACGAATGGCGTCCACAATCTAGCTCCATACAGCCAGTGGCAAAATCTGACTTTTGATCCACCGATGGTGATGTTTGCGGCTAATCATTACCCCGATGGGCGGCGAAAGGATACGGTCTTAAACGCCGAAGAGACTGGCTGGTTTGTCTGGAATATGGCAACCTTTGTACTGCGCGAAGCTGTTAACATTTCAGCAATGGCGCTTGAGCCCAACGAGGATGAATTTGAACATGCAGGCGTCACCAAGGCTGCGTGTATCGATGCGCCAGGCGCGCGGGTAGCGGAAAGCCCTTGCCATTTCGAATGCAAATTCCTCTCAACTCACCGTTTGCCCGGAAACAGTCCCGTAGGCACAATTGATGTAGTTTACGGCGAAGTCATGCGCATTCATGTAGTTGATGAGGTGATTTTACCGTCAGGCAAGATCGACATCCCGAAGATTCAGCCTATCGCGCGAATGGGATACTACGATTATGCCCGCATTAGCGAAACGTTCGAAATGCGTATTCCAAGGGCATCAGGAGAGGCAGAGGACGGCCTTGAAGGAAAATCAAGCTTATCCAATTTCAGCTAGGCAACTACCCATGGACAGACGTAAATTTTAACATCAGCAGGTATCAACTCCACCTCTGCAATTCTAGCTAGTCCAGCGATTGTACAGTGCAAAAGCCAAAGTAAAATGCCTTCAACATAACTAATGACGCTTGCCCATGGCTGGGTATTGCAGCGCAACTTCTAGCAGACAGGTTCATAAGGCTTTTTGGTGACCGACTTGGTGTTGAGCTTTACTCTGTCAGTTAATTACTTGCCGGATGTAGTGTAATTCATGCCCTCAATAAAGCGCACTATTCGGAAGCTTCTGCTCGTTTGAATCGCCGTGTCCAGATATCTATTTCCGGCATGGCGGGTATTCAAATTTGACACGTTCAAAGTGATTTTTTACAATGATCACAATGGCTTTTGCTGCAAAGCCGCAAGTGCTCCAACCAATAGTAAACAAGCTGCAGCCAAGAGACTGACGCCGATATTGTCGTATCGATCGCCGATAAGCCCGGCTCCATAAGGCCCCAGCGTTTGAGCAACTGCGAACACGACTGTAAAAAGACTGATCGCGTGACCCCAGCTTTCCGGAGGCAGATTTTGGCGGGCGAAATTAGTGACAGCACCCGGAGCCATAAACACCGATAAACCGAACACAACCGCTGAGATCAACAGCGCTGGTCCGTTGGGAAAAACTACTGGCAGTGCTGACCCAAAAGCAATGCAGATCAGGATCAAAGCAAGTGGTAATCCTGACGCTAGTCGCGAGAAAATCGGACGCCAAACCAACGGGGACAGCGAGATACAGACTCCCAAGACGACCCAAATCAATGTAACGAAACTGGCGCTTGCATCCTGTTCGCTCAACCAGGCTGACAAAAATGTAAGATAGACTATGTAGCCTAAACCAAATCCCGCATATCCCGCCATTTCTGGCAGCATTCGCCACACTGGCAAGGACTGAACGTTGGCTTTCATCTGTACGTTTGAATGAAGTTGCGTTGCGGCCCAAAGGCCAAGTGGTAAGAAAATAAAACTGATTACGCCTATAACTATCCAACCCAAAGGCCAAGCTTCGGAGCCGTAGAAATCAAGCATCAGTGGCAACACTAATCCAGATAGCATAATGCCTAGGCCGCCACCTGAACCAAACAGAATCGCGATTGCAAGCGCGTTGCGGCGTGGCTCACCAATAAATAAACTGGCTGCAAGCGTACCCGCAGTGGCAAATGACATCGCACCGAAGATACCTGCCAAAATTCGCCAAAGCGTCTGCCACCAAAGCGCTGCGCTCATCCCAGTCACCAAGAGGGCAACCGTTGTAGTTATGAGCCCGAAGGCGAACAAACGCGACGGTGATACCTGACGGATTAACATCATTGTGAGGATCGCTCCCACAATATAGCCAAGCGCGTTCGCCGTATTCAACCATCCTGCTTGCGCATAATTCCACCCCATTTCGAACTTCATCGCAGGTAGCATTAGTCCGTAGGCAAACCGCGCAAAGCCATTTGTCACCGTCACTCCCAAAGTCAGGCCTGCAAGTACGAGCCAAGGTCGGTTTGGGGTGATACTCACAGACCAGTGTCCGATTTTTTTTTAAAAATGGCCATGTCTGCCCTAAATTTGCAGCTTTTCACATTTGAAACGCTCCTCAGCACAATGCTGCCAATGAAGTCCGGCCCAATCAAGCCCAATTTAGGTTCTGCGCAATGTATTAGACTTGGAGATAGCGTTACCATCCAATTTCCGCCCCTGCATAAAGGCCTGCAAATTGCTCTGAGGTGTCACCTGATTTATTACCACAGCTTTGGATTTCATCTAAATTTGTGGGCATCTTCGACCTGCCAAACCCGACATATGCATCGTCAAAAAACTTTGGTCATTTTGTACTGAAATCTATCTCATTGTATCAAAACGTAAATTTTCATCAGACGACTGAGATCCTTTTTTATCCTACATTGACAGTGTGTCCCAGACCACGTCCTGTGTCCTGATGGAAGAAAAACTCCCTGTAGATAAATTTGGTGCTGCATGTTTGGTGGGGTTTGCAAGTTTTTTGGCCTTTAACCAAGTAGTCATTAAAGTGACCGGCCAAGGCTTCAATCCGGTCTTTCAGGCTGGACTCCGCTCCGCAATTGGCCTTGTGGTCCTGCTCTTTTGGATGTGGGCGTTTTCGATCCCGTTAGCGATGCCGCGCCGAGCAGTGTTTTGGGGTCTTGTATCCGGCCTGCTCTTTACCTACGAATTTATTCTGCTCTTTGTCGCTCTGGATATGACCAGCGTTTCACGAGCCTCAATCTTATTTTATACCATGCCAGTCTGGCTAGGCATTGCCGCGCATTTTTTACTGCCAGGAGAGCGTTTAACTCCTACTAAAGCCATCGGCATGGCGATGGCCGTATCTGGGGTCGTAGTAGCACTGGCCGGCCATAGGGGAAGCGAAACGAGCTTGATCGGCGATCTCTGCGCTTTAGCAGCAACGTTCGGTTGGGCTGCAATTAATTTGCTTGTACGCGTCACCCCACTTTCCCAGGTACCGCCACAAAACCAACTGCTGTACCAACTTGTCGTTTCCGCCATCATAATGCTTGCGATTAGCCCACTGTTTGGAGACGTCATCCGCAATCCAGGTTGGCTACATTTCTCAGGCCTACTGTTTCAATCGATTTGCGTCGTCTCGCTCGCCTATATGATGTGGTTTTGGTTGTTAAAACGCTACAAGGCCAGCGGAGTTGCCGCGTTCAGCTTCCTGTCACCAGTTTTAGCGGTTTTGCTGGGCTGGGTGCTTTTAGGCGAAACGTTGAACCCTCAGATTTGGGTGGCCCTAGGTCTCGTTGCGTTTGGGATTTACCTAGTCAACCGCCGTCAAAAAAAACCTCAGCAGCTTGAAGAATAAAGCTCAAGGCAGCAGGTCCAACGGCTGGCTTTCGCGATTTGAAACATTTTTCGCTCGGCTCAACCACCCAGCCTCAACAATTGGAAAGCGATGTTCAGCGTTCAGCTTATGCTCTTGCACGTAAAATTCCAAAGTGCTGAAAGTTATCATCGGGGCCTTTTGTCAATCACCGCTAAATGGCCAAGTTGTGAACGCTTAAAGATATCTTTGCAAAGATTTGCTGAGCAGAACAAATCTTCGCTGAAATTAAAGCATATGGACGGCCATATTTGATTAGTAATACGCAGTGTAAGTCTTATTTTCAGACAAAAAAATGCTTTAGAAAAAAGATAATTGAGTAATTAGTTGTCTGGTATTTCCTGATTTTTTTACGACCACGTTGGTTAAGCGTCTAAATTAGATATCTCAAGCGAGACTTGATCGTGGTCTGGAACTATGAAATGTCAATGAGGCAACCTTAAGGGCGCTGAGCGCGGTCCGCACATCGGACAACCGTAGCGCTAGCCCCTGCGTGTTCATAGGTTGCCATGCAAAAAGGGGCTGACAAACTGGAGCCCCAAATGAAAACTATATTTGAACCATTTCGAATAAAATCTGTTGAACCTATTCGCGTGACAACGCGGGAAGAGCGCGCGTTGCTCATCAGAGAAGCAGAATTCAACCCATTCACTCTGAAGTCAGAGGACGTGATGATCGACCTGCTTACCGATAGCGGAACTGGCGCGATGAGTGCCGCACAATGGGCTGCCGTCATGCAAGGTGACGAAAGCTATGCGGGTTCGCCATCATTTTTTCGATTTGAAGCCGCGGTAAAAAACCTGACAAATTTTAAACATGTAATTCCCACCCATCAGGGTCGCGCAGCGGAAGCCATCTTATTCTCTATGATGGGCGGGCTTGGCCGACACATTCCTAACAACACCCATTTCGATACCACTCGTGGCAACATTGAAGCCTCAGGCGCAAAGGGCGCGGACCTTGTGATTGACGAGGGGTTGGATCCGCAGTCCCTGCATCCTTTTAAGGGCAACATGGATCTGGGTAAGCTGAAGACTTATCTGGAAAATCATGGCGATGCCGTCCCATGCATCATGCTGACCATTACTAACAATGCCGGTGGTGGTCAGCCAGTGAGTTTGGAAAATATTCATGCAGTTGGCTTGATAGCCAAGGAATATGGTAAACCTTTTATCATCGATGGCTGTCGTTTTGCGGAAAATGCCTGGTTTATCAAACAACGTGAAGCGGGTCAGTCGGATCGCTCTATCACAGAAATTGTTCGCGACTGTTTCGCACAGGCAGACGGCATGACGATGAGCGCTAAAAAAGACGCATTTGGAAATATTGGCGGATGGCTGGCGTTGAACGATGACAACTTGGCAGAAGTGGCGCGCGGCCACTTGATCCGCACCGAAGGGTTTCCGACATATGGCGGTCTGTCAGGACGTGATCTAGAAGCATTAGCCCAAGGTTTGATCGAGATTGTTGATGAGGATTATCTGAGATACCGCATCCGCACCAACGCCTACATTGTCGAGAAACTGGATGCTATGGGCGTTCCAGTCGTGAAACCCGCGGGCGGGCATGCAGTTTTTATCGACGCCCGCGCCTGGCTACCCCATATCGATCCATTATCCTATCCCGGTCAGGCCGTATCTGTGGCACTCTATGAACTCGGCGGCATTCGCGCGGTCGAAATCGGAACGGTGATGTTTGGCCGCCAACCTGACGGAAGTGAGTTGCCTGCGCCGATGGATCTTGTTCGACTGGCTTTCCCACGGCGGACCTACACACAATCACATGCCGACTACATTATCGAGGTATTCCAAGAACTGATAACCATCAAGGACCGCCTCAAAGGATATCGCATCACCTCGGAGCAAAAACTCTTGCGCCACTTCACATGTAAGTTTGAGCCACTTGGTTGATGTGCGAGCCAAGTTTAGACCCAGAGAGACAGGCAGCTCGTCAAAAAGCCGTCTGGTCGCCTAGCAAAAAGGGGACTTATCATCACGTAGGCAATCGGCAGGTTTGAGTTCAGACCTGCCTTCTGCTGCAATCATACTATTGCGTTAAATGCGGCACATAGCGAAGGCTTGCTGTTCCTGCGTGAATTTATCTTGGAATTTGATTGCTGTGTAAAAAATCTATCAAAAAAAACGACCCAATCGGCAGAATTATCGGGTTTTAATGTCAGTTTTGTATTTGCCCAAGAAGTGTATAAATATCACATGACCTTTGATCAAATCCAAACCTTCCTCTGGGTGGCTCGTCTAGGCGGCTTCCGAAAAGCTGCCAAGCGCATGCATCTATCTCAACCCGCTGTCTCAACACGAATATCAAATCTGGAGCAAGAACTGCGTGTTTCACTCTTTGAGCGCGGTCCAGGCGATTTGGTTCTCACTAAACATGGGACTCTATTGCTCTCTTATGCGGAGCAGATGTTATTCGTTGAAGAAGAAATTAAACAACGCGTTGCTAACCCCGCTGAGACAGAGGGTTTGTTCCGTGTCGGAGCATCAGAGACGATCGCACAGTCTTGGTTGCCCGAGTTTCTGAAGGCGTTCAGCGAGAAATATCCACGAGTGAATGTCGATCTTACCGTCGATATCTCCCTAAATCTTCGTGCATCATTATTGAAACGGCGGCTTGATCTCGTTTTCCTGATGGGACCAGTTTCTGAGTTCACAGTCGAAAATGTTGACCTGCCGCCTTTTGATCTACATTGGTATCGATCAGCTTCTAACCCACAGACAGACTTAAGTGAAATTCCTGTAATTTCGTATTCAAGCCAAACACGTCCTTACCGTGAGTTGATGTCAGAATTATCACGAAGAATAGGGCCAAAACACCGTGTCTTTGCATCGGCATCTTTGTCTGCAAGTTTAAAGATGATCGCCGCTGGCATTGCGGTTGGGCCTTATCCTAGAGCACTTGCCAGTGACTTCCTTGCGTCTGGTCAGATCATAGAATTTGATGCAGGTTTCAGACCTAAGCCACTCGCTTTTACTGCCTCATATCTGTCTGAGCCCAGGAGCTTTCTCGCTGAAAATAGTGCAGAGATCGCATGTGCGGTTGCAACAAACTGGGATGAAACACACCCAAAGTAAATTTAAAAAATTTATCATTTATGATCTAAAATGATAATTTGCGTAGAAAGGTTTGATCATGTGAAGTTGGCGAGGCAATGTTGGGGCTGCCTTAATGACAAAAACTTCTGTTTCACATACTGACCTTTTAACCTCCACCGCATCAGAGGTCCGAACCGCAATCCGCGACGGATTTTACAAGGGACACACCGCAGGACTGGCTACTGGGAAGTTACAATGTAATCTTGCGATCCTTCCTGAACAATTTGCATTGGATTTCCTACGGTTTTGTCAGCGTAATCCAAAGCCTTGTCCGATTGTTGGCGTAAGCGATACCGGTAATCCCGAATTACCAACGTTGGGGACGGACATTGATATCCGAACAGACGTTTCCAAGTACCGCGTCTTTCGCGAAGGGCAATTCTCAGAAGAAGTGACAAACATATCTGATCATTGGGCTGACGATCTAGTCACCGTTGCATTGGGATGTTCGTTTACCTTTGAAAACGCTCTGTTGCGCAACAACATCCCCGTTCGGCACATCGAGACAGGCAGAAATGTGCCCATGTTTCGTTCAAACATTAGCCTCATTCCTGCTGGAAATTTTAGTGGCCAAATGGTTGTCACAATGCGGCCGATTCCAGAGCACCAGGTCGCACAAGCAACAGAAATCAGTGGTCGATTTCCACAAGCGCATGGTGCTCCAATCGCGGTTGGCGACCCATCACAGATTGGAATTGCGAACTTGATGCAACCAGATTGGGGCGAGGCTGTCGAAATCAAAACGGGCGAAGTACCCGTTTACTGGGCCTGTGGCGTAACACCCCAAAATGTACTTCTAGATGCGGGTCTTCCGATCTGCATAACCCACTCACCCGGTCATATGCTGATCGCTGATGTCGCAGAGGATGCGGAAACCACAATCTTATCAGAAACTTAAACTTTCAAACAAGGAAACTAAAACAATGAAAAAGGTACTATCAATTCTCGTGACGAGCACCGCTCTCGCCACCCCAGTTTTAGCCGAAGACCTTTCGGTCGTTGGCAGCTGGTCAAGCCTTCCTCTGCACAATAAATACGAAGCACCATTCTGGAGTAAAACATTGCCAGAAGCTTCGGGTGGCACCATCGCAGTCGAGCTGACAACGCATAATCAAATGAGTCTCGGTTTAAGCGACGTATACCCGCTGCTAGGTCAGGGTGTTTATGACGTTGCTATGACGGTCGCTGACTACGCGGTATCTGATGCGCCCGAACTTGAAGGTCTTGACGTGCCTTTACTCGCACTTACCGCTGAAAAAGCCCGCGCAATGGTCGATGCCGCACGTCCGATGGTATCAGATATCTACCGCGACCGGTTTAATTCCCATGTTCTGGCAATCGCGCCGTACCCGCCGCAGGTCGTATTCTGTAACGCTGAAATTTCAAATCTTGCGGACCTTGAAGGTCTAAAAGTTCGCGCATCTGGTCGCATGACAGCGAAACTTTTGGAAGCACTCGGCGCTGAAGGTGTAAGTGTTTCTTTTGGTGAGGTTCCAGGCGCGTTGCAAACAGGCAGCATTGACTGTGCTGTCACCGGTGCTGGGTCCGGTTACAGTGCCGGTTGGTGGGAGGTCTCAACACATCTATTGCCCATTCCTCTTGGTGGTTGGGACTCAGTCGTAACAGCAATCAACATGGACAAGTGGAACAGCTTGGATGCAGATACGCAGGCATTGATCAAAAGTGAGATCTCTAGTGGTTTTGAAGACCCAGCATGGGAAAGTGCTCAAGATGCATTGGTAAATGATATCGCTTGCCTGACGGGTAATGCAGAATGCCCATCGGGTGATGCGCGCTCTATGACGCTAGTTGACGTAAGCGATGAAGACTTTGATCGAGCGCGAGACATTTTGACCAGTAAAGTCCTTCCAGATTGGGCCGAGCGCGCTGGTGGAGATTGGGCCACACGCTGGAATGCAAGCGTTGGCAAAGTTGTTGGTGTAACAATCAATTAATTAAAAGAGCAAGAGGCGTAGTTAATATGGAACTCAAGATGATACATAGCCTTCGGGTCATCAATAGAGGGATTGCCCTTGTTGTTGGCTTCGGCTTGCTGCTCTGCGCGGGATTTGTGCTGACAGACATCATCATGCGCGAAATCAGTACGTCATTTGGTGGTACAGAGGAGGTCGCAGGCTACGCGATGGCGCTCGCGACCTCATGGGGCATGTCCTATACTTTACTCGAGTTAGGGCATGTCCGAATTGATCTTTTGCGTAGCCGTGGCGGTAGCTTCACACGCGCATTGTTCGATGTCTTTTCGATGATCGTAATGTCGAGTGTCATCATCACAATTGCGATCAAAGCATGGCCCGTCTTAGAACGATCTATTGTGAATGGCTCGCGGGCCAATACGCCTCTCGAAACGCCTCTCGTTTGGGTGCAGCTCCCATGGTTTGCGGGTTGGATTTGGTTTGCGCTAATATCTACATTAACGACGCTCACAGCCCTTAGCCTTTTGTTAAGACAACGCCACATCAAAACTGAAAACTTCATTGGTGTGTTTGTGGACAAGGAGACATTGGAATGATTTTCTACGTCTCCCTTGGCCTATTGAGTTTGCTCGCCCTCTCCATCCCCGTAGGTGTAGTATTATTCCTACTCGGCTTTGGGATTGATACTTTCTTTTCTAGCTTTCCGCTTACGCGCGGACTTGGAAACATGGTGTGGTCGTCGTCAAACTCAGCCACCCTGATCGCCATCCCTTTCTTTGTTCTTCTTGGCGAGATCCTCGTACGCAGCGGTGTCGCTACTCGAACCTACGCAGCATTGGATCGTTGGGTTTCATGGCTGCCTGGTGGATTGGTGCATGCAAATATTGCAACGGCAACAATGTTTTCCGCTACCTCAGGGTCATCGGTAGCCACAGCTGCGACTGTAGCTACCGTTGCAATGCCACAGGCAGACAAACTTGGCTACGATCCTAAACTTTTTTCAGGGGCAATTGCCGCTGGCGGGACACTGGGCATCATGATCCCACCTTCTATTAATCTGATCGTCTATGGCTTTCTTACTCAGTCTTCGATTCCCCAGTTGTTTCTTGCTGGCTTGATACCTGGCTTAGCACTTGCCATCGCCTTTATGGCGGTCACTGCTATCATCTGCCTAATCCTACCAAGGCTAGGAGGTTCACGCCGAACTTTTCCATTTTTGCAGATGCTCCGCTCCTTGATAGACTTGGTCCCAATACTCATCCTGTTTGGCCTCATCGTTGGCTCAATCTATGCGGGCTGGGCCACTCCGACCGAAGCGGCGGCGGTTGGTGTCACTGGATCTTTTGTCATCGCCTATGCGTTTGGTGGTGTGTCTTGGTCAATGCTTGCAGAAAGCCTAACTGGGACTGTCAAAATCACCTCAATGATTATGCTAATCGTTATCGGCGCATCATTTTTAAACTTCACATTGGCTTCAGCTGGACTCGGTCGCGAACTAACTGAATTCATAACTGGACTTGGTCTAACGCCATTCAAGACGATCCTGGTTGTTGTTGTTCTATACATTGTATTAGGTTTTTTTATCGAAACCCTGTCGCTGATGGTCGTAACTATCCCAATCATCGTCCCATTGGTCATCGCACAAGGATATGATGTGATCTGGTTTGGCATCCTAATGATTGTACTCATTGAGATGGCATTGATTACCCCACCAGTTGGCCTGAACCTTTATGTGGTGCAGGGCGCGCGAAAATCGGGAAGCCTGAACGAAGTTATGTTGGGCGCATTACCATACTGCTTAACCATGCTGGCAATGGCATTTCTACTGATCGCATTCCCGAGTATTGCGCTCTTTTTGCCAAACGCGCTACGATAAAACAGCTACACCACAAACATTTACCCGCGCTTTACGTGCTCTAGTGCTGATGAAGGAGATTAAATGACCACTATTGACCTAAATTCTGATCTCGGCGAGGGGTTTGGACCTTGGGGAATGGGCGATGATGCTCAGATGCTCTCAATTGTTACATCTGCTAACATTGCATGCGGAGGACATGCGAGCGATCCTGAGACCATGTACAGTACACTCAAACTCGCGCGTGACAACGGGGTTAATGTGGGCGCACATCCAGGCTTCAATGACCACCTTGGTTTCGGACGTCGCGTGATCCCCATGTCACCCAGCGAAATAAGTCGCATGTGTGCCGCACAGATCGGTGCGCTTATCGGTATGGCCGCACAGGTCGATATTCCAATCACATATGTCAAACCGCATGGCGCACTCGGGAACCTAGCGGCACGAGACCGAAAGGTAGCAGACGCCATTGTCACTGCGGTGCAAAGGATAGATCCCAAACTCGCCGTACTCGCAATTTCTGGTACGCAAAGTGAACACGCTGCACGCGCGGTTGGGCTACCTGTTTTCTCAGAAATCTTTGCTGATCGAGGATACCTTTCATCGGGCCAGTTAGTTCCACGTGATCAGGATGGTGCCATGATCCATGATGCGGCGGTAGCGGCAGAAAGATTGATTGAGTTCCTTGATTCAGGACTAATGCCGGTTGTAGACGGCAATCCAATCAAACTCGCTGCGCAATCCATTTGTGTTCATGGTGACAGTCCAGGCGCGGTCAGAATGACGCGTGAGATTCGTGAACGGTTGACCGCCCATGGGGTCGAAATCCTAAGCTTCTTAAGTAGCTAGAGCCGCAGATGAAGCCGCAATTCAAAGCTGTTGCAGACCACGCTTTATTGGTGACGTTTGCCGATCAGATATGCGAAGATGCCCACGGGTATGTCATTGCGCTTGATAAGGCGATTACTGCACAGCTGCCTGAGGGCGTAATCGAAACGGTGCCCGCTCTGGTCAACCTATTGATAGATTTTGACCCAATAATGACAGACCATTCTATCCTTGAAGGAAAAATTAATACTTACCTTGAAGGTTTGAATACTCATCGCATTTTGGGTGCTCAACGGTGTATCCAAGTGTGTTATGAAGCTCCCTTTGCACCAGATCTGGAAGCTGTCGCGTCAGCAACAGGCCTCACGAAAGACGGTGTTATCAAGGCTCATCTTGCAGGTGAATTTCACGTTTTGATGTACGGATTTGCGCCAGGTTATGCTTACCTCTCGGGAGTTTCAGATAAAATTCAAGTACCCCGAAAACCAGCAGCAGTACGTGAGGTTCCAGCTGGAAGTGTTATCATTGCGGGGCCACAATGCCTTATCACAACGCTCACCATGCCAACAGGTTGGTCTATTATTGGACGCTCACCGTCTCGAATATTCACAGGTGAACCAGAACATCCCTTTCTGTTTGATATTGGGGATCGCGTAAACTTTGAACGCATCGACCTTAACACCTTTGACAGCATAGCTGGGATGGCTTCTGGTGTCTGACTCAGAGCTTTCAATTGTATTCGCGGGCCCTCTCGTCACCTTCCAAGATGCAGGAAGGTTCGGCAAAATGCGCTATGGAGTTTCTGCGTCCGGTCCAATGGACCGCTTAGCATTCGATGCAGCTCACGCCGCTCTCGGTAACGAACCCGGTTTAACTGCAATAGAGGTATCCCTTGGTGGGTTAAGCTTAGTTTGCGCCAGAGGTTGCATTAGTGTCGCGATTACAGGTGGAGACTTTATTGTCGAACATGAGGGGCAGAAAACCAATTCGTGGACTGTATTGACCCTCACACAAGGTGAAAAACTCTCCATACGGGCCGGAAAAGAGGGTAGTTGGGCCTATCTCGCTTTCGCCGGTAGGTTGAAGGTCGACGGTTGGCTCGGTAGTCAAGCAACGCATACTACCTCAGGCTTTGGAGGTAGTTCTGTAAGATCTGGCCAGTCTTTGGTTATCTTCGATGCGGGAACACGCGAGGAGCGTTTGGGGGAAATTCCATCGCCAGGTTTTGCAACAGCAGGTCCCGTTCGCGTAGTCGCCGGCCCTCAAGACCAATATTTCTCCAAAGATACTTTCACCAAATTTGCATCCGCTAAATACGTTGTCACAGAGGCTTATGATCGGATGGGAATGCGGCTGAATGGTCCAAAATTGAATTTTGAGGATGCTCTATCTATACCCTCTGAACCCATTGTGCGCGGCTCGGTTCAAGTGTCTGGAGATGGCGTGCCAACCGTCCTGCTTGCAGATCACCAGACGACGGGTGGGTACCCCAAAATTGCTACCATTATCTCATGTGATACGGACAGGTTGGCACAATTTCGCGCGGGCCAATCGCTCCACTTTATGCCAATTTCAAGCAAGCAGGCAGTTGATGAAGTCAGGCAATATAACGCACTTAAAACGGAATATATTGGGCGAATATCAGTTCCACGAGGAACTTTTGAACAGCGCTTGATGCGAGAGAACCTGATACATGGCTACATACATGAATGATTTTCTTTGAAGTGCTGTTCACAAAAAGGCCCTCATCACGCGACTTAAATTCGCTGGATAAGTGGAGAACTTTTACGGCAACGAAAAACCGGTAAATGTACGTGTCATTATATCGGCTTTGGCTGCGTAAGCACACGATTAAGAGACCGTTTTCAAATCATTTTTTTAGTTTTAACTGCCAGAAAATTTGAGCCTATCTCACCAAGATCTGCGTTACGCTGGTGGGAAGTTAAGCTCCTACAACAAATGTAAGAATGCATAGGCAGCACTTTGTCGGATGCATCGCTTTACTGGACATCAAGCGGCATTTAGGTAACTTTTTGGATCAGGAATATATTCTTGACTTCTGACTTTCATTGAGAAAAAATTTTCATCAAGCAAAATGAAATACCGCATAGTAAAAATATTAGGATAATCATGTACCTGCAAAAAATTGCAGCACTTGCGGCAGTTTATCGTCCTTGTAGTAAGGTATGGCGTGTATTTGATCTAGATTGGCTTCCTTGTGACCAATATTTGTGAATTCGGACTGATTGCTTTGAAGGCTTTAGTGTTACTCAGGCTAATGTCACTATTATTGATGGAAACCATGTGATGGGAGATCGAAAATTTGCCAACACCCTTGCCCGTGGCCTCTCAGTTTTACGTGCCTTTCGAGCGAGCGATAATGGACTCACACGTACCGAGCTAGTTACGCGCACAGGCCTCGCGGCAGCGACAATTACCCGACTTACTCACACGCTTTTAGAGCTTGGCTATCTTAGCCAATGCGGAAATTTGTTGCGCCTCGGGCCTGGAACATTTGCACTATCTAGTGTTGCGAATGCATCAAATTCATTTCTTGATATCGCAGATGCCCCCCTACAGTCTTTGGCGGACCAGACTAAGACACTGTTGCTGTTGTCGGTCCCAGACGGAAGCAGCATGACCGTGGTGCGCACATGGCGCCCTAAGGGAGTCGCGTCTGTTTGGCTGGAACCGGGCAACCGAATTCCGACCCAAAAATCCTCCACAGGGCATGCCTTTCTGGCGGCACTCAGCGATGTGCGTTTTGAAAAGTTGGAAAATAGCGACGGATTACAGGACTCGCGGCTTGAAGGTCGAGAGCAACTTACAAGTCAAGGCTTTACTTTTGTTCAGGGCGCGGCACGATATACGCAGTCCATGAATGCCGTCGCACACCCCTACCATGCTAGTAATCTTGGGGACCCAGTCGTCTTTTCCTGCGGTGCAACGCCTGAAGTGCTGTCAGACGCACGTATTTTTGAGGAGGTTGGACCTGCTCTCAGAGAATTTGTTCGCAATCTTGAACAACAAACCGGTGCACCCCGCACCTATGAAGAAGCTTAATTAGAGAAACATATGACAATTCGATACGAACGTGAGGGCGATATCGCCGTGTTAATCGCTGATAATCCGCCAGTGAATGTGTTAGGTGCAGCGGTCCGAAAAGGGCTCAGCAAATGTGTGGATCGCGCAGTTAAAGAGGGTGCAAAAGCAATTTTGATTTATGGCGATGGGCGCACTTGGTTTGCCGGGGCCGATATCCGCGAATTTGGTAAGCCTCCGCTTCCACCGTCCTTGCCAGATGTCTGCAACCAAATCGAAGCCTGTCCTATCCCAGTTATAGCAGCCATGCACGGTACAGTACTTGGTGGTGGACTCGAAATTGCGTTAGCCTGCCACTATCGGGTGTCCGCAAAATCGGCAAAAATGGGGTTGCCCGAAGTTGGCCTGGGAATTCTACCCGGCGCCGGCGGAACTCAAAGGCTTCCGCGATTAATAGGATACGCCGCAGCTATTGACATGATAACCAGCGGGCTCCCAGTCCAAGCACCCAAGGCACTAGAACTCAAAATCATTGACAGAACTGCAGACGGTGAACCCAGAGCTTTTGGATCAGAGTATGCCAAATCTATCCTAGCCAACGGGGCCGGGTCACGACCAGTGAGCGCCATGCCCACGCCGGAACCAGTAGACTTTGCCGAAATCAGAGCAAAAGTAGCCCAAAAGGCGCGTCGGCAGCTATCACCTTTGGTGGCGCTTGAAGCAATTGAGGCCTCATCAAGGCTTTCTTTCGCGCAAGGTCTTGCCGAAGAGCGCAGGTTATTTCTGTCCCTGATGGGAACAGACCAACGTGAGAGTTTGATTCATGCCTTTTTCGCCGAACGTCAAGTTGCCAAGCTACCAGAGTTGAATGGTGTTGCTCCACGCGTAATCACCGAACTTGGCGTAATCGGGGGCGGAACCATGGGGGCGGGCATCGCAACGGCAGCTTTGCTGGCGGGGCTTCGCGTGACCTTGATCGAAATGACGAAAAAGGGGGCTGCAGCTGCCAAATCACGCATTGTGAGCAATTTGTCAGGAGCTTTGAAACGTGGAAAGATCAGTCACGAACAACATGACCGGATAATGGCCGAGTCATTAAAACTGTCCACCTCCTACCGTGACCTTGGCACAGCTGATGTCATCATCGAAGCCGTGTTCGAAGATATGGAGGTTAAAAAACAAGTTTTTGCTCAGATCAAGGACATCGCCAAGCCATCTGCTGTCTTGGCCAGCAATACCTCTTATCTAGATATCAACGAAATTGCGGCAAGCACCGGGCGATCACAGGACGTGATCGGACTTCACTTCTTTTCGCCAGCGCATGTAATGAAGTTGTTAGAGGTTGTTGTTGGCGATGACACGGCACTCGAAGTGGTGGCTACAGGCTTTTCCCTAAGCAAGCGTCTCGGCAAGATTTCGGTACGCTCGGGCGTTTGCGACGGGTTTATCGGAAACCGAATTTTATCAAATTATCGCGCTGCGGCTGACCACATGATCCTTGAAGGTGCATCACCTTTTCAGATTGATCGCGTGCTTGAAGAGTTCGGGTTGCCCATGGGCCCGTTTGCAGTAGCTGACCTGGCCGGGCTGGATATCGGCTGGGCCAACCGTAAACGCCTAGCCGCGGCCCGTGACCCACGCGAGCGCGTGCCAACCTATGCCGATATATTGTGCGAACGAGGGCATTTTGGCCAGAAATCAGGTCGTGGATACTACGTTTATAACGGTCGAACGAAAACTGAGAATGCGGAAGTCTTACCGCTTATTGAGGCGGAGCGCGAAAATCTTGGCATCACAGCAAATACTTTCACAGATGACGAGATCCTGCGTCGATATATGGCCGCGATGGTGAACGAAGCCGCAAAGGTGGTTGGTGAGGGTATTGCCCGCCGCCCACTCGACGTCGATATTGTTCTGTTAATGGGATATGGCTTTCCACGATACTATGGCGGCCCCCTAAAATGGGCGGATATGCGGGGTCTCGCGATAGTTCTAGCCGACATCCAGAAATTTGCCGCCGACGATCCATATTTCTGGCAGCCAGCTCCACTTTTGAAAAAACTCGTCGCGCAGGACCGTAAGTTTGAAGATCTAAACAAGGAACAATCAGCATGAAACAGGCTGTTATCCTCGCGGCTGGTCGCACCGGTCTCGCGAAATCCTTTCGTGGTTCATTTAACCAAACACATGGGGCAACGATGACGGCCCACGTAATAAATGCACTCATCACCCGGTCGGGCCTTAATAAGGAGGAGATCGAAGATGTGGTGATTGGCTGCGGTTACCCGGAGGCAGAAACAGGTGGCAACATTGCTCGTCAATCCAGTTTTCTTGCGGGCTTGCCAAAAACTTCAGCAGGACAGACGGTCAGCCGATTTTGTGCCAGCGGTCTACAGGCTATCGCCACGGCGGCCAATTCTATCACCGCAGACGGATCTGGCCCACAAGTGGCCGGTGGTGTGGAAAGCATCAGCTTGATACAACCCAAAATTCGGCGTGTGCCTGAGCCAACACTTCTGGAAAAAATGCCAGAACTTTATCATACGATGATTGAGACTGCCGATCTAGTGGCTGAGCGATACGGTGTAAGCCGTGATGCACAGGATGAATTCAGTCTTATCTCGCAGCAGCGCACCGCCGAAGCGCAGGAAAATAATCTTTTTTGCAATGAAATTTTACCCATGCAGACGGTTATGGCCATTGAGGATCGAGAAACCGGCGAGTTGCGCAACATGACCGTTACAGTCGATCGCGACGAATGCAATCGCCCCACGACCACTTTAGAAGGACTTCAAGGTCTTAAATCTGTGCGCAAAGGTGGATTTGTTACTGCTGGCAACGCCAGCCAGTTATCGGACGGCGCTGCCGCGGCCGTGTTGATGGAGGCAAAGGAAGCCGAAAAACGGGGGCTTGAGCCTCTCGGCGCATTCAAGGGGTTTGCAGTCGCGGGATGTGGCCCTGAAGAGATGGGCATTGGTCCAGTGTTTGCTGTGCCACGGCTGCTTGAGCGGCATGGGCTTTGTGTCGGTGATATCGACATCTGGGAGCTGAACGAAGCTTTTGCAAGTCAGGCCATCTATTGCCGTGATAGGCTCCGGATCGATCCCCAAAAGGTCAATGTTAATGGTGGCTCGATTGCTATCGGCCACCCCTTTGGCATGACGGGTGGACGGCTGACAGCCCATATTTTGCACGAAGGCAAAAGACGAGGTGCAAAATTGGGAGTTGTGACCATGTGCATTGCCGGGGGCATGGGTGCTGCTGGTTTGTTTGAGATTTATTGAGGTCGAAAATGGATCTTAGCTATTCACCAGAAGATAAAGCCTTTCGCGCCGAAATTCGCGCATTCTTGGAGGTGATGCTGCCCGTCGAGTTGTCAGAAAAGGTCCGTCTTTCAGCACCCATTTCAAAGGCAGACCATGAGTTTTGGCATAACTGTTTGAACGAAAAAGGCTGGCTTGCGCCAAACTGGCCAAAACGATTTGGAGGGGCCGGGTGGAATGCAGTTCAGCGCAATATTTTCGAGGAAGAATGCGCCATGGCACATTCACCCCGTATCGTGCCATTCGGGCTTTCGATGCTGGGCCCCGTCTTGCAGAACTTCGGAACTGAGAAGCAGCAGAAATATTGGCTCCCACGCATTCTAAGTGGTGATGACTGGTGGTGTCAGGGATACTCCGAACCCGGTGCCGGTAGCGATTTGGCGGCCCTGAAAACGAGAGCGGTCAAAGAGGGCGATCATTATATTGTCAACGGTCAGAAAACTTGGACCACTTTGGGACAACACGCCAATATGATTTTTTGTCTTGTCCGCACCGACCCAAATGCAAAAAAGCAAGCAGGCATTTCGTTTCTTTTGATCGACATGGAAACCCCAGGGGTCGAGGTGCGTCCAATCACGCTAATTGATGGCAGCGTCGAGGTAAACGAAGTGTGGTTCACGGATGTTTGTGTGCCAATTGAGAATCTAGTCGGTGAGGAAAACAAGGGCTGGCACTACGCCAAATTTCTGCTGACCCATGAACGCACAAACATTGCCGGAGTCGGCTTTGCAAAGGCGGGGCTCGCAGCAGTCAAGCGCATCGCTACAGCTGCCCAGTTTAGGGGATACACGCTGATCGAAAATCCATATTTTGCGGCACGCATTGCCCAAATCGAAATGGACCTCATGGCGATGGCAACAACCAATCTGCGGATTATTTCGAGGGCCGCCGCAGGTCAGGCGCCGGGTGTTGAAAGCTCACTATTAAAAATCAAGGGAACACAAATTCGTCAAGAAATCACCGACCTTGCGCGTCGGGCCGTCGGGCCGCAAGCCCTACCATTTGCATCCGAGGCTGTCGAAGGCTGCAACACACCACTCCCTGATCCGTTTGATGCTGGCGCCGTAGCTTCCGCATACTTCAACAATCGAAAGCTTTCGATTTTTGGTGGTTCAAATGAAATCCAACGAGAAATTTACGCCAAACACACAATGAAAGACGCATGATGATGTTCGAACATTCAGAAGAACGGCGAATACTTCAGAGCACCCTGCGCCGCTTCCTTGCAGAGCCTTCCAGCGATCTCTGGAAAGGCCTTGCAGAGCTTGGTGTTATTGGTGCCCTTTTTTCGGAAGATCACGGCGGGTTTGGTGGACACGGCTCAGATCTGGCCGTGGTTTTTGAAGAGGTTGGCAGGGCCGATCTGACGCTCCCACTCATCGACAATGCATTAGTGCCGGGGCGCCTGATGATTGCGGCCGGCGGTAGTATCGAAAACCTAATTGCTGGGAGCGAACGTCTGGCGTTTGCTCACGCCGAGGTCGCGGCACGCTATGATCTGAACTGGGTGGAGACGCGCGCCAACGGTAACATACTGAACGGCGAAAAAACTGTGGTTGTGGGCTGCGAAAGCGCAAAAGCCTTAATTGTATCTGCGCGCCATTCCGGCGAGCCTCATGACGAAGATGGTATCGGACTTTGGATGGTCGAGATTGATGCACCAGGGTTGACCCTTCAAAGCTACGATATGATCCAAGGAGGGCGAGCCTCAGAGGTCAGTTTGAACGACACACCCGGTACTTTGTTGTTTTTTGAAGCCTATAACGCGATTTCGGAGGCAACTGCCGCTGGCACCCTTGCACTTGCCGCCGAAATGCTCGGAGCGATGGAGACATCACTTGACATGACGCGAGAATATCTCAGCACTCGTAAGCAATTTGGACGTGTTATCGGTAGCTTTCAGGCACTGTCTCACAGGCTTGTCGACCTAATGGTTGAAATAGAACAGGCGCGCTCTGCTGTAATCCTAGGGTCCACACATCTTGCCGATCCAGCGCATGAACGTGACCGCGTTTTGGCCGCTACGAAAAATATTTTGGGTAGAGTTGGAAGTCTTGTTGCCCAGGACACTATTCAAATGCATGGCGGCATTGGCATGACCCAAGAGTACGACTTAGGTCGTTTCGCCAAGCGAATAACAATGGCGGATCACCGCTTTGGTGACGTTGATCACCATTTGGAGCGTTTCATTGTTCTTAGCTCCTAAAACAAACAAGATTTTCAGCCAAAACGTTACTCAACGGATGCTATGCTTGGTTCCAGTTTTTAGCGGTACAAATAAGAAGGTCGGGTGTCGGCGATGACAGTTCGTTTAGAAGACAGGGGGCCTGTTCTAGTAGTGCATAATCGCCTCAAAAAGCGTGGGGCGATTTCACCCGAGCTCTATCAAAGCATCATTGAGGCGGTCGAACTCGCCCGTCAACCAAGTCGGCGCTGTATCATTCTGTCAGGAGGTGCATTTTTCTGCGCAGGCGGCGATTTGAGCATCTTGAAAACACGGACTGATCTAGCTTTCGCAGAGCGCTGCCAAAAAATTGAGCTCTTGCATGACACAGTCCGTGCAATGCAGGCATCCCGGGTCCCTTTAATTGCTGCAATCGAAGGCGGGGCGGCTGGTGCTGGGCTTTCATTGGCGCTCGCCTGCGACCTGATTATTGCAGCCGAGGGGGCGAAGTTTACCGCAGCTTATGTAAAGGCCGGACTGACACCAGACGGTGGCCTGACCCATATTTTGAGTCGTCTGGTTCCACGTCATTTGTCGATGGAAATGTGCCTGCTTGGCCGTTCCATTACGGCCGAGCGCTTCGCCCAACTTGGCGTTGTGTCGCAAATTAGCCCCGTAGGGCAAACTTTAGAGACTGCCTTGAAACTCGCAGAACCGTTGCTGACCGGACCCCCTAAAGCGCAACAAAATATTCGACGTCTCGTGTCACGTGCCTATCACTCAAACTTCGAGGCCCAACTTGCGTTAGAAGCAACAGCAATGGCCGAGGCTCAAGGATCTTCGGAGGCCGCAGAAGGTATTTCGGCTTTCCTTGAAAAGCGCAAACCAGAGTTCAGGTCATGACCATGCTAACCACTGCGCCTGCACCCTCATTGGAAATTATCCTACCCATTCTTCCTTTCGGTCCGATGTCGTTGTCTAGCACTATCTATGCAACCGTCGACGCCCATACCAACGGTGTGGGCTTTGTCACGGCGGCAAGCTTTCCAGGAAATGAACCAACAGGTGTGAGAATAATTAGAGCGCAAAAATTCGGCGGAGTAGAACGGTTTGACACAAATACTTCTACTTTACCAAAGCTCCTGGCGATCGAAAAAACAGAAGAAATCTTCGCTGTAATGCAATTCAACCAAGGTAAGGGGCGTCTCAATGGATGAAAGAATTCACGACTACCTTGACAAGCAAAATGACCTTAGGCCAGCTGCCCCGGCTCTATCTGATACGCTTGGTAATGAATGGAGCTACGCAAATTTAACCGCTGCCAGCATTGAATTGACGGATGCGCTTGAGCGCATGGGTGTGCAGGCTAATGACCGAGTGCTGATTCTCTTGGAGAATTGTGCCGCGGTGTTAACAGCAGTGTTTGCGATTTCCCGTATTGGAGCGACAAGCGTACCCTTCAACGCCCGCCAAACAGAAGCCGAAGTCGATCGCATCATTTTGCATTCAGAACCTGCAGCCATTCTATTTACATCAGCAGTTTCTGACGAAGCAGCAGGCCACGCCAAAAGGTTGGGGGCTGTACAAATTGAAAATTGTGCAGATCTCGACAGCGTTGTCCGCCATTCTTCACCCGATCCAGATCTGAACGATGTTGCAACGCTGCTGTACACAACAGGAACAACTGGCGACCCTAAAGGGGTTATGCTGACGCATGCAAATCTGATTTTTGGTGGTAGCGTGACGTGTAAAACCCGCAAAGTCACCCATCTTGACACAATCTACGGCGTCTTGCCGTTCAGCCATGTATTCGGATTTACATCAATCGTCATGGCAGGCATCTTAGCTGGAGCAAAGATCCGAATTGCGCGGCGCTTTGTACCTGCGGAGTTATACCAAGCCCTCAACTCTGGGATTACTCTTTTGTCTGCTGTTCCGCAAATGCATGCTTTGCTGATGCAATACACGAAAGAGCAAGGGCACGATAAGTTGCAATCAAACTCACTGAGGTATGTCTCGTCCGGGGCTGCCCCTCTCGATCTGGATTGGAAACAGCGTGCTGAAACCTTCTTTGGCCTTCAATTACAAAATGGCTACGGAATGACCGAAACAACCGCAGGAGCCAGCCTGACAAGTCACACAGAACGCAATGATGACATATCAGTTGGTCAACCATTCCCTGGTGTCAAAATTAAGGTAGATCATGGAGTCCCAGATGCTCAGGGCGAGGTTGGTGAAATTCTTGTCAGCGGCGGTGGCGTGATGAAAGGATATTTTCGTAATTCGGCGGAAACTGCCAAGGCTTTTACAAGGGAGGGATGGCTAAGAACAGGTGATCTTGGGCGAATAGATGATAAGGGAAATCTGCATATCGTTGGCCGCTCGAAGGAACTTATCATCCACGGTGGTTTCAACGTGTACCCTCCCGAAGTCGAAGCCGCACTGAACGACCACCCAAAAGTGATCCAATGCGCAGTCGCAGGGCACATCGTTGATGGTGACGAGCTTGTCTACGCCTTTGTGGAAGCCTCTCCCAGCGATTGGCCCAATGAGACCGACCTGCGCAATTTCGCGGCCAAAAAACTGGCTGGATACAAACGCCCCTCAAAAATCATAATCGTAGAAAAACTGCCCGCCGCCCCGACTGGGAAAATCCTTAAAAGCAAACTTGGTGAGTTGCTTTGATCATTAGTTTGGAGGCCAGCTTTTCAATTTCGACGCGCATTTAGCGTGAAATATCGTCTGAGAAGACCAAAAATTCTTAGGAATGAGAGCCAGCGCGCTGGGTTTAGAATGCATATTCTCGGCCAGTTTGTTCACTGAATTCGCCTAACGGAGCAGTAAGCACGACGGCTCCGAGAAGTTTAAGAAACCCTCTATCATCGAATGTAACATCGCGGTTTGATTGTTCTTTCCCCGTCACGACTAAGCGAGGCATCACTCGTTCGAGAAAATGGAACCAAAAAGCTCTTACGACCCAGAACTCGAGCCTTTTTTCAGCCAAAGGCTGAGTCGCATTTTATTGAGGTTGCTTACTGCTCAAAGTTGCGGGAACTTTTTTGATTTAGCACGTTGCACCCTCACCTCACTAAATTCCTTTTTCATCTCAGTTGCATGTCCGACAACCGAAAACCATCTCAATTGCACGAATGATGTTCCTGCTAGAATGACAATTCTTTCAGCCAAGTATTACGCTGTACTCGCATTCCCGGCAGGCTTGTCCTTTAAACCTGGCGGATTATTCCGCATCCTTATCCAATAATCCACGAACCGTTTGATTTCGCAGCGCTCGTCGCTGGTCACGTGCAAGCGTTATGCGTTCAGCACGACCCAACAGAACAAGCGTATCATCTAGGCTGCAACCTTGCGACTGCGCACGATTCCATATTTTACGCGCGGATGCTGGTGACCAAGGCAACGCGGCTTGAGCCAACCACTGACGTAATTGCTTCGGTAACGCATCGTAAGAGCGCATTGGATCAAGTGAACTCCGCCTCACCCGCAGGCTCGTCTCTCCAATATTACGGTTCATTCCGTGCTCTCCAATTCGTTTATCGCATCGAGTTCAAGGATCAACCGCGACTCACCTGTGCCTGCGATTGGCGGCAAGCGATGGAGAGGCCTTGGCACGGCCGTTTCTGGCCAAAGCGTTTCCCACAACAAAATCGGCGCGCCTGCCCCGAAACAACAGGCCACTGTGGAAGATGTGCCGGATCGAGATCGCCACACTTAGCTTTGTAAATTGGCCTCTTGCTACCTGCACCAGATTGCGACGGCACAGCCCGCCTTGAAGGAAGCCAGACAGGACGGTGACAGGGAGTTTTGTGGTCATTAGGGCGTATCCTCAAACGGGTTGGATTTCAGAGTGTTGATGTGCGCGGAGCATGTCGAGGCTGTAGACAAGCTCTGCGCGGGTCATATCGCGAGCGATGACAACGATCCGCGATTGTCGGTCGGTGCCCTGCCAGTCGTGCAGAGGCACCGGTGGATCAAAGAGGTGCTGCACGCCGTGAAACACGAAGGGCGTTTCGATGTCCTCCAGATGCACTATGCCCTTCACACGCAGGATATCTGGCCCGCGCAGCATGATGAGCGTGTCTAGCCAAAGGTCGAAAGCAGCGGCGGGAATGGGGTTGTGCAGAATGATGGACGCTGATCCGATCCGGGCGTCGTGTTTGTGTGAGGGCCCCGAGGGTGGGCCTGAAGATGCTAAACCAGAGAGGTTATCAAGTGGATCGTTAGTGGCGGTTGGAGTGAGCCACGCCAGAGCTTGGTCATCTGTTTTCTGGGGGCGCATGCCGCTCAAATCCCAAAGGGACGCAGCTGGGACGACACCGCGATCCGCTTTCAGAATTTCGGCAGTTTGATTTAGCGACCGCAGCCGTGTTTCAAACGCGCACCTGTCACTCTCGGACACCAGATCGGCTTTGCTCAGAACCAACAGGTCTGCCATTGCAACTTGGGAGACGGCTTCGAACTGACGGTTGAGCGTGTCCGGGCCGGTGGCTGCATCAACGACTGTGACAACTCCATCTATACGGAAGTTCTTTGTCAAATAAGGATCCGCTACGAAGGTCTGTAGAATTGGCCCAGGATCTGCCAGGCCCGTTGTCTCGATCACGACACGATCAAAATTCACTCGATCTTCTTGTTTGCGGGTGAAGAGGTCTTGCAGCGTCCGCGACAGATCACCGCGAATAGAGCAACACAGGCACCCCGATTGCATTAAGACGATATCCTCATCCACCGCTTCAATCAGGTCATGGTCAAGCCCAGCCTCCCCAAACTCGTTCACAATGACAGCGATCTTTGAGCCAGTCACATTGGATATTACCGCATTGAGAAGCGTGGTTTTACCCGCACCAAGAAAACCGGTCAGCAAGGTAACCGGGACGTGGGGAGCTGTGGTTTGCATGGTATCGGTCATATCAGTTCGATCATTTAACTTGTAATGTTATGACATAACATATTGAAAGAAAACAAGGCGGCTCAACTCAAGTAAGGCAGCAACATGCCGAGGCTGATAGCAATTATCAGAACACCCCCCGTCACATGCAGTGTTGCTGAGACCGCTTGCATGCTTTCTTGGTTGTGCGCACCAAGCCCCGCAAGTTGTCGCGCCGCGACACCTGACGTCGCCATCGTCAGATTAAACGCCGCTGTCCCGAGGCCCATTGTGACGACGGCAAGACATCCGACAGCGAAGGCGTCAAAGCGTGCCGCGATCACAAGAACAAATAACGCACCAGTACAAGGCCTCACCCCAATGCTAACGATCAAAGCGACCACATCACGCGCTGAGGTAAGAGTTTGCACCGCTTTAACACTTGGGTAATGCGCATGGCCGCAACAGCCATGAGCAATCTGTTTTGCCTGCCCCAATTTGTACAAAATGCGCATACCACGAAAAACTAATACAGCTCCTATTGCCGTAATTGCAGCGTAGCTTGCAGAGGCAAGCCACGCATCTGTGATATTCACTAAAACCTCAGAGCTCACTTGAAATAGGAGATAAAGACTCCCTACCAAAAAGATCGCGGTTCCCGCCTGCGCCAAACTTGACAAAACCGTCAATATGCTGAGCCGTTTTAGGGTTACTCCACTAACAAGAGCTGCTCCACCAATCAGCACTTTGCCATGACCCGGACCAAGAGCATGGAAAAACCCATAGGCTGCCGTCGTACTGCATAAAGTCCAGACGGCCAATGGATCACCGGCCTGAATACCACGTAGCGCACCGGCCATCGCGTTCTGGACCGTGCGCTGTTCGCCTACGGCCCACCTTTGGATGTCCATCCAAGGCACAATGTTGAGTACAGCGACACAAACAGCCAGAATACTTAAAAATGTGGCGACGAACCTCAGCCACATGTCAGGTGCACCTCGTCAGAAAAGAGACGCCCAACATTCTCTTGCGAGGGAGCCTCCTCGCGCCGTAAGGCCGCAAGTTTTTGTTGTATTGCGCTTGTCACGGCATCTGGCTCGAATGAGACGATCTGTGCCTGGCAGCCCTCTGGCAAGCTATCCGGCCTCACTTCGGGCAGGATAGTATACGCGTAAAAGAAAATTGGATCATACAGGCGCAGTAGTGCTGGCGTACCACTCACCATAACAGGCTGAGACAGTGGCAACTCAAATGAAACTTCAACCTGATTGTTCTCAAACGTGACAGCAGCGGCTTCGGGCCGACCCAAGGGGTAATCCTGCCCGGCTACCTCTAGGTATACATCACCCTTATATTCCGGGTCCCAGTTAGTTTCGCCCTCGACGACCGCCAACCGATCGGCGTCGTTAAACTTTCCATCACCATCTTGATCCAGGTTCAGCGACTCAAGCAGGATAAGCGTAGTGAATTCATCGTAGGTCCATAGAATCCGAAGTGCTTCTAACTGCCCGTCAGCGTCAAAAATGAACCCGGTGCGCGCATCAACAAAGACGTGCGGATGTGCCTCGGTGGATCCACCGAGGCACATCACAAATAACAGCTTACTCCAAAAGTTAAGTGACAACTTACACTTGCGCTCCAAATTTTGGTTCAGGTTTTGAAGCACAGCCGCGATTACATGCAGCCTGCAAGGGCAATTGACAGGTTCCGGATAAGTTGGGGGTAAAGCGCCGAACCCGGCTCCAGTTCCGAACCAAGAGGATCAAGAATTCCAGTTGTTGCTTCGGTCCCGTCAAGAACAGTCGCTACAAGACCTGGATTGAACTGTGGCTCGGCCAGAACGCAATCGATGCCTTCCTCGGCGATCCGCCCCTGAATCTCAGCAATCCGAGCCGGGCTTGGGTCAGAGGCATCGCTTAATGAAATCGCACCAGACGCGGGGAAGTCAAAGTCGTTTTCAAAGTATTGATACGCGTCATGAAATACGATGAACTGACCATTGCGCACTGGCTCAAGCGTTGTATTCACTTCGCCAACCAAGCTTTCCATTTCCACGCGGCCCGCCGCAGCATTTGCAAAATATGCACCAGCGTTGTCCGGGTCAGCGGCAGACAGCTCACCTGCAATGACATTCAGCCATGTCATTGCATTTTTCGGTGACAGCCATGCGTGTGGATCATGTGCGCCGTGACCATGGGCCTCATGATCGTCGTGTCCCTCATGATCGTCATCGTGATCAGCATGGTCTTTCTCTTCGTCGTCATGGTCATCGTGGTCCTCGTGCGCTTCTTCCCCATGATTACCATCATGGTCATCATGGTCATCATGGTTATCATGTTCGTCATCACCGTGGTCATCATGATCATGGGCCTCGAACAGCGCACTTTCGCGGAATTCCAATTCAATCGTTTTGTCTAATTCGAGCAATGTTGTGACATCAGCATCCGGGGCCAATGTTTCGATCGTGTCGGTCAGCCATGGCGTAAGATCGGGGCCTATCCAGAAAACTATATCGGCATCCTGCAATGCTGAGGCCTCAGACGGGCGCAGACTGTATTCATGGGGGCTTGCCCCAGGTTGCACGATCAACTCAGGAGCGCCGACACCCTCCATCACTCGGGCGACGAGGGAATGGACTGGCGCGATATCAGTGACCACTTGAGGAGTATCGGCGGAAGACGTTCCTCCCATCAACGTAACAGAAATTGATAAAGCAATTAGCGTTCTGGACATTAGAGCCTCCATGTGATTTTATAACATTACGGACCCAATAGACGAAATGTGATAACATGACAAGTGACTCCAGCACACACAAGGCAGATTCTAGCCCTCTCGGCTTCACAAACCATGATCATAACGCATGTGTAAGTGAAACGCTTGATGCGGCGGAGGCACGTTGTGAGAAAGAGGGGCTTCGGTTCACATCTGTTCGGCGCAAAGTACTTGAAATTTTACTGCAAGAGCATCGCGCACTAGGCGCCTACACGATTTTGGACCGATTGCGCGAGGACGGATTTGGTTCACAACCGCCTGTAGCCTATCGTGCGCTGGATTTTCTCGTTACAAATGGTCTGGCGCATAAGATTGAGCGTTTGAATGCTTTCATCGCTTGCGCGCACCCAAGCCATTCCCACGCTCCGGCATTTATGATTTGCCGCTTGTGCGATGCAGTAGCCGAAACACGGTCATCCCCTGCACGCGGCGCATTGGGCGACGTTGCCCGAGCAACTGGCTTCCGGATAGAACGGACAGTGGTAGAAGCCGAAGGTGTTTGTCCATCCTGTATTGACAAGGTTGACGTATGAGCCTTGTGCAAGTTGATAACCTCAGCGTCCGTTATGGTGCCAAGACTGTGTTGTCACATGTATCGCTACGCATCGAGCGAGGCGAAATTGTCACGATTGTTGGACCTAACGGATCAGGAAAAACCAGTCTGCTGCGCGCAATTATTGGGGCGGTCAAACCAGCAAATGGCCACATATTGTGTGCCAAGAGCCTCAAAATCGGTTACGTCCCGCAAAAATTACATATCGATGAAACATTGCCCATCACCACTTCAAGGTTCCTAAAGTTGCCAGGTGGGTTTACTCCCGCCGACAAAGCCCAAGCGCTTGTTTGGGCAGGCGTACCGGATTTGGCCAAAGCTCAACTTTCGCAACTATCGGGTGGGCAGTTTCAGCGGGTATTGTTGGCGCGCGCCCTGATCAGAAAACCTCATTTACTGTTGCTGGATGAAGCTACGCAGGGATTGGATCAAAGAGGTTCAGCGTCCTTCTACCAACAAATTGAGCGCGTCCGACACGAAACAGGCTGCGCCGTCCTGATGATCAGCCATGAACTACACGTGGTGATGAGCGCGTCAGACCGCGTCATCTGTCTGAATGGTCATATTTGCTGTGAGGGCACACCTGCGGTGGTGGCCTCTGCACCGGAATACACAGCCTTGTTTGGAACAGGTACCGGTGGAGCATTGGCACTTTACCAACATGAACACGATCACGGCCATGATCATGGCGATCAAATTCACGATCAGCCAAAGGCTGCAGAATAATGCTAGATGATTTTATGGTGCGTGCTTCTCTAGCGGGGATTGGTGTTGCCTTTGCCGCTGCACCTTTGGGGTGTTTCGTCGTTTGGCGACGCATGGCCTATTTTGGGGACGCCACGGCGCATGCTGCGATCCTTGGAGTGGCTCTGTCACTTGCATTCTCGATGTCGATCTTCGTTGGAACAATGACAGTGGCTTTACTTATGGCACTGACGGTCAGCGTTCTATCCGGGCGAGGCTATGCGATGGATACTTTGCTGGGCGTGTTAGCGCATTCAGCGCTAGCTTTTGGCCTTGTTGCTGTATCCTTTATCTCAGGCGTGCGGATCGATCTGATGGCCTACCTTTTTGGCGATATCCTAGCTGTCTCGCGTGGGGATCTTTTTGTGATTTGGAGTGGTGCTGCAGTAGTCGTTACATTGATAGGCTTTCGTTGGTCGGCCCTTTTGACAGCAACATTAAACGAAGATTTAGCCTATGCCAGCGGGATAAATCCTAAACGTGAGCAACTGGTTCTAACGCTGGCATTGGCCATAACTGTGGCCGTTGCAATAAAAGTAGTCGGGGTTTTACTAATCGCGGCCTTGCTGATCATACCAGCAGCGGCCGCAAGACCACTATCGCGGACGCCCGAAGGCATGGCTATTGCTGCTGGCACAATTGGAATGTTGTCCACCATTGTTGGACTACGCGCAGCCTTTGTGCTGGACACACCCGCCGGACCGTCAATCGTTTGTATCTCTGCACTAACTTTCTTAGCAACCAGCGTTTTGAGGGGCTTCAGACCTCAACGGTAAAGCGGTTTCGTCAGCCAGCATCGGAAAAGTATGGTACTGAACGCGATCTGCATCAACATCGCTAGCCAACTTCCAGTGATGAAGTGCTGTTTTCGACCCAGTTCGCCTATTAGGGAGCATCCCCAGCGTTCTGGCTCATCAAGTTACTGCTGAGTCAAACGGGGACGTCCTGAGTAGACCACCAATTTCTTTTTTTGCGACATCCGTTACTATGATCAACGCCAGCACCCAACCTGTGGTCACCGCCATCGCGATACCAATCCAAACGCCTGTCAGCCCAAACCCCAAAAGGCTTGTGCACACCCACACAAAAAAGGCTACGCCAAATCCTTGCCGATAGACGCTGATCCAAAGCGTCCAAACAGCTTTTTTAAAGGCTTGAAGAAGCGAATTAATAGAAAAAAGCATCATGTAAATTGGAAAAAGGAAGGCATCAACTCGCAGGTAATCACTGCCAGCGCGAACAACTTCAGGATCTGCGGAAAATAGCGACATTGCAAAACTGCTGCCAAAAAACAGTGCTGGCGTAGCAACAACTGTCATAACCAAACCGGCACCCCAACAGAACTTCAAAGCCGCGCGGACCCGATCAAAGTTTTGAGCCCCAAAGTTTTGTCCAGCAATGGGCAGGAGCGCTCCGGTCATGCCAAGAACGGGCAACAATAAAATTTGCTCAACCCTGAGAGCTACGCCATATGCAGCAACCGCGTGTCCCCCGTAACCTTTCAAGGCGTACTGAATAACAAACCCCGATACAAACATTATCATCATCGCCGAGCTCGCCGGCAAAAGCTGTGCAAAAATTTCTTGAAAGCTTTTTTTGTGCGGCCAAAAGGTACTGGCCGTGGAGGAGCGCATGGCCGCAAGGCGAAACACTCGCGACACAATGTAAACCATGACACCAGTTTGGCTTACTATGGTCGCCACTGCTATCCCATTGAACCCCATGCCCGACCAAATTCCTGGCAGTCCGAACATCAATAAAGGATTTAGTCCGATGTTAACAAGAAACGCGAGCATGAGGGCGCGTTGCATGCTGCGGCTATCTCCGTGAGCCTGCAATATTCCGTTGCATCCGTATGCCATTATGAAACCCGGAAGCGCAAAAATTAAATAATGGAAATATCCGGTCGCTGCATCGCGATAGCTTCCAGGTTCAGACACCAATTTTATGAGCAAAGGTCCTGCCACCGAGGCGACGATTATGCATGATGCTGTAATACACAATCCAAAAGTAATCCCTTGCGCAATGTAGCGTAGCGTGTCGGTCTCGCTACCTTTGCCTTTCGCGTTGCTAACAAGTGCGCTGGTTGCCGAACTAAGACCAAACCCCAGCGCCATCAGGATAAAAAAGGCTTGATATCCTATCGCCATTCCAGCTTGTGCATCCGTCGACAGCAATCCAGCGTAGTAGACATCGACCACATTATAGAGTGTAGCGAACAACATCCCAAATGCTGCTGGAATAGCAAGGGATCGAAAATGGAGTCCCAAAGACCCTATCGTTAAATCATCTTTTGCCATAAAATTTGTAGATGTCCCAATGCGCTGCGGTTTCATGTGTCAAAGCCGGCTAAATCCGATTGCCGCAAAAAAACCCGTCACAATTAAAAATGTGATACGCCGAAATCAGTAACTTGGATCAAATGCCTTTGGCAATCACTGTCTTACCGACACACTTTTCATATTGAATCCGTTGGACAGTCTAACTCCCCTGAAAGTAAATCAGAGCAAGGAACATGAATTGATCGTGCGACGCAAACCACGCGTCTCCTCATCGAATTAGCAATACCGTGCAGTTTGGAATTAAACTAAAGCGCAAACTGCGCACGAATTTGAACATGCTGTATTGTACGCCTGAAAGGAAACTAGGTTATCTGAACCGCGTGTCACCTGCAACGCCGCACAACGCACACTCGCCACTTTAGCAACAGAAGCGCATAAAAAGCTGAGCGGAAAATAACAACCAGCGATTTAGTTGAGATCCTTATCGGGTTTCCCAAAGCACTCACGCTCAGGGATCAATGTCGATAGTTTGCAGAACTCCGGCTAGAAAAAACGCACGGCACTTTAGCCCGCAAAGTTCCAGCGCATCAGCACATCTCGCATTCGCCCTTTATCGAGTGATTGCGCGATTTCTGGAGGCACGCCTTCGCGCACAGCGTCGTCGACCAAGAAATCCTCCAACAAGCCGCAGTTTTTACAACGTATGTTGATTTGCGAAATAATTGTTTCCGCTGAGCCGCAGTCCGGGCATTGCGCCAAGATATCGTCATTTATCATCGTTCAACACCTCCTAATACTCGTATTAGTATAAATATGCGGCGTGTTGTTTGTGATGCAAGCACCACGCTTTTAAAAAGGCGTCGCATGATTGAAGTCGTTAAAGGTGTATGCGTCGCTGGAGACGAACATCTGCGTCAAACATTGGAGAAAATCTATCTCGCAAGGTACCAATAGTTTCTCAACGTACATTGACGGAATTCTCTTTCATGTAGATTTTTGCGTCTATAATGAGATCAAAAACCTTATGTTGACAGCCGTCAAGAGAGTGCCCTCCCAGCGAGTACTTGAATGATGGAAGGGTCAAATTCTACGGGGTAAAGGTCGAACAACTAACCTGCCAATATGAAGTCAGCTTCTACAAACAAAGGATTATGATTTCCCGTACTTCACAACACTCAATACGCGCCTCTTCCGCTGAGCACTGCGCCCAGCGTTCGCAGCAGGATTGACACGTCCATAGCTAGTGATGCGCAGCGCACATAATCCACATCCATAGAAATCATCTCATCGAACCCGACATCCGCGCGTCCCGACACCTGCCAAAGCCCAGTAATTCCGGGAAGAACAGCATGCCGTTCATGTGCATATTCCGGGTACTTCTCCACCTCACATGTCAAAGCAGGCCGTGGTCCCACCAGTGACATATCCCCCAAAACTACGTTAATTAGTTGCGGCAGTTCGTCCATGGACCAGCGCCGCAAGAAACGCCCGATCGGTGTGATTCTGGGGTCTCGCTTAATTTTAATACACACGCCTTCGCGATCACTAATCTGCTCTAATTCTGCCCGCCGGGTCTCGGCGTCCGAGTACATAGATCTGAATTTGTACATAGAGAATACGTTCCCCCCCAAGCCAACGCGCTTTTGAACAAAGAAAATACTTCCCTTCGAGGTTAGGGCCACCGCCATCGCAATTCCCACAAAAATCGGTAACACCGCGACAAATAATATTGCGCAAATCATCAAGTCCAAAACCCGCTTTGGGTTCCAAAATAAGAGCTTCGACCTTACGGTTGTTAAATTGACTGTAGTTAAAGCCACGTGAAATCCTCCCAAGAGTAAAAATTAAGTGCGAACGGCCAACCACGGATCGTTGGGCAAAGCGTTGCGCAGACTTACGACGCTTCCATTGCGAGGCAGCGAATGAAGCTTCTCAGCCAGCCTTTGGGCTGAAACGCGTGAGTCTTTGGGGCTCAACACGAGTACACAAACGTCTGCGCTTGTCAGAGCGAATTGAGCTGAAAGGCTGTCCTGCAATGCACCAACAGATACGATCACTACATCGAACATCCGCGAAGCCTGTTGGAGTGCGTCGCGGACCATTGGCGCAGAAACCGTGCGATCCCCAACGTAAGATAGTGAGCCACTGTCCACTTCCCACAAAGCGGGTTGTCTCTTTGGTACAGGCGCTTCGACAGAGGCTCCAGCCAGCAATTCACGCCAACCTGCTTCTGCACCTGGAGCAGGCTCCTGCGTGATATCAGCATCAATAAACAAAGTTTTCATGCGGGCCCGAGCAAAGCTCTCAGCCAGTGCAAACGCAGTCGCGCGACTGTCAGAGGCGCCCGCATTTGTCAGCACGACTACCGGCGCACTGCCAACCAAGCGGGGTTTTCGCAGGTTTTGCATCTGTAATTCGTTGCGCAGAAGGTCCGCCGCATGCGGATGTTTTTCGTCTAAGTCTGTAACTTGTCGTACTGGCAACTGTATCTCGAACGATTTCAAGCTTTCGGCAAAACGCACGTGGCGTTCACGAATCGCCATTCCAGACATCAGCGCCATCGCTGCAACCAGGCCAGCCAAACAACCCGTTGCTGCTTTCATTTTACTTGTGTCATCCGTAGGTTTCAAAATGCGAGAGGGCGGCGTCATCACCTCCGCATATCCCGGCAGCGCCCGGCCAAACTCCAGACGGATCACTTCAAGCGCGCGGCGTGTTTCTCCCAATAGATTAGAGGCCGCATTGAGTTCAGACTCTATCTGGTCCAAATCAATGCGACGGCGGTTTAAATCTCGCGCCTCTTGACGCGCGAAATTTAGCTTCCCCGAAACCTTTTCATAAAGTGCTTCTATTTCTTTTATGGTCGTGTCATCACCACTTTCAGATGCATCTGTCAGCGCTCCAGTTTGACCAAGTACCCGAATTTGCTCTCGTCGATTGGCCATCGCGGTTTCAATCACCAAGATCTCTTCCCGCTTGGCTTTCACTGTGCGCTCATATCTCGGGTTCATTTCGGTGACATACTCGGATTGTAATCCCGCCAGTTCACTCATCAACTTGGCGCGTTCAAAATTGAGATCAGCCATCGCGCGATCAAGCATAGTCGCACGCATAATTTCCTGATCAGAGGTGTCAGCAGACGCTGAAACATCGTCCAACTGAAGTGCGGCGAGTGTCGCCGCTACTTCTGATTGACGAGAAGACAAGCTATCTATTTGAGCAATTTTTTCGATATGCGCTTTTGCCAGTGCGTTCAGCCCAAACTCACCACCAATCTCCAACTGATCACTACGTAAGGTATCAAGGCGCGCTACCAATTCTTGCTCGCGAGAATACAATTCTTCAAGGCGCACCGATGTGCGCAATTCCTCTGCTTCTGACTTCAATTCAAAGTAGGAAGAGATCACCGCGTCGAGCTTTTGCGCGGCGAAGGCCGCATCCTTACTCTTTGTCTTCAGCAGTATCAGGCTATCCGAGCGGCGCACCTCAATCGATCTCGACAGGTCAGATGCACTCACGCCATTCTCTAGATCAGGACGAATTTCTGTAAGCGTCGTTGCAGACCTCTCCATGACGGGATGCGATGCAACAAGGCTAGTCTCAGCTTTCACAAAGCTGTCAAAAATCTTGAGAACCGATGATTCCCCTGTCGCGTACAGAATATTTGATTCCTGAGGGTAAACTCTCAAAATCGCATTGGATTCATATAGCTGAACACCCGATAGGTATCCCAAAGCTGTCAACGCTGGCACCAGGATTGCTGCAGCCGATAGCCCGGTTTTCCAACGCCCACGCAAAGCCCGCCCAATGGCTGCTACGGGATTTGGCTGCACCTCCTCCACAGTTGGGAGGGGTTGAACCACGAAGTCATTATTAACACTTGCAGGGTCAGCGGAGGCCACAGCCCTACCCCCCAATGCGCGAGGTCATATCACGCTCCCAATGCCCCACGTTAGACGAGCCACTATTCAACGACAGCCGGGCCCACAAATTCACGCCCGCGTAAACACCAATCGAAATTATACACTTGGGCTTACGCAACATCCGCCCAATGACCGTTACAAAGCTCCCACGTTCAGGGCTTTGAAGGCCCATTTTCGAAACCTCACGTGCGCCGCGCAGACTGCGCCGGCGAACCTCGATCAAGCTTGACAGGCTCTTTGGTGCCCGAGCGACAAATCGAGAGTTTGGTACGTAAGCAATCCGATCTTCCCCGACATGCCGCCGTACATATTCGTCATCCGCAGTAACCAATGGCAGCGGAAACAACTGGGCTGCCATTTCCGGTGCCATTGCGAAAACACCTCCAAATTTGCCACGATCAAAGTATGGATTGGTACGCCAGCCTTTGTAGTAGGCTCGCACGACCGGAGATGCTTCCGCGGCACTCACGTCCATGTGACCGCAAGCAGCCTTCTTTTGATCGTCTTCCATTGCAAGGACCAACGCCACAAGCGACTCCGCTGTGATCTCTAAATCCGCATCAAGGCAAATTATCGGTTTGGTTTTGTCCGCCAGCATGTAACCAAGGTTCAGGGCGTTGCATTTACCCGCAACTTCGGTTTCAAGAACCTTCGCTGCGGGCATAACCGAGCGCGCACAACTCGCAGTTGCATCGGTGCAGGCATTCGCAATAACAGTGACGCAAAATTCCTTGGCGCGTGTCGCGCAGGTCAAATGCATTAATGTTCGGCCAATGACCGATGCCTCGTTGTGGGCGGGTATCAATATTGTCGCTCTCATCACGACACTAACTTTTTCAGTACTGGACCCGACCTCACAGAGTCCTGTTGCGCCCAAACGAAATCGCGAACTTCGTCGATGAGCGTTTCAAGCATCTCCACTTCGCCGTCAGGAGCCATTGTCACCGGTGCGAAATCATTCGCCAAAGCAATATCCAAGGCGCTATGAAGATCCGTTTTGTCCTCGACCACAGTGACATTGGAAAGCCGCGCCATCTCGCACGCCGTATCTCTCTGGTGGTCATTACGATGCTCTTTGAGGTCCTCTCGCCTGGGCATCAACAATACGGGCTTACCCATCATTGCTGCGGACAAGATTGTTCCCATACCTGCGTGCGAGACGATCAGGCTGGCCGAAGCCAAATGCGCTTCAAACTCGGCGATGCTCAACTTGGCAACTGTTTCGATCGCAATAAAACGTTGCGAGCTGTATCCAGTTTGTGCGAGCACGGGCACGTCTCTATTTTTTTTCGCCCAATCATCCAATGCCAATAAGAGGCGATCGAAAGGAAGTTGCGTTCCGACTGTGGCGAAAATCATTGCATTACCTCTGAATATAAGAAGATCAGATCACCGCGCCGCGATAATCAGCGCCAGTCACTGCGGCAACGCGAGGCCATTGCGTCAGAACTCTGTCCGCTACCCCTACAGACAAACGGGCTGAAACCGACAGCCCACGTACGTTGGCAATTGAATCAACAAACATGGTGCGAGCGCCAATCAAGCGAGCAAGTTTAATTGCAGTAAAGCCGCCGGCCGCACCCGTGGAAATCACCACATCTGGTCGAACCCGCGCCACAATCCAGGCAAGGCGTATTACACACATTATCAAGCGTAGCGGTGTCTCTTTGTTCGCGTCAGGATAAATGTGCAAGCGAGCCTCACTGACTTGCGCCGAGGCCGTTTTATCCGTGGTGGCATAATGTACGTCCGCATTGTCAAACGCCGGGGCCAAGCGTTGCATTTGCACCCAATGTCCCCCGCCCGATGATACCGCCAAAACCACAGGTTTAGCCGCTTTCCATCCAAACATGACGCATTCTCCAATTGCTGCTTATTCCGTTCAAGCAACTGGATATATCAATTTAACCTATTGATGTTATGTAGTAAAAGTCTCTTTTAACAATACTTGCGCGCACCAAAATTATCCAAAAGGAGAGAAGCCTTCTCCCATTTGTGCAGCCAACGTAGACTTGTAGAGATCAATCAACCCAAATGCCTTAACACTCCACAGGCCTTCACGCGCCACTTTGGTTCGCGCCCCTCTCCCCAACCGACATCGTTCTTCAGGATCAAGCGCCATCTGACGTAATCGCTGCGAAATCTCTTTTGCGAAATTTTCTGGTGTTGTAACCGGCACACGGAGACCGCATGTTTCATCAATTATCCACGCGGGACCGCCCCGATCTGCAGTGATCACTGGCAAGCCATGACGCATCGCTTCATACAGCACGCCGCCAGCAGGTTCGCGGAAGGAAGGAAAACAAAACAAATCATGGCAGGCATATAGCTGTTCGACCTTTTCGCGAGATATACGCCCCAAGAATGTCACCCGATCACTGACCCCAAGACGCTCAGCCTCAGCGCGACAAATCTCAATCTCTTCTCCGCCCCCCGCACTGGTCAGGGTTACTTTCGGCAAATCCTTGAGCTCTGCCATGGCGCGAACCGTGTCACGCAATCCTTTGGTGCGAACGCCACGCCCGACATGTAATACACGCATTGTACCTGACGCAGGCATGCGCGTTCCTGCGATCGAAACCTCTTCAATGCCCAGCTCCAGCATGGATTCAAACCGCCGCAATGGCACATCGGACAAAACTTCTCGCATATAAGGTGCAACCCCTAGAATACAGGCCGCCCCAGAATAGCTTCCCCGCAACCATGGATCATACTTCAAACGCATTTGATCCAGCGCCCGCAACCTTGTGAACAGCGGAGCGCTGCCAGCCTCCTTCCGAAATGCCGCAGGGGTATCCAAAGCGCCACCAAGTGGCCCAATTATGTAGGGCATATTAAAGTGGCGCAGTGGCGAGGTATAGCGTGCTGCTTGCGGCATCAATTGATGCGCGATGTCAAATCTTTCCCCGTCACAAAGCGCGCGCCTTACGAACTTCCGCACGCACTTGGCAAACACCGGCCAAGCCGGCTTGAGCATAGCATTCAAACGCTCGTGCTTGCGCGCCCAAGCAGGTTCGGGCCAGGTGACTACCCGCGCATCCGGCAATTGTTGCTCCAATTCTGGCCTTCCAGCGCGTTGGAACGCCAAAACTGTAAGTTCCGCATGTGCAGATAGGCTTTGGGCCCATTTATAGGCCACAAACGCCTCGCCCACATCAGCAGCATCGATATTCGGGGCGATCAAAAGCACCTTCATGATCAGAGGATACTCTTCTTAGTAGCTGGCCAGGCTTTTCGAAAATCCACCGTTACGCGGATGAAATGGATTGCACGGTCCCAAGAACCAGGGCGTTTTAGCAGACTCATGGCGGCCCAGAACATCGCCCGTGTTAAGTTATGCATCGCCAGAATCGCGAAACAAGCGATACCGGCCGGTACACCTCCATGCTTAAGGTGTAGCCGCGTGGTCCCTTGCGTCATGAGAACATCTCGACGGTGGTTCAACTTACACGCAGACCCATTGCCAAAATGGGTCACTCCCTGAATGGGGGTAAAAACCAAATCCCAATTGGCTTCTTTAAAGCGGCGGCACCAATCAGTTTCCTCGCCGTAAAAGAAAAACGCTTCATCTAACAGCCCAACTTCTTGCATTGCGTTACGCCTTACAAACATCGCCGCACCAGAAATCACGTCCACATGACGTTCTGACTGCCGATCCCATCCAGTCATTCGATAGCGATCCAAACGCGTAATTTTTGTTAAGCCGAGTGTTTGCATTGTTAGATTACGCAAGCTTGGGAACGCGCTGCACGAGGTTTGAACGCTACCGTCCGTGTTCAGCACCCGAGGCCCCATCACACCCACCTTTGGATGTCGGTCCAGCCACGACACAGAATCTTTTAGGACGTCATCGTGCAGCAACGTATCAGTGTTGAGCAACATCACATACCGCGCAGTCGCACGCCGCAGCGCCACATTGTTTCCGCCAGAGAACCCAAGGTTTTGTTGCGTTTCGATTAATGTTACCCATGGAAATTCCTTCTGCAACATGGCAACCGATCCATCGTCAGAAGCATTATCCACAACTAGTACCTCCACTTGTAAATCGCCAATTGCAACACTCACAGAACGCAGGCAATCACGCAGCAAGTCTTCGGTGTTCCAATTCACGATCACAATCGACAGATCCATAACAAAAACCTTTTATTTGATAGTCAAAATAACCGCGCGGGTTGCACCAATGATGGCGCGACCGCACGTTTCAACGAAACTCGACGCACTGCGGGAACAGCATCTATGAGCCATGCTCCCAAACCAATCAGGAAAAAAAACAAAACAAACAGAGCATTCCACAGATGCACTGTTGCCGCAGCGACACCGATCCCAAATAAAGTGAACGCCCAGGCATGGCGCGCCCGGCGCCATTCCATCGGTAGATTTTTGCGTTGACCGACGACCCAAACTAGACCAAGCAAAAGCCCCACTTGAAACAAGAAAGCGGGCAATCCATAGCGTACAGCCGTTATCAGCCAGAAGTTGTCCATGCTGTCCGACATCCATACAGGGCGAGTCCAATCGCCAAGACCAATACCGAACAGCGGGTGGCGTGCCACCTCGGCACTGCCGTATTCAAAGATAAGAATTCTGTTATAGGCGGATTCTTTGGAGAAGGTGAGATACTCAACAAAAACGTGGAAAGGCGTGCGATTTGAGAGCAGATCAATGCCCATGTAAACGATTGCAAATAAGGAAAATAATGCGGCCCAACGGCCATGCATTTTGCCAAGTGCGCGCTCCCAGGCGGCTACGAAACCTTGCATCATTAGTACAGTATAAGGTCCGCCCGAAGCGGAAATGAACGCGGCCAATACTACACCGCCGGCTTTGGCCATGCCGCCCAAATTCATCAACCGCCGCTCCGCCACAACAAAATAGGCCATCGAAAAAGCTGACGCGCTAAACACTCCATAAAGGATCGGATGGTCAAATGGCCCAAAGGCTCTCTCGATTCCCATGCGTTGCTCAATAAATGCTGCCTTTGGCCCACCAAAGGCAGCAGCAATTCCATCATGCAAGATGTGAATACCACTCAGCGCCTCTGGAATAGTAAAAACTAAGGTTGCCAACACGAGGCCAACATACACCCGTGCCACACCCACAAAATCCTCATAAGTTCTGACATAGAGCCTGCCCATCAAGTAGGCGCCCGCGCATTCAACACTGTAAATACCACCAGACTCGATACCGCGCGCAAGACCACCCCATTTGATTAATGCCAGCAAGGCCCAGCCGCAATGTGCCAACACAAGCATGTCAAACACATGCATTCGACCGCGGCGACCACTTATCAGTTGAAAAAACATCGGCAAAAACATCAAGATCAATACCACCCGATAGGCCGATAAACGTAACCCACCAAGGTTCACGGACACCGCCGTTGGCAGCATCATTGCAAATAGAAAGATTACGATTGGCACTGGAGCGCCAAAAATTGTTGAAGATTTGCGAGCAGCGAGGGCCATAGTTCAGACTTCTGCCCGACGGACTGTCGTAAAGGGCCGCTCTACCAAATCCCAACTGAGTGCAGCAAAAGGGTAAGTTACAATTACGCTCAAACCAGCCAATGCCACTGGACCAATCTCTGGAATTAAAGCGACAATAGATTGCGCCACCGGCCAGCCATAAATGTACATCCCAAAAGAGACATCGCGCGACATTGGAACCTCTGGTGCAAGCAGGACCAGCATCACCAGCCCCATTGCCACAGCCCCCATTCCCACGGACCAAGGCAGCACAGCGCCCAGCAAGATTAAAGCCAGCCCAGCCTCCCAGCGCAGTAAAATCAAATTACGCCAGATGTAGGCCACCATGCCCCAAGCAAACGCCGCAAACAATGTTGTGAAGGTTGAAAATCGTGCAGGTAAATCATCATGCACCACCGCCAGCGACGTAGCAGTAACCGCCAGAACCACCACTATCCAAGACCAGCGCATGCCTCCAAAGATTACAAAACTAGCACAGACCACATAGGATACTATTTCGTGGAACAAACTCCAAATTGGGCCGTTAACCACGCCATTTAATGGATTTTCAGCAAATGCTTCCGACAGGCGATGCTCGATCGACACCAAAGAGAAAGCGCGACAAAACCAGATTACGCTCTCACCAACCGTTACTGTGGCACCAAAAGCCACCGCTAACCCAAGCGTTACCAAGAGCGCTACACCAAGGCCTGGAAAAATTCGACGCACTCTTGCTATCCAGAAAGTTTTTCCAGTTCCACGTTGTGCGCTGGCCGTGATCAACATTCCAGAAATGAAGAAGAAGCCACCTACAGCCCAACCATCCAGAGAACGCTGCGTGGCACTCTCTAAGGGCTCCATTGCGGTGGCGCCCAATGCCAGCGGCCATGCGAGGCTCACGATCACGCAAATTGCGAGCGCCAAACGAAGTACGTCTAGATTGCAGGTTTGCCTTGCTTGAAATGCTTCATCCAAAGTCATTTTGTGTTGTCCGATACGCGAGTAGGCCGCCACAACCGATGTCGAACAACGCGTTTCCAGGTGCCGAGGATTGACTGTATTTTTTGCTTTCCAGATAGCGCCCACCACTGGGCGAACAACTTTTGGCCACGATCCTGTGGAGCAGCAAGACCCAGAGCGCGCATCGCCACGCGACGACCCCAAACAGCACCATTGGCTGCGCTTAGATTAGGCTGCGCCCGAGCAATCACATCTCGCGCCCGCACTCTTACCGCAATTGCCCCCGCGTGGCTCGCCGCTTCCGCAAAGGCCTGGCCCCGCATCGTGCGCGCTACAATTAACGAGCGCCCTGCATCTTGGTCACCTGTGGGCGGTGCATGCCAAGGATCACCTACCGATATATCTGCAAAGGCACCTGTATGATCAGCACAAACCCGACAGCGCCAGCGACGATGCGACTGCAAAATTCCACCCCATCCCGCTCCATAGGGCAGTCCTCGGCTTTTGTGCTCTTGGCCCTCTTCGTCAGTCCAAGTCGCCTGCATCAAACCTGGCCAGCCTTTGCCGCGATACCGCAAGTCGCTGATCGTTGCGTTTTTTGGTACCTCAAGCCGCTTTAACAGCGCGTCGGTCGCAAACAAATTTGGTGCTCCCGCGCAGAAAATGGCAATAGTCAACGCTATTTTATCAGCTAATTCCGCATCATTATGCATAGCCTTGGTGATTGATGCCACATCGCAAGGCTTACCAACAAACACGACCTTTTCGTCACTTCTCTTGATACGTTCCAAAGCATCAACTGGGCTGGCTTGCCCATAACGTGATCCTGCTCCACGCATCAGGCCTTGGCGATCGTGGCTTATCACCGTCTCATTCAACCGCGGATCATTTGCACAAGCAGCCACATGCACCACGCCTCCTGCATATCCGCTTTCCAAGGCGAAAAGACCCAATCCCGTTACGGCACCACCAGACGAACCAAGATGTCGTATCTCGGCATCCTCGGCCCAGCCTTCCCAGGTTTTTAGGACCGGCCCCCAAGCTACATCAATTTCGTCACGAACCGGCAGTATGTGCCAATCGCTTCCCTCTCCGGCACATACTGCTTTCGCTTTTTGTGAAGCTAAATGCCCAGCTTTTGACTGGACTACGACAGGGCGCTGCCCATGTGTTGCATCCTCAACCATACGAATGAATTTTGGAAATGCTCCAGCGCAAGCACCACATCCTGTACACTGGTTTCGCGCCACAACGGAAGTGATTGGATCAACGTTCATATCATTACCCTTTTTTCCAGTGGACGCGCCAACCCCACCAAATGTACCGCTCTGAGTGTCGCTCCGACTTCCCCTGCGGCAGCGGCTATAGCTATGGCTTCCAAGGGCAATCCCGCCAAAGCAAAACTACCTGCCAAGCCAACGGTTATGACACGGACCATATTGGCACGGGCTGGATCGCCTGTGCGGCCGGTCGTGATGGATAATTGTGAATAAGGTGTTCTTAGAATGATGCTCGCCGCAGCGATAGCCAGAGCGAAAGTCAGCCAAAGACTCGGCCGCAATTCGCTACCGTATACCAAATCAATCATTGTTGGTGCCAACAGCGTAAATCCAACAACCATAGCCGCTGCTAAAACCATATGGGTGACTAAGATACGCGGCCAAACTGCACTTAATCGGCCTTCCTCAAGCGCCATCCTCAATGTTGGCAATACTAACGAAACCGCGGCTCGACCTACGATTTGTGCTGGCAAAATAGCCAATTGCATCGCTACGCCGTAAAGCGCCAACGTTGCCCAGTCATAAGCCTCTGCCACGATCAGGCGATCCGCATAAAACGCTAGAAACAACAAGCCTGCATTTAGAATTAATGGTGCTCCAAAATGCCAACTTCGCAAAAGCGTCTTAGTACAAAACTGTACCTCATATTGGCGTTTTGCCACAAGATGACTGAGCACCATGCGTGTTCCTACTTGTATAATCAAAACCGCCGCCATGGCCCTATGATTACCTAGGACCGCAATAGCAGGTACCAAACCCACCAACATCGCCAATGTCGCTCCGGCCTCAGCAAGTGCCATCTGACCATACCGAAAATGCCGCTGTGCACGACGATAATCCAAATGCGCAAATCCGTTCAAAAGAGGACATAATGCCAAGGCGGCAAAGCTGGCCGTAGTTGGCCCATCATCGAACACCCACGCCAGACAAGGAGATAAGGCCAAAATCACCAATGCTGCAACACCGCCACGCATAATGGCAACACCTTGCAAACCCGCCTGCATTCCTTTGGTATCACCATCAGGCGCTTGCAAAATAAATCGCTCGACGCCGACGTCAGTGGCCATTTCAACCATTCGTAACGCCAGCGCCAATATCATCGCACGACCCAGTTCATCTGCGCCAATAGCCCAAGCGAAGACTACTGATCGGGCCAGAGCCCCAGCCTCAGCCAATACAGGAACACCCCAAACGAGAACCCGTCCATCTCCAAATGAAATTCGCACAGCTTCAGATCCCAGCCTGACTCGCTATGCAGTCCATTTCATCTGCCGCGCGTGCTCTAATGCTATCTAATCGAGCTCTGAGATCCTCTCTCATATGACCGCGTGCCTTAAAGGACTCCACCGCTCGTTTCGACAGCGCGGTAGCATCCATATCCCGTAAATCAGCTACGTCTGCGCCAATACCACACTCGTCAAAAACACCTTGCGCTTTGTCCGTATACCCAAGGCCTAACGTCGGCACACCTGAGGAAAACGCACCAATAGTGGCGTGCATACGAGCGCCAGAAAACCAGTCCAACCGCGCCAAAATCCACTTTAGCTGCATTGCATCCAATTGTTCGGTGACGGCCATTACACGTCCATCTGCCAAGGACCCCAAACGTTTTATCAAACGGCGCGCTGCTGCCAAATCACTTTCGATTTCAGTTTCAGGCTTGTGCACATGCGGTACCAATAGCAGCCGTACATTGGGGTCGGCAAATAATAACTCTCGCGCTGTTGCTTCAATCTGCCGGTCATGCCTTTCAGCTAACCGAAACCGTCGCTGCGCCTCATTTGGAGCATTACATAGCAGACCAGACACGTTCAGTCCGGCTATGGGAAAGTTACGCCTCGGGGACAACCAGTGCGACAACTTACCTGATAATATCTCTGGTGCGCGTTCAGGCAAAGCGACAGCTACATCGACGCCAAGGCGATGTTTCTGAGGGTCAAAATATGCACCCAGCTGCTCTTGAAGAAACGCCAAACTGTGAGCGTCACGCACCCAAACTGCTGAAGCTTGCTTTAGGATATCTATCGCAGTGTTCAGGTTTTTCGAATCATGAAATGGCCCCAGTTTTTGAGGTAACAGAATGAGCGGGACACCTGCGGCGAGGGCCATGCGCTTGGTCAACACCATCGCTTCGAACCGCTTGACGCCATAAATGTCGGTGAAGCTATCACCACCTGAAATATCGAGCACCGCTTTGGAGCGAGAAATTGCACGTGCTGACGCGCTATAGCCTCCTCCAAAACGCACCATCGAAAGAGCGGTACGTAAACTGTCTCCTCGCCAGAACCGACGATGATGCGTCAGCCCCACCAAATTGACGGTGCCATAGCTCCATTCGGACTGCCGGTGGCCTCGACCATGATCCGCCACAGTCACGGCATCTGCACCGCGTTTCGTCAAACCCGCTAAAACCGAGTGGCATAGCGCGCTCACGCCTTGGTTTCCAGTATCAGGGGCAGCATTTAACAATGTAATCATCGTGAAACCTCTTCAGAGGCCTGATTATTATAGGTTATTTGACTTACTGCATCGCACTCATCGGCACCAACGCGATCCAATTCGAATAGCGTCGTCTATACGTTGGAGGCAAGCGCTTACCTAAAGTGAAAGCCCCAACGGTCTTTCTTGGTACTTGAACGCTTACGTAACCAACAATCAGGCAAGTGACGATAAAACCAAAATGACAAGCTGACTTCTACTTCACGAACAGGGCTGGGGTATCGTGTGTAAGATTCTGTGCAATAATTATTGAGGCAAAAATTACGAGTTACTTTTGACTGCATGGCAAAATCCATTCGTTTAAAAAAGGAAATGGCAGCAAATTATCAATCGGTACATAGGAAAGCCTTCTGACCCAGTTATTGAGAACAGATGCTCAAACATTGGCACAGGAATTAGCCTATAAAGTTCGTCGGCGTCTCCGTTCAAAATTGGAGCACGAGTCCAAACGTTGGTACCTTTGGATTCGAACACCGAATAAGCCCAATTGATGACGTAACGCTTATCCCAATATGTTCGGCATCATTAGATGAACAAATTTAAATCCACGAAAATCTTGAAAATGCATAAGATACTCGACGCGACAGCTTTCACCGGTCTCACCGCGGTTGCCAGTGCGAACACTGGGCCACAAGGGTATTTTGTAATCTACAACAACACAGCCGGCAACATCGTTACAGGCTTCTTTACTAATGATGGAAGCGGATGGTCGTCAAACTGACTTGAATATTAAATTCCCCAGAGGAGAGCCAAACAGGTCAATTTAGCACAGTAAGCGGCTGGCTTGGCAGTAACGGCGAACAGGTATTTGATAAGCCAATTTCCATTGATATTAGGGATGCCTCTGATGTCTATCTGGATGATAATGAAATTTACTTCGGCTAGACCAAATGATGCTGTTGGCCATTTTGGCATTTTCTCCGATAGGAACAATGGGCGGTTCCTTACGAAGCGCGGCGACTACGCCATTTACGAGCAGGGTGCTGTCAGAAGAATTCGGGCTCTTCTCCGGCAGGCCAGTTTTGATATTGTCTCCGCGGGAGCGTTCGACATCATCAAAACAGTTTGAGTTTCCCTGTCAGCACACGAGTTAAAGACCAAGGCGTCGACCGCGTACTTGGGGCGGGCTCGTACATCTTACCGCCTTTGGCTTTCATCATAGGTTTCGCGCGCGGCATCAATCTTGGCGAGGTTTTCCAACGCCCAATAGCCCAGTGCGCTCACCGGTTTACGAAATGATTCTCCCATTTCCGTGAGGTTGTATTCGACCTTTGGCGGGATCGTTGGATGATAGGTCCGATTCACCAACCCATCCCTCTCCAACTCCTTCAGCGTTAGGCTCAGCATCCGTTGTGATATGCCAAGGTTCCGCTTGAGTTCATTGAAACGCATTGTCTCGTAGTGCGCCAAGGAGGTAACGACAAGAACGCTCCATCGGTCACCCACACGCGATAGAACCTCGTTGATACGTTTGCAATCAGGGCATTTTTCGTCGTCTAGCATTGCAGTTACCTTTTTGTGACCGGGGTTCAAAAATGTGCCTTCTTGCTGCTGCGGTCGGTTCCTCTTAGTTATTAGGTATCAAAAGTATACTGTCTTACCAAAACTTGAACAAGGGAAACCAGAACATGACAAATAAGACGCTGAATGACCACTTGAACTGGCGATATGCCACCAAGAAAATGGACCCGTCAAAACCAGTTCCACAGGACAAGGTCAATGCAATCATTGAAGCCGTACGCATGGCCCCAACTTCAAGCGGTACCCAGCCGTTTGAACTGATCGTCGTGACCAACTCTGACGTGCGCAGCCAGATCGCGGAAGCGGCCAGCGGTCAGGCTCAAATCACAGATGGCTCACACCTTCTCGTTTTTGCGGCTTGGGACGACTACACAGCCGAACGTATAGACGAGGTCGTTGGTCTGAATGTTGCGGCCAGGGGCGATCTGCCCCTGATTCATGGCTATTACGACAACCTAAAGGCCAATTATGTGCCCCGAGAAACTGAAGTGAACTACGCCCATGCTGCGCGCCAGGCCTACATCGCATTGGGCATCGCGCTGGTCGCCGCCGCCGAGCAGGAAGTCGACAGCACGCCGATGGAGGGTTTTGATCCTGCTGCCGTTGACGAGATTCTTGACCTTCGAAAACGCGGCCTGCGGTCGGTGGTTCTAATGCCACTGGGCCACAGAGACGCAGCCGGTGACTGGCTTTTACCAATGGGTAAAGTTCGTAAGCCTCGTGACGCAATCGTCACACTAATCAGTTAAAATAATATTTCGGGAGCCACACGAAATCTGCTTGGCGCAACACCGATACAGGCCGATGACGAAGCGTTTTGATAGTCTGAACGGAAGATCACACTGACCATAGCAAACGGCAAGACATTCTCGACCGGGAACCACCCGGTCGAGATAGCGCTGACAATGCTGTACCTGCTTCAGGCTGAGTTTGAGATTGACATCACCATCCTGATCTGCGCGTCTGCAGTGATCGAAAAATGGGGCGAAGCTAATTGACGACGTGAATGTCATGAAGCTGTTTCGCGATTACGCCAACACATTCGTAAATTCTGTCAACCTTCTAAATTTCGTAGCAAATTCGGTCCGAAGTCGAAGAGACAACAGTCTCGAAATAAAATTGACCGTGCTGCCTTTTTATCTCGTAGCTCAGACACATCGGGCAAACGTGATGGAGACTAAGGATGTTTGAAATAGTTTCACCAACTATTCTATTTGGATTTTGCGTTATCTGGTTGGCTGCTGCTATGACACCCGGTGCGAACGTTGCCTTTACCGTTTCAATCTCAAGTCGCTATGGATTTCGCGCAGGCATCGCCTGTGCGGCAGGTTTTGTAACGGGTATTCTTGTCTACTCAATTATTGTTGCCTTCGGGCTCACTTTTATTTCCCAATGGCTTGGACAATTCTTGGCGATCATGCGCTGGGTTGGTGTGGCGTACTTAGTATGGCTTGCGTGCAAAATTTGGAATTCGCCCGGTGCTGGCATCGCGACACACAACATCTATAGGCCAGGATTTTGGCGGATTTTGGCGCAAGCCACACTCATTTCACTGACTAACCCAAAAGCGATGATCTTCGTCGCTGTTGTTTTGCCACAGGCGATTGACGTCACCAACCCAGCTTTGCCCCAGTTAATTGTTATGAGTCTCTTTGCATCTTTGATGTCGCTTTTGGCCCATAGTATATACACAACAATTGGCACCGCACTTGGCCGTGCGGTGCCTTCGGAAAAAGCGGGAATTTGGATCAACCGCTTGATTGCGGCGATATTGATCTTTAGCGCAGTAGGCCTGTCACTCGCGACTTTACCACAGAACCTATAATTGGATTGGCGCGCAAAATTATCATCATACTTGGGGCTTAAGGCATTCTCCCACTACGGCTTGAAACATTGGTTGCGGTGCAAAGCACTCCCAACGGCCCGCTAAGGGCATTTAGAAACGCAAAAGCCGCAACAAATTAGGTTTCAGTTCATCCTCAAAAAATAGTTAACGAATAGGTGTTACATCCGTCGCAAACGACCCCGACAGATCGCGCATCGGAATTTTTAGTGGTGTTGGGGTGCCACCAAAATCAAATTTGTTAAAATCGACACTTCGCACTTTTGGGTTTTCGCTTGTTTGAAAATAGGCTCGTAAATTCTTCAAATCATATGAAACTGTGTACTGTGTGCCTCCGTACTTCAAAATATCTAGTTCCGCAGGATTCAACTTTTTGTCGGTCGCTTCCATGGGCAGCTGGAAGTTTGCAAGTATGCGGAGAGCCTCGTGTACCGTGTCTTCTCCACCATCAGTTGCACGAGACGTCTCCGTCCAAGCCAGCGCACGAATAAACCGTGATGGAGGAGTGAAATCTCCAGGCAAACCCAATAGCCCGGTTCCATATCCAATTGGCGCAAGGTCAATACCGTTAGCGTCAATTTCAGGCCAATCCACAGATCGCATGTTGATGTAATTCCGCGCATTATTGATATGCCAGTCGTAGGGCGGAGAGTTGGTCATAACACCCAAAGTCTTTTCATACACTTTCAATGCACCACCGACATATTCAACTACGATCTGGTCGCCACTTTTATCAGTAATTGAGAAATGCACAGGTGCTGCCACACCAAGTTCGGGCGTGACAACGGGAACTAGTCGAATTTTTTCGACTGCCTGCTTAACTTCGGCTACCGACGCGAACTGACTTAACATGAAGCCAGTAAAATCGACGGGAGCAAGAGAAATTTCAGCTTCGTTAGGATCATATGCTTGATACTCGGCGAACCCTGGCAAGTATAGCAGTGAAACGTTCAACCCCTCAGAGTTGATCCCATCTCCAAACAGCATCTGGCCCAGCATTGTAACCCCCAGGACGTCATATTTGGTTACCCATTGTGCGCCTTCCTGTCCGTCTGGCATCTTCATTGACGAAGCTTTTGTGCCGGCAGCCACAAACGTCATCATGGGAGACAGATCGAAAGCGCCCCATTCCATTGTCCGTGAAGCCACGACAGTGCCATCGGCTCCTGTGAGAGTTATGAAGGTACAAGAATTTGCCGAACTGGCAACAGAACTGATAATTCCGGCAACCACTAGGCTGCAAAATTTTTTTAAAAAATTCATTTGGATTTCCTTATCTATAATACCGCAGCAAAGGCGAGGTACACTAAGTAATAATTTTTTTGCGTGCCCTACTAAATGTGATGAGCCCACCGAACCAAGTTTTTTCAATCGGATTTAAAATTAGCGCAAAGTTTGGTTTTGTCGAGACCAGCAGCTTGAAAACAGCTGTTGGCCACTTCGGGTTGGGAGCATTCGTTCGCGACAACCAGTCTCAAAGACGGCTTTACAGATTTCAGTGCCAATGAGCGATGTCAAAATATCCATGAGAAATGGCATACGAAAAACGGTCAACATGGCGCTGTCGGGCAAATTCGAACGGGTCTCAGGTTGCAGAAGAGTTGGTAAGCCTATTTGGAGCAAAGCGGCTACCATTCGGACAGAGCGAGGTCACGGTTGATTTCCAAGTTTGCGCGAATTTGGGAGTGGCTCGCCAAAAAGTGCCCCGGTTAAGGCATTAGCTAAATCTTGGTCAAGATGTTGCTAATACCATCTCCTCAGAGGTCTGCGCCCTGCAATCAGCTCTCTTTCCCTGGCGGCATGCCATTCAGTTTGGCGATGAAATCTACCAAATGTGGAACATAGTCTTCGGGCCCGTCACCGCCCATATTGATCGCCGCAGCGAAGGAATTCTTCATTGCTGTACCGACAGGGTTGGATACCGAGGCATCGTCAGCCATGTTTGCTAGGTATCGCGCATCTTTGTACGCATTGCTGAGCGTGAACTTGTGGGCTTCTTTGTTGCCGTCGACGGCATAGCCCATAAAGGTCTGATAGAACCCGCAATCCATGCGCGACCCACGGATCACACTGTCAAATTGATCCACACTGATGCCGACCTTGCGGCCTACAGCCATCGCCTCTGAGTAAAGCGCTGCGTAGCCCAAGGACAGGAAGTTGTTAAGAAGTTTCATTTTGTGGCCCAGACCAGTTGGACCCAGATGCACCACTGATGTCGCCCAGCAATCAATCACCGGCTTGATCCGAACAAAGACATTGTCGGGCGCCCCAACCATTGTGCTCAATTCGCCCGCCTCGGCTTGAACGGGTGTGCCACCGAGCGGAGCATCAGCCAAAAAACAACCTTTGGCTTCGAGAATACTGGCCAATCTCTCGGTCGACGTAGGTTCGGAGGTTGAGCAATCGACGATCACTGTATTCCTACGCAGTTCTGGCATCATTGCAGTAATGATCGCCTCAACCTGGGGTGAGCCGGGCGCGCAGATGTGAATTATATCGGCGGCGTGTGCGAGTGCAGTCAAATCTTTTGCTTCTGTCGCACCCTGCGATACTAGATCGTCGACCGATCTGCGGCTGCGATGCATCACGACATTCACCGCATAACCTCCAAGCAAAATATTCTTGGCCATGCCATACCCCATCAAACCAACTCCGATAAATCCTACTTTCTCGTTCGCCATTTTTATCTCCGCATTTTTCCAATGAAGTCATCTACGTAAGTCTCTATAGATGATGGCAACAATACGAAAGGAACCTGCCAACATGCCTGAATTTGCAATCTATCCCAGCCTTAAGGACAAAAAGGTTCTGGTAACCGGCGGCGCGTCTGGCATTGGCGAGATGACCGTGTGCGCATTTGCCGAACAGGGAGCCAATGTGGTCTTTCTGGATCGTGATGAAGCGGCGTCAAAGAAGGTGTCCGAAAACTGTGGTGCGCGCCATGCGTTATGTGACCTGCGCGATATTGCCGCCCTGCAAGACACCATTGCCGAGCTTGGAACATTTGACGTTCTTGTCAATAACGCTGCGCGTGATGATCGGCATAACTGGCGGGATGTGACGCCGGATTATTGGGATGAACGAATGGCAACCAACTTGCGCCATATGTTCTTCGCCATCCAATCCGTCGCGCCAGGCATGGTCGAGGCGGGTGCTGGGTCGATCATTAATATTGGATCGAATTCATGGTGGGAAACCAAGGGTGGGTTTCCGGCTTACACCACCGCCAAATCTGCAGTGCATGGGTTGACCCGCACAATGGCGCGCGATCTTGGAGCGCATCGCATCCGCGTAAACGCGATTGTGCCGGGTTGGATTATGACCGAACGTCAGAAAAAGCTTTGGGTCACAGAGGAAGCGCTGGAACTTCAAAAAACGGTGCAATGTCTCCCCGATCTGATTGATCCAGTCTATGTCGCTCGAATGATCCTGTTCCTCGCTTCGGACGACTCTGCGATGTGTACCGCGTCCAATTTCATGGTCGAAGCCGGCTCTATCTGAGATCATTGGCACAGTGGATACAAAGTTAGACCAATTGATTTTTGCAATCGTTGGTTGGCTTTCAAAGTTACTAAGCCAATGCGTAATGTCGGGGACGGCCGCCAATGCAACTTGCAGGATCGGTTAGAATGGGCTTTCACCCGGCATAAGCTTTAAAAAACACAAATGTCTGCTCTATCTAAATCAGGCCCAGCGCTTGCTGCCTTGAAGGTGAGAAGTCAGCTTTTTGGCTTGGATTCACGGTCGTTCTCGCAAACGAAGAAAAGTTTGAGCCCGTCTGACAGCACTAGCCTATTGCAGGAATCGATAAATGTTCTACTATTGTTCTCATGAAGAAAACTTTACAGGAAAAACTTGCGATCCTCTCGGATGCTGCGAAATACGATGCATCCTGCGCGAGCTCAGGAACGACACGTCGCGATTCAAAGGCAGGTGGGCTTGGCAGCTCTGGTGGCTCGGGGATTTGCCACGCCTACACGCCTGATGGCCGTTGTATCAGCCTATTGAAAATCCTGATGACGAACTTTTGCATCTATGACTGCGTCTATTGTATCAACCGCGTGTCTTCGCATGTTGAGCGTGCTCGGTTTTCACCAGAGGAAGTGATCACTCTCACGCTTGAATTCTACCGGCGCAATTATATTGAAGGGCTATTCCTAAGTTCAGGTATCATTCGCAGTCCTGATGACACAATGTCCGACATGATCCGCATCGCACGCAGTTTGCGTGTGGAGCATGGGTTCAAAGGCTACATTCACCTTAAGTCCATTCCCGAAGCGAGCCACGATTTGTTGAAACAAGCCGGTCTCTTTGCAGACCGTCTGTCGATTAATGTAGAATTGCCCACTGACAGCAGCATGAAAAGGCTTGCTCCGCAAAAACAACCGGATGGTATTCGCGCCGCGATGGCCGGATTCCGCAGAAACCGTGACGCAAGTCGGGAGCGAAGCGTGACAGGAAAACGTCCCCCCCGATTTGCACCCGCTGGCCAGTCGACCCAAATGATCGTTGGAGCAGACGGTGCGAATGATCGCGATATTTTGGGAACGGCAAATCAACTCTACGAGGGCTTCAAACTAAAACGCGTTTATTATTCGGCATTTAGTCCAATACCGGAAAGCTCGGCCGTACTACCGCTGATTAAACCGCCCTTAATCCGAGAGCATCGCTTGTATCAGGCCGACTGGCTACTGCGGTTTTACGGTTTTGGGCTTGATGAAATCACCAGCGCCGCCCCATCGGGAAATCTGGATCTTGAGATTGATCCAAAACTCGCCTGGGCTCTTGCCAACCGAGCTTTATTTCCAGTGGATGTGTCTCGCGCGGCCAGGCATATGCTCATGCGCGTACCAGGCTTTGGCGCTCGAACAGTGCAACGTATCCTTGCCGCGAGGCGGTCTGGACCTGTTAGATACGCAGATCTCCTGAGAATAGGCGCCCGCGTGAAACAAGCTGAACCGTTTATCTTGCTTCCCGATTGGAGCCCCGGATCATTAATCGACAGCGCGTCTCTCAAGGCTCGCTACGCACCACCACCCGAACAGTTAAGTCTGTTTTGATGTATCGCGTCACACTTCCTGAAATGGGGTTTCAGGCCGCATGGCGCGCGGCAGCAAGGTGTTTGGCCAGCCATGCCATTCCTCCAGAGGCTGTGGATTGGGCAGATGTGACTTTGTTTTCTGGCGAACCAATCCCTGAGGGCCGCGGGCCAAATGCTGTTTTTGTGCCAAAATCATTTCTTGATCTCACTCGGTCCGTTTTGTGCCACAAAGATACACAAGCGCCTAGCCAATTATATGCAGCGCTAATGCGCCATCAAACCAACCGATGCCCTCTGCATAATCCAGCCGACTCGCTGACGCAGTCTTTGGCAAAAATGGCCAAATCTGTGCGCCGTGATCTCCACAAGATGCATGCTTTTGTCCGATTTCATGAACTGCCCTCAGTGAGCGGGCGGCGCAAGTTTGGATCGTGGTTTGAACCTGATCACAGAATCATTGAAGCGGCGGCACCCTTTTTTGCCAAACGTTTTGCAGACATGGATTGGACGATTGCTACACCAACAGGGACTGCACGTTTTCAAGCAGGCAAGCTCACATTCCATAAAACAATCGCAGCACCTAACCTGCCAGAAGACGCCACAACAGAGCTATGGGGCGTATATTTCTCAAATATCTTCAACCCAGCACGTATCAAAACCTCTGCAATGCGGTCCGAAATGCCACTCAAATATTGGAAAAACTTACCTGAAACTAGACTAATTCCTGAAATGCTCAACGCTGCTGAACAACGTGTTTTGGCAATGCATGAGGCTGTGCCAAAAGAGCCGCCCAAGCGTGCAATTAAAATCTTAGACCGGCGCGAAAGTGATATCAAAGGAACGTAGGTTGGAGAGGCCAGCACCTAAAGTCAGTACCATTTCATGACAAAGCGTTTTCCGTTCCGGTTCTTCAAAACGATCACAGAAATCATCCGCCAAGCCATGGCGTTGTGTGTTTGCATTCCGCTGTGACCCTGAAGCGCAGAGTATTTATTTCACCAACGGCCTGTCGACATAAGACACGAAGGTATCTCACATTACCTACGGCGTAGACGTTAATTATGGCCAGTAATGTGAGACAAGTCAGCGAGCCTCTTACTCGGGGTCACCTTCCGCCCCGAGCGAGAAACTACGTATCCATGGAGCCCGGTGACATTGTTAGACCGACACTAATTAGCCGCCACCTTTACTCAGCTTTTTCCCGAAAAGCCAACAGCACAACGCAAACAAAAAATATGAAAAATTAGCCCAACATTTGAACTAGAACTCTCCCGTTCTGTCGCGAACGATGAAACCGCTTTCCATTTGCAGCGTTTTTGGTTCGGTTATGGACGATACGGCTTTTTTAACGTCGATGCTCTCAACACTCTGGGTCAGATATGTTTTGTAAAAATAGCGCGCGTTCGTCGTGTCAGCAGCCGACGTCCATAACGTGTAGTCGGTGTGGATGCCATCACTATCCACATCGCGGATTGAACCCTTCGGGATGTCAAAGACGTTCAGGATGTGGAACGCTTTAAAGATGGCTTCGTCCACGTCATCGGAGGGAAGCGATGTATTGGCGAACGCTACAGCGCGAACAAACCGAGCCGGCGAAGAGTGATCGCCCGGTAAACCCAAGAGACCGCTGCCTTGGCCAAAAGGATCAAGCTCTTTTGATCCAACCGTCATTGACCCACGATTTTCACTCTGCAGCCCAACGTAGTTACGGAGATTAGTTAAATGCCAATCATAGGATGGATTATTTGTGACAGCATTTACTGTGTTGTCAAAAACGGTAAGGCCACTCGCTGTGTACTCAATGACGATTGAGGCACCCGAAGCGTCGGTCACCGCGTAGTGAAAAGGTGCGAACCCGTCAATTTCGGCCACGTACGTTCCGACAACGTCAATTGTCGGCAGTGCCGCTTTGACTTCGTTAACTGTGGAAAACTGACCAAGGATCCAATTCCCCATTTCTTCAGATGAAACGGCTCGACTGCGATTTTCATCCGTCAAATCTGAAAAAACGGCATCACCGGCGAAGTAGAAAGCTCCAAAATATAGGCCTTCTGTATTCACACCATCAAACACGATTGGCATGCCCAACCCGTTTGCACCTAAAAACCCATAATTTGCGTCATAAGTGAACCCTGACACATCTGGATTTAACCCAAGCGTTTCAATTGTTGTGCCGGCTGGAACAGCGAAAATGTTTGATTGAATGTCAAATCCGAATTCCATTGTCCGAGCTGGTACTGTCGTACCGTCTGACGATCGAATAATAATTCCCGTGCAAGCCAGTGCTGACTGTGTCGCTATCGAAACGACCAAAAAAACTGAACCGACAAATTTAATTACCCTAGAAGTGTAAAATTTTTCCATTTGAATACCTTGTATGTAGCGTTAAAAAAAGAAAATTTTAAATTTTAAAAACCAAAATTGACCAAGCCGGAAGTTTAAATTCTGCATTGGCCTTTAGAATATTAAAGTGTGATAATTATTGATTGCAACAGTTTTTTGCTGGATCAGGTTGTTAGGGTCTAGGCTCCTGACCAAAATAATTGGGTTGCCGTGGGAGTGATGGCGAACGAACGGGGATACCTGTCGGTTTGTTTTGGCGCGCCAAAAACGTGGGCCTGTTTTCACGAAGCAGCCCACTATTCCTAATTTTAGATTAGTTAAGTATTTCCGATACATGGGGCAGAAGTGTTTTTCCGTTCATGATCACCTCCAAATTCATCAAAATACTACGCGTGAATGTTCATTTGAAAGTAAATTCGAACATCTGGAGGATTATCCAAATAACACGGATGAACATGAAAAAGGTCTTGATGAGACCCGTTATTGTGAGATCACAAAATCAGCAGGGAGTGGCTGAATGAAACCATTTTGATCACGTTGGCTTGGGCTTTCACTAAGCTCGCAAAATTTAAAAGCGTCTATGTAGCTCTAATTGACGTATTCGATTAAAGAGAAAAAGTAAAAATGCCAAATAAACTCACGGTTAACGGAATTACATACGATGTCTCATTGCCTGATAATGTCCCACTCCTTTGGATTTTGCGTGATGAGATAGGCCTGACGGGCACAAAATTTGGCTGCGGTGTTGCGGCGTGTGGCGCCTGCACAGTCCACATTGATGGTGAAGCCGTGCGTTCCTGCCAAGTCGCACTGGCGGATGTCTGGGGCCACGTGACAACGATTGAGGGTCTTGGCGCGCCCGACAATATGGCAACAATCCAACAGGTATGGGTAGATCATCAGGTAGCTCAATGCGGGTACTGCCAATCAGGTCAGATCATGAACGCATCCGCCTTACTTGACGAAATCCCCGAGCCTACGGATCAAGACATCGACGATGCCATGCAGGGGAATCTGTGCCGTTGTGGCACCTACCCACGCATTCGGGCAGCAATCAAAGATGCAGCGCATCGCATCGCACAAAAGGTGTAAAAATGGGACGCACTAAAACAATCGCACGCCGTAGTTTTCTGATCGGCTCTGCCGCAATCGTTGGCGGCGTCGCGTTTGGCATTTATCAAGTCAACAAAGATGCGCCAAACCCGCTGGTAGCCGGTGATGGTGAGGTCACACTAAATCCCTTCGTTTTGATCACCCAAGATGGCATCACACTGATCACACCTCGTGCCGAAATGGGCCAGGGTGTGCAGACAACGCTGGCAGCCTTGGCCGCTGAAGAATTAGATGTCGCTTGGGAAGATATCTCCGTGCTTCATGGTCCTCCTGCACAAGCCTATTACAACTCTGTCTTTCTAGGTTTTGCCATTCCTGGTGCGCATTACAAAGATACACCGTTCAAACATGGCCTCCGCCAACAGGTAGGCAAAGTTGGCAAATTGCTTGACCTGCAAGGGACTGGCGGCTCAACCTCGATGAAGGATTTTTACGAACGAATGCGCCGTGCGGGTGCGTCCGCGCGTGAAACGCTTAAGATTGCAGCAGCGAAACAACTTGAGGTGGACGTTGCTGAACTTACCACTCAGGACAGCGCCGTAATTACACCCGACGGCACACACATTCCATACAGTGATCTGGTGGAAGCCGCACGTGATGTGACGCCACCAGACGTTAAACTGCGTGATAAATCTACGTGGAAATACCTTGGTAAACCGATGCCGCGCTTTGATATGGTTGGGAAAGCAACTGGTACAGCCCAATACGCAACCGATGTGAAGATAGACGGTATGAAATTTGCAACCGTCCGGATGAGTCCTACACGCAATGGTATGATCAGCTATGACGACACAGTTGCAAAGGAGATGGATGGCGTTGAAGCTATCATTAATATGGGAGACGGCATTGCTGTAATTGCAACGAACACATGGTTAGCAATCCAAGCAGCAGAGGCGGTTGAGGTTATATGGGCTCAAGCGGCCTATCCTGCTGATACCACCGCACTGCGAGCTGCTATCGTGGCATCGCTGGATGACGAACCTAACAGTGTGGTTCGCGACGATGGCGATGTGACTGCCGTGGTTTCAGGCACCGAGGTGATGGCCGAATACTATGTGCCTTGGCTTGCACATACAACGATGGAACCGATGACGACCACGGCACATTTTAAAGGTGATACCCTTGAAGTGTGGTCTGGCAATCAATCGCCAACCGCCACCCGTGATGCGTGCGCCAAAGCCGTCGGACTTGAACCAGCGCAAGTGACCATCAACACAACCATGATGGGTGGTGCTTTTGGACGACGCGGCGAAAGCGACTTTTCAGTCCAAGCCGCACTTATTGCCAAAGCGTTACCCAACACGCCGATCCGCATGGCGTGGAGTCGCGAAGAAGACATCCGCAATGACTTTTTCCGACCGGCAATCTTCGCGCGATTCCGTGGTGTCGTAAAAGACGGTAGGGCGGCGGTTGTTGACGGTAAAATTGCAGGGCCTTCAGTTTTTCACATCTCATCACTGCGTCAACAAGGATCTATTCCTCCAGGCCCAGACCGGTTGCACGTTGAAGGTGCTGCAGACCAACCTTATGGTATTCCAAATTTCCGCATTGCTGGCCATTTAACCGATATAGACGTGCCTTTGGGGTTCTGGCGTTCTGTTGGCGCTTCTGTGAATGGATTTATTTTTGACACTTTCATCGACGAGCTGGCTCATACCGCAGGCGCAGATCCACTGCAGTTCCGTCTTGATTTGGCCGGCGCCGAACACGCACCTTCCACAGCAGTTATTGAAGCAGTGGGGGAAATGTCAGGTTGGACAGGAAGCACGCCTGACGGAATTGGTCGCGGCGTTGCCTTTACGCATTCTTTTGGCACACCCGTTGCTCAAGTCATTGAAGTTGAAGATACTGGCAACGGCATCAAGATCAACAAATGTTGGATCGCCGCCGATTTAGGCGTGGTCCTAGACCCGAAAATTGTCGAAGCACAAATGACATCTGGCGTAGTCTACGGCCTGTCCGCCGCAATGCAGGGTGAAATCACTTTCTCAGATGGTATAGCTCAGCAAGAGAACTTTAACGACTACGACGCGGTGCGAATGCACACCGCTCCGAAATTCGAGGTTCGCCTCCTTGAGAACAACCCGTTTATTGGTGGTGCGGGCGAACCTGGCACTCCCCCATCCATGCCAGCCTTAGGTAATGCGCTGTTTGATTTAACCGGAATACGCGCGCGTGAATTACCTCTTATCAACACGTTCAACCTTATACTTTAAGTATGTTCGTGTCCAATTTCGCAGATTCTAAATGGCCAACTTTAGATTGGACAGCGTTCAATCGGGACGCGGTCAGCCGGAACAGATTTGGACTTTGCGAACTTGGAATAATGGTTTTTGCTGCCACGCCAGAATAGAAATCTGAAAAATTTAGTTTTAGCACTAGCTGATTTCCCAATTGACCCTTGACCGGTCTTTCAGCGCCGTCTGTCGAATGGCAGAAAAGTTCCGTATGGCAGACGACAAACATATTCGGCAAATGAATGCTTCGTTCAAAATTTTAATGGGTTATATTCGGCTGCATCCAGTTTGGAGAGGTCCCAACGTGTTTAAACCAATTCTTTTAGTTCTTACTGTTGCCACACCCGTAATTGCTGATCCTATAACGACGGGGCCACGGCCACTCTA